>JAESGX010000037.1_pt1 | contig 355474 bp, 352 predicted proteins | sample 9269801 | NCBI WGS metagenome assembly JAESGX01 (sample SAMN16773122, study PRJNA677054) | algae metagenome | isolation source: Pleurocapsa minor GSE-CHR-MK-17-07R and co-occurring heterotrophs from wet... | place: USA: Lower Calf Creek Falls, Grand Staircase Escalante National Monument, UT ... | reverse complement strand
CGCCCCGTCACCCTGAGGCGCCGTTGCGAAGCAACGGCCTCGAAGGGCGACGGCCCGATTGGGTGGCCGTTCATCCTTCGAGGCTCGCTATCGCTCGCACCTCAGGATGACGGATGAAGACATACCGCTATCCCGCGAAGCCGCCGCTCTCCAGGAACGCCTGCTCCTCCGGCGTGGTCTCGCGGCCAAGCACCGGATTGCGGTGCGGGAAGCGGCCGAAGCGGCGGATCACGTCGGCGTGGATTTCGGCGTATTTCAGATTGTCCTCGTTGCCGAGCTTGCGGCACAGCTCGACGCAGTAAAGCTGGTCCTCCAGATCCTCCGAATGCATGAATGGAAGATAGAAGAACGCGCGCCGCTCCTTGTCGATCGACTGATCGAAGCCCTGCGATATCGATGCATCGCCGATGTCGCGCGCGAGTCGGTCGGTCGCCCAGGCACGCGGACTGTTGCGGAACATGTTGCGCGGAAACTGATCGAGCACGATGACGAGCGCGAGCGCGCTGTCCGGCTCTTTCTCCCACGGGCTCAGGCGGCCCGCAGCGGCGGCTTCGTAAGTCGCATGGAACTGGTCGCGGATCGCGCGGTCGAAGGCGTCGTCCTTATTGTACCATTTGTCCGGTCCGGCTTCGGTCCAGAAGGCGAGAACATCGTCGGCGGCTTTGATGTCGGTCATTTTCGCCAGCTCGGCTACGTTTTAACGCAGTCGTCCCCGCGAAAGCGGGGACCCATATCCCAGAGCAGTGGTTATAGGCCCCCGCTTTCGCGGGGGCGACCGGAAAATGCGCGGTGGATTTCTAGACTCGCGTCTGACCCGCGCGGATGCTCGTGTAAACCGCACGGTCCAGCGGGATGAAGGCGCGCCGCGACGGATCGTTGAAATAGATCGGGTCGGCGATCGTGTCGGGATCGAAGCCCTGTTTCACCAGATCGACCTTCTTCTGCTTGAAGGTCGCCGTCATGTCGAGATCCCGGCGGACGCGTACGAAAACCGGCCGCGCGTATTCCGGCAGCGAGTCCTGCAGATGCAGATAGAGCGCGGGCAGATCGCAATCCTGGCACACGATCGCGGCCATGCCGGCGCGGCCTTCATGGCCGGGCACGGCGACGCCGTAGACGTTGGTATCCTGGATGCCGGGGAACTTGTTGATCGCCTCGGCGACTTCGAGCGTCGAAACATTCTCGCCCTTCCAGCGGAAGGTATCGCCGATGCGGTCGACGAAATAGAAATAGCCATTCTCGTCCTTGCGCATCAGGTCGCCGGTGCGGAACCAGATGTCGTTCGGTGAGAATACATGCCGCAAGATCTTCTTTTCGGTGTCCTCGCGCCGCGCGTAGCCCTCGAACCGGTTACCCGGCTTGTTGGCATCGTTGACGATCTTGCCGATCGCCTCGCCGATCTCGTTTGGGCCGCACGGAATACAGAAGCCTTCGGCGTTGCGCTCCGGCTGCTCGGCTTCGACGTCGAACTTGACCAGCGCGGTGGGAAAGCGGTGTTCGAGAAACCAGGGCAGGCGGCCGACTGCGCCGGTCTTGCCCTCGAGATTGAACATCAGCACGTTGCCTTCGGTCGCCGCGTAGAATTCCAGGATCAGCGGAATCCGGAAGCGAGCCCTGAACTCATCCCAGATGTCGGGGCGCAGCCCGTTGCCGCAGGCGAGCCGCAGCTTGTGTCTGGTCTCGTTCGGATTGGGCGGCGCGTTGACCAGATAGCGGCACAGTTCGCCGATATACTGCATCATCGTGCAACCGTTGTTGACGATGTCGTCCCAGAAATCCCGCACCGAGAAGCGTTCGCGGATATAGACCGAGCCGCCATTCACCAACAGCGAGCCGGTGGCGCAGAGCCCGCCGGCGGTATGGTACATCGGCAGGCACACATAATTGCGGTCGGACTTTTTCGTCCCCATCATGCCGGCGAAGCCGAAACAGGCGAGCATCACGCGGTAATGGTTGATGTTGGCCGCTTTGGGCAGGCCGGTGGTGCCGGAGGTGTAGATATAGAGCGCCGGGTCTTCGATGGTGAGCGCGCGCCGCTCCGATGCTGCCAGCGGCGCGCCGGACTGGCTGTCGGCCGCGCTGTCGATGCGATGCTCGCCGTCAGCGCCGTGAACCCAGACCTTCGGGGAAGATTTCAGCATCGGCCGGATGGCGTCGAACTGGGACATCAGCTCGGCCGCGACGATCACATGTTTCGGCGACACGATGTCGATGCAATGCGCGAGCGACGCGCCGATCAGGTTGGTGTTGACCAGCGCGGTGACGCCGCCGATGCGGGTGATGCCGAGCCAGACCGCCATGAATTCCGGCCGGTTCGGCATCAGCAGGCAGACGGTATCGCCCTTTGCGATCGTCTCGCCCAGCGCCCAGCGCGAATAGCGGTTCGAGCGTTCGAACAATTGTCGGTAGCTGAAGGTTTCTCGCGGCGACAGTAGCGCGGGTGCGTCGCCATGCCGCCCGGCCAGTTCCTCGATAACGTTCGGAAAGATGCGCGCCGGATTCTTCGCAATATGAGTGGTCATGCGAAGGGCGCGCAGCACGCCCCGCAGGAACACCATATCGCCCATTAGCTGGCTGAAGAACCCCATTCCCGGCTCCAACGGGCGACAAGGCTACCATCGAAGAGTCGCCAGCCGGTTTCAAGAGGTGGTTAACGATTGCAACGCGGCCGGCCGGCTGCGGGGAGCCGCAGCCTCGCGCCTTACCGGTGATCGGCGCCGCCGAACGGCACCAGCGGATTGTCCACCAGTGCCGCCGCATCGGGCCGGTCCGGCATGGTGTAGCCCAGGAAGGCATCGAACAACTCGCGGATCACGCGCGGCTCGATATCGCGGACGATGAACACCATGCGGGTGCGGTGGTCGTCGTCCGGCCAGGCATCGAGTTGCGTTGCGGGATGCAGCACATGCTGCACGCCATGCAGCACCATCGGGCGGTCGGGCGTCTCCTCGATATTGACGATCGCCTTCATGCGCAGCAGGTTCGGCCCATGGGTGGAACGCAGCAGTTCCAGGAACAAATCGAGCATGGCGGCGGGAATGGCGCGGTCGGTCGCGAGCGTAAAGGCGCGCACGCGCTCATCGTGGCGGTTGACGTCGTGATGGTGATGATGGTCGTGCGCGTGCGCTGCGGTAATCGCTTCGTCGGCAAGCCAGCGCGACACATCCGGAATCTTGCGGTCCGGATCGTAGAGGCCGCAGCCGGTGAGCGCCGATACGGTCGCGCCGCCGGCCGCGGCATCGAGGATCGGTGCTGCCGGGTTGAGTTTGCGCAGCCGCGCGATCAGGGCGTCGCGCTTGGCCGCGCCGTCGGCTGTATCGAGCAGATCGGTCTTGGTCAGCACGATGCGATCGGCGACCGCGGCCTGTTTCACCGCCTCCGGGTGATGGTCGAGCGTATCCGATCCGTTCACCGCATCGACCAGCGTGACCACGCCGTCGAGCCGGAAGCGCATCACCAGATACGGATGCTGCATCAGGGTCTGCAGGATCGGAGCGGGATCGGCGAGCCCGGTGGTCTCCACGATCACGCGCTTGAACGAGGCGCGGCCATTGTCGAGATTGCGCAAGAGCTTTTCGAGTGCCGTGATGAGATCGCCGCGCAGATTGCAGCACAGGCAGCCGCTCGACAGCACCATCATGTCGCCGTCGATCTTTTCGACCAGCAGGTGATCGAGCGCGATCTCGCCGAATTCATTGATCAGGACGGCGGTGTCGCGCAGATCCGGATCGCGCAGCAGGGCGTTCAGCAGCGTCGTCTTGCCGGCGCCGAGAAACCCCGTGAGCAGGGTCAGCGGGATCGGCGGCGGAGGACGGCGAGTCTGGTCGGTCGCGGTCACCGGGCGACGGGTTGCGCGCGCTTCGGCGCTGGCGGTTTCGCGGTGGCCTCAGCCGTGGGATCGGGCTTCTTCGTTGTAGCCTTCTTGGCCGGTGGCTTCTGTCCGATCGGAGTCGGAAAGGCTTGCGGCGCCGAAGAGGTGGGTTTCGGAGCAGGCTTCGCCGCGACGCCCTGCGCCGGAGCGGTGGGCTGCGTGCCGCGGATCGCCGGTGCGGGCTGCGCCAGCGTGCCGCCGGCTGCGGGTGCAGCAACAGCAGCAGCAGCAGGTGCAGCAGCGGGGGTGGTGGCGACGTTATTTTTCTTCTTCGGTTTCTTGCCGGCCGTTCGCGGCTCCTCGGCCGGTACCGAACCCTTGCTTGCCCCGAGGAACACTTCGACGGTCGGCGTCGGCGGGTTGTAATCGCCCAGCAGCGCCGCGGGCTTGGTGTTGGCGGTACGCAGGCTCGACAGCATCACAGCCTGCGGAGAATTCGGGTCGAGGCCGGGCGGCAGCGCGGTTTCCGCCTCGTCTTCGAGGTCTTCGGATTCGCGGGCCGGGCGCTTGCGCTTCTTACCGCAGATTTCCTCGCGCAGATTCGGCGGGGCGGCATTGATCGGCTGCAACGTGTCGACGGTCCCGATCGACGGCGTGAGCCAGGAGAAGCCGCCGGTCGAAAATCCACGCTCCAGCATTTGCGCGACCTTGACCGCGCGCACGCCGCCGGAGGGGGCGCCCAGCATCACCGCGATCAGCCGCCGGCCATTGCGCTTGGCCGTGACCACCACGTTGAATCCGGACGCGCAGATGAACCCGGTCTTCAATCCGTCGGTGCCGGGATAGCGGCCGAGCAGCGAGTTGTAATTGCGCATGATGCGCTTGCCGTATTTGATTGCCGAGATGTTCCAATAGCGATCGTATTCCGGCAATTCGTTGTAGACCGCGCGCGCAAGGATCGCCTGGTCGCGTGCCGAGGTCACCTGTTCGTCAGCCGGCAGGCCGTTCGGATTGACGTAGGTGGTCTGCGTCATTCCGAGCCGCGCGGCGGCCTGGTTCATTTCCTCGGCAAACGCCGCAATCGAGCCCGACACGCCTTCGGCCAGCGTCACCGACATGTCGTTGGCGGACTTGACCATGATGGTCTTCAGCGCGTTATCGACGGTGATTTTCGAGCCGACCTTGAAGCCCATCTTGGTTGGGGCCTGCGCCGCCGCGTTCGGGGTCACGGTGAGAAGCGTATCGAGCGACAGCCGTCCGGCCTTGACCGCCTTCAGCGTCACATAGGCGGTCATCACCTTTGTGACCGACGCCGGATACCAGGGATGGGCGCCATTCTCGTTGTGCAAGATCCGGCCGGTATCGGCCTCGATCAGCAGCATGGCCTGAGCCGAAGCGCGGTCGGGCGACAGCGCGATAAGGGCGCCGGCAGCGAGGCCGAGAACAAGCGGGACTGAACGGAAGAGGGCCGAATTTCCAAAAGTCACGAGCAAAGGTCCGGTTTCTGGTTTCGGCCCATCGGAAGGAACCTAAGGTGGTGATTTGCCGGCAACTTACGCCGAACCCGCCCCCGAACGCAAAGTAGAAGGCCCGGAACCGCCGGTTTTTTGCTACCGTGTGCTTGCACATCCACCAAGAAAGCGACCAAAGTTCGACCATTGAAACGGGGACCGCGCATGACCGCCTGTATCGTCGGCTTTGCCCACAGCCCGTTCGGCAGGCTCGATGCCGAGACCGTCGAAAGCCTGATCGTGCGGGTCGCGACCGATGCGATGGCCGATGCTGGCGTCGAGCCCCGGGAGGTCGACGAGATCGTGCTCGGCCATTTCAACGCGGGCTTCTCGCCGCAGGACTTCACCGCTTCGCTGGTGTTGCAGGCCTCGCCGGATCTCCGCTTCAAGCGGGCGACGCGGGTCGAGAATGCCTGCGCCACCGGTTCGGCCGCGGTCCATCAGGGGCTCAAAAGCATCGAGGCCAAGCAGGCACGCATCGTGCTGGTCGTCGGTGTCGAGCAGATGACAACGACACCGGGTCCCGAGATCGGCAAAAATCTGCTCAAGGCATCCTATGTGCGCGACGAGGCCAATATCGAAGGCGGCTTTGCCGGCATCTTCGGCAAGATCGCGGGGCTGTATTTCCAGAAATACGGCGACCAGTCCGATGCGCTGGCCATGATCGCGGCCAAGAATCACAAGAACGGGGTCGGCAACCCTTACGCGCAATTGCGAAAGGATCTCGGCTTCGACTTCTGCCGCAAAGTGAGCGACAAAAATCCGTTCGTCGCGGGTCCGCTCAAGCGCACCGATTGCTCGCTGGTGTCGGATGGCGCCGCCGCGCTGGTGCTGGCCGATGTCGAGACCGCGCTCCGGCTCGACAAGGCGATCGCGTTCCGTGCTGCGCAGCACGTGCAGGATTTCCTGCCGATGGCGAAGCGCGACATTCTCAAATTCGAGGGCTGTTCGCTGGCCTGGAAACAGGCGCTGGCCCAGGCCGGTATCGCGCTCACCGATCTGTCCTTCGTCGAGACCCATGACTGTTTCACCATCGCCGAACTGATCGAATACGAGGCGATGGGTCTGGTACCGGAGGGGCAGGGGGCGCGCGCGATTGCCGAGGGCATCACCCAGAAGGATGGCAGGCTGCCGGTCAATCCGTCGGGCGGGCTGAAGGCGAAGGGGCACCCGATCGGCGCCACCGGCGTTTCGATGCATGCGCTGACCGCGATGCAGCTTCTTGGCACCGCCGGCGACATCCAGGTGAAGGATGCAAAGCTCGGCGGCATCTTCAACATGGGCGGCGCCGCGGTCGCGAATTACGTCAGCATTCTGGAGCGGATCAGGTAGCCGGGATTGTGTCCCGGGCGCGGCGCAGCGTGTAACGGTGCGCCGCAGAACCGGGGCCTATCGACATTATTTCTGTGATTCAAATGGGTCCCGGCTCAGCAGCGCACCATTCCGCTTCGCTGCATGTTGCGCCGCGTCCGGGACACGAGCGTTGCGCACGTGGATCACTCCGCTGCGTCCTCCGCCTTCTTCTCCGCGACCAGGTATTGCGAGCGCGCCAGCTCCTCAAAGGCGCCGCCGCGCGCCACCAGTTCGCTGAAGCTGCCGCTTTCGACTACGCGCCCGTCCTTGAAGACGAGAATGCGGGTGGCGTTGCGGATGGTCGCGAGCCGGTGCGCGATCACGAAGGTGGTGCGGTCCTTCATCACCTCGTCGAGCGCGGCCTGCACCTTGACCTCGGTGGTGGCATCGAGCGCCGAGGTGGCTTCGTCGAGGATCAGGATCGGCGGATTCTTCAGCAGCGCGCGCGCGATCGACAACCGCTGGCGTTCGCCACCCGACAGGAAACGGCCGCGCTCGCCGACCACCGCATTCAGCCCGTCCGGATTGCGTTCGACGAAGTCGAAGGCCTGCGCACGCCGCAAGGCCTCCATCATCTCCTCGTCGGTCGCATCCGGCTTGCCGGTGGTGAGGTTCTCGCGGATCGAGCGGTTGAACAGCAGCACTTCCTGGAACACCACGCCGATATTGCGTCGGAGCGCCGTGAGCTTCATCTCGCGCAGGTCGATATCGTCGATGGTGATGCGCCCGGATTGCGGATCGAACACGCGATGCAGGAGCGCCAGCGCGCTGGTCTTTCCGGCTCCGGTCGGTCCGACCAGCGCGATCACTTCGCCGGGCTGAGCGGTGAAGGACAGGTCGGCGATGGCGGCTCGCTTGCCGTCATAGGAAAAGGACACATTGTCGAATTCGACCCGTCCGGTCAGGCGGCCGGGATCGATCGCATGCGGGGCGTCGCGCACCGCCGGCACGGTATCGAGCACATCGAAGAATTCCTGCAGCCGCGGCGCCACCATGAAGACGCTGTTGATGAACCCCGCGACCTGCTCCAGCCGGCCGACCAGCATGGTGGCGAAGCTCATGAACATGACGATCTCGCCGATGGTGGTGAGACCCTGGAAAAACAGCCAGGTGCCGACGATGAAGATCGCCAGCAGCGTGACCGTGGTCGAGGCGCGCGTCAGCACCGTCATGATCGCCCACCACGACAGCACCGGCATCTGCGCGCCGAGCAGCCGCTCGACCACCATGCGAAGGCCCATCACCTCGGCTTCGATGCGCGCGAAGCTCTGCACCAGCGCGACATTGCCGAGCGCGTCGGAGGCGCGTTCGGCGAGGTCGGAATAGTATTTCTCCACCGAGGCCTGCAATTCGCCGGTCTTGTGCAGGACGTAGGTGGTCAGCGCCGCGAACACCGTGCACAGCACGATCAGCAGCGATGCAAGCCGCCAGTTCAGGTAGAGCGACAGCGGCAGCAGAATGATCAGCGAGACCAGGGCTGCGAGGTTCTCGCGAAAGAAGGATAGCCAGAGGCCCCAGAGCGAATCGGTGCCGGTCAGCATCACCTTCATCAGCCGGCCGGAATGCGAGCCGCCGTGATAGGCAAGCGGTAGTTGCAGGACGTGCTCGAAATAGTCCGACAGCACGGCCTGCCGGCGCCGGTGCGACAGCCGGTCGGCATGCAGCGCGATGAACACGCCGCAGATGATGGTGAAAAGACCAAATCCGGCCCAGGCCAGGAGCAGGGGCAGCAGCGCGCTGAATGTCAGCGATTCGGCGCCGGCCTTCTGCGAGCCTGCGAGGGCATCGATGATCCGGCCGAACAAGACCGGCTCGGCAAACATGGCGGCGGACAGCGCCAGATTGGCAAACGCCAGAAACCAGCCAAGCCTGGCTTCGGGACCGAGCAGCAGCAAAACGCGGCCGTAGAGGCGAAACAGGTTCATCGGATTGGGTCCGGGGTGCCGGCCGCCAGCGATAACGACACCGTGACAGGATTTGGCATTATCTTACTACCATTTGCGCTTTTGGAGCGTGGCGCGGGATTGCAGCCCCACTTTGGAAGGGTAATAAACTACATCTCGTAGCAGTATTACCAACGGCACGATGACAAAGGGCGCGGCTGACCCGCGAAGCGGCCAACAAGCCCACCAACGATAAAAACCAAAAGACTTGGCGAATGATCAATATCCCCACCGAATTGCTGCGCACGCTTGTCGCAGTCGTCGACTTTCGTTCGTTTACCCGAGCGGCGAATTCACTTGGCGTAACACAACCGGCGGTCAGCGCTCAGATCAAGCGCCTGCAAACGCTGCTTGATTGCGAAGTTTTCGACAAGAGCGCGCCCGGCGTGACCCTGACCCCGAGCGGGGACCTGGTCGTCAATTACGCCCGGCGGATGCTCAGCATCAACGATCAGATCGTTGATCTGTCGGCACCGCGGCTTGGCTCGCGCGCGCTGCGGATCGGCATGCCCGGCGATTTCCTGACGCCGCTCTTGCCGCGGATTCTGACAGAAATCCGAAGGAAGCATCCCGATATCCGGCTGTCGCTGCGCACCGAATTATTCGACATGATGTCGCGCGATTTGCGCCAGGGCGATCTTAGCCTGTTGGTCGGCCTTTCCGAGACCCGGGTCGATCTCGACGCCCGACATCACTGGACCGAGCCGATGGCTTGGGTGCGCAGCCCGACCTTCACCCTCGATCCAAATGCTCCGGTGCCGCTGGTCACGCTCTCTGAAGGCTGGGCGCTCCATCGCGCCGCGGTCGCAGCCCTGACTCGGGCACAGCGCAGTTTTGAGGTGGTGTTCATCGGCCAAAGCAAGGCCGCCATTGTCGAGGCCGTGCGCCACGGCATGGGCGTTGCCGCGATCTCGGCCCGCCGCACGGACGTTCCGGGAATTGCGGTCTGGGAGGATGCGCCGTTGCCGCCTGTCGCACCGCTCTATTGCGGCATCTATCTCAGCGAGAGCGCCGACCGGCAGCAGCTCGAGAAAGTCGCGGATACGATCTTCGAGATCATCGGTCCGCAACCGGACTGCACCGAGGTGCAACATCCGGCGGATGCACTAGTCCAGATCTAGGATCGGACGGCGGTGTTTCCAATCGCCGTTTGACGTGGCCTCAGCGCGGTCAGTTCTGCGCGAAGCCCGAGCGCTGCGCCCAGCCGGTCATCCGCTGTTCCAGCACCGCCATCACCCAGTACATCACGATGCCGAGGATCGCGAGCGCGAGCAGGCCGGCGAAGATCAGCGGCACGTTGAACTGCGCCTGCGCCTGCAACATCAGGTTGCCGATGCCGTTATTCGACGCGACGCTCTCCGACACCACGGTGCCGACGAAGGCCAGCGTGATCGCGACCTTCAGCGAGCCGAAGAAATAAGGCAGCGAGCGCGGGATGCCCACTTTACGCATGATGTCGAGCTTGGAGGCCCCGAGCGCCTTCAGCACGTCCTCGAGCTCCGGCTCGATGGTGGCAAGGCCGGTCGCGACATTGACCACGATCGGGAAGAACGAGATCAGGAACGCGGTCAGCACCGCCGGGATGAAGCCGATGCCGAACCACAGCACCAGGATCGGCACCACCGCGACTTTCGGGATGGCGTTGAAGCCGATCATCAGCGGATAGATGCCGGCGTATATCGTGCGCGACCAGCCGATCACGAGGCCGAGCGCCAGTCCGAATCCGACCGCCATCAGGAATCCGACCATGGTGGCCTCCAGCGTGATCCACGAATTGCGCAGGATCGCCGGCCAGTAATCGATCGTCGCCTTGAACACCGCCGTCGGCGGCGGCAGGAAGAATTCCGGAATCTGAAATACGCGGCAGATGATTTCCCAGACGACGAACAGCCCGATGGTGAACACCCATGGCGCCAGCCGGACAAAGGTTTTCGAGCCGTTCATTGGCGGGCCTGATGGATGTGACCGCGCAAGTCATGCACGATATCGGCGAATTCCTTGGTGTAGGTGAGTTCCAGATCGCGCGGGCGCGGGAATTCGACCGTGCGCTCGACCACGATGCGGCCGGGCCGCTGCGACATCACGAAGATGCGGTCGGCGAGGAACACGGCCTCGCGCAAATCATGGGTGACCAGCACCACGGTGATCTTGCGCGCCGCCTGCAGGTCGCGGATCACGCACCACAGTTCTTCGCGGGTGAAGGCATCGAGCGCGCCGAACGGCTCGTCCAGCATCAGCAAATCCGGCTCGTGAATGAGCGCCCGGCACAGCGAGGTGCGTTGCTGCATGCCGCCGGACAATTGCCAGGGAAACTTGCTGCCGAAGCCGCCGAGGCCGACCGAAGCGAGCAGCTTCTCGGCGCGCTCGACATATTGCGCCTTGTTGCGGCGGATCTCGCGGCGATGCGGCTGCACAATCTCGAGCGGCAGCAGCAGATTGTCCAGGGTGGTGCGCCAGGGCAGCAGCGTCGGTGCCTGGAATGCCATGCCGGCGATCTTGAGCGGCTTGGTCACCTCGGCGCCGGCGACGCGGACCTGACCCGCGAACGGGAATTGCAGCCCGGTCGCGAGCTTCATCAGGGTTGATTTGCCGCAACCGGACGGGCCGACAACCGCGGCGAACTCGCCGCGGTTGATGTTGATGGTCAGATCCTCGACGGCGAGGACGCCGTCCGGGCCGGCATTCATCCCGCCGTAGCGGTGACTGACGCGGTCCAGCGATACGAAGCCTGGCTCCGTCATGCCCGTTGGCTCCCCCAAGCCGTCGTCAATGAACCGGCGAGCCGGCGTTACAGCTTGCGATCGGCCGCCGGCGGCAGGAATGACGGATCGAAGATCGCATCGCCCTTCAGCTTCGCGTTCTTGAAGTCATAGGTGATGGCGATCTGGTCGACCGACTTGTTGAGCCGGTCCATGTCGACGCCGCCGAAGCCGTTCGCCTTCACTTCAGGTGTCACGATATTGTCTCGCAGCGCCATCTGCAGGCGTTCGAGTTCGACCGGCTTCTTGGCCACGTCGTTGCGCTTGATCACCGAATCCACCGCCGTCTCGGGCGACTTCACGGTATCCTTCAGCCCCTTCAGGAAGGCATTGAGGAATTTCTTGACGACTTCCGGCTTCTCGGCGGCGAATTTCGGATTCACGATGATCGCGTTGCCGTACAGATTGACGCCATGGTCGGCCATCAGGATGACGGAAATGTCGTCGGCCGGAACGCCGCGGTCCTTCAGGTTGATGTAGGACGAGAACGAGAAGCCTGTGATGGCGTCCACCTGGCCGGCGGCCAGCATCGGCTCGCGCACCGGGAAGCCGACATTCTCGATCGTGACCTTTGACGGATCGATGCCATTGGCCTGGGTGAAGATCTTCCACTGCGCATAGGCGCCGTCCGGAGCCGGCGCGCCGAGCTTCTTGCCTTCCAGATCCTTCGGCTTGGTCACTCCGCGGCTCTTGCGCCCGACGATTGCGAAGGGAGGCTTATTGTAGACCATAAAGATGGCCTTGATCGGCACGTTCGGATTGGCGTCCCGGAACTTGATCAGCGAATTGATGTCGCCGAAGCCGATGTCGTAGGTGCCGGACGCGATACGGTTCAGCGGTTCGAGTGAGCCACCCGCCGTGTCGATGGTCACGTCGAGGCCTTCGGCCTTGTAATAACCCTTGTCGGCGGCGACCAGGAACGGTGCGGCCGGACCCTCGAACTTCCAGTCCAGCGTGAATTTCACCGGCGTTTGGGCGGACGCCGAACCGCAGGCCAGCAATGTTGCGACGGCGGCGGCGATGCCGCACTGCCGAATCCTCGACTCAACCTTACTCATTTTTGTTTCCTTTCCCGACTTCGTACTGCCTGGCTCTTGGCCTGGTAGACGGTATTTCACCTCTGGGGGACGCCCTCGGCCCTATTCACAGCAAAGAATATGCCGCCGGAAAGAGCAAGGTAGGAAGGTGCGGCACACGCTCCCTGCACAGGGTTGCTGCATATCGTGCCGAATTGGCAGGCAGGCTGCAAATGCCGATGCTGTGTGGGCGATTAAATCTCCTACATGAAGGGAGCGGAGGACCAGGACGATGGTGGGCCTTAACGATAACGGGACACGCGCGGCGCCGGCGCCACCCGCCTTCCGTGCGTCTTATGCCCCGCCGGACGAGGATTTCGCCGGGCGCTTCCTCGCGCACCAGCCGGCTCCTGAGGCAGAGCGCCGCATCGACGCACTCGCCACCCGGCTGATCGAGGCGATCCGGTCGCATGATGGCGGGCTTGGCGGGATCGAGGACTTCCTGCACGCCTATTCATTATCGACCCAGGAAGGGCTTGCGCTGATGGTGCTGGCGGAAGCCCTGCTGCGGGTGCCCGATGCTGAAACAACCGACCGGCTGATCGAGGACAAGCTGACCGGCCGCGACTGGTCGCATCCGGACCAGAAGGGCGACACGCTGCTGGTGGCGGCCTCGGCCTGGACACTCGGCATCTCGGCGCGGCTGATTACGCCCGGTCAGACCCCTGAAAACATCATCGAGAGCCTCACGCGCCGCCTAGGCCTGCCGGCGCTGCGGCTCGCGACCCGCCAGGCGATGCGGCTGCTCGGATCGCATTTCGTCCATGGGCAGACCATCGAGGAGGCGCTGCACCGGGCGGTCTCCGATCCGGAGCACCGCTATTCCTTCGATATGCTCGGCGAAGGCGCTCGCACCGCGAAAGATGCCGTGCGATATTTCCAGTCCTACGCCCATGCGATTGACGAGATCGGCAAGTCCTCGAACGCGACCAGCCTGCATGAGCGGCCCGGCATCTCGGTGAAGCTGTCGGCGTTGCATCCGCGATACGAGGCGGTGGCGCAGGATCGTGTGATCCGCGAGCTTGGGCCGCGGTTGCTGGAGCTGGCGCGCAAGGCGAAGCATTTCGACCTTCCGTTCACGGTCGATGCCGAGGAGGCCGACCGCCTGGAATTGTCGCTCGCGGTGATCGGCGACGTGCTGCACGATCCGAGTCTGGCAGGCTGGGACGGCTTTGGGCTGGCGGTGCAGGCCTATCAGAAGCGGGCACCGGCGGTGATAACCTGGCTGAACGACACGGCCGAGGCGCTGTCGCGCCGGCTGATGGTGCGCCTGGTCAAGGGCGCCTATTGGGACACCGAGGTCAAGCGGGCGCAGGAGCGCGGGCTTGCCGATTATCCGGTGTTTACCCGCAAGGCGATGACCGACCTCTGTTACATGGATTGCGTCTCGCTTCTGCTGAGAGCGCGTCCGCGTCTCTATCCGCAATTTGCCACCCATAACGCGCTCACGGTCGCCAGCGTGATCGAGATGGCCGGCGGCGTGGCCGATTACGAATTCCAGCGTCTGCACGGCATGGGCGTCGAACTCTACGATGCGCTGCGCACGGATTACCCTGACGTTGATTGCCGCGTCTATGCGCCGGTCGGCGGGCATCGCGATCTGCTCGCCTATCTGGTGCGGCGACTTCTGGAGAACGGCGCCAACACCTCGTTCGTCTCGGTCTCGGCCGATCCGAATATTCCGATCGAGACCATTCTGATGCGGCCGCGTCAATGGATCGCATCGGTCGCGCATGCGCGGCATCCGAAAATTCCGCTGCCGCGCGATCTCTATGCGCCGGAGCGGAAGAATTCGCCGGGCATGGAATTCGGCGACAGCGCGGCCTTGCGCGACCTGCTGACCGATATCGCGGAGGCGAAGCCTGTCCGTGCGGCAAATTCCATTGTCGGTGGCAAGGAACGCGATGGCATCAAGCGGGCGGTACTCTCGCCTTCATCCGGCGGCTCGATCGGCGAGGTGGCCGAGGCCGACGAGGCGGTTGCACACGATGCGATGACCGCAGCTCAGAAAGGGTTCGTACGTTGGTCCGCGACCCCGGTCGAAGAACGCGCACGCATTCTCGATCACGCCGCGGACCTGCTCGAACAGCGCCGCGGCGCGTTCATTGCGCTGCTGCAGACGGAGGGCGGCAAAACGCTCGACGATTGCGTCGCCGAGTGGCGCGAAGCGATCGACTATTGCCGCTATTACGCCGCGCAGGCGCGCCAGACGCTTATGCCGCAAATGATGCCCGGCCCGACCGGCGAGAGCAATGAATTGCGCTATCGCGGTCGCGGCGTGTTCGTCTGCATCGCGCCATGGAATTTCCCGCTGGCGATCTTTCTCGGCCAGGTGACTGCGGCGCTCGCCGCAGGCAACACGGTGGTGGCGAAGCCCGCCGAGCAGACGCCGCTTGTTGCCTGTCAGGCGGTGAGGCTGCTGCATGACGCCGGAGTTCCGGCTTCGGCTCTGCAATTGGTGCTGGGCGACGGCAAGACCGGTGCGGCTCTCGTCGCGGACACGCGGGTCGCGGGTGTGGCTTTCACTGGATCGACGGACGTCGGCCGCATCATCAACCGCGCGCTGGCGGCCAAAGAGGGGCCGATCGCGCCGTTCATCGCCGAGTCCGGCGGCATCAATGCGATGATCGTGGATGCGACTGCGTTGCCCGAACAGGTGACGGACGATGTGGTTGGCTCGGTCTTCCGTTCAGCGGGGCAGAGATGTTCGGCGCTGCGGCTGCTCTGCGTGCAGGAGCATGTGGCGGACCACATCTTTGACATGGTGGCAGGAGCGGCGGCAACGCTCACGCTCGGTGACCCGGGCGATCCCGCGACCCATGTCGGCCCGGTGATCGACCAGGAGTCGAAAGAGCGGCTGGACGGCTGGATCGCCAAACATGAAAAGCGCGTCCGCTATCGTTGGGACATGGATCACGCGCTGCCTGCCAACGGATTGTTCGTGCCGCCCACCATCATCGAGTTGCAGCACGCATCCGACCTGCAGGAGGAGGTGTTCGGGCCGATCCTGCATGTCGTGCGCTTCCGCGCGCATGAATTATCCAAGCTGCTCGACGAGATCGAAAGCAACGGCACCGGCCTGACGCTCGGCATTCACTCGCGCATCGATGCGCGCGTGAACGAGATCGCGAACCGGCTTGCCAACGGCAACGTGTATGTGAACCGCAACATGATCGGCGCGGTGGTCGGCACCCAACCGTTCGGCGGCACGCGGCTGTCCGGCACCGGACCGAAAGCGGGCGGGCCCAACTATCTGCGGCGCTTCGCGACCGAGCAGGTGATTGCGATCAACACCGCGGCGTCGGGCGGTAATGCGAGTTTGCTCGCAGTCGAGGAGTGAGGCAGGTGATCGCGATCAACGACGCGCCGGGCTGTAGGTAGCGCGCTAGACCGCGGGTTTGGTGAGTCTGACGGCAAGCGGCCATGTAAGGGCTATGGCGCATGCGGCGCTGCCAAAGAACACCAGCAGGCTGATCGGAGCATTGATCCGGTCGGTTGCCAGACCGATTCCGATGGCGATAGCCAAGCCAACAGCAAGAAGGACGACGTAAGTCACGACGAGCGTGAGGCCTTGCATTTTTCGTCTCCACAAATGAAAAGCCCCGCCGAAGCGGGGCCAAATTTCGAGCGGATCAGGCGCCGGATTTCGCTGTGCCGGCTTGCGGATCGCGGACCATCAGGTCCTTGGCGCCGGTCTGTCTTACGTCACGCTCCGCAGCCGTGCGGGCCGTCCCGCTCATTTCCCTGTCGCCAACCACCACATGCCAGTTGAAGTCGGCCGCGTCCTGTTTGGTCATGATTGCTATTGTCCGCTGTGTTCGCGCCGGCAGTCGGCGCTCCTGTAGGTCGCCCACGCGATCGAACGTATCGATCACGGAGGCGAGGCCATCGATGGCGGGAGCGCGCGCTACTCTCAGTCACCGGAGGTTGCCAAAGGCGAAATCGAGCGCGGTGATGACTTTATATAGGCGCTTGTGAGCGATGTTTCGAGGCCTTTCATGACCGCGACCCAGGCAAAGGACAAAAAGGAACCTTTTACGGTCTCCTGCTTCGGGCTGACGGCGCCATGCCGACGAGCCGTTCATTACGGAATCATGGCGTTTGCATTACCAAAACATAATTCCCCGCTCCCTCCCATCGCAGGCGCCGCAACGTTAAATCCTGTTTCGACAGCATCGTTTGGATGATCGAGTCGAGGTGAGAACAAGAGCTGCAATCGGCGCCTGAGCGCGGCGCGTGCCGCGGTCGCTGATCCAGGTGCGATTCTTGCGGCATCATCCCGAAACACCGCTGCGATGCCTGGCTTCCAAGCCTGCAGCAGCGCGACTGGTAAACCGGCGGGACAAAGCCGGATATTTCGACTGCACAGCCCGGTGGGTCACTCCTGCCGGGCCTTTTTTCTCATGGGTCCGATTTTCTGGAGCGGTCATAATTCCTTAACGCTGGTTGAAGGGTTTGACGCTATTGTCGTTTCATGAGTGATTCGCTCGATCGGCTGCATAAATCGGTGTTCGCCCTGCAGAAGGGCGATCCGCAAACGTCGCGTACCGCGCGGCTGATGCGCTCCGGCCGCGCCAAGATCGCCAAGAAAATGGCGGAGGAGGCGGTCGAGGTTGTGGTCGACGTGATGCGCGGCGATCGCGAGGCTGCCGTGCGGGAGAGCGCCGATCTCCTGTATCACCTCGTCGTGCTCTGGGCCGATGCTGGCATTCGCCCGCAGGACGTATGGGCCGAAATGGACCGGCGCGAGCGGCTGCTCGGGATTGCCGAAAAGCCGCCGAAAACCCTGTCGCTGGAGCAGGTTCCTGCCGCGGCGACCGCGGCCGTGCGACGAAAAGTGGTCGCGCTGGAAGCCCGCCGCATTCCCAAGCGCGGCCGTTCCGGCTATTGATCCGGCCCCTCTGGCCGGGCGCCAATCGGGTCTCCCCGCCTTGCGGCTCGATCATGACCGAAGGCGGGACGTCCGATTTCGGCGGCCGTCTCATCGATAGGATAATCATGCTCCGCCGGATGTATGACTGGTGCGTCGCGGCCTCCTATCGCCCGGCCGCGAAGTGGATCCTGGGGATGGTCTCGTTCATCGAGAGCTCGTTCTTCCCGATCCCGCCGGATGCCATGCTGATCCCGATGTCGCTGGCGCGGCCGGACAAGGCCTATTCCTATGCATTCCTGTGCACCTGGACCTCGGTCGCCGGCGCCGTGCTCGGTTATGCGATCGGGGCATTGCTGTTCGACTCGGTCGGACAATGGGTGATTTCGGCCTATGGCCTCACGGACAAGGTCGACGTCTTTATCGGGCAATATGCGAAATGGGGCGTCTGGATCATCCTGCTGGCGGGCTTCACGCCGATTCCTTTCAAACTCATCACCATCACGTCCGGGTTCGCCGGATATAACCTGCTGCTTTTCGTTGTTTTTTCGATTATCGCGCGCGGCGCGAGGTTCTTTTTGGTGGCCTTTCTGCTGCATCGCTATGGCGACCGCGCCCGCACCATGATCGAGGAGCGACTCGAAGTTTTGACGGCGGTTGCGGCGGTGCTGGGCGTCGCCGGGCTGGCCTTCGCCATGTATTATTTCTGACGATTTCCGAAGCGGTTTTACAGGGGTTTTCGGCCGCGACCTCATTTTCGCCATTCAGGCATTACAAAAGCCGGATCGGCGACGCTGCAGCAGCGTGCTATTGTTTCGATGGCACCTGCATCCGAGACGGGGACCTTGGATCGCGCAATGGCCAGAGCGATAACGACAGGACGACGCGACTGCGCGCCCGCATGTGTCGGGCTGTTGACGCTGTGCGCCGCGGCGTGGCTGGTTGCGCATCCGAGTTTCGCGCAGGCTCCGCAGCCGCAGGCGGCTCCAGCCGGCGCTCCGTCATCCGAGCAAGTCCAGCCGGAGGCGCCGCGCAAGCCTGAGGGCTTTTTCGATGCGTTCGGGCGCTGGTCGCGAGACGTTAAGGCTAAGGTCGACGCGGCCAACGCCAAGTGGCGTGCCAGCGTCGAGGAAACCAATGCGAAGCTGAAAGCCAGTACCGACGAGACCAATGCCAAGCTGAGGCAAAGCGTCGAAGAGAACAACGCGAAGTGGCGCGAGCTTGGCGCCAAGTCCGAAAAGGCCGCGAAGGACGCCGCGGTCGCCCAGAAGGAGGCCGCCGAGGCTTTCAAGAATCTCGCCAATACGCGGGTGATCGAGGGCCGTCAGGTCTGTGAGCCCGCGGCCAATGGTTCGCCCGATTGTCAGGCCGCCGCCGAAGTGATCTGCAAGGGCAAGGGCTTCGCGATCGGCAAAAGCGCCGACATCACCACGACCCGCAAGTGCTCGGCGCGAGCACTCTTGGAGCGCGACGACAGCCAGTGCCGCACCGAGACGGTGGTGATCAAGGCGGCCTGCCAGTAGCGGCGTTGTCATTGAAGGCTTGACCCGGCTATCCAACACGCGAAAAGGACGGGTGCGCGTCGTAGGCGGAGCGAAGCCGTCCGGTTCTGACGGCTATGCCCGCGACTGATCGCGGTCGGGAGGACCATCCGTGAATTTGTATGCCAAGCTCACCGAACGGGAAGCCGCCGGGCGACCGATCCGCATCGGTCTGATCGGTGCCGGCAAGTTCGGCACCATGTTTCTGACGCAGGTGCGCCGCACCCCCGGCATGCATCTCGTGGGACTGGCCGACCTCGACATATCGCGCGCGAAGAGTCAGCTAGCTGCGGCAGGCTGGGACGCCGCGCAATATTCCGCAACCTCGCTAGGCGACGCGCTCAAGAGTCGCACGACCGTCGTGACCGACGACGCGGACGCGCTGATCGCCTGCCCCGAGATCGATGTGATCGTCGAGGCCACTGGCGATCCGAAGACCGGCATCCGCTTCGCGCTTGCTGCCATCGAACACGGCAAGCATATCGTGATGGTCAATGTCGAAGCCGACGCGCTGGCGGGTCCGCTGCTGGCCCGCAAGGCGCGCGCCGCCGGCGTGGTTTACAGCCTGGCATGGGGCGATCAGCCGGCGCTGATCTGCGAGCAGGTGGACTGGGCACGCGCCTGCGGCTTCAAGGTGATCGCGGCCGGGAAGGGTACTCGCTACCACCCGAGCTATCATCGTTCCAATCCGGATACGGTATGGGAGATTCTCGACAAGTATCTGAAGATCGACGATCGCGCTTCGATCAATCCGAAGATGTTCAACTCCTTCATCGACGGCACCAAGTCCGGCATCGAGATGACGGCGGTCTGCAATGCCACCGGTCTGGTGCCGCAGACGCGGGGCCTGAGCTTTCCGCCGGCGAGCCGATTCGAACTGGCCGATATCTGCAAGCCCAGGGCTGAAGGCGGTGCAATTGAGATGGCGGGCGTCACGGAAGTGGTGTCTTCGGTCGATCGTGAGGAGCGCGATGTGCCGCATCATCTGGCGATGGGCACATTCGTGGTGTTCGAGGGCGAGAGTGCGTATGCGCGGCAATGCTTCCGCGAATATCACCTGATGCCGGACACGAGCGGCCGTTACGCGGCGTTGTACCGGCCCACCCATATGATCGGGCTTGAATTGGGTATTTCAGTTGCGTCGGTGGCGCTGCGCGGCGAGCCGACCGGCGCGCCGGTGGATTTTCTGTCCGATGTGGTCGCGACCGCAAAGCGCGATCTGAAGGCCGGCGAGATGCTGGACGGGGAGGGCGGCTTCTGCGTCTGGGGCAAGCAAATGCCGGCGCAAGCGTCGCTCGATGCCGGCTGTCTGCCGCTCGGGCTCGCGCATCAGGTGCGGCTCAAGCGCGACATTGCGGAGGGCGCGGTTTTGCAATGGAGCGATGTGGATTACGACTCCGCAGACCCTGCCGTCCGCGTGCGCCGTGAGATGGAATCAGCATTCGGCCGCCGCAATACGGCGGCCGAAGCCTGATGACGGTCGATCTCAAAGACGCTTAACTTTAGCGACAACGCCGGACCGACCGGACAACCACGGTGCCGTTTGGGCGCACGGTGCGCTGCTGGACCACCCGGCAACGCGGACCGACCGCGGGACCGCAAACCCGGCGGGTGCGAAACACGACCCGGCCACCCGGCCGCACCACTCTGGTTCGCACCACGCGGCAGGCGACATCCTCGATGTGATCGGGTGCAACAATAGTCTTGTCGAAGCGCGCGTGCGCCGGTGGCGTAACGAAGGTTGCTGCCGCGATTGCGGCGGCGGCGCCAAGGGTGGCCAGAACGAGTCGCATCCAGGGATTCTCCGTTTCCGTTTTGACCGTCCGGTAATGCGGGGACGCGACAATCCGTTCCGGGGGAACCCGATTTCGGCTCAATCGATCTTGATGGCGCCGTCGATCTCGTGGGTCAGGCCGAGCGGCGCGATGGTCAGCACCACGCGCGCCGGCAACGGCGTATTGCCCTTCATTTTGCCACTGGCGACGGCGTCGCGCACGGCCTTTTCGATCTCGCGCTGCGACGTAACGCCGACTTCCTTGAGGAATTTGCGAATCGAGTTGTTGAGGGCGTCTTCATTCATGGCGGCATTCTCCAGTTTAACGGGTAGCTTAGACTTGCCGTGTGCAATCCGCTATGAGCTTGCACCGCGGCGGGATAGAGGCGGCACCTGAAGATGGCGATTGTGGACGAACCGATGATGGCGGGCACGGGGCGGCCCTGGCGGCGCAGCATTGCCGCCAAGCTGCTGGTTGCCTTCGTCGTGATCGCGGCTCTGACCGCGATTGCGGCCCTTGTCGCCGTCCTGCAATTCAGCCGGATCGAAGCGGCGATGGAGCGGCTAACGGAAGAAAGCCTGCCGGAGGTCAAATTCGCGCTGGCGGTGGAAAGCAATGCGCGCGCCATCGCAGCGGATGGTGCGCGGCTCGCAGGTGCGACGTCCGAGGCGCAGCGCTTTGCCCGCATGAGCGACGCGACGGACCGGGTCGGTCAGCTCTGGTCGGCCTTGTCGCGATTGCGCGATGCGACCAATGACGAGGCCGCGATCGAGAAATTGCAGCCACTGATCGCGCAGCTCGATGGGCAGATCGGCCAGCTCGAGCGCAACGTGCGCGAGCGGATTTCCGTCGCGTCCGCGCTCGACAACGCCATCGCCCGGCTGACCCGGGACAGCTCCGAACTCGCCGAGCGCCTGTTGCTGCTGCCGCGGCAGCCGGATCAGCTGCAACTGGCGATCAACGGACTGCGCGGCGACACCTACCGATCCGTCGGCGTGCTCTACCGCGCGGCAACCGCGAGCGATGCAACGGCGGTGGCCACGGGTCAGAAACAGTTCGACGAGATCAGGGAGCGGTTCGAGGGCGGTCTCGGCTTCATGATGGCCGATACCTCATTTGATCGCGCTGAAGCCGAAGCCATCAACAAGGTAGCGAGATCCGTGCTCTCACTGGGGTCCGGCGCCGGCGGAATTTTCGCGTTGCGGACATCCGATCTCGAAGAGCGTGCGGCCGCCGAGGTCTTGCAGCTTGGACTCGAAAAAGCGGCCGAGGATATGCAGACCCAGGTTTCGGCGCTGGTCGCCCATGTCGAGGCGGTGGCTGCGGAAACCACCGCCGCCACCAACAACGCGCTCGACAATACCCGGTTCTGGCTGCTTGGCATTTCGCTGCTCAGTCTTGTCGTCGCCGTGTTCGTGGCCTGGCTGTTCGTGCAGCGCTCGGTGATCGCACGATTGCAACAGGTCACGACTGCTATGCTTGCGGTGGCAAGCGGACGCCTCGACACGCCGTTGCCACCGATCGGTTCGGACGAACTCGGCGATATGGGCCGGGCGCTGCTGGTGTTCCGCGAGAATGCGCGCGATATCCGCAATGCACGCGAAGAGGCTGAGGCCGCGCGCCATCAGGCGGAAGCCGCCTCACGGACCAAATCCGCCTTCCTCGCCAATATGAGCCATGAATTGCGGACGCCACTGAACGCCATCATCGGCTACAGCGAAATCCTGCGCGAAGATGCGCAGGACCGCGGCGACAACGCGAGCGAGGGCGATCTGGTCAAGATCGAAACCGCCGGCAAGCATCTGCTCGGGCTGATCAACGACATCCTCGATCTGTCGAAGATCGAAGCCGGCCGCATGGATCTGCATCTCGAAGAGGTCGATCTCAATCGGCTGGTAGCTGAGGTCCGGATGCTGGTGACGCCGCTGATGGACAAGAACGGCAACCGTCTCGAGGTCGAGATACCCGCCGATATCGGAGCCATGCGGGTGGACCTGGTCAAACTGAAGCAGAGCCTGCTCAATCTGCTCAGCAACGCCGCGAAATTCACCAAGGGCGGACTGGTCAAGCTCTCGATCGGAAAAGCGACCTCCGACCAAGGGCCGACGACGTTCACCTTCGCGGTCTCCGATTCCGGAATCGGCATGAACGACGAGCAGGTCGCCCGGCTGTTCCAGGCCTTCACCCAGGCCGACGCCTCGACCACGCGCAATTACGGCGGCACCGGACTCGGCCTCACCATCTCCAAGCATTTCTGCACCATGCTGGGTGGCGACATCACGGTGACGAGCACGCCCGGCAAGGGCTCGACGTTCACCATCACTTTGCCGGATGGCGGCAAGGGCGTGGTGACGCCGCGGATCGAGATGGGCGCTATGGCCGCCGACGGCGATCTCACCGGCAGGAGCGTGCTGATCGTCGACGACGATCCGACCGTGCATGACGTGCTGCGCGCGACCATCGCGAAGGAAGGCTATCGGCTGCTGCACGCCTATGACGGCGCGCAGGCGCTGGAACTGGCGCGCAGCGAAAAGCCGGACGTGATCACCCTCGACGTGATGATGCCGAAGCTCGACGGCTGGAGCGTGCTCGGCAAGCTGAAATCCGACCCGGTGCTGGCGCCGATCCCGGTGATCATGCTGACCATCGTCGACGAGCGCACCATGGGCTATTCGCTGGGCGCGTCCGAATACATGACCAAGCCGGTCGACCGCAATCGCCTGATCGAATTGTTACGCCGTTTCGCCGCGACAACGCGTGAGGCGGTGGTTCTGGTGGTCGACGATTCCGAGGACGTGCGTGCGGTGGTACGGGCAACGGTGGAGAAGGCTGGTCTGAAGACAGTGGAAGCCGAGAACGGTCAGGCCGCGCTCGATTGGCTGAAAAAGAACCCGGCGCCCGCGCTGGTGCTGCTCGATCTGATGATGCCGGTGATGGACGGCTTCATGTTCCTCGAGCAGGTCAAGCATGTCCCGGCGCTTGCACAGGTGCCGATCGTGGTGCTGACCGCAAAGGATCTGACCGAAGACGAACGCCGCGTGGTCAACGAACGCACCCTGCTGGTGCTGACCAAGGGCGCGCAGCCGCTGTCCTCGCTCGGCTCGGCGCTCGCCGCCATCGCGCGGCGGCCGGCGGAAAAGGCGGCGAAATGAGATACCTCGTTTCAACCCGGTCCTCTCCCGTTTAGGGAAAGGAAGTTGATCACCGTGACTTTCGCAAAGTGAACCCTGCAATGCCAAAGATTCTTCTCGTCGAAGACAATGAAATGAACCGGGACATGCTGTCGCGCCGGCTGTTGCGCAACAATTTCGAGGTCGTGATGGCCGTGAACGGGCAGGAAGGCGTCGACATGGCAAAGAGCGAGCGGCCGGACCTTATCCTCATGGACATGAGTCTGCCGGTGATGGATGGCTGGGCCGCGACGCGCACCATCAAGGCCGACGAAGCGACCAGGTCGATCCCGGTCATCGCGTTGACCGCGCATGCGATGGAATCCGATCGCGAACAGGCGATGCAGGCCGGTTGCGACGATTTCGATACCAAGCCGATCGAATTGCCGCGGCTGCTTGGAAAGATCAACGCGCTCCTGCCGAAATGAGTGACCGATCGGATAGCGAGAGCGCTCGCCTGCACAACGCCCTGCGCGCGCATCTGCGTCAGGAATTCGTGGCGCCGGCAGCCGCCATCGTTGGCTTCGCCGATATCGTGATCGAGGACGCCGAACGCGCGGGGCTCACGGACTACGCCGCCGATCTCGACCGCATCAGGAGTGCGGGCCTGAGCCTGCAGGCGCTACTCGACGAGGTGTTGCAGCAGACCGGTGAGGTCGACGACGTCCACGGCTACCGGACCAAGCTGCGGCACGATCTGCGCACCCCGATCAATGCCGTGAAGGGCTATGGCGAGATGATCGTGGAGGATGCGCGCGACAGCGGTAACGTTTCGCTGTTGCCCGACCTCGAGAAGCTGCTCGCCGCGGCGGACGGCATCCTGGAGCGGATCGACGCGCTGGTGGCATTCTCCGGCGATGCCTCGCTTGACCAGGCGCAACCGTCCTACGCCGATGCTTCGCGGGTGGTCGACGCCCTGCGCGGTTCCGAGCCCGCGGCCGCGCAGCAGACGATCGCAGGCCAGATCCTGGTGGTCGATGACAATGCTTCGAATCGCGATCTGCTGGCGCGGCAACTCACCCGCGACGGGCATGCGGTCGAAACGGTGGGGTCCGGCCGGGAGGCGCTGGCGTTCATGGCCGAGCGCGCCTTCGACCTGATCCTGCTGGACGTGATGATGCCGGAAATGAGCGGCTACGAGGTCCTAAGCAAGCTGAAACACGATCCGCGCACGGCGGAAATTCCGGTGATCATGATCTCGGCGCTGGACGAGATCGATTCGATCGTGCGCTGCATCGAGGCCGGCGCGGTCGATTATCTGCCGAAGCCGTTCGCGCCGGCAATCCTGCGCGCGCGCATCCGCGCCTCGCTGGAAAACAAGCTGCTCCGCGACCGCGAGCGCGCGATGATGCGGGAAATTCAGATCGCCAAGGAGCGTAACGAAAGTCTGCTGCTCTCGATCCTGCCGCGCGCCGTGGTCGAGCGGATCAATGACGGCGCCGCCATGGTGGCGGACCATATTCCGGAAGCCACCATCATCTTTGCGGACATCGTCAATTTCACGCCGTTCTCGGGCAATCTCTCGCCATCGGATGTGGTCGGGGTGCTGAACCGCATCTTCTCGGCGTTCGACCGGCTGGTCGATCAGTATGGCGCGGAAAAGATCAAGACCATCGGTGACGGCTACATGGTGGCGGTCGGCATTCCGGAGCCGCGCGAGGATCATGCCGAGGTCGCCGCGCGGCTGTCGCTGACGATGCTTGACACCTTTGACGCGATCCGCAGCGAGATCGAGGCGCCGATCCAGCTGCGCATCGGCGTCCATATCGGTCCTGCGATCGCGGGCGTGATCGGTGAGCGAAAATTCGCCTACGACATCTGGGGCACGACGGTGAATATCGCGAGCCGCATGGAATCGCATGGGGCGCCCGACCGCGTGCATGTCTCGAAAATGGTGGCGGACCGGCTATCCGGTCAGTTCAATTTCGTTCCGCGCGGCGCGATCGAGGTGAAGGGCGCGGGCCTGATGGAAACGTTCTGGCTGGAGGCTTAGCACGACACCGGAAGCGGCCGCGCTGCCGGGCTATTTCTTCTGCCGCATCAGCCGCGCACAGGTGGTGCGCGCCGATTTGCCAGCTTCCGAATAGCAATAATCGAGCGTGTCGCTGTTCACCAGCGTGAACCAGTAAAAGCCTTCCTCGTCCGAACCGACCATCAGATGACCGTTCGGCGTGAACGCACCCCACAGCTCTTCCTTGACGTCGCCGTCCTGGTTGGAGCGGCTGAGGTGACCCTTGAAGGCGCGGCCCTTCTGCTCGGTAATGACAAGAGTGGCGAGGCCGTCTCGATAGCCCTCGACCTTGGCCATCCGCTCGCGTTGCCCGGTCCAGGTGCCGACCAGCGACAGATCCTGCTGAGCAGCAGCGGGCGTCGTCAGCAGGGCAAGTGCTACTGCAGCACACATGCGCAAAGTCATGGCGGCTTCCTGCGTTCGGGTCGGTCGCTGACAGTCGAACGGAGTGGCGCGCGCCTGTCCAGCGGCATCGCGCGCCACGGTATAGGAACCGTCAAACCAACGGTGGAGAACCTTTTGGTTCCGTCTCAGAACATCCCGTTCTTGTTCAGCGCCTTTTCCGGATCGGGGATCGCCTGCACAGCGTCCCAATGTTCCACCACCTTGCCGTTGTCGTCGAGCCGGAACAGATCGAAGATCGCAAACCCGCGCTCGTCGCTGCCGGGGTTGCGCACCGCATGCACATGCACGATCACGTAATTGCCGTCGGCGAAGACCCGCTTGATCTCGCTTTTGTTGTTCGGAAACTTGCCCTTCAGAAAGTTGATGAAGCCCTTGATGCCCTCGAGTCCGTCGGCGCCGACCGGGTTGTGCTGAATGTAGGTGGCGCCGACATAGGTCGCCGCCTTGTCGAAATTCTTCTCGTTCAGCACCGCGTTGTAGAATTCGACGACATTCTTCTTGTTACGCTCCATCTTCTGCGCGTCGGTCATTTGCGCGTGCGCCGGCGCGGTCCATGCGAAGGCGACGAACATCAGAAATGCGAGAGCCGATCGTATCATGCAGTCCTCCCGGGCCCGCTTATCGCGGGCTTGTTTGAATGCCGGAAGGCTATTGGCACCCCGTTGGTGCGTCAATCGCGGTAATGTGACAAACATGGCCCACGCGTCGCCCACCCGCCGGGACAGAGCGGCCGGCATTGTGATAAGCGAGCCAAAATGGTCTGCAGAGCGGAGACGAATCGAATGAGCAGGATGCGAGGGCTTCTTTTTTATGGGTTAATCAGTCTGTTCGCGGCCTCACCGCTGGCCGCGCAGGACATGCATAAGCATGGCGGACATCATCCGCGCTTCGACGATCCGAAGAAATGGTCAGCATCGTTCGACGATCCCGAGCGCGACAAATGGCAGATGCCCGACCGCATCGTCGAATCGCTGGCGCTGCGTCCGACCGACAGCGTCGCCGATATCGGTGCCGGCACAGGCTACATGGCGGTGCGTTTCGCTCGCGCGCTCAAGGGCGGTTCGGTGTTCGCGGTCGATATCGAGCCGAACATGGTCAAGCATATGGCCGAGCGCGCGAAGGCCGCGGGGATCGACAATTTGCGCGCGGTCGTGGGGAGCGAAAGTACGCCCAACCTGCCGGCGCCGGTCGATGTGGCGTTCCTGCTCAACGTTTATCATCACCTCGACAAGCGGCCGGATTACTTCAAGCGCCTGCGCGCGTTTCTGAAGCCGGGCGGCCGGGTGGCGATCGTCGACTTTCGGCCGGACGCACCTGCGGGCGCGCCGAAGCACATGCGGATCTCGGTAGAGAAGATCACCGAAGAGATGAAGGCGGCAGGTTACAAGCCGGCGGGGTCGTTCGATTTCCTGCCGCGGCAGAGCTTCCTGGTGTTCACGCCGGCGGATTGAAGTGCATTCTCAGAAAATGCGCTGCGTCCCACGGGACAGGAAGAAGCCGCGGCCGTCGCTGTTGCGGCATTCCAGCCCCTGTTCCGACGACGTGCATGTAATCGATCCGATTTGCAGCGAACGCCCGTAGCCCAAGACGGGGCTCGAATCGCTGCCGACCCAGTCGGAATAGCAGCCCATGTCGGCGCCGCCGCGCGGCTCCAGCACGAAACGCTGGCCCCAGTCGAACTCGCAATCGGCCGGCTTCGGCCGAAGCGGCCGCGACGCGATCTTGCTGATGTCGCAGACCAGGTCGTCGGGCTGGGTCTTGCCCTTGTCGAACATCGCCATGCAGTGGATGTTGTTGGACGGGGTGCGGAACATCACCGTGTGCTGAGCGTGCACTTGCGTGACAGCGGTAAAAAGCGCCGCGAGCGAGACAAAGATCAAGGCTCGCTTTGTCATCGAGAATGGTGCCCCTGGCCGGAATCGAACCAGCACGACCTTACGGCCACCTGATTTTGAGTCAGGCGCGTCTACCAGTTCCGCCACAGGGGCAACGCCGCGACAAGACGCATTTCGGGCGCGGGGCCAGCCGAAGCTCGCCCGGCGGCAGACATAAGGGGATCGCCCCTGGCGAGCAAGCGGATTTGCAAGCGGATTTGCGGCCGGGTCCGGCGCAGCGAGGCGGCTGCGTGCATTTGCTCGCGGCCCTGTGTCTTGACGGATGGCCCGCTTTCCAGTGAATGCGGGACCGCTCCGAGGTGCCGCCGGGACCCTTCATGAACGACCTTGTCGCCACATTCGATCATATGAAGCGCAACGAGCCGGTTCAACTCGCAGCCGGCGCGGTGGCGATCCTGGGGCTCGCCACCATTCTGGGCGCCTGGTTCTTCCAGGTGGTGATGGAGTTACCGCCCTGTCCGCTCTGCCTCGAGCAGCGCTATGCCTATTACTTCTCGATTCCGCTGGCGCTGATGGTGCTGCTCGGATCGTCTGTGGGCGCCTCTCGCAAGGTGCTGTTCGCGGCGCTTGTGGTGATCGGGCTCGGCATGCTGTGGAATGCCGGTCTTGGCGCCTACCATGCCGGTGTGGAGTGGAAATTCTGGGAAGGCCCGCGCGACTGCGCCGGCGGCGGGCTCACCGATCTCGGCACTGCGGGCGGACTGCTCGACAAGCTGAAGAGCATCCGGGTGGTGCGCTGTGACGAAATTCCCTGGAGCTTTCTCGGTATTTCGCTTGCGGGCTACAACGCGATCATCTCGCTGGGTTTGGCGCTGATCGCGGGTTGGGGCGCCTGGCGCGCGTGGCTGACGCTGCCGCCGCGGGAGACGCTAGCGTAGCGTCCGTCATTGCGAGCGAAGCGAAGCAATCCAGCTTCATGAGGGAGCGAGGTAAGCGCCTCACGGCTCCAGTTCGGTGTCCCAGTAAAGATAATCCATCCAGCTTTCGTGCAGATAATTCGGCGGGAACAGACGCCCATTGCGATGCAGATGCTGCACCGTCGGCTGGAACGGCAGCTGCGAGGGGTGCATGCTCGCCTCCGCCATGGTCTTGCTGCCCTTGCGCAGATTGCAGGGAGAGCAGGCCGCCACCACGTTGTCCCAGGTGGTGAGGCCGCCGCGCGAGCGCGGGATCAGATGATCGAAAGTCAGGTCGTCGGCGGCGCCGCAATACTGGCAGGCGAACCTGTCGCGCAGGAACACGTTGAAGCGTGTGAAAGCAGGATGAGTGGTGGGTTTAACGAAGGTCTTGAGCGAAACCACGCTCGGAATCTTCATCTCGAAGCTTGGCGATCGCACCGCGCGGTCGTAATTCGCGACGATGTTCACGCGTTCGAGAAACACCGCCTTGATCGCGTCCTGCCAGGACCACAGCGACAGGGGGTAATAGCTCAACGGCCGGAAATCGGCGTTCAGAACCAGTGCCGGAAATCCCGCGGGCGAGACGTGGACGTTCAAGCGATGGCGCTCCTTTCAGCACCGGACAGCCCCTAATGTATAGGGGAGCGTGACGGGAATGTGAAGGCGGCACCAAGGCTTACCGCGGCTGCGTTATTTCCCTCCCGGCATAGCGACGGAGGCAAAAGAAGCCGTCACAGCCCGAATCGGCGCGCCAGGAACTCGCCGCCATGGCGGAGACCTTCCTGGTCGATTCCGTGGCCCACCCCCTGCGAGATGTGCCATTCCACCGGCACATCCAGCGATGACAATGACGATGAGGCGTGGAACAGCGCCTGCACCGGGATCAACTCGTCCTGGTCGCCGTGGATCAGAAGGATCGGCGGGCGGGACGCAATCTCGCCTTCGACCGTTTCGGGCGGTCCGTCGCCCGGCATGATGAACATGCCTGAATAGCCGACGATCGCGGCGGGCGGGACCGGACGGCGCAGTCCGGCATGCAGCGACATCATGGTGCCCTGGCTGAAGCCGACCAGCGCCAGCGCCGATGGCGGCAATTGCCGGCGCTGCAATTCCGCATCGAGGTAGGCCTGCAGGGCCGGCGCTGCCTGATTCACCCCGACCCAGCGCTCGTCGGGATCGCGGAAGGTCAACCCGAACCATTGCTTCCCGACCGGTGCCTGCCCGCAGGGCTCGGGCGCATGTGGCGACACGAAGGCGGTATCCGGCAGGATCGGCTGCCAGGCGCGGCCGATCTCGATCAGGTCGTTGCCGTCGGCGCCATAGCCATGCAGAAACACCACGAGGCGCTTGGTCTTGCCGGATAGCGGCTCAAGGCTTGGTCCGGACAGCACCGGGACGTTTGGTCCGACCATTGCGTTTTGCTTTCTCGGTTGATGGTCGTGCGGTCGGTTTCGCCGCCGCAGACTTCGGTTTGGTATCGACGGCGACGCCCTCGCGCCGCTTGACCACATGATAATAGCCCCAGAGCAGATGCGCCGCCACGCCGCGCCACGGCCGCCATGCATCGGCGATCGCCGTCAATTCCCTGGCGCTGGGCCGCGCTTTCAATCCAAGCGCAATGCGTGCCGATTCCTGCAGGGCGAGATCGCCGGCCGGCCAGGCATCGGCATGGCCGAGACAGAACAGGAGATAGATATCGGCGGTCCAGGGTCCGATGCCGTGCATCTCGATCAGCGCGGCATGGGCGCTGTCGGCGTCGCTTTGCCCGATATGGTCGAGATCGAGTTCGCCCTTCGCAAGCGCATTTGCAATCGCCTTGATGGACTTGATCTTGGCCGCGGAGAGGCCGAGGCGCCCGAGCCGGTCGGCGCGCGCGCGGCGGAGTGCATCGTGGTGGAAGGGATCGAACGCCGCCTGCAGCCGGCCCCAGATCGCGCCGGCGCTGGCAGTCGACAATTGCTGGCCGCAGATGATCCGGGCGAGGCCGGGAAATCCCGGCTCGCCGCGGCGTATTGCGGGTTCGCCGGCTTTCTCCAGCACTGGGATAAGACGCGGGTCGGCCTGTACAAGTTGCGACAGGGCGGCTGCGAGATCGGATTGGCTGTGCAGGAACTGGGTCATTCTTCACTGTTGTCATGCCCCGCGAAAGCGGGGCATCCAGTAATCTCGTAAGTCTCGGTCGAAACGCAACATCCGTGAATACTGGATCGCCCGCCGGAGCCTGTCATCGGGCCGCGCTTCGCGCGGACCCGTTGGCGGGCGATGACAGAATATCGAAAATGACGCCACCCGTTTTCCGCTTCGCGCCGTCACCGAACGGCTATCTGCATCTCGGCCACGCGCTGTCGGCGCTGCTGAATGCCGAGCTGGCGCGCGCGGGCGGCGGACGGCTGCTGCTGCGGATCGAGGATATCGACCGCGCGCGCTGCAAGCCGGAATACGAGCAGGCGATCCATGACGATCTCGCCTGGCTCGGGGTGACATGGGAACAGCCGGTGCGGCGGCAATCGGAGCATTTCGAGGCATATCGGGGGGCACTCGAAAAGCTGCAGGCGCAGGACCTGGTTTATGCGAGTTTCGAAAGCCGCGGCGATATCGCGTATATGGTCACGGCGCGCGGCGACGCCTGGCCGCGCGATCCAGACGGCGCGCCGCTTTATCCCGGCAGCCGCGACAGCATGAGCGATGCCGAGCGCAAGGCGCGGATGGCCGCTGGCGAGCCCTATGCGCTGCGGCTGGATATGGCGAAAGCCATCGCGCGCGCGGGTGATCTGATCTGGAGCGAAGCCGGGGCAGGCCCGGCGGGCGAGACCGGGGAGATTGCGGCGCGGCCGCACGCCTGGGGTGACGTGATCCTCGCTCGCAAGGAGATGCCGACCAGCTATCATTTGTCGGTCGTGGTCGACGACGCGCTCCAGGGCGTGACGGATGTGGTGCGCGGGCAGGATCTGTTCTGGTCGACCAGCGTCCACAGACTGCTACAGGTGCTTCTGGGGCTGCCGCAACCGGCCTACCGGCATCATAGGCTGATCCTGGATTCCGGCGGCCGCAAGCTGTCGAAATCCACGAAGGCGACCGCTCTGCATTTGCTGCGGGCGGGTGGGGCAACGCCCGGCGACATCCGGCGCATGATCGGCCTGCCGGAACCGTGAATGGCAGCCCTCTTGGGGCCGTGTCATGCTGGCAGGACCGAATCATGGGGCGGGGCACACCAAAGCGGAAGGCCGTGAAGCGGGCGCGCAAATCCGCGCGCAAGCGCAGCACCGGCTTGCCGCAGCATCGCCAAGCATTGGAAACCGCGCTAGCATCGCTTGCGCACGATATCCGAACGCCGCTGACCGGCATCCTCGCGCTTTCGGATTTGCTCATCGCCTGCGATCTGCCTGAGCGCGAACGGGGCTGGGCCCGGGCGATCCGCAGCGCCGCCGATCATCTGGCCCAGCAAACGTCGCTTGTGCTCGACGCCGTGAAGGCCGACCGCGGCGGTCTCGCTTTACGCAAGGATGAGTTCTCGCCGGTGGAACTCGTCGAAGCAATTGCGGCCTCGCTCTCGGCGCGCGCCGCCAAGAGCGGTCTGTCCGCCGAGATCGAAATCGCGGGCGAGCTGCCCGCGCGGGCGATCGGGGATGCCGTGCGGATTCGTGCGGCACTTGAAAATCTGATCGACAATGCGGTGAAATTCACCGCGCGCGGCGGTGTGCGCTTTGCGGCGAAAGCGGAGCCTGCGCCGCGAAGCCGCGTGCGTCTCATTTTTTCGGTGAGCGACAGCGGCATCGGCCTGACCAAGGCTGAGATTGCGAGGTTGTTCCGTCCCTTCGCACAGGCGAGCCGCGACGTCTCGATGCGCTATGGCGGGACCGGGCTCGGTCTCGTGCTGGTGAAGCGGCTCGCCAAGGCTATGGGCGGCGATCTCGTCGTGGTCAGCAAAAAAGGCGAGGGCTCGACGTTCACGCTGACGGTGATGGTAGAGCCGGTATCGAGACGCGCCGGCAAACCGGATGGCGGCAACGGCGATGCGAGCGCGGCTTCTGCGGCATCGCTACGCATCCTCTGCGCCGAGGATAATCCGTTTGGGCGTATGGTGCTGAATGCGATCCTGACCGAGTTCGGTCATCGGGTGGATTTTGCCGGGACCGGTGAGGCGGCGATCGCGGCTGTGATACGCGGCGGCTACGATCTCGTGCTGATGGATGTCACGCTGCCGGACGTTGACGGACTGGAAGTGACGCGCCGGATCCGCGCATTGTCTGGTGACGCCGCGCGCATACCGATCATCGGCATTTCCGGACGTTCGTCAGAGGAGGATGTCCGCAACGCCCGCACGGCCGGTATGACGGATTATCTGACGAAGCCGGCGCGCCCGGCGGCGCTGGCCGAGGCGCTGCAGCGAATATCGGCACCGCGGCACCGCCCGGCCGGGTGAGGCCGGCAATGCCGCGTGTCAGACGACGACTTTCGCATTCGCCTGCTCCACGATCCGCACCACGTCCGACATGATCTGATTGATCTGGAAATCCTTCGGAGTGTAGACGGCGGCGACGCCGGCCTTCTTCAGCGTCGCCTCGTCTTCCGGCGGCACGATGCCGCCAACCACCACCGGCACGTCGTCGAGCCCTGCCGCGCGCATGCGCTCCACCACGTCGCGCACCAGCGGTACGTGACTCCCCGAGAGGATCGACAGTCCGATCACGTCGACGCCTTCCTCCTTCGCGGTCTTGACCAGCTCGGCCGGCGTGAAGCGGATACCGGCATAGATCACGTCCATGCCGACGTCGCGCGCCCGTACCGCGATCTGCTCGGCGCCGTTGGAATGGCCGTCGAGGCCGGGCTTGCCGACCAGGAATTTCATCCGGTGGCCAAGCTTGTGGGAGACCCGCTCTACTTCGGCGCGGACCGGTTCGAGCAATTCGCCGCCGACCTGGCGCGCAGCCTTGGGGACACCGGTCGGCGCACGATATTCGCCAAACACGTCGCGGAACACCGCGCCCCATTCGCCGGTGGTGACGCCGGCCTTGGCGCAGGCGATCGAGGCCGGCATGACGTTGATGCCTTCCTTGGCCGCGCGCCGCAGTTCATTCAGTGCCGTCTCGACGGCCTTCGCGTCGCGCGCGCCGCGCCACGCATTCAGTCGTGCGATCTGCTCGGCTTCCACCTCGTGCGACACGGTCATGATCGCATCGATGCCGCCGGTGAGCGGAGAGGGTTCGCTTTCGGTGAATTTGTTGACGCCAATCACAACGCTGCCGCCGCTTTCGATCGCCTCCAGCCGGCGTGTGTTGCTCTCGACCAGTTGCTGCTTCATGTAGCCCATCTCGACCGCGGCAACCGCGCCGCCCAGCCGGTCGATGGTGGCCAGTTCTTCCTTCGCGGCGCGAATGAGCGCATCGACCTTTTTCTGAATCTCGGTCGAGCCGTCGAAGATATCGCCGTATTCCAGCAGGTCCGATTCGTAGGCGAGGATCTGCTGCGCGCGCAGCGACCATTGCTGATCGAACGGGCGCGGCAGGCCGAGCGCTTCGTTCCAGGCGGGAAGCTGCACCGCACGGGCGCGCGCATTTTTCGACAGCGTCACCGCGAGCATTTCAAGGAAGATTCGATAGACGTTGTTTTCCGGCTGCGGCTCAGTGAGCCCAAGCGAATTGACCTGGACGCCATAGCGGAACAGCCGCTGCTTCGGATCAGCGACGCCATAGCGCTGCGCGGTGATCTCGTCCCACATGTCGACGAAGGCGCGCATCTTGCACATCTCGGTGATGAAGCGCATGCCGGCATTGACGAAGAACGAGATGCGGCCGACCACTTCGCCCATCTGCCCTTCGGGCACCTCACCGGAATCGCGCACCATATCGAGGATCGCGATCGCGGTGGCGAGCGCATAGGCGAGTTCCTGAACGGGCGTCGCGCCTGCTTCCTGCAGGTGATACGAGCACACATTCATCGGATTCCATTTCGGCATTTCCCGGGTCGTGAACAGGATCGTGTCCTTGATCAGACGCATGGAAGGGCCGGGCGGGAACACATAGGTGCCGCGCGACAGGTATTCTTTGATGATGTCGTTCTGGGTGGTGCCGGTGAGCTTGGTGCGCGGTGCGCCGGTCTCGTCGGCGACGGCGATATAGAGCGACAGCAGCCACGCAGCCGGCGCGTTGATCGTCATCGACGTATTCATCTCGGCGAGCGGAATGCCGTTGAGCAGCGCCCGCATATCGCCGAGATGGGAAACCGGTACACCGACTTTCCCGACTTCGCCCGCCGCCAGCACGTGGTCGGAATCGTAGCCGGTCTGGGTCGGGAGATCGAAGGCGATGGACAGGCCGGTCTGGCCTTTGCCGAGATTCTGCCGGTAGAGCGCGTTCGACTTTTCAGCGGTCGAATGCCCGGCATAGGTCCGGAAAATCCAGGGTCTGTCCTTCTTCGGTTTGTCGTCCGCGCTGTCGCCCATTCAATCTCCGCGCCGCAATGGTTCTAGCGCTTGAAGAAGCCGATGATCACAAGCAGGATCACCGCACCGATCATCGCATAGATGATCGCCGAGATAATGCCGCCACCGATCGAGATGCCGAGCCGGGGCAACAGCAATCCGGCAATGAAAGCGCCAACGATGCCGACCACGATGTTGCCGATCAGGCCGAAGCCGTAACCCTTCACGATCAGGCCGGCGAGCCAGCCCGCGACGCCGCCGACGATCAACCAAACGATAAGGCTCTCGATACCCATATCTGTCTCCCCGACATGCGCGGGGACCCGCTGCTTAAGCCTCGCCCCCGCGGCTTTGTTGCATTGCAGCGAGAGCATTCTACTGCGACTGGAACCGGAAGTCAGCGAAAGACCGAGAGTTAAGTCGCTCACGCCCAAGCCAACCTGCAGCATGTTATTGCATCGCAGCATATCCGGTTGCGTGCGTTCCGCAACGGTTGTTTTGCCAACAGAGCGAAGGGATTGGGCGGTTGATGCGCCGCCCCAAGCGTCCGATCGGTGCCGTTCTAAATTGCTGTGACGGTTCCGTTATCCACAAGCACCTCGACCGGAGCCGTGTGACTCAGGAATCCAACAGGGCTTGCCGACAACCCATAAGCGCCGGATTGCATCACCGCGACGAGGTCGCCCGCTTCGAGCGGCGGCAGGTCCGCCCCGCGCGCCAGTGTGTCGAGCGGGGTGCAGAGCGGTCCTGCTACGACGACGCGTTCGAACCCCGTTGCATTCATGCGTGCCGGTGCGATCACGGGATAATCCCGCTTCACGACCTGGCCGAGATTGCCGGATGCCGCGAGGTGATGATGCATGCCGCCATCGGTCACGACGAAGCGCGTGCCGCGCGAAATTTTGCTTGCAACGACGCGGGCGACATAAAGTCCGCCCGGCCCGGCCAGATACCGGCCGGGCTCGACGATAACGCGTGTGCCGTGCAAAAGCGGCTCGGCCTGTTTGTGCTGCGACAGAGTGCCGATGCCGCTTCGCACGGCGGCGAGATCGAGCGGCATGTCGCCAGCGTAATACGGAATGCCGAGGCCGCCGCCGAGATCGATGCTCCGCAGCGGACGCTTGGTCGCGCGTGCGACATGCGCAGCAACGTCGATCCCATGCCGCCATTGCGTGAGCAGGGTGTCGGCATCGAGAATCTGGGTGCCGGCGAACATGTGGACGCCGCACAGATCGAGATATGTAGTCGAGGCCAGCGCCCGCAGCACGTCATCGATCTGCTCTTCGTCGAACCCGAACGGCGACGGCTTGCCACCCATCCGCATCGCGCCGCCTTGCGCCGCGGAGACCGGATTGATGCGAAGGGCAACCGTGACATGCGTGCCGGCGCGAGCCGCGATCGCATCGAGGCGCATCATCTCCTCAAGGCTTTCCAGATGAATCTCGCCGATGCCGTTTTCTACGACGTGAATGAGCTCATCATCCCGTTTCCCGGGTCCGGCAAACAGGATGGCATGGGGCGCTACGCCGGCCTGTCGGGCGCGCTCGTATTCTCCGGCAGATGCGATCTCGATCCCGGCACCGAGGTCGACGAAAATGCGCGCAATGGCCGCGTTCGGGTTGGCCTTGATCGAATAGACGATGCTGGCAAAGCCGCTCAGCGCGATCTTCAACGCCGTGAACGAGCGGCGCATCACCTCCGCGTCGTAGATATAAAGCGGTGTGCCGAAGCGTTCGGCCAAGCCTTCGATCGTGAAGCCGCCGGCGATCAGGTCGCGCCCGCGAACGGCATAATGTTCCGCAACCAGTGTCAGCGCGAGCGACCGCGTGGCGGTGGCGTCAATGACCGGCATGACTGGCCCGTTCCGCCACCAGGGCCTTGTAGTCGACTTTACCGTTCGGGGTGACCGGCAACTCGGTCACCAGTTCGATGTCGCGCGGCAGCATGTAGGTGGCGAGCTTCTCGGCGGCCGCCGTCAGCGCGCTCCGAACATCGATCGCTTCTCCGCGCGCGACGGCAACCGCGTGCACGCGCTGACCGATCAACGGGTCGGGCAGACCGATCACGGCAATCTGGCGAAACCGGCCGGTCGCCATCAGCACTTCTTCCACTTCGCTCGGACTGATGCGGTAGCCCGACGACTTGATCATCGCGTCGTCACGGCCCACGAAATAGAAAAACCCGTCCTCGTCCTGCACCACGAGATCGCCGGAATAGCAGACAATGTCGACGCCACAGCCTGGTTCGATGAGCGGGTTCGGGCGCAACACCTTCGCGCTATCATCGGGGCGCTTCCAGTAGCCGAGCGACACGGTCGGACCGCGGTGCACCAGGATGCCGGGCTCGCCCGGCTTGGCGCGGCGGCCTTCCGTGGTGATCGCGAAGACTTCGCATTCGGGAATGGCCTTGCCGATCGATGTCGGCCTTTGATCCACCTGGTCCGGCGGCAGATAGGTCGAACGGAAGGCCTCCGTCAGCCCATACATCAGATAGATGCGGGTATCGGGGAGCAGTTCGCGCAGGCGTGCGGTGGTTGCGGATGGCACTGCGCCGCCGGAATTGGTGATGTAGCGCAGCGTCGGCAGCGGCGTCTTTGGCAACAGCGGGGCGGCGCGGGTCAGGATTGACCAGACGGTCGGCACGCCGGCGAGACCGGTGCATCCATGATCGCGGATCGCGCGCACGATCTCGTCGCCGAACCGGAATGTCAGCAGCGCCAGCGATGCGCGCTGCTCGATTGCGGTCAACAACTGGTTCAGCCCGTAATCGAAGCTCAGCGGCAGGATCGACAGGATGCGATCGTTAGCACAAATGTGCAGATAGCTGCGCACGATGCGGGTGCCGGCGATCAGGTTGCGGTGACTGAGCATCACCCCCTTTGGACGGCCGGTTGAGCCCGAGGTGTAAAGGATGGCGGCGAGATCCTCGCCGATGGCGCAGGATTGCGGAAGATCGCGACTAGACGTGGCCGGCAATGTGCCGGCATCGATGACAGTCAGCCTGGCAAGGTCCGCAAGCACCGCGGCAAGGGTATCTCGGAGCGCGGAATCGGTGAGCAGGATCGCGGCTCCGCAATCCTCCAGGATGTGGCGCACCTGTGCCGGCCGCAGCAACGGATTGACCGGCACGCAGACGCCGCCGGCGCGACTGACCGCAAAGATCGCGGCACATTCCTCGATCGACTTCGGAAGCAGGACCGCGACCCGGTCGCCGCGCTGCAGGCCGGCGGCATGCAACGCCGACGCTTGCGAGCGCACCAGCGCACGCAAGTCCGAATAGGCGACATGACGCGCATCGTGCACCAGCGCGACGCGGTCCTCGTCGCCCGTATCTCCCAGGAGGTCATGAACCAGGAGCGGCGGGGCAATCACGATCGCCGGCGCTCCACGAACGCCATCAGACATCCGAAGGTCTCGAAATTGCCCGGCTCGAAATCGTCGTCGCCAACCTCCACACCCAGGCGTTCGCCGAGGAACGCAGCGAGGTCGAGGATGCCGAGCGAGTCGATGGCGCCGCCGGTCAGCAGCGGCGTCGCCTCATCAAGCGGTTTGCCGGCCAGCGCCGGAAACCGTTCGCGCAGATAATCGGCGACGGTGGCTCGGAGGTTGATCTTTTCGGGTGACAACATGTTTGCTCCTGCCATGGTCGCGGTCAGATCTGAAGGAAGACGAATTCGGAAAATGCGAGATCGCACGGTGCCGGCGCGGCCGGACCTTTGTAGAAGGCCGGCGAGGTCCGCCGCGTGAACAGGCTGCCGGCCACGCGTTCGCTGCGGTCGGCATTGACCGCGAACAGCAGGAATTTCTCACGCAGGAGGAAGCGCGAGATCGCCGGCAGTTGAGCAAACATCGTGGCGCGGTTGTCGGCGAAGATTAGCCGTGCGGCACGAATGCCGCGATAGGTCTTGCGCGAAAAGATCAGCGGGTGAAGAGCCGCGCCGTCCCACAATCCGGCGGAGATACAGTCCAGCGCCGCATGCCGGTCCAGCATCCGGCGGATTGGTCCTGCAAACGCATCGGGCGGCAGGTCCTGCAGTGGCACCACCTGCGAGGGTCCAGCCGTCTTCATCGCGAACCAGGGAAGGACGAAGACCAGCGAGCCCTCGGTCCAGCCGCGGAATCCGAGGCGGCCGATCATGCTGCGCACCGACGGTGTTGCCGTCAGGTCGGTGAAGAGGGTTGCGTTGCATGCCGTGACGGTTTGCAGCATGCGCGGCGCGCGCCAGCGGTGCTCCGGGTCAATGTACCAGCTCGAAAGATTCACGACCCGGCGCGGGGCATCGGTGTCATCCGCTCGCGTACTTGGGATCGTGAGAATAACGCCGACGTTCCTGCCCTTGTCTTCGAGCAGAAAGCCTGCGCGCGCATGCATGTCGGGCGCTCCGAAGGCGCGCAGTCTTGAGATCGCCGAGGTCCAGCCCCCCTGACGCATGCGTGGAAACCCGCGCGACAGAATCGGCAGGGTCGTATCCAAGGCCTCGAAGCTGATCGGGCGCAGCATGCCGTATCCGCCTGGAACGTCGATCGAAGGGCCCATTTCGACCGAAAAGCCTGAGAAAAGGCCTAAAAAGTGCAACTTGCGCGACAGTCTGCCGCAACACGGTAAACTCCCGCTGCACCCTGCAAAGTTCCCACTGCAACTTTTGGGGGTGTGAACTCTGTTGCGGCGCAATATGGTCTGGGTCACAATTCAGGCAGGTATCGAGCCGGAGCCCAACCGTCATGACCGCTGTGCCGAAGCTGCAAATGGTTAAGGATATTTATGCCGTCGGCGAGATCCCGCCGCTGGGCCACGTCCCCGAAAAGATGAATGCCTGGGCGATCCGGCAGGAGCGGCACGGTCCGCCCGAAGAGTCGATGCAGATCGAGCAGCTGCCGACCTGGCCGATCGGAGAGAACGATGTACTCGTGCTGGTGATGGCGGCGGGCGTGAATTACAACGGCATCTGGGCCGGCCTCGGTCAGCCGATCTCGCCCTTCAATGTGCACAAGCATCCCTATCATATCGCGGGTTCGGACGCGTCCGGCGTGATCTGGGCGGTCGGCCCCAAAGTGAAACGCTGGAAGGTCGGCGACGAGGTCATTGTCCACTGCAATCAGGATGACGGTGACGACGAGGAATGCAACGGCGGCGATCCGATGTTCTCGACCTCGCAGCGCATCTGGGGCTACGAGACGCCCGACGGTTCGTTCGCGCAATTCTGCCGCGTGCAGTCGCGGCAGCTCATGCCGAAGCCGGCGCATCTGACTTGGGAAGAGGCCGCCTGCTACACGCTCACGCTCGCAACCGCCTATCGCATGCTGTTCGGGCATTCGCCGCACACGCTGAAGCCCGGCGACAATGTGCTGGTGTGGGGCGCGTCTGGCGGTCTTGGCGTGTTCGGGGTGCAGCTTTGCGCGGCCTCGGGCGCGAACGCGATCGGGGTGATCTCCGACGATTCCAAGCGCGATTATGTGCTGGGCCTCGGCGCCAAGGGCGTGATCAATCGCAAGGACTTCAAGTGCTGGGGCCAGATGCCCACCGTCAACACGCCCGAATACAACGATTGGGTGAAGGAGGCGCGCAAGTTCGGCAAGGCGATCTGGGACATTACCGGCAAGCAGGACGTCGACATCGTGTTCGAACACCCGGGCGAGGCGACGTTTCCGGTGTCGTGCCTCGTGGTCAAGCGTGGCGGCATGGTGGTGTTTTGCGCAGGCACGTCCGGCTTCAACATCACCTTCGACGCGCGTTATGTCTGGATGCGGCAGAAGCGGATTCAGGGCTCGCATTTCGCGCATCTGAAGCAGGCGAGCTCCGCCAACCAGTTTGTGATTGATCGTCGGATCGACCCCTGCATGGGGGAGGTGTTCCCCTGGGACAAGATCCCGGCCGCGCATCAACTGATGTGGAAGAACCAGCACAAGCCCGGCAACATGGCGGTGCTGGTGAGCGCGCCGCGCACCGGCCTGCGCAATCTGGACGATACGATCGAGGCGGCCGGAGGATAGCTTCCGGCGCCGCTACAGGGGAGGCGAAGCCGCGTTCGCAGCCCGGTGCGTTCCCGCCACCCGCGGCCGGATCTTATGCCTGCGTCGGCTCTTGATCCGCCCGCGCCCTTGAGATCATAGCGTTCAGATTGCCGCCATAGAGGAAGATCGACGCTGTCCAATAGAGGAAAACGAGTGCGATCATGGGTGAGGCGAGGCCGGCATAATAGATCGAGTAGGTGAAGGCGAAGTCGGCGAGATAGCGGCCGAACGCGATGCCGCTGATCAGCCATAGCGCCAGCGTGACCAAAATTCCCGGAAGAATATCCAGGAGGCGCCGCTTTCCGGCCGGCAGCCATTTGTGCACGACGAATAGCGGCACGATCAGGAGCACACTCGCGATGACGAGCCGCACGAGCGTGATCACCTCGCCGAATGGCTGAAGCGCCGGGAAACGCCGGATCAGTGCGGTCCAGATCAGCGGGGCGAGCAGAACCAGGAACGACAGGGCGAGCAGGCCGATCGCGGCGAGAATGACGTAGCCGATCGATTCCAGCCGCAGCAGCCAGATCGAGCGGGTCTCCACCGCGGTGTAAGCCCGGTTGAGCCCGATGCGCAGGCTCTCGATTCCGCTTGAGGCAAAATAGAGTGCGAGCATGGCGCCCACGGTCAGAACCTGCCCATGCGCGCCGACCAGCACGTTGTGAATTTCACGCGAAATCGGACCAGCCACTTCCTCCGGCCACGCCTCGAGCACGAGATTAGCGGCCTCGTCGGCAAGATATTGCGAGCCGAACACGCCCGCGAGCGCCGTCAGCACCAGGAAAAACGGGAACATCGCCATCAGGGTCGACAGTGCGATATGGCTTGCGATGGCCCAGCCGTCGTCGGCATTGAACTGCCAGAAGGCGTCCATGAGGACGCGGTATGTTCGCTTGAGCAATTTCAAGAGGGGCCCCGATGCGGTTGCTCAAGCGACATAGGCAAAGCTTGCGGCCGGCTCAAGGGTTGCGTGAGACGCTCTCCGAAGCGTGAGGTCAGGCCGCCTGGACCTCGATCAGGAACTGACGGATCTGGCAATCGAGCCCTTCCGCCTCGATTGCGAGCGCGTCGGCCAGCGCCCTCACATCGGCCGCAGTGGTGCGGGCGCCCACAGTCGCGGCCGAGACGCGGCTCATGGCATCGGCGCCATTGCGCGCCGCGCCGGAGGCATTGCTCACGCCCTCGGCGATAATCGTAACCGCCGCATTCTGCTGCTCGACGGTGGTCGCCACATTGGCGGCAATCGATGACATATCCTCGATGATGCGATTGACTTGCGCAATCGCGTCCGTGGCATCCGCTGCGGCTGACTGGATGGCGCCGATTTGCGCCGCGATTTCGTCGGTTGCGCGGGCTGTCTGGCCGGCCAGCGACTTCACTTCCGATGCCACCACGGCAAAGCCGCGGCCGGCATCGCCGGCACGCGCGGCTTCGATCGTGGCATTCAACGCCAGCAGGTTGGTCTGTCCGGCGATCGACGAAATGAGGTTGACCACTTCGCCGATCCGCGTTGCGGCATTGCCAAGCGCCGCCATGGTCGCGCTGGTCCGCCGCGCCTCCGAGACGGCGCGTCCGGCGACCTGCGTCGATTGGTGCGCCTGGCCCGCAATCTCGCCGATCGAGGCCGCGAGTTCCTCGACCGAACCCGCTGCGGCGGTAACATTGCCGGACGCTGCCAGCACGCGGCTTTCTGCCGTGCGCGCTTCGGTGGACATGTCGTCGGCGGACGCATTGAGTCGGCTGGACGCGGCTTCGAGGCGCTGTGCCGCCCCGCGGACGCGGCCGAGCATGTCGTTCACCGTCCGCTCAAAATGGGCGATGGTCGCCGCAATGGTCTGGTTGCGTGTTTCGCGTGCCTTCGCGGTTTCGCTTTGGGCTGCGGCGAGACGTTCGCGTTCTAGCATGGTGTCGCGGAACACGATCACCGTCCGCGCCATGTGGCCGATCTCGTCGCGGGCGCGCGTACCGGGAATGACTGCAGCGGTGTGGCCCTTTGCGAGTTGGGTCATCGCATCGGCCAAACTCTGCAGGGGCCGTGTGATACTCCACCCGATCAGAAGGCTGAGTGCCAGGCCGAGGCCGACCGAGGCAATACCGAACGACAGGATGATCGACCAGGTGCGGTCTTGCGCGTCGGACAATTGAGCCGCGGCGCGGCTCGCGCCTTCGCTCGCCGTCTGAATGATGGCATCGGCGGCGGGGGCAAGCTGCTGCGTGTCGAGATCGATGATCTTGAGATTGGGGCGCAACCTGTCGGCGGTTGCGGACCATGCCGCGAAGGTGTCGGCGAGAGCCTTGACGCGGCTTTCGATGTCGGCGCGGTGCTCGGGCGTTGCGGCGACACTTTTGATCGCGTTTGCGAAATTCTCGTATTCCGCAAAGAACAAAGTGTAGGAGGTGCTGGTCGATTTTATCCGCTGCTCGGCCTCGTAGCGCCGCATCATGAGCAGCGAAACCAGAAGCTTTCTGGCTTCATGTTCGCCCAGCCACGCAATGCCCTGATTGATCACGCGCTCGACCGCGATGCCGGTATCTTGGAGTTGACGGCGCAATCCATCATTTTCGGAGAAGCCGAGTTTTCGCTGATCAAGGACGACCTCGGAGAACCGGCCTCCGATCTCCTTGAGGCGGTCGGGTATCCACGCGATCCGCATGCGCTCATTCTTGTCGAGCGACCGTTCGATGAAGGCCAGTTTGTCCAGCGCCTGCGCGTTCGCGGTTTCGAATTCCTGGAGGACGTCATCGTTCGGATCGGTGGCGAAGTCGCGTGCGGCGATCCGCATCTTGCTGATCGCTTCCTTCAGGCTGTGGCTGGCGTCGGCGGTCGCATCCGCGCGTCGGTAGCGGTCGAAGGCGTCCGCAACCTCGCGCTCGCCGGTCGTGAAGGAGATGCCGTTGGCAGCGAGTCCCAGGACCGGGATGAGGGCGATCAGGAGAATTCGCGCGCGAACCGACAGCGCGCGAATCAGCCGCGAAGGATTCCATCCCCGCTGGCGGCTCGGTCGGCTAGGGCGCGGCGCCGCTGTTGCTGGAGTTGAGGTCATGGTCTGCTGCCAATGGGGCAGGCGCATAAAACCCGGAAATGGTTAATTATCCAGCAAATGTCGTCGGTGCACCGCGCAGTTGCATTTGTGCGCTGCACCATTAGTCTGCGTCAAAGATCATCTTAAACGGGGCTTTACCATGCCAGCCGCACCGCAACGGTCCGACATGTCCGATGCCTTCATTCCCCGTGCCCAGGAGGCAGTCGGGGTCGCTGAAGCGCTGCTGCAGGACGCGATGATCGCGGTGCGCAAGCGGGTCGCGATCGACGGCGGCGATACCATGAGCCGCGTATTCGACCGCGAACAGCGTGCGACCCATGGACTTGCCTGGCTCGCGACCTATGTCGAGGCGCTGCGGCAACTCCTGGCCTATGCCGAGCGGATGCAGGCGGAAGGAAAATACGGCGAGATCGAAGACCTTCAGGTCCGCATCGGCTTCGGCGAATATCTGACGCAGATCCTCGGCGGCATTCCGATGAGTCAAGGCGAGACCGTGCGGCTGTCCGATCTCGGGCTGTCGCGCGCGGATGTCGCGGCGCGGATGACGCCCGCAATCGATCACCTGATCGACACCGGCAACACTGCCGCACGGCGCGCACGCCTGGTCGAGATCATCAACCATCACACCGAGCCCACCTACGGCAATGCCGGTCTCGACGAGACGCTGGAAGCGATCCGCGAGGAGATGCGGAAATTCTCGGCGAGCGAGGTAATGCCGTATGCGCAGAGCTGGCATCTGAAGAACCAGTATATTCCGCTCGAGGTCATCGGCCAGATGTCCGAGCTCGGCGTGTTCGGGCTCACCTTGCCCGACGAGTACGGCGGCATGGGGCTCGGCAAGGAATCCATGTGCGTGGTGTCGGAGGAATTGTCGCGCGGCTATATCGGCGTGGGCTCGCTCGGCACACGCTCGGAAATTGCAGCCGAACTCATTCTCGGCAGCGGCACCGAGGAGCAGAAGCGAAAGTGGCTGCCGTTGATCGGTTCCGGCGAAATCCTGCCGACGGCGGTGTTCACTGAGCCCAACACCGGTTCCGATCTCGCCTCGCTCAAGACCCGCGCCGTGCGTGACGGTAATGTCTACAAGATCTATGGCAACAAGACTTGGATCACGCATCCGGTGCGTGCCGATCTGATGACGCTGCTGGTCCGCACCGATCCCAAGCAGAGCGGCTATCGCGGGCTGTCGATGCTGCTCGCGGAAAAGCCGCGCGGCGATGACGGCAATCCGTTTCCCGCGCCCGGCATGTCGGGCACCGAGATCGAGGTGCTCGGCTATCGCGGCATGAAGGAATACGAGATTGCGTTCGACGGTTTTGAGGTCAGCACCGAGAATCTGCTCGGTGGCATCGAGGGGGCGGGCTTCAAGCAATTGATGCAGACCTTCGAGGCGGCGCGCATCCAGACGGCGGCTCGCGCGATCGGCGTCGCGCAGGCGGCGATGGATCAGGGCCTCGCTTACGCGCAGCAGCGCTCGCAATTCGCCCGTCCGATCATCGAATTCCCACGCGTTGCAGACAAGCTTGCCATGATGGCGGTGGAGATCCTGATCGCGCGCCAGCTCACCTATTTCGCCGCGCGGCAGAAGGATTCCGGGCGCCGATGCGATCTCGAAGCCGGCATGGCGAAACTGCTGGCCGCGCGCGTCGCCTGGGCCGCAGCCGACAACGCCGTGCAGATCCACGGCGGCAACGGCTTCGCGCTCGAATTCCCGGCTTCCCGTATCCTGTGCGACGCTCGCATCCTCAATATCTTCGAGGGTGCGGCCGAGATTCAGGCGCAGGTCATCGCCAAGCGGCTGCTCGACGGGAGCAATTGAGCGGACGGCCATAATCTCAAAATCCGGGGCCGTGGCCCCATCTGCTGCCGCTGCGACGCGAGCGCCGCAACCGAAGCCGTTCGGCCGCGTTGACCTGACGCAAGGCGGGCTTATCTGCGCTATGGTGCCTTGGCAGCCCGCAAGGAGAGCATTTGATGTCTTCGAAACCGATCAAGATCGAGCAGGATGAATGGGTCATTGTCTGCGACGGCGCCAAGGCGCTGTTTTTGCAAAATGCGGGGGACTCGAAATTTCCGAACCTGCAGACCCGCGAGGTGATGGAGCAGGAGGTGCCGCCGACGAGCGAACTCGGCACCGATAAGCCCGGCCGCTCGCATTCGTCGGTCGGACCTGGCCGCTCCGCCGTCCAGCAGACCGATTTCCATACCCAGCAGGAAGAAGAATTCCTGCGCTCGATCATGATCAAACTCGATGCCGCCGCGAAGGCGGGTCAGATGAAGGCGATCATTCTGGTGGCACCGCCTCGTGCGCTGGGCGTACTGCGTCAGCATTACAAGCATGCGCTGAAGCAGGCGGTTCGCGAGGAAGTCCAGAAGGATTACGTGAAGATGCCGGTCTACGAGATCGAGAAGCATCTCGCGGCCTGAATGGGCGGATGCCATGCCGGACCGGTGGTAGGCCCTCCGGTCCGGTGATAGAAAGCCGCAATGTCAAACCCGTTTTATAGTCTCATTCCGTTCGCCATCGGTGCGGTCGCCATCGTTCTCGTGTTCGGGCTGGTCAACATGCTGCGCGGCGGCTCGCCACACCTGTCGCAGAAGCTGATGCGGCTACGCGTGCTGTTGCAGGCGATTGCGCTCGTCATCATCATGCTGGCGATCTGGATGATGGGACGTTGACCACATGGTGATCCTCAACCGCATCTACACACGCACCGGCGACGACGGAACCACATCGCTCGGCTCCGGTGAACGGCGCAAGAAATACGATCTGCGGGTCGATGCCTATGGCACGCTCGATGAGGCCAATGCCGCGATCGGGATCGTGCGGCTCCATACCAAAGACGATGCGCAGCTCGATGGCATGCTCGGGCACATCCAGAACGACATCTTCGACGTCGAGGCCGATCTTTGCATTCTGGACGGCAGCAAGGGCAAGGGGCCGGGCGGGGCCAAGCTCAACGTCACGCATAAGCAGGTGCAGTGGATCGAGCAGCAGATCGACGCGCTGAACGAGACCCTGCCGCCGCTCCGGTCGTTTATCCTGCCGGGCGGCACCCCCGCCGCAGCCTATCTGCATCTGGCGCGCACGATGTGCCGACGCGCGGAGCGGCTGATGGTCGAATTGCGCGATCAGCCCGGAGAGGATGTCACCCCGGAGGCGATCCAGTATGTGAACCGTTTGTCGGATTTTCTGTTCGTTGCGGGTCGCCATGCGAACGACCGTGGCGAGAAGGACGTGTTGTGGCAGCCTGGGCAGAACCGCTGACCGAGCTTCCGGAGACCCGCCGACCCTTGCCGGCCCCGCAAAACGTCACTAACGCTGTGCTGAGGGCGCGTCGTTTGTATGCCATACGCGCCGTTGACACCCACGCCCTCCCCCTCTTAGGTAGCCGCCTGATCTCGCATCTGCGAAGGCCTCGATCATGAAAATTCTCGTGCCCGTCAAACGGGTTATCGACTACAACGTCAAAGTGCGGGTGAAATCGGACGGCTCCGGCGTCGAACTCGCCAACGTCAAAATGTCGATGAATCCGTTCGACGAGATCGCGGTGGAAGAGGCGATCCGTCTGAAGGAGGCCGGCAAGGCCACCGAAATCGTCGCGATTTCCATCGGCCCGGCCCAAGCGTCTGAGACCATCCGGACCGCGCTTGCGATGGGCGCCGACCGCGGCATCCTGGTCAAGGTCGACGCGATGCCCGAGCCGCTGGCTATCGCCAAAATCCTGAAAGCGATCGTCGAAGCGGAACAGCCCGGTCTGGTGATCATGGGCAAGCAGGCGATCGACGACGATTCAAACCAGACCGGCCAGATGCTCGCTGCCTTGCTGGGCTGGCCGCAGGGCACCTTCGCCTCCAAGATCGCGATCGATGGTGGCGATATTTCCGTCACCCGCGAAGTCGATGGCGGCCTGCAGACCGTGAAGCTGAAGGGGCCGGCGATCGTGACCACCGATCTGCGGCTGAACGAGCCGCGCTACGCGAGCCTCCCCAACATCATGAAGGCGAAGAAGAAGCCGATCGACGAGAAGGCCCCGGCCGATTACGGCGTCGACGTGAAACCGCGGCTCGAAGTGCTGAAGACGGTGGAGCCGGGCGGCCGCAAGGCCGGCGTGAAGGTCGGCTCGGTCGCCGAACTGGTCGAGAAGCTGAAGAACGAGGCGGGCGTATTGCAATGACCACCCTTCTGATCGCCGAGCATGACAACGCTCATCTCAAGGACGCGACCGCGAAAGCCATGACCGCCGCCAAGGCGCTCGGCGGTGACGTCCACATCCTCGTGGCCGGCAAGGGTGCGCAGGCTGCGGCCGATGCGGCCGCCAAGCTCGACGGCGCAAAAAAGGTGCTGCTGGCGGACGGCGATGCCTATGAGCATCAACTCGCAGAGCCGATCGCTGCACTCGTGGTGTCGCTGGCCAAGGACTATGACGCGATTGTTTCGCCCGCGACCACCAACGGCAAGAACTTCATGCCGCGGGTCGCAGCGCTGCTCGACGTGATGCAGGTCTCCGACATTATCAAGGTCGAAGCCCCGGACACCTTCGTGCGGCCGATCTACGCCGGCAATGCGCTGCAGACAGTGAAGTCGGTCGACCCGAAGAAAGTCATCACCGTTCGCACCTCGACCTTCCAGGCGACGGGCGAGGGCGGTTCTGCACCGGTCGAAACCGTGGCGGCCGTGGCCGATCCCGGGGTGTCGGCCTTTGTCGGCGAGGAATTGTCAAAATCCGACCGGCCGGAACTCACTTCTGCTAAGATCATTATCTCCGGTGGCCGGGCGATGCAGAATCGCGAGAACTTCACCAAGTATATCGAGCCGGTCGCCGACAAGCTGGGCGCCGCCATGGGTGCGTCGCGCGCCGCGGTGGATGCAGGCTACGCGCCGAACGACTGGCAGGTCGGGCAGACCGGCAAGGTGGTGGCGCCGGATCTCTATATCGCGGTCGGGATTTCAGGCGCGATCCAGCATCTCGCCGGGATGAAGGACTCCAAGGTCATTGTTGCGATCAACAAGGACGAGGAAGCGCCGATCTTCCAGGTCGCGGATTATGGCCTGGTCGCCGATCTGTATCAGGCGCTTCCGGAGCTCGACGCCGAACTCGGCAAGCTCAAGCGCTGACATAACAAGCTCCCCTGCCGGGGAGGAGTGAAGGACACAATGGCGCAAATTCAGAAGGTCGGCGTGATCGGTGCAGGCCAGATGGGCTCAGGCATAGCCCACGTCTGCGCGCTCGCCGGTTACGATGTGAAGCTGCACGACGTATCGGCTGACCGTATCAAGCAGGCGCTCGCCACCATCAACGGCAACATGGCGCGGCAGGTGTCAAAGAAGATCATCAGCGAGGATCAGCGTCAGGCTGCGATCGCGAAGATCGAGGCCGCGCCTTCGATGGACGACTTCGCGGATTCGGATCTCGTAATCGAGTCGGCCACCGAGCAGGAAGAGGTCAAGAAGAAGATCTATGGCCAGCTATGCCCGGCTCTGAAGGCCGAGGCGATCCTTGCGACCAACACCTCGTCGTTGTCGATCACGCGGCTTGCATCCGCGACCGACCGGCCGGAGAAGTTCATCGGCATCCATTTCATGAATCCGGTGCCGCTGATGGAGCTCGTGGAAATCATCCGCGGGATTGCCACCGGCGATCCGACCTTCGAGACCTCGAAGCAATTCGTCACGACGCTGCACAAGACCATCGCGGTGGCGGAAGATTTCCCCGCCTTCATCGTCAATCGCATCCTGCTGCCGATGATCAACGAAGCGATCTACACGCTGTACGAGGGCGTCGGCACCGTGGACGCAATCGATACCGCGATGAAGCTTGGTGCGCATCATCCGATGGGGCCGCTGGAGCTGGCCGATTTCATCGGTCTCGACACCTGCCTCTCGGTCATGCAGGTCTTGCATGAGGGGCTGGCGGATTCGAAATACCGCCCGTGTCCGCTGCTGGTGAAGTATGTCGAAGCCGGCTGGCTCGGCCGCAAGACCCAGCGCGGCTTTTACGATTATCGCGGCGAGAAGCCGGTCCCGACACGGTAGTCCGGTCGTCTGCCACCCAACACATCCCCGGCATTGCAAACTGCGATTGCCGCGATTTCTTTTAACGAGAGCCGACCGGACGAGATCGGCTTCTCATTGGAATCTCTTTTAGGAATTTCAGGTATTCCTATCCGATCGCTGGTTCAGGATCGGTCGAGACTATGAAATCGCCAACACATCCGCGGCATTGCGAACTGCGATTGATGCTTGATCCAGCGCGTATCGATTTGGTGCGCGCCTTCGTGCGCGAGGCGGCGCTTGCCGAGGCTGTGCCGGTATCCTGCGCAAGTCTGATCGCCGATGACAGTGCCGAAGCTTGGCTGGCGCTTTGCAACGGTGCGTCGGGTCAGGACCGCGTCCATATCGCGCTGTCGGTCTCCCGCCGCGACGTCAGGGTCAGCATCGGACTTTCCGGCCATTCCCGCTTTGCGAAGGTGGTGGCGTCGCTCGGCGGCCGCTTGCGGCCCGACGCCGGCATCTCGTGTCGCGAAAGCGGAATCGACGGCTGGGATGTCAGCCTCCATCGCAGCCTGAGCGCGTTCGCCGAAATGCTTGCCTCGGCACCGGAGCCGGCGGCCGAACCGGTTTCGGGGTCACCGGTCGCGACATCACCGGTCTCGGGCGAGTTTCGCATCGACCTGCCGGAGCAAGCCGATACGGCGGCCATCGCCCGCTGCTTCCTCGCCGTGTATGGCCATCACTATGTTCACTCGGACGTGTTCTCGCCCCACCGGTACTGGGCAAAAGTCGAGAGCGGCGAACTGATCCCGGTTGTGGTGCGGGACGGCGATGGTGAAGTCATCGGCCATCTCGCGCTGGAACGCGAATCCGGAGCGCTGGTCGCCGAACGCGGCGAGGCTGTCGTTCTGCCGGAATACCGGGGCCATCATCTGCTTGAACGCATGACCGAGCGCCTTTCCGATGAAGCGCCCAAGCGCGGCCTGCACGGCATCTACGCCGAACCGCTCACGATCCATACCTTCTCGCAGCGCAACGACGAGCGCGCCGGCATGCCGATCTGTGCGGTGCTGCTTGGCGCAAATCCGGAGAGCTTCCGGCCCAAGGACATCGCGTGCCCGACCGCCGGACAGCGCCAAAGCTATCTTCGCACCTTTCGGTTCGTGCAGCCGCCGGCTGCCCGCACGATTCAGGCGCCGGCGCCCTACCGGGATATGCTGCTCAAGATCTACAAGAGCCTCGACGTAACGGTGGCGGTCGCAGAGGCGTCAGGCGCGGCTGTCCCGGAATCGCAGACCGCTATCAGGGTCAACGATCGCGGCTACGGCGTGATCCAGTTCGAGCGGATCGGTCCGAACTGCGCCATCGAACTTGAACAGGCGTTGCGCGACGTTCGTGCGCTCGGCGCGCGCTCGGTGCAGCTCTCTGCCCCGATTGCCGATCCGGGCCTTGTGACGCTCACAGAGGCGGCCCGCGATCGCGGGTTTTTCTTTTGCGGCGTGGGTCCCGCATTCGCGGAAAGCGCTGACCTGTTTCTGCTGCAATGGCTCAGCGAACCATTGGACACCGGCAAACTTCAGCTGTTCACCGACCAGGCCAAGGACATGGTGGCCTTCATCGATCGCGATCGAGGCGGGTCGCATTGAACACGAGGTCGTCCGGCGTCGCGATCGGCCATCGCTGCGTACGTCTTGCGCGGACTATTGGGTGAAGACGACATGCGTGGCGTGCGGGGCGGCGATATGTTCGCTGCGCCTGTAACCGAGCTTTAAGAGATCGAGCCCGGCGAAGAGATGTTCGCCGCTGCCGAGTAGCACCGGCGATATCGCAAGATGCATCTCGTCCACGAGTCCGGCCTGGAGATATTGCCGTATCGTGGCAACGCCGCCGCCGACGCGAATGTCCCGGCCGTTCGCGGCTTCCGTCGCGCGTTTCAAGGCGTCATGGATTCCGCCGCTCACGAAATGGAATGTGGTACCACCGTCCATCGCGATTGACGGCCGCGGATGCGTGGTCAGCACGAAGACGGGGCAGTGATATGGCGGGCTGTCGCCCCACCATCCCCTCCAGCCGTCATCCGGCCAATCGCCCCGGCTCGGCGTGAACATATTCCGGCCCATGATCCAGGCGCCGATGTTGTCGAAGCCGCGCGCTGCCAGCTGATCCTCGATCCCGGTCGAGCCGCCGTCCTGACCGAACATCTTGCGGATGGTTCGCGTGGCGAAGGCCCATTCGTGCAGCCCCATTCCGCCGACGCCCAGCGGATTCTCGAGGCTCTGGCTGGGGCCTGCGCCAAAGCCGTCGAGAGAAATCGCAAAGGCATGAACGCGCAGCCTGGTCAACGCCAACCTCCTGGAAGTGAAGCCGAGTGCGAGACGGTGCCGGCGATTGCGCCGGTACCGTCTCGGCACAGCGAGGCGCCTCTTAAGCCTTGCGCCGGTACCGTCTCGGCACAGCGAGGCGCCTCTTAAGCCTTGCGCCGGTAATGCGCGGTCATGAACTTGTGCCATTGCCCGTCCGGCGCCTGCATTTGCGATGACAGGATCCAGTGATCGTCGCTTTCGACCGTGACGATATCCTGGTACTTCGCCATCCCGCCGTCGCCCGTCATGCTCGGGCCTTCGGCGTCCAGCGTGAGCACCTTGCCGGATGCATCGAGCGACCCTTCGTAGAGCCACAGATGCGTCATCATCGACGCTGTGAAGGTGCCGACGAACTTGACTTTGGCGGGGTCGTAGCCGAGCGTGATGATGCTGCGCATGTCGCCGCCGCCCGGCATCTCGCCCCAGCCTTCGTTGATCGTCCACAGGTCGCCCAGCGAGCGTGTAACGCAATTGCCGGTCGACTTCATCGGCGGCTGATCGGGGCCCATCATGCATTCGCCCTCGAAGCTCCACTCGCCGACCATCCGCAGTAGCCAGCGATGCTCCTTGGTCGGCTCCGCCATCATCGGGCAGTTGTCCTGGTTGGTATCGGTCTTCTCGGCAACGGACATCGCTTTTCATCCTTCTCTGTGCTGTGAAACGGGTTAGCGCTCGGCGAGCGTCTTGAGGTCTTTCAGTCCGCGTTCCATGTCGGCTCCGAGCATGTTGTCGAGATCCACAAACACGCACATGACCTTGGAGATCAGCGGCATCGGGCCGTGCATGGCCCAGGTCATGTCTGTGGCATTGGCTTTTGGTGCGAGCGAGTATTCGACGACGTTGCTCGCCGTCATCGGGCGGGTCATGTCGAGCTTGAGCGTGACCTTGGACGGCGTCACCTCAGCCACCGTGAGCGAACCGGCTCCGACGTCGCCGTTGCCATCCCAATCGAGTTTCGCGCCGGGGCCGCTTGCCGGACCGCTGAAGGTCTTCTTCATGGCGAGGTCCTTCTTTTCGTAGGGCGACCATTCCGCGCCGCGCCGCAGATCGGAGAGAATGCCGACGAGTTTCTCCGGCGGCGCCTCGATGGTCATGGCACGCTGAACCCGGAAGGTGTCGGGCTGAGTTGCCGCCGCATAGGCGACGACGCCAGCAAGGCCGACCGCCAACAGGACAACAACGACCAGAATTATCTTCAGCATGGAAGTCTCCGTTATCGAGCGAGCAGGGCGTCGAGCTTGTCGAAGGTGCCAGCGAAGCCGCCGCGCATCGAATCGAACATGCCGGTGAAGGTTTTGATTTCCGCCGGTGTGGCATTGATCGGCGTGGAGCGCCCGGTCACGCGGGTGCCGCCACTCTCTTCCTCGAAGGTGACGACGTTATGGAGTTCGAGCGGAAAGCTGTCCTTGAGCTGGGGGAACGGTGCGCGCGTCAAGCCGCCATTCTCGTCGGAAAACCCGCTGACATATTCCAGCCGCTCAGGCTCCCGGATCAGGCCGTAGACGAACCGGCCATAGATCGGATGACCCGGCTGGAACACCATCGCGTAGTGGAACATGCCGCCTGGCCGGAAATCGAGCGTCAGCACGCGGATATCCGCGCCCTTCGGTCCCCACCATTGCGCCAGTTGATCGGCTTCGCTGTATGCCTTCCACACGCGAGGACGCGGCGCTTTCACGATCCGGCTGATCACGAAGTCCTGTTCGGTATCGGTCATTGTCATGCAGACGATCCTTGCTGATTGAGGCCCAACGCTCAGTTCTTGTTCAATGGGTGCGCGAAGCTCCAGGCGTGGCCATACGGATCGAGCACCTGGCCGTAACGGTCGCCCCAGAACGCGTCCCACGGTTCCATCATTACGGAGCAGCCGGCATCGGCCGCGCGTTTCACCGCGGCATCGCAATCGGGCACCGAGAGATGCAGCACGAAGGTGGTCGCGCCGTTGGTCTTCGGGCCCAACACCTTGTTGCCGCTGCACTGCTCGCGAAACTCGGGAAAGTCGTCCATCAGAAAGATGTGGCAACCATTGACGATCATCGCGGCATGCATCAGCCGCTTGCCGTCTTCGGCCGGCAGGCGCATGACTTCGGACGCGCCGAATGCGGTCTTGTAGAAATCCAGCGCATCGGCGGCGCCTTCGACCACGAGATGCGGCACGACGCCTTGGGGTTGTTGTTGGTCCATGTCGGTTGTCCTCGTGTTGAATGGTGGCGCAATAGTCTCCGTTCATCCCCGCGCAAGCGGGGATCCTGTCCCGTGGATCTGGGCCCCCGCTTCCGCGGGGGCGAACGGACAAAGGGTTACAGGTCGACGAAACTCTTGAACCCGCCCCAGATCATGCGCTTGCCGTCGAACGGCATCTTCTTGAGATCATTCATCATGTCGGTGAGGCGCTTGTCCTTCATTACTTTCTTCATGATCGAGTCGCGCTGCTTGCGTGATTTGTAGGTGATCCAGGAGAACACCACGACCTCGTCCTTCTTCAGCTTCACGGCTTGCGGGAACGATGTCCACTTGCCGGGCTTGACGTCGTCGGCGACGCATTCGTGATAGTCGATCGCGCCATATTCCTTCCACACCTTGCCAGCGAGTGTCGCAAGACGCGCATAATCCTTGAGTTTTTTCTTCGGCACAGGAACGATGAAGCCGTCTACGTAAGCCATCTCAAGCTCCTCAAAAAATTGGCGATGTCGGCGCGTGCCGTTCAGTTTGAACGGCAGCAATCGGCATTTTCGGCGGCAACCCATCGCCCGGTCGCGTTGACATATCCGTCAACTCCGTAGCGGTCATGATGGCGCGCCCAGTCGGTCAGGTCGAAATTCGGCCCGTTTTCGTTCCGGCCCTTCGGGGTAAGGTCGAGGTACATGTAGGCGCCGAGCACTTCCTCCGCGCCGCGGCCAAAGGCTGAGTAGGTGTGGAAGATCGCGCCGCTCTTGTCCTTGTAGAAGACGCTGAGCCCCGACAGGTCTTCGAGCGGCACGTCCGTTTCACTGTAATTGTAGACGGCCTTGCCAGCCGACATTTGCTCGGGTGTGAACGAGACACCGAAGTCGTAATTGAAGTCCGAGCCGAAGGACGACACCCACCGGAAGTGCCAGTTCATCCGCCGTTTCACCGCTTCGATCTCGGCTAGCGGCGCGCGCGCAATCGCTACATAGCTCACGTCATGATGTTCGATATGCATCAGGACGCCGTGGATATGATCGACTTCGAACGAGCAGCCGACGCATGGATCCGTTTGCCCCGGCGCCAGCATGAAATGCTTGACGATCAACTGGCTGCGGCCGTCGAACAGATCGGATAATGTTTTCCGGCCGTCCGGTGTGTCGAACACATAGTCGTTCTCGATCCTGACCCACGGCAGGCCGCGCCGCTTCTCGCTCAGCGTGTCACGCAGCCGCGTCATCTGCTTCTCCTCGGCGAGCAGCGCCTTGCGCTCCTGCAGCCAGTCTTGACGCGAAACGATCCGGTGATCCGTCGTGTTTGCTTGGCACATCGTGCTCTCCTTTACATAGCGACCGGCGTCATCCAGCCGATGCCGGCGCCGCCCGGCTCGCGCAGGATGGCGATGCGGCCGACCTCGGGCACATCGAAGATCGGCCGCATCAGTTGGGCGCCGGCCTTGACCGCCTTCTCGGCCCGTGCATCGACATCGTCGACCGCGAGATAGGGCATCCATCCTTCCGGAACGCCGTCGAAATCCGGCGACGCAAGCTCGAACATCCCGGCCACCGGCTGACCGTCCAGAAAGGCGCACCAATAGATGCGGCCGCCTTCATGGGCCATCGGCATGCCCTCGAAGGTCCAGCCAATGGTATCCGAATAGAATTGCTTCGCGCGCGTGACGTCGCGGGTCATGAGTTCGTTCCAGTGAAAGCTGCCGTGCGCGGACATGGTCTACTCCGGGGTTTCGGTGCGTGGCGCGCTGACCCGTTCACGCCGCCATTTTGAAGTCGGCAATCTGGGCATGAAGCGCGCGTTTGAAGGCAGGCCGCGCTGTGCAGCGGTCCACATAGGCCACAAGAGTCTTGTCGCTCGTGACGATGTCGGTGTAGTCGAGAATCCTCAACACGGTGGTCATCATCAGATCGCCCGCGGTGAAACGCTCGCCATCGAGGTAGGGTTTGGTGCCGAGCGCCTTCGAGAGTGCTGCGAGCCGCCTCTGCGCGAATTCCACCGCACCCGGGCGCCGCAATTTGGCCCATTCCTGATCCACGTAGAACAGGTCGATGAGGGCCACGTTAACCAGGAAGGGCTCGATGGAGTTGAGAGCGGCGATCAGCCATTGCGTCGCCCGCGCGCGCGCTGCCGGCTCCTTCGGTAGCAGGGTTTCGCACCGCTCTCCGATGTTGAGCACGATCGCACCGGATTCAAAGAGTGTGAACCCGTCCTCCTCAAGAATCGGAACCTGGCCGAACGGCTGCAGCGCCCGATAATCCGGTTTGTCGTTGTCGTGCATGTCCAGAAGGCGCGTGTTGTAAGGCAGACCTGCCTCTTCCAGCGCCCAGCGGGCACGCAGATCGCGCACCTGGCCCTGCGCAAAATCCGGAACCCATCTGAAGGCAAAAATCGTTATCATGTTGCACACTCGTTCAGTGGGGATCAGGCCGCGCGTGCATGGACGGCCGGATACGGATCGCGCCAGGCCGGCAGCTGTTCGAGTTGCTCCTTCCAGCGCGCGATGTTTTTGCAGCCCTCAAGCGGCAGCCGGATCGTCTCGGCATAGGGCAGCGTCACCGACACTGCGAAGTCCGCGACGGTCAGATGATCGCCGAGCAGGAACGTGCGCCCCGCAAGATGATCGTCCAGCACCTTGGCGAATTGCTTCGCAAAGCCGATGCTCTCTTCGGCCGCCTTGTCGTCGGGCGAACCGATATTGAACTTCGGCTTGATCACATACTGGAAGTAAAGATTGCCGGCGTGCTTGGTGAAATGTTCGGAGTCCCAGCTCAGCCACTTGATGACCTCGATCTGCTTGGCCGGATCGGTCGGCCATAGGTCGGACTTCGCCACGCGGGCGAGGTGGCACATGATCGCATTGGATTCCCAGATCTTGGTCTCGCCATCTTCGAAGGCAGGCACCTTGCCGTTCGGATTCACCGCGAGATAGGCGGGCGTCTTGTTTTCGCCTTTGGCAAGATCGATACGCACGAATTCCACCGGCGATTCCAGATATTTGGCGACGGCGCAGGCCTTCCGCGGATTGACGGTCTCGAAATAATAGAGCTTCATCATGACGTCTCCTTTGTTCAGGCGAACAGCTTTTCGAGCTTGTCGAGCGAGCCGGTCCAGCCGCGCTGATGGCCGTCGCGGGCGGCTTCATCGAAGAATTTCTCGTGCAGCAGCGTCAGGACCGCGCCGTCGCCGTCGCGCTTGATCGTGATGGTGACGAGCGACTCGCGCTCCTTCATGGTGTGCCAGGCCCAGGTGAAAACCAGGCGCTCGTTCGGCACCACCTCACGATAGATGCCGCCGACCTGATGGTGCTCACCATCCTCGGTGCTGAATGCGATGGTGTAGGTTCCGCCGACGCGCAGATCGACCTCGGCTTTTGTCACCGGGCCTGCATCCGGCCCGAACCATTTCACGATTTTTTGGGGGTCGGTCCACGCCGCGTAGACCTTTTCCGCCGGCGCATTGAGACGACGTTTGAGGGTGAGGCTTGGCCTGGCAACGGCGTCGGCGCGGGCGACGGACATGAGTCTTTCTCCACAAAAGCGGCAAGGCGATCGAGCTGTTTCGACCAGAACTGGGCGTACCGGTTCAGCCACAGCATGGCGTCCTCCATGGGCGCGGCCGTCAGCTCGCAGGTCACGACGCGGCCCGTCTTCGATCGCTGGATCAGTTTCGCGTCCGCCAGCACGTCGAGATGCTTCATGATCGCGGGCAGCGAGACCGGGAACGGTTTCGCGATCTCGCTCACCGACATGCCGTCCTGCTCGGCGAGCCGCGCCAGAATCGCGCGGCGGGTCGGGTCGGACAGAGCCGCAAAGGTCGTATCCAGTTTGTCGTGTCGATAGTAAACCATGTTGTTAAGTATATGCGTGCAACTTGGCCCGTCAAGACGAAAGATCAGGTTTGGCCGCAAACGCAGGACGACCACTGTAAATGCAGGGTTAACGTTGCGTTAGGCCATTCGTAACGCCGTTACTGCAGGATCGACGGCGGAGCGCAGCATGGCCGGATACGGCGTCAAAAAGATGAACTGGGTGCAGACGCCGTCTGCCTACGAGAGCATGTCCGCGTGGCGTGAGAAGCGCAAAGCGTTTCAGGAAAAGTACGAAGTCAACATGCAGAATGTGGTCGCGTCGCTTCAGACCGCATGGACCGATGTGGGTTATAATATCGGAGAGATCGCGGCCAATCGCGCCTTGACGCGGATCCAGGCGGAGGCCAAGGCCAAGCAGGAAAAGGCTGCCGCCGCGGCCGCTGCGGAGGCAAACCGTGTCGAGGCACCGAAACTGTCATCGTTCAGCTACAATGATACGGTGACGGTGAGTGGCGGCGCCCAGATCAATCTGTCCGCCAATACGATCACACACAGCGACGGGACGGTGGTCGATCTGAAGACCGGCATCAAGGTCAATGTAACGGCGTGAGGCGGCTATGGATGTTGCAGCTCTGGCGACGGCCTTTGCGGGCGCTTCAACCGCAAAGCTGCAGATGGCTGCCGCTGCGAAGATGATGAAGATGAACGCCGATTCGCAAGGCGCGGTGGTTCAGCTACTCGAGGCCGCGCAAGAGAACATGAAGGCCTTGGTTGATGCCGCCATCGGCGGCAATCTCGATATTTCAGTTTGAACCCTTGCCCAGCGCCGCCTGAATGAATTTCACCGCGTCCGGGCTCGCCCATTCGGCCGGGCCGGCCAGCGTTGCGACTTCGCAGCCATTGCGGTCGATCAGGATCGTGGTCGGCATGCCGAAGGCGCGGCCCTTCTCCTTCAACTCCTGGAAAATCCGTGCGCTGTTGTCGGCGTAATAGCGAAGCGATCCGATCCCGTTTTCGGTCAGCCAGGCCTTGGCCTTGTCCGGGTTGCGGGTGTCGATGTTGACCGCCACGACCTCGAAATCCGGTCCGCCCAGTGTCTTCTGCAATTCGTCGAGGGCCGGCATTTCCTTCTTGCAGGGCGCGCACCAGGTGGCCCACAGGTTCAGGAGCACGGTCTTGTCTTTCCAGTCGGCCAGCGTTCGGTCCTTGCCGTCGCTGTCGCGGAAGGTGAGCCCCGTGAGCGGGATCGGGCTCTTGGCCGGACTGAGTGCCGCGACTTCACCGCGCGCAAGCGGCTGAAGTGTCTTTGCCAGTTGGGCCGCCGGCCCGCAGACCTCCGGAACCGCCGCATTGCGCACCAGCGCTCCCATCCCGTATATCCCCACGAGCGCTACGCCGACGCCCGCGAGCCCGCCCAGAAGCATGACCAGCAGACGCTTTTTTGCGAAAGAACGGGTATCGGACGGCATGGATTGGAACACTCTCAGGTCACGGTCATGAGCAACAAGATGTGGGGCGGACGCTTTTCGTCGAGCCCCGATGCGATCATGGAGGCGATCAATGCCTCGATCGACGTCGACCGGCACCTGTATCGCCAGGACATTGCCGCGAGCAAGGCCCATGCGGCAATGTTGGCCGAGCAAGGCATCATTGCGAGGGACGACGCAAGCCAGATAGCCGCCGGGCTGGACACGATTTTGTCAGAAATCGAGCAGGGCCGGTTCAATTTCCAGCGCGCGCTCGAAGACGTCCACATGAACGTGGAATCGCGTCTGGCCGAACTCATCGGTCCGGCGGCCGGACGCCTGCACACCGCGCGTTCGCGCAACGATCAGGTCGCGACCGACTTCCGGCTCTGGATGCGCGACACCATCGATCAGCTCAATGCCGCGCTGGTCGACTACCAGACGGCGCTTGCGGAGAAGGCACTCGAACATGCCGACACCGTGATGCCGGGGCTTACGCATTTGCAGACCGCCCAGCCGGTGACCTTCGGCCATCATCTGCTGGCTTTTGTCGAAATGGCGGAGCGCGATCGCGGCCGCTTCATCGATGCCCGCAAGCGGTTGAACGAATGCCCGCTCGGCTCGGCGGCGCTGGCGGGAACGTCGTTTCCGCTCGACCGCGACATGACCGCGAAGGCGCTTGGCTTCGACCGGCCGACTGCGAATTCGCTCGATGCCGTATCGGACCGCGATTTCGTGATGGAGACGCTTGCCGCGGCGACGATCGCTGCAGTGCATCTGTCGCGCATTGCGGAGGAGATCGTGATCTGGACATCGCCGCTGACCGGGCTGATGCGGTTGTCGGACAAATTCACCACCGGCTCGTCGATCATGCCGCAGAAGCGCAATCCCGATGCGGCCGAACTGGTGCGCGCCAAGGCGGCGCGGATCGCCGCCGCGTTTCAGGCGATCGTTATCGTCATGAAGGGGCTGCCGCTCGCCTATCAGAAGGACATGCAGGAGGACAAGGAAGGCGCGATGGATGCGCTTGCCGCGCTGTCGCTCTGCATCGCCGCGATGGCCGGTATGGTGCGCGACATCGAGCCGGATGTCGGTCGCATGAAGAAGGCGGCCGGCGAAGGCTATGCCACCGCGACCGATCTCGCTGACTGGTTGGTGCGGACGCTCAACATCCCGTTTCGGCAGGCGCATCACATCACCGGTACGATCGTGGCGGAGGCCGCGAAGGCCGGCCTGCCGCTGCACCGCGTGCCTCTGGAAGAGATGCAGAGGGTCGAGGCGGGGATCACCGACGACGTGTTCAAGGTTCTCTCGGTTGACCGCTCGGTGCAGAGCCGGACCAGCTACGGCGGCACCGCGCCGAAGAATGTGCGCCTTCAGGCCAAGCGCTGGCTGAAGCGGCTGGGGAGGGGGGCGGAGTGAGGTTTTTTGGCCGCAGCGCAGGAATTTCGATGGGAATGCTGTGCGAACAGGGATTTCGCCATGTTCGGCGGGTCTGATATGGTCCGCGCCGTTCGGGGGTTTCCTAAGTGATCCGTGGCTTGTCTGCCTTATCTTACCGCCTCGCGATTGTGGCCTTGCTGGCCGCCGCGCTGGGGCTGTCCGCTTGCGGCCGCAAGGGTCCGCTGGACGCGCCGCCAGGCGGGCTCGCCTCCAACCCGACCGGCTCGCTCGATGAGGAGACCGAGGAGGGCGGAGAGGTCGTCCGCCGCGGTTCGCCGCGTGGTTTGCCGATCATCCGCGGGCCCGACCGCAAGATCCCTCTCGACATTCTGCTAGATTAGTCCGCCATGCATCATTTTGCCTATCGCAACGGCGGGCTTCACGCCGAGGCGGTAGATGTGACCGCTCTCGCAGACGCGGTGGGTACGCCGTTCTATTGCTATTCGACCGCGACTCTGGAGCGGCATTATCGCGTTTTTGCCGACGCTTTCGCCGACGTGCCCGCGCTGGTCTGCTATGCGGTCAAGGCCAATTCCAACCAGGGTGTGATCGCGACACTGGCGCGGCTCGGCGCCGGCGCCGATGTGGTGTCTGGCGGGGAACTGAAGCGCGTGCTCGCCGCCGGTATTCCGCCGGACAAGATCATGTTCTCCGGCATCGGCAAGACCGCGGCGGAACTCGCATTCGCGGTCGACACCGGCATTCTGTGTGTGAATGTCGAATCCGAGCCGGAACTCGACCTGCTGTCGCAGGTGGCAAGTGCGAAGGGGCGCAGCGTCGCCATCTCGATCCGCGTCAATCCGGATGTCGATGCCAAGACCCATGCCAAGATCGCGACTGGGAAGTCCGAAAACAAGTTCGGCATTCCGATCAGCCGCGCCCGCGAAGTCTATCGCCATGCCGCAGCATTGCCGGGGCTGCATGTGGCAGGCGTCGACATGCATATCGGCAGCCAGATCACGGAATTGTCGCCGTTCGCGGATGCGTTCGCGCTGCTGTCGGATTTTGTGCGGGAATTGCGCGCCGACGGCCACACGATCTCGCACGTCGATCTCGGCGGCGGTCTCGGCATTCCCTACCGCGAAGGCGATGAGATCCCGCCCGACCCGGCCGCCTACGCGAAAGTGGTGAAGGAAGCGACGCGCGGGCTCGGCTGCAAGCTGATCTTCGAGCCCGGCCGGCTGATCGTCGGCAATGCCGGCATCCTCGTCACGCGCGTGATCTACGTGAAGCGCGGCGAAGCCAAGAACTTCGTCATCGTCGATGCGGCGATGAACGATCTGATCCGGCCGACGCTGTACGAGGCCCATCACGACATCATCCCGGTGCGGCCGGTGCCGGGCGATCCTTGGATCCGTGCCGATGTGGTCGGGCCGGTCTGCGAGACCGGCGATTACCTCGCGATCAACCGCGACCTGCCGGAACCGAAGGCCGGCGATCTGCTCGCGGTTATGACCGCAGGCGCCTATGGCGCGGTGCAGGCAGGAACCTATAACACCCGCGCGCTCATCCCCGAGGTGCTGGTAAACGGCGACGCATGGTCGCTGGTGCGGCCCCGCCTCGAAGCCGACGCATTGATCGCGCTCGATCGCATGCCGCCTTGGCTGTGAGGCGGGAACCGGGTGCCTGAGCCAGCCATGCGAAAAACATGGCCTGCTCCTTGCTTCGCACTTCCGGGTTTCGTGACTATGTGGGCTGACGGGGCGTGTTAAGCTTTCTGGATTGCAGATTCCCGAGGGATCAGGCCTTTGACCGACAACCCGATACAGGGCTCTGAAAATACGACGGTTTCCCCGCAGCGCGAGGTGGACCGGCTGCTGGCGCGAGGAATAGCCCGGGCTCGCTGGTCGATCCTGTGGGAGCGTTCCTGGCCGCCGCTCGCCGCTTTCCTGACCGTCGGCGGGCTGTTCCTGGCGCTCTCGTGGCTCGGCCTGTGGCTCTGGCTGCCGCCGCTGGCGCGGGCCGCTGGCGTCGTGATGTTTGGCTTGCTGGCGCTGGCCGCATTGTCCCCCTTCGCGATGATCCGGATGCCGAGCGCGAGCGAGGGCTTGCGGCGGCTGGATCGCGAAAGCGGATTGCCGCACCGCCCAGCGATCACCCTGACCGACCGGCTTTCGGCCCATGCCGGCGATGCCATGACGCAGGCCCTGTGGCGCGTGCATGTCGAACGCGCACTCGCCGCCGCGCGCAAGCTTCGGGCCGGCTGGCCGATGCCACGTCTATCCGCGCGCGACCCGGTTGCGATCCGGGCGCTGGTGCTGGTGCTGGCGGTTGCGACCTTCTTCGTGGCCGGCGGCGACCGCGAGCGGCGCATCGCTGCGGCCTTCAACTGGCAGGGCGTTGTGACGCCCGCGAATTATCGTATCGATGCCTGGGTCGCGCCGCCGCCCTATACCCAGCGTCCGCCGGTGATTCTGCCGGGATTGCGGTCCGGCGAAGCGCAGCGCGCCGCCGCACCTGTGACCGTGCCGGCAAACTCGATCCTGGTGATCCGCGCCAGCGGAGCGACCGGGCTCGATGTCGCGTTGCGTGGCGGGATCAAGGCCGACGACAAAACCGACGCTGCGGCCCAGCCGCCTGCTGCCGGGACCGAAGAACGCCGCTACGTGATTACCGACAAGGGCGAGGTCACGTTGCGCGGCATCGGCGATCCTGTGACTTGGCGTTTTGACGCCGTTCCCGATCGTGCGCCGACCATTGCATTGACCAAGGATCCGGAGCCGCAGGCGCGCGGCTCGCTAATGCTGAATTACAAGCTCGAGGACGATTACGGCGTGGCGGAAGCGCGTGCGTTGTTCGTGCTGAAGCCGCAGCTCGACGAATTTGGCATGAAGGGCGGTGGCTTCAAGGCCCCGCGTCCGCTGTTCGATGCGCCCGACATGCCGCTGGTGCTGCCGCAGGCACGCACCCGCAATGGTGTCGGGCAGACCCTGCGCGATCTGTCGAGCCACCCGTGGGCCGGGGCCGATATCGCGCTGACGCTGCGCGCGGTTGACGAAGGCGGGAACGAAGGGACCTCCGAGCCGTTCGACATGCGCCTGCCCGAGCGGCTGTTCACCAAGCCGATGGCGCGCGCGCTGATCGAGCAGCGTCGTGTTCTCGCACTCGATGCCGAGACCAAGCCACGGGTGCTGACAGCGCTCGATGCGCTTGCGATGGCGCCGGAGGTCTTCCAGATCGAGGCGTCGGTCTATCTCGGGCTCCGCTCGATCTATTGGCAGCTGAACCGTGCCAAGTCCGACGACTCTTTGCGTGACGTCGTCGCCCGCCTGTGGGACATGGCGACGAAGATCGAGGACGGTAATCTTTCGGACGTCGAAGCCGCTTTGCGCGCGGCGCAGGAGGCGCTGCGCGAGGCGCTCGAACGCGGCGCCAGCGAAGAGGAAATCAAGAAGCTAACCGACGATCTGCGCGCCGCGCTCGACAAGTTCCTGCAGGCTCTGGCCGAGGAGATGCGCAAGAATCCGCAGACCGCTCGTCAGATGGATCCGAATGCGCGCAACCTGCGCTCGCAGGATCTCAAGAACATGATCGACCGGATGGAGCAGCTTGCGCGCTCCGGAGCCAAGGATGCCGCCCAGCGCTTGCTGCAGGAATTGCAGCAGATGCTGGAAAATCTGCAGATGGCGCGCCCCGGTCAGCAGGGCGATCAGGATAGCGACGATATGATGTCGGCGCTCGACGAGCTCGGCAACATGATCCGCGAGCAGCAGCAATTGCGCGATCGAACCTTCCGCCAGGGCCAGGATCAGCGGCGCGAGCGTCAGCGCGGGCAACAGGGCCAGCAAGGCCAGCAGGGCCAGCAAAAGCCCGACACCGGCGAATTGCGCCAGAATCAGCAGGCGCTGCGCGATCAATTGCAGAAGCTGCTGGAGCAGCTCAAGCAACGCGGCATGGGCCAGCAGGGCGAGGATGGCCAGAACGGCATGGACCAGCTCGGCAAGGCCGGCGAAGCCATGGGCGAGGCGGAAGGCCAGCTTGGCGACGGCAACGCCGATGGCGCGGTCAGTCCACAGGGCCGCGCGCTCGAAGCGCTTCGTCGCGGCGCTCAGGGGATGGCCCAGTCGATGCAGCAGCAGCCGGGGATGGGTCAGGGGCCGGGCCAGCCCGGACGCAACGGGCCGTCGCGTGCGCAGCAGGAAACCGATCCGTTGGGCCGGCCGCTGCGCCAGGGCCGCGATTATAGCGACGATTCCACCGTCAAGGTTCCGGGTGAGATCGACGTGCAGCGCGCGCGCCGGATTCTCGATGAATTGCGCCGCCGCTTTTCCGATCCGGCACGGCCGCAGCTCGAACTCGATTACCTCGAGCGCCTGCTGAAGGATTTCTGATCGGTCGCGTAGCCGGTCTCTACCGGAGAGAGGACCTCAATGCATCTGCGGCACGGATAGCGCGTCGCGGACCGCGCCGCAGATCGTTGCCAGCGTGAACGGCTTCGCAATGACGTCGCGGATCAGAAGCTCGAGCCCGGAGGCGCGCTCGCGCTGATCGGCATAGCCGGTCATCAGCAGGATCGGCAGTGCCGGATAGTCGCGGCTCGCGGCCAGTGCGAGCGCGATCCCGTCCATCATCGGCATCTTGATATCGGTGAGCAGAAGATCGAATGCGCCGTCGTCTCGCAGCAGCGCGTCGAGCGCAGCCGCGCCATCGCTGTTGGCGACCACCTCATGCCCATCCTGTTTCAGCGCGCGTGCGACCAGTTCGCGCAATGAATCCTCGTCTTCCGCAAGCAGTATTCGCGCCATGACCCCTCACATAAATCCGGCTTGTGCATCGCGCCGGTTGAAGAAACGGACCGTTATGCCATTCGCCTCGGCCGGCGGCGAAGCGAGCCGCGAGCGGAACGGCAGGGTTTCGCCCGGCGGCAGCAAGGTGCGGGACGGCCGCGCGGTCCATGCATAGATCTCCTTGCCGCTGCCATCGACCACCGCAAAGCGCAGCCGTGGCACTTCGGTGTGACGGGCGGTGGTGCCCACGATCTCGCCCTCGACGACCAGCATCGGAATGCCGTCCTGGATGTCGCGCAACGTTTTGATGTTTTCGAACGCGAGCCCGCGCAGGTTGACCGGCAATCCAACCGCGGCATAGAGCGAGGCCGTCTGCGGCAGCAGGCGGACCACCTGCTGACGCGCCGCGACCAGACAGAACAGCACCAGAACGAGCGCGCAGATCGCGGCCGGCAACGCGTGTCGCGACAGCACCAGGCGCCGGCGCGCTCGTCGTTGGCTTGCACGCGCCGCTGCGGCACGTTCGACATTGGTCGGCGTGCCGATACGCGGGCGATCGTAGGCGGGGCCGTCGGGCGGTATGATCGAAGGGGCAACGTCGTGATCGGCAGTCCCGGCTGCCGCGTCGTCCGCGAAGTCTGCATCGGAACCGTCGGCTTCGCCGCGGCTGAACTCGGGACGCCCCATACCGACATGCACAACATCGTCCAGAGGCGGCCGTATCAGGGTGGGGTCTTGCGGGTCATTCGCCGCGGCGTGTGCCGGTTCTGCGGCGAACTGGCGCGGATGTTCGAACCAGACATTGTGACAGGTCTTGCAACGGACCGAGCGACCGGTTTCTCCGATGCTTTCCGGGCTCACCCGATAGGAGGTTGCGCAATTGGGGCAGACAATGAGCATCGCTGATTCGCGCCGGTCAGTTTTTCGCCCGCGACGCTAGCAGCCGTTCGTTAACGGATTGGAAACCATACCGGACTGTGCTTCCCATGTTGGCTATTCCGGGCATTCGCTCAACACGCGCGCACGCCCCGGAAAGACCTGAATGTTCGTCGCACTGGCGGGGATAAACCGGAGCGCTGCGTGGTCCGATTCGAGAATGTCGGTTTGCGATACGGGATGGGCCAGGAAATCCTGCGCGACCTGACCTTCCGGATCGAGCCGAATTCGTTTCAGTTCCTGACCGGCCCCTCGGGTGCGGGCAAGACCTCGCTGCTGAAGCTTCTGTTCCTGTCGCTGAAGCCGACCCGCGGCCTGATCACGCTGTTCGGCCGCGACACCTCCACACTCGACAGCGACAATCTCGCGAGCCTGCGCCGGCGGATCGGCATCGTGTTCCAGGATTTTCGTCTGCTCGACCACATGACCACCTACGAGAATGTGGCGCTGCCGTTCCGCATCATGGGCCGCGAGGAGAGCACCTACCGTTTCGAGGTGATCGAACTGCTGCAATGGGTCGGGCTGGGCGAGCGGATGTGGGCGTTGCCGCCGGTGCTGTCGGGCGGCGAGAAGCAGCGCGCCGCAATCGCTCGCGCGGTGGTCGCGCGGCCGCATCTGCTGCTCGCCGACGAGCCGACCGGCAATGTCGATCCCGGTCTCGGCAAGCGGTTGCTGCATCTGTTCCAGGAATTGAACAAATCCGGCACGTCGATTGTGATCGCGACCCACGACATCGCGCTGATGGATCAGTTTGACGCGCGTCGCCTTGTGCTTCATGGCGGCCGCCTGCATCTTTACGATTGAGGTCGCATGGCGCGCGCACGCAGGGGGACCGAATCGGTGGCGCGGGACGGGCAGGGTGCGTCCGGTGCGCCGCTGCCGAAAATGGAATCGCCGATCGTGCCGCATCAGTCGATCGGCGGTCGTGCACTGGTCGCGGTGGTTGCGATCATGACATTTCTTGCATCGCTGACGACCGGCGCGGTCATGCTGGTGCGCATGAATGCTGCCGACTGGCAGGCCGAAGTGCTGCGTGAGGTGACGATCCAGATCAGGCCGGTCGACGGAGGCAACCTGGACGATGCTGTGAAGCAGGCCGCCGATCTCGCGCGCGGCTTCGCCGGTGTGTCCGAGGTCCGCCCTTTTTCGCGCGAGGAATCCGCGATGTTGTTGGAGCCGTGGCTGGGCAGCGGCCTTAAGCTCGATGAGCTGCCCGTTCCCCGTGTCATCGTGGTCAAGCTCACTTCCGGCGCGGAGGTCGATGTGGCTGCGTTACGCAAGGCGCTTGTCGACAAGGTGCCGACGGCCTCCCTTGACGATCACCGGGGCTGGATCGGGCGCATGCGCGCCATCGCCGATTTCGTGGTGGTCGGCGGTATTATCGTGCTTGGGCTTGTGATCGCGGTGACGATTCTGTGCGTCAATTTTGCGACCCGGGGCGCGATGGCCGCCAACCGGCCGGTGATCGAGGTGCTTCACTTTGTCGGTGCTCATGACCGTTTCATCGCCGGCCAGTTTCAGCGGCATTTTCTTTGGCTCGGGCTGAAAGGTGGCGCCCTCGGCGGGCTTGCTGCAATCCTGCTATTCGCCCTGATCGTGCCTGTCGAAGCCGTCATCCGCGGCAATGCCGGAGCCGAGCAATTCGCCGCGCTGTTCGGCTCGCTCACGCTCGGTTTCACCGGCTATCTGGTCATTTTCGTGCAGATCGTGGTGATTGCCGCGGTCGCATCCGAAGCCTCGCGACGGACCGTGAATCAGACCATCGCATCCATCTGACGGCCTCTGCGCCATCATTCGGGAGCCCCATTTACCGTTATTCTGGTAAGGGTTGAGACGATGCCGTCAGCCGAATCACATCGACCATTGCGCGCGCAGAAGCGGACCCGCTCGGGGCCCGCGATGCGGCTATTGGGCTGGCTGTTCGGACTCGCTTTGCTGGCCATCGTGATTTTCTGCGTGGGCTTTGTGTGGTTTGTGGCCCGCCTGCCGGCCGCCGAGGCCGCCTTCACCGAAAAGGCCGACGGGATCGTGGTGCTGACCGGCGGCGCGTCGCGGATCGAGGATGCGATCGATCTGCTGGCCAGCGATCGCGGCCAGCGGCTACTCATTTCCGGGGTCAACCCGATGACCAGCGAGCGGGAAATCGCCCGGCTTCGCCCCGAGCACGAGAAGATCATCGCCTGCTGCGTCGATCTCGATCGCACCGCCGTCAACACCATCACCAATGCCACCGAGACCCGCCGGTGGGTGATGGATCGCGGGTTCAAGTCTCTGATCGTGGTGACCTCAAGCTACCACATGCCGCGCGCGATGGCGGAATTGTCGCATCAGCTCCCGAACACCGTGCTGATCGAGTTTCCCGTGATCAGCGAGCAGTTGAAAGCCGGCTGGACGCATGGGCCGACCTTACGGCTTCTGTTCACCGAATATCTGAAATATATCGCTGCGTTGGTGCGCATCCATGTCCCCGCGATCGACCGGTTTTTCGCGTGATCAATTCGGACTGAAACCGTGATCGTCATCCGCTCCGTCATCTTCAACATCGTCTTCTATCTGGTGCTGTTCGTTTACCTGATCGCGGCGATGCCGACGCTGTTGATGCCGCGCGCTGCGCTGTGGGCGATGGTGAAGAACTGGAGCCGCGTCAATCTCTGGCTCTTGAAGGTCATCTGCAACATCGGCTGCGAATTTCGCGGTCTTGAAAATCTCCCCAAGGGCGCCGCGCTGATCGCATCCAAGCATCAGTCGATGTGGGAGACCTTCGCGCTGATCACGGTGCTGAAGGATCCGGCCTATATCCTCAAGCGCGAGTTGCTTTGGATTCCGTTCTTCGGCTGGTGCGCCGCCAAGGCGGAGATGATTCCGGTAGATCGCGGCCGGCGCTCGCAGGCGCTGGCCGCGATGACCGAGCGGGCGCGCATCGAAACCGCGAAGGGCCGCGAGATCATCATCTTCCCGGAAGGCACGCGCCGGGCGCCCGGCGCCGAGCCGAAATACAAGTTCGGTGTTGCGTTTCTCTACACCGAGCTTGGTGTGCCCTGCGTCCCGGTTGCGCTGAATTCAGGATTGTTCTGGCCGCGCCGCTCGTTTCGGCGCTATCCCGGCACGGTGCGGGTGGAGTTTCTGCCGCCGATTGAACCCGGGCTCGACCGCCAGGTCTTCTATGATCGGCTGCAGGACGCGATCGAGACCAAGACTGCGGAGCTTGTGGCGATCGGGACGCGCGGCACCCGCTGACCAACCGTATCCGCTACGCTTGCGGAGGGAGGGGAGTATCGTGCCCCGCGCCCTTCAGCCGCTCCGCCAGCGCATGCAGCTCCGCATCGCGGCAACCGAGCCGTTCCAACTCTGCGACGGTCGCGAGCACATAATCTGGGTTCGCGCCCGAGCGGCCATGCCCCTGCCGGATCAGATGCAGGCGCTGGTCGAGCGACAGCTTGCCGGCATATTGCGGATGGCCACGATCGACCACATAGGTCAGCGCCTCGATCCGTCGCTCCGGCTTGCCGAGCAGCGTCACGTTGCGCAGCACCTCGAGATAGACCGCCGTGATCTGCTCGCGCTCGCGCAGATAGGCGATGGTCGCTTCGCGATCGGCGGCGGCGACCCGGAACGCGATGCCGCGGCAGGCGCCGCCCCGGTCGAGCCCAAGCACCAGTCCCGGCTTTTCCGGCGTGCCGCGGTGGACAAAGGAATAGACGCAGAGCGACCGGTGCAGCCCGGTGACCCGGGCCGGGACTTTCTCAACAAACGCAAAGCCGGGCCGCCACAGCAGCGAGCCGTAGCCGAAAACCCATAAATCGTCGGGGATTTGGTCGATTGCGAGCTTCATTGGACGAGATCGGAACTACCACGCTGCGGCCAACATCGAAACGCCGTATTCGGCTAACCTTTGGCGGCTTATAAGGGGCAAGAAGGACGACGCCCATGGACCAAAACCCGGCGCCCCGGCGGCGCCGCTCGATCGGCTGGCTCATTCCCGCGCTGGTGCTGGTGATCATCGCCGCCGGCTGGAGCGCGTTCTGGTTCTACGCCGCCGACCGGGCGCGCGAGACCATCGCCGGCTGGATCGAGCGCGAAGCCCGCGGCGGACGCGTCTATGCCTGCGGCTCGCAGGCGCTCGGCGGCTTTCCGTTCCGGATCGAGTTCCATTGCAATCTGGCCAGTGCCGTTCTGGAAAAGACGCGGCCGCCGCTGAAGCTGTCGGCCACCCACATCCATGCGGCCGTGCAGGTCTATCAGCCGACGCTGGTGATCGCCGAGATCGAGGCGCCGTTGAAGGTCGTCGGTCCGGACCAGCAGATGACGGCCAACTGGTCGCTCGCGCAGGTCAGTCTTCGCGGCACGCCGCGCAATCCACAGCGAGTGTCTTTCACCGCGGAGAAGTTCTCACTCGACCGAAGCGGTACCGGCAAGCCGGATCGTGTGTTCACCGCCGAGAAGGGCCAGCTTCACGGCCGGCTGGCGTCCGGTACGGTGCGGGACGATCCGGTGATCGATGTGGCGGCATCGCTCAAGGCCGCGACCGCTACATCGTGGCATCCGGCGCTTGCGCAGCCATTTGATTTCGAGGGCGACACCAGGCTGATCGGCTTGCGCAACTTTCAGCCCAAATCCTGGTCCGAGCGCTTCAAGGAAATTCAGCTCTCCAACGGCCGGATCGAGGTGCGCAACGCGCGGCTGAAGCAGGGCGACATGCTCGCAATCGCGACCGGCAATCTGAAGCTGACCAAACAGGGTTACCTCGAGGGCGATCTCGTGGTCACCGCAACCGGCATCGAGAAGCTTCTGCCTGCGCTCGGACGGGACATGCTGGCGCAACAGGGCGGCAGCCGCAGCCAGCGGCTCGGCGCGGCGCTGAATCTGCTCGATCAGATGGCGCCCGGCGCGATTGCCGGCGCGGTGTCGCTGTTGGGCGAACAGGTCGAGCTCGAAGGACGCCGCGCCACCAAGATGCCGCTGAAGTTCAAGGATGGCGTTGCAACGCTCGGTCCGGTCAAGCTTGGCCAGACCCCGCCATTGTTCTGACGGTCAATCATCGTCCGACGCATACGGCCGCACGATCGGAGCGATCGGCAGCGGCCCATGCGGGCGGCCGAAATCGGGCGCGGCCGAATCCTGCCCGATCGTGACAATGCCGCGGCGGATCGCACGCGTGCGCGAAAAATGCTCGAACAGCGCCTCGCCGTCGCCGCGCCGGATCGCGCGCGTCAGCTTCGACAGATCCTCGTTGAAGGTGCCGAGCATCTCCAGCACCGCGTCCTTGTTGTGCAGGAAGACGTCGCGCCACATCGTCGGGTCCGACGCCGCGATGCGGGTGAAATCGCGAAAGCCGCCGGCCGAGAATTTCAGCACTTCGGACTCGGTGACGTCACCCAGTTCATTCGCCGTGCCGACGATGGTGTAGGCGATCAGATGCGGCAGGTGGCTGGTGATCGCGAGCACCAGATCGTGGTGCTCCGGCGTCATCACCGCGACATTAGCGCCGATCTTCTCCCAGAACGCCTGCAGCGTTTCGGTCGCGCCCGGCTCGGTGCCGTCGACCGGGGTCAGAATGCACCAGCGATTGACGAACAATTCCGCAAAGCCCGCATCGGGACCGGAATTCTCCGTGCCGGCAACCGGATGCGCGGGAATGAAGTTTACACCTTTCGGAACGAACGGCGCCATCTCGCGCGCAACCGACGCCTTCACTGAGCCGACATCGGACAGGATCGCACCGGGCTTGAGATTTCCCGCGACCTCATTGGCGACTGCCGCGCATGCGCCGACCGGCACCGCGATGACAACAAGGTCCGCGTCCTTCACGGCATCGGCGCTGGTCTCCGTGACTACGTCGGCAAAGCTGTTACCGATCTCGCGCACCCGCTGCCTCGCCTCGGGCGAGGCATCCGTCACCACAACGGTCCTGGCAGCGCCCGTGGCCTTGGCGGCGCGCGCTACCGATCCGCCGATCAGACCGGCGCCGATGACGGCGAGGCGGGAGATGGTGGGGAGTGTTGTCATCAGAGCGAGCCGCGAATGCGGTCTGCTCCCCTCCCCCCGCGCAGCGGCGGGGAGGGGTCGGGGGTGGGGGGAGCGAACGTGACGGCGAAACGCGGCATCTGAGTTGAAGCACACCCCCCACCCCGGTTCGCCTCGCTGACGCGACGCGAACCGACCCTCCCCGCCGCTTCGCGGGGGGAGGGAAAGGGAGAGGCCGGCGCGCGCTGCATCACTTCCCCATGAACTCGGCGAGCGTCTTCACCGTCAGCCGGTTGGCTTCCTCACTGCCGACGGTCATGCGCAGACAGTTCGGGAGCTTGTAGGCCCGCACCGCGCGCATGATCACGCCGCGCGACGACAGCAGCGTGTCGGCCTCGGCCGCCGTCTTGCCCGGTGTTTCCGGGAAATGCAGCAGGATGAAATTGCCGACGCTCGGCGTCACCTTGATGCCGAGTTTCTCGAACTCCGTGGTCAGCCAGGGCAACCACTTTTCGTTATGCGCGCGCGCCTTGTCGAGATGCGCGCTGTCGTTGATCGAGGCGATGCCGGCGGCGATCGCGGGCGCGTTGACGTTGAACGGCCCGCGGATGCGGTTGAGCGCATCGATGATATGAGCGGGCCCGTAGATCCAGCCGAGCCGCAAGGCCGCGAGCCCGTGGATCTTCGAGAAGGTGCGCAGCATCACGACATTTTCCGATGTCGCGACCAGTTCTATGCCCGCCTCGTAATCGTTGCGCTTGACGTATTCGCAATAGGCCGCGTCCAGCACCAGCATCACATGCGGGGGCAATCCGGCATGCAGGCGCTTCACTTCGTCGAACGGGATATAGGTGCCGGTCGGATTGTTCGGATTGGCGAGGAAGACCATCTTGGTCTTCGGGGTCACCGCCTTGAGGATCGAATCGACATCGGCGGTGAAATTCGTCTCCGCCGCAATCACCGGCTTGGCGCCCGCACCGAGCGTCGCGATCGGATACATCAGGAAGCCGTGGGTGGTGTGGATCGCCTCGTCGCCATCGGCGAGATAGCCGCGCGCCAGCAGGTTGATCAGGTCGTCCGAACCGGCGCCGCAGATGATGCGGTTTGGATCGAGCCCCAGGGCCCTGCCGATGGCCTCGCGCAAAGCGGTCGCCGCGCCGTCCGGGTAATCCTGCAAGTCCTGTGCGACCGACTGATAAGCCTCGATCGCCTTCGGGCTCGCTCCCAGCGGGCTCTCGTTCGATGACAGCTTGTGAATCTTGTCGACGCCCGGGGCTGAGGATTTGCCGGGCACGTAAGCGGCGATATCGAGAACGCCGGGGCGCGGCTGCGGACGCGTTGCGACAGTCATTTCCGGAAACCTCTTTTTCCTTGTCATGCCCCGCGCAGGCGGGGCATCCAGTAATCACCAATCTCGGAAATGGCAAAAGCCAACGACCTTCAGGGGCTACTGGATCGCCCGCCTTCGCGGGCGATGACAGCCAAGTACTAGCGGGAGGCGGCCACCGGCCGCGCTTCGGCAAGCGTATAGCGGGTCGCGTGGCTGCCGACGAGGGCCGTGGAGCGCAACGAGGCCCCCGCCTTGACCAGCGCATCGGTGATGGCGGCAAGGGTCTGCCCGTTCGGCACCGAGATCAGCAGCGCTGCGCCATCGAAGGCGCCGTCCGGCTCGGCGATCACTTCGGCCAGCGGGGCGAGGGTGCGGGCCGCGGCGGCGCCCCAGCCCGAGACCCGGATGCTGTGGACCTCGACCTCGGCCATCACCGCATCGGCAGCGGGATGGGCCACCGCAAAAACCGGCAGCGAGGCCGGATGATCGGGCCGCTCCACGAATGGCAGCCGCGCGATGATTTTCGGCGCCTTCTCGCCTTCGAGCGATTGCCACCATGCGCCGGCGCCGGCGACCGAGACCGCCGGGACCAAAGCGAGATCGCCCTTCGAGGCGGCGACCGCCGCAATCGCCGGGCCGGCGCCCATATGGGGCAGGAACGGCACGGTGAAGCCGAAATGGAAGCGGGCGGAATCCCGCATCGCGGCTTCGCCGATTGTGAGATCGGCATGGACGGAATAGGGGGCCTGCACATGGGTGAAGGTCGCGATAATGACCCGCCAGATGCTCTCGACGGTATCGAGTGGCAGGATGCCGCGGTGCCGCTCCACGAGCTTGCGCATCATCGCGACTTCGCGCGCCGGGCGGAAGGCCGAGCCGGATTCCTGCGTGCCCTTCACCTTGATCAGGTTCTCGATGATCTCGCTGCGCTCGATCAGCAGCGCATGCATGGCCTCGTCGATCCGGTCGATTTCGGCGCGCAATGCGGCAAGCGGTGGGGCGGTCTTTTGGGCCTGATCGGGCATGGCATACTCGTTAACGTTGGGGTCATGATTAGGTGGGCAAGCCCCCGAAATCAAAGAAAACATTGACTTAATGACGGTTAGGCCTACCTAGAACGACCGGCTCCAAGGCCGGGACGGCCCGGTCCGCCGCGTCAGGCGAGAGCCGGGTGGAGTGTGCCGGGTTACAGCGTAATGGCCGACGCCGATCTCAAATCCACGCAAGGCGCGCGCGCCCGCGCGCAAGAGGCGGAAAGCCCGCGGGAATCGCTTGTGGTCCGCTTCGGCGCGGATCGTCCGCTGAAGCTCGATTCCGGCATTGCTCTGTCGCCGTTTCAGATCGCTTACAAGACCTATGGCACTCTCAATGCGCAGCGCAGCAACGCCATCCTGATCTGCCATGCGCTGACCGGCGACCAGCATGTTGCCAGCGTGCATCCGGTCACCGGCAAGAATGGTTGGTGGGAGACCATGGTCGGTCCCGGCAAGCCGATCGATACCGAGCGCTATTTCGTGATCTGCTCGAATGTGGTCGGCGGCTGCATGGGGTCTTCGGGACCGTCTTCCATCGATCCGAAAACCGGCCAGCCCTACGGCCTGGAATTCCCGGTCATCACCATTCGCGACATGGTCCGCGCCCAGGCGATGCTGATCGATCATCTCGGCATCGACACGCTGTTTGCCGTGGCCGGAGGATCGATGGGCGGCATGCAGGTGCTGCAATGGGCGGAGAGCTTTCCGGATCGCGTGTTCAGCGTGCTGCCGATCGCCTGCGCCACGCGGCATTCGGCGCAGAATATCGCGTTCCACGAGGTCGGCCGGCAAGCGGTGATGGCGGACCCGGAATGGCGGCACGGCCGCTACACGATCGAGGGCACCAATCCGCATCGCGGGCTCGCGGTTGCGCGCATGGGCGCACACATCACCTATATGTCGGACGCAGCCCTGCACCGGAAATTCGGCCGGCGCTTCCAGGACCGCAGCAATCCGACCTTTTCGTTCGATGCCGATTTTGAGGTCGAGAGCTATCTGCGCTATCAGGGCTCGTCCTTTGTCGAGCGCTTCGACGCGAATTCCTATCTCTATCTCACCCGCGCGATGGACTATTTCGATATCGCGGCGGAGCATAAGGGTGTGCTGGCGAATGCCTTCAAGGCGACGCCGACCCGGTTCTGCGTGGTGAGCTTCACCAGCGACTGGCTGTTTCCGACATCGGAGTCGCGCGCCATCGTCCATGCGCTGAATGCCGCCGGTGCGCGCGTCTCGTTCGCCGAAATCGTCACCGACAAGGGACACGACGCGTTCCTGCTCGAAGAGCCGGAATTGTTTGCTATCATCCGCGGCTTCCTTGATGGGGCTGCCCGCGCCCGCGGTCTCACGCAGCAACAATGAACATGCACACCCGCCCGCAACGCGAACTGGCGATCCCGCATGCCGCGCGCACTGCGTCCGGCGCGCGCGTCGATCTGCTGGTGGTGGCGCAGATGGTCAAGCCCGGCGCCAAGGTGCTGGACGTCGGATGCGGCGACGGCGAACTGCTCAAGATTTTGACCGAGACCAAGAACGTCGACGGGCGCGGCATCGAGATTTCGCGCGAGGGCGTCAATCTCTGCGTCACCAAGGGGCTTGCGGTGATCCAGGGCGACGCCGATACCGACCTTGCCGATTATCCGAACGATGCGTTCGATTACGTGATCCTGTCGCAGACCCTGCAGGCGACCTGGCAGCCGCGCGTGGTGCTGGAGCATATGCTGCGGATCGGCGAGCGTGCGATCGTATCATTTCCGAATTTCGGTCACTGGAAAATGCGGCTGAAGCTTTTGTTTCTCGGCCGCATGCCGCGCACCAAAAATCTTCCTGACACCTGGTACGACACGCAGAACATTCACTTTTGCACGATCCGCGATTTTCGCGATCTCTGTAACGAGATCGACGTAAAAATGGAGGCTGCGGTCGCGCTGAATGCCTGGGGCGGCAAGCTTCGCATCAATGTGCCGTGGTGGTTCTGGAATTTGTTCGGCGAACAGGCCGTGTTCCTGCTGAGCCGCAAGCATTAACCCAAGCATTAACCACTGTGTCTGCGACGATGGTCGCACCGCGCGCGCCATATTTTGTTCTGTCGCGCCTATTTGTTTCAAATCGTAAGCAGATGTGAAGACGCCGCCGGATTGTGGTCCCATTCCGGCCCGCTTCCCCCGTCATCGCGAAGGTCTCGCCGCCGTGTCCGTCACGGCGGCGTTTTCGTGAGTGCCGTGAGCCGATGGCGCGCGGTGAGTGCAACGGGCAAAAAAACGGGATTGAACCATTGATGACGTTCAAGCTGACAAGAACCAAGTCGACAAAAGCCAAGTCGACAAAAGCAATATCGAAGACATTCGCCGTTACCGCGGTGATCGCAACGGCAATCATCCTTTCACAGACCGCGGCGGAAGCCCGGCGCTACAAGCAGAAGACGGTTCGGCATCACGTGGCTGCCACCACCGTCGCGCCATCGGCAGGCATCTTCGGTGCGGGTAACCAATACGCACATCTGACGCGCACGGCGGCGCCGTCGCGAACACGCCATGCATCGCGGGGCGCACGGAACGGGCGCATCGCCCGCGCGGTCTCACCGCGGTTCACGCATGCGACGTCGTCGCGGCATGCCCGCGCGGTCACGCCACGGGTGTCGCGAGCGGCGCGCGCATCGCACGCCTCAATTGCGCCAATGGCGGGCTTAGGTTCCATGGGTGCGGGCTTCGGCTCGTCCGGGCTGGTGGCAAAAGCGCGCAGCTATCTGGGCTCCAACCCCACCGGCATGAGTGCGGCCTGGTGCGCCAGGTTCATGAACATGGTGCTGGAAAAGTCCGGGCGGCGCGGCACCGGATCGAACATGGCGCGGTCCTTTGCCGGCTATGGCCGCCGCGTCGCTGGGCCGCAGGTGGGCGCCATTGCCGTGATGGCGCGGGGCCGCGGCGGCGGGCATGTGGGCATCGTGTCGGGCATCGATAAATCCGGCAATCCCGTCATCATCTCGGGCAATCATAACCGCCGGGTGGGCGAGGCGGTTTATCCGCGCGGCCGCATTTATGCCTATGTGATGCCTTGATCGCCCGCTGAAATCACAACCGTCGTGAGCGCTTTTGTAACGCGTAGCGCAGCACGGGGGGAAGGGACCACGGCCGCCTTTGGGCGGCCGTGGCGTTCCGCCAGATGGTGGCCGCGGATGGGCGGCCGTGGCGTTTCCTGCTAGCGGTGGATCAGCGTGCCGGCGCCGTGATCGGTGAACAGCTCCAGCAGCACCGCGTGCTTTTCCTTGCCATCGAGGATCACCACGCCCTCGACGCCCTGTTCGAGCGCGGTGATGCAGGTCTCGACCTTCGGAATCATGCCACCCGAAATGGTGCCGTCGGCGATCAGCTTGCGCACGTCGTTGACCGACATGTCGGGGATCAGCTTCTTGTTCTTGTCGAGCACGCCCGGCACGTCGGTGAGCAGCAATAGCCGCTTGGCCTTCAGCGCGCCGGCGATATAGCCGGCGAAGGTGTCGGCATTGACGTTGAAGGTCTCGCCATTGGGGCCCGAGGCGATCGGCGCGAGTACTGGAATGAGTTCGCGGCCGATGATCTGGTCGAGCACCGAGGTGTCGATCGTCTCCGGCTCGCCGACGAAACCGAGATCGACCACATCGGCAACGGCAGCTCCGCTCGGGCTGCCGGCCTTGCGCGCGATCACCATGTTGCCGTCCTTGCCGCAGAGGCCCACGGCCTTGCCGCCAGCCTGATTGATATGGCTGACGATCTGTTTGTTGATCGAGCCGGCCAGCACCATCTCGACGATCTCGACGGTGGCCGCATCGGTCACGCGCAAGCCGCCCGCGAATTGCGACTTGATGCCGAGCCGGTTCAGCATCGCCGCGATCTGCGGTCCGCCGCCATGCACCACCACCGGATTGATCGCCGTCTGCTCCAGCAGCACGATATCGCGCGCGAACGCGCGAGCGGCCTCCTCCTCGCCCATGGCGTGGCCGCCGTATTTGATCACGACGATCTCCTCGTCGTAGCGCTGCATATGCGGCAGCGCCTCGGACAGAATGCGGGCCTGGTCGAAGGGGGTAACCGTCATTACGGGACGTCCTTGGCGGGAAAATCCTTGCAGGAGATTTCGCGGGGGTTTTAGCGGGCCTATGGCCGATGCGGAAGGGGCCGCCAGACTTGTCCTGTCATCGTCACCCTGAGGTGCTCGGCAAAGCCGAGCCTCGAAGGGCGACGGCCCGGCCGGTGGCCGTTCATCCTTCGAGGCTCGCCGCAAAAAAATGCGGCTCGCGCCTCAGGATGACGGAGTTGGCGCTTAACGCATCGTGATAAAGGCCGACACCGCCAGCAGCGCCCAGCCGCCGATCATCACCATGCCGCCGGTCGGCGCGGCCATCGGAAACAGCCGGTGCCCGGCATAGGCGCGCAGCGCGAGGTCGCCGGAAAACAGCGCCACCCCGACCAGCAGCACGATCGCAGCGGCGATCCCGGCCGGCCGGCTAATCAGTCCGGACGCGATTCCGGAACAGGCCGCGATCACCGCGGTCGCGTGGAACAGCAGCATGTGGCCGGCGCTGTCGAGCCCGGTGCCCGGCTTCGCATGGGCGCCGGCAGCGGCGAAGATGATGCCGGCGCAGCCGAACAATGCGGCGATTCCGGTCAAAGTCTGGAGCATGTGCCTCTCCTATCTCCGTTCGGCAACGAGCCGCGCGATGGCGGCGCGCAGCTCAGGAATGCCGGTGCCTTCGCGCGACGACGTCGCGATGATTTCGGGAAATGCCGCGGCGCTTTTGACGATGCCCGCCGACACGTCGGCGATCCGCGCCGCAAGCTCATCGGCCGAGAGCTGGTCGCATTTGGTCAGCACGATCTGGTGCGAGACGGCAGCAATGCGCAACAGGTCGAGCGCCGGCTTGTCGGCCTCCTTGATGCCGTGGCGGCCATCGATCAGCACATAGACCCGGGCGAGGTTGGCGCGGCCCTGCAGATAGGCATGGATCAGCTCGGTCCAGGCCCGGACCTTGGCCTTCGGCGCTTCGGCATAGCCGTAGCCCGGCATATCGGCGAGCCGCAGATCGTCCGGTCCCTGAAAGAAGATAATCTCCTGGGTGCGGCCGGGCGTATGCGAGGTGCGCGCTAAGGCCTTGCGGCCGGTCACCGCGTTGATCAGCGAGGACTTGCCGGCATTGGAGCGGCCGGCAAACGCGATCTCCATGCCCTTCATCGGCGGCAGCGTCTCGGGCGAGGCCCCGGCCCAGATGAATTGCCAGTCGCCGGCGAACAATTTGCGTCCGGCCTCGATCTCGCTGCGGGTGTAGCTGGTCATGTCGGGTGTGCGCCTTGCATCTCCGCCGTCACGGCCGGGCATAGCCGTTTGAATAACGGCGTCGCTTCGCTCGCCTATGTCCCGGCCATTCACGTCTTCCGTGCAGCCCTAACACAGGACCGCAGCCGCGCACCAACAGCCAATCACTGGCCCTCGCTTTTGCCCTCCGCGGCCTCCTGCGCCTTGTGCAGGGCCAAAGGGAAAATGGCCGGGACGAAGCCCGGCCATTTTCGAATTGTCCGGTCAAGCCGGGCAATAACAATGTCGATCCATCACGCCTTCGGCGTCTGCGGCTTCTTCTTGCCGACCAGCTCCATCAGATTGTCCCACAGCTCGATCTTCGCGCCGTGCTTCTTCATGATGTAGGACTGCTGCAGCACCGACAGCGTGTTGTTCCAGGCCCAGTAGATCACGAGACCGGCCGGGAAGCTCGCCAGCATGATGGTGAACAACAGCGGCATCCAGTCGAAGATCATCTTCTGGGTCGGGTCCGGCGGCGACGGGTTCAGCTTCATCTGGAAGAACATCGTGATGCCCATGATGATGGGCCAGATGCCGATCATCAGGTAGATGCCGATCACCGGCACGCTGGCCGGATTCCAGGGAATGAGCCCGAACAGGTTGAAGATCGTGGTCGGATCGGGCGCGGCCAGGTCCTTGATCCATCCGAAGAACGGCGCGTGCCGCATCTCGATGGTGATGAACAGCACCTTGTAGAGCGCGAAGAAGACCGGGATCTGAATCAGGATCGGCAGACAGCCCGCCAGCGGGTTGATCTTCTCCTGCTTGTACAGCTCCATCAAGGCCTGCTGCTGCTTGACCTTGTCGTCCTTGTAGCGCTCGCGCAGCTCCATCATCTGCGGCTGCACCGTCTTCATCTTCGCCATCGAGGCATAGGACTTGTTGGCGAGCGGGAAGAACACGATCTTGATGATGACGGTGACGGCCAGAATCGCGACGCCGAAGTTGCCGAAATACCGGAAGAAGAAGTCCAGCATCCAGAACAGCGGCTTGGTGATGAAATAGAACCAGCCCCAGTCAATCAGCAGTTCGAAACGGTTGAGCTTCAGCGTGGTGTCGTAATTGTCGATCAGCGCGACCTCCTTGGCGCCGGCAAACAGCCGCGCCTTGGCGCTGCCGGTGCCGCCGGCCGCGATGGTGACGGGATCGAGCAGGTAATCGGTCTGGTAGACCTTGCGGTTGTTGTGGTCGCGCGCCGAGAAGGTCGCCTGCAGCTTGGCGTTGGTCTCGGGCAACAGCGTCGCCGCCCAGTATTTGTCGGTGATGCCGAGCCAGGCATTGGTGACGTTGAAGGCGAGCTGCTTGTCGCTTTCGATGCTGCTGTAGGAGACTTCCTGCAGGCCCTTGTCGCCCATCACGCCGATCAGGCCTTCATGCAGGATGTAATAGCCGAGAATCTCCGGCTTGCCGTGGCGCGAGATCAGCGCATAGGGATAGAGCGTCAGCGGCTCGCTGCCGCGATTGATGACATTGTCCTCGATGGAGAACAGGTAATTCTCGTCGACGCTGATCATGCGCCGGAATTCGAGGCCCTCGCCGTTGTCGAAGGTCAGCGTGATCGGCTTGCCGACGCCGAGCGCGCCGGTGCCCTGCTGGGTCCAGATGGTGGTGTCGTCCGGGACCTTGATCTTGCTGCCGGCGGCGTTGGTCCAGCCGAACTGGGCGTAGAACGGATGCGGGCTGCCGGAGGGCGCCAGCAGCACGATTGCCGGCGATTTCGGATCGACGGTCTCGCGGTACTTGATCAGCGAGACGTCGTCGAGGCGGCCGCCGCGGAGCGAGACCGAGCCCTGGATGGTAGGGGTCTCGATCGCCACGCGCGGCGAGGCGGCGAGGACGGCCTCGCGGGTGAAGGTCTGTCCGGGCAGCATCGGCTGGCCGGGAACGGCCGGCGCGGCTGTCCCCGGCTGCGGGGTCGCGCCGGGTTGCGGGGTGGCGCCGGGCTGCGGGATCGTGCCCGGTGCGGCCTGCTGGGCCTGCTGCTGCTGCTGTTGCTGCTGGCGGAGTTTCGCCTCCTCCCGCTGCCTCTCCAGCTGCGGGCCGCCGATGAAATATTGCCAGCCGAGGATCACGAGCAGCGAAAGCCCGATCGCAAGAAACATGTTCTTCTGGTCGCTGATCATGTGTTCTTAGCTCACGGGTCCGGGTTAACCTGCATCCGATTTCGGTTTGCGCCGCATCGTGTGGATGCGCGCGATGGCGCGGCCGTAGTCAGCGATCAAGTCGGAAAAGTCGACCGACAACGCCGCCCGCCGCCCGACCAGCACATAATCATGTCCGGCCTGCAGCGCATCCGCCGAATTCAGTCGGACCAGTTCGCGAAGCCTACGGCGGACACGATTGCGCTCGGCGGCATTGCCGACCTTGCGGGACACCGTGAAACCGACCCGTATCGGGCCCTTGTCACTTCGGTCGCGGGCCTGCAACACAAAGCCGGCGGACGGGACTTTGACCCCGCCCGTTGCGGCCACGAAATCCGCTCGTTGCTTCAGGCGCTCCATAGGGTCGGCCGTCAGGGCCGCCCCGGATCAGGCGCTGAGGCGCTTGCGGCCGCGGGCGCGCCGGGCCGCCACGACTTTACGGCCACCCGTGGTGGCCATTCGGGCGCGGAAGCCGTGCCGGCGCTTGCGCACGAGCTTGCTCGGTTGATAGGTCCGTTTCACGGGGAAAGTCTCCGCTAGTCGCGGCGCAATGCCGGATGGTTCGGGTTGTGCGCACCGGCACGAAGGCTGCAACACCCTCGCTGCGATAACGTCTCGCCGCAAAAAGTCCGCCGGTGCCGGATTTCCGCGCGCTTATACGGGACCGGGCGGCCAGTCGTCAATGCGACAGCTGGGCAGCCGGCGGCCCTTGGCAGATAGAGTTCCGGCGATCGGGGGAGGACGTTTGGAGGCCGGTCGGGCCGGATGGCTTTGGGCAAAGCGGTGGAACTTTCGCTTCAGCCGGCGGCAGGGTCCGCAAAAGCGGCCTCCCGCGCCCTTAACCAACCCGAACGGTACATGTGGCCATTTTTGCGCCCGGTTTGACGAGTTCATGCTGCTGCCGCATCATGGGCCTAATACGGAGGCTCGCTCAATATTGTCGAGCCCGTACAGGCAGCATCGATGACCGATCTGGACGATCAAGGCCCGGTACGCGCGCCGCGCTTCGGGCTATCCGGCAAGCTCCTCATTCTCACGATCCTGTTCGTCATGATCGTGCAGGTGCTGATCTATGTCCCATCGGTCTCCATCTTCCGGCTCAACTGGCTGAACGACCGGCTCGCCGCCGCGCGCACCGCGGCGCTCGTTCTTTATGCCGCGCCGAGCGGCATGGTCCCCGACGACCTGGCGCGCGACATCCTCTCGAGCATCGGCGCCCAGGCCGTCGTGATGAAGACCGGTCAGACCAGGCGGCTGCTGGCGGTCACGGAAATGCCGGCAGAGATGCACCGCAACTTCGATCTGCGCGAGGTCAGTTGGTTCGATGCGGTCCGGGGCGCCTATCACGGGCTGTTCGATCCGAAGGATTCGGTCCTGCGCGTGATCGGCACGGCGCCCCGCGACGGCGAATTCCTCGAAATCCTGATCCGCAACGAGCCGCTGCAGCGCGCGATGCTGCGGTTTTCGCGCAATGTGCTGGTGGCGTCGCTGATCATCTCCGCATCGACGCTGGCGCTGGTCTATCTTGCGCTGCATTTCATGTTCGTGCGGCCGATGCGGCGTATCACCCGCAACATCATGGCGTTCCGGGCCGACCCGGAAAATCCCTCGCGCACGATCAAGGTGTCCAAGCGCAACGATGAGATCGGCGTGACCGAACGTGAACTCGCGTCGATGCAGAGCAATCTCACATCGATGCTGCATCAGCGCGCGCGGCTAGCGGCGCTCGGGCTCGCGGTGTCAAAAATCAACCACGATCTGCGCAATATGCTTGCATCGGCGCAGCTTGTTTCGGATCAGTTGTCGAGTGTGCGCGATCCGCGAGTGCAGCGTTTCGCTCCCAAGCTCTTGCGCACGCTCGAGCGCGCGATTGAGTTCTGTCAGTCGACGTTGTCCTATGGCCGCGCGCAGGAGGCACCGCCTGATCGCCGCATGATTTTAGTCGAGGCGCTGGTCGATGAGGTGCACGAGACCCTCGGTCTCAATCCCGCAAGCGATATCGGCTGGATCGTCTCGATCGAGCGCGGGCTCGAGATGGATGCGGACCACGATCACATGTTCCGGGTGCTGCTCAACCTCACCCGCAACGCCATGCAGGCGCTGGAGGCGCGCGCGCCGAACAATGCGCTGCGGGACCAGATCCGTGTTACCGGCCGGCGCGAAGGCGGCGTCGTGGTGATCGAGGTCTCGGACACCGGCCCCGGATTCCCACCGCGCGCCCGCGAACATCTGTTTCAGGCCTTTTCCGGATCGGCCCGCCCCGGCGGAACCGGTCTCGGCCTGGCCATTGCTGCGGAGTTGATCCGCGCGCATGGCGGCGAAATCCGCCTCGTCGAGGGCACCATCGGCGCCACCTTCCACCTGACGATCCCCGACCAGGCTGTTGATCTCGACGCCTGGCGGGAGGAGAGAGTGAGCGCCTGACACCTAATTCAAGGCAAAAAGCCTTGCCATCGGGGAAGGGGAGCGATAGCTATCCGCCGTTGCGTCGGCTTTGCGTCCTGGGTGGCCGCTTCCGAAATTCGCCTTTGATTCCGGATCGGTCCGGGGCGGTTCTGGATTGACCCTCAGGCTGTCTCTCGCGTGACAATGCGCCCGTAGCTCAGCTGGATAGAGCACCAGACTACGAATCTGGGGGTCAGAGGTTCGAATCCTTTCGGGCGCGCCATCACTTCGCACGTATTCCCCGTGCCAAGATTTGGCAGTTTTTTCGGGATTTGCACGGGTGTCCAGTCTGGTTGAGCTGACCTCCCCATCCGATCCCATATTACTGAGGCTCCCCGCACCTCGATGAGATCACAGCTGCGCTGAACGCCACGCTGCATCAGACCATCTGCTGTCCGGCCGTGGGCCTTCAACCCGAAGGATGATTGGAAAAAGCCTCCACATGCTTGAGGATAGCGCCAGGGTTTAGGTCGAACCGTTTTCAGCTTGGGTGGGACACACAATGATCCGAGGAAATTTTCTCGCATCTCTGGCGCTGGCTGGAGTCGTGTCGCTGCTGGCCCCTCACATGGTGTCGGCCAAGGAAAAGGTGAACTACGCCTATCAGCTCGACCCGACATTCGATGCGGCGATGTGGGCGCTGAAGAACGGCAAGGTCAAATCTGACAAGATTGACGTCGAGCTCAATTCCCTGACGATCCCGGCGCTCATCCAGGCGACGCTGACGAAGCAATATGACGTGATCCAGTCCGATACGATCGCAGTGCCGCGCTCAGCGACGCGCGGACTGAACCTCGTGATCATGTCGACGGCAATCCGCTACAGCCCGAAGGGCGTCGGGCACAATATCTACGTCCGTGCGGACTCGCCCTACAATACGGTCACCGACCTGAAGGGCAAGAAGATCGGCGTGCCGTCGCTCGGCTCTGCCGGCTTCCATATGCTACGCATGTGGATGGAGGAGCAGTACAAGGTCAACGCGGATGTCGCCGCGGGCGATTTTCAGTTCGTGGAAACCGCGCCGTCGGCTCTGATCACTGGGCTCGAGACCAACCGCTTCGACGCCGGCACCATGCTCTATAGCCAGGCTTATCGTGCTCGCAATGATAAGACGTTCCGCGCGGTCGCAACGCCGGCCCGCAGCATGTACGAATTGTGGGGCGTACAGATGATCCCTTCGGTCAACGTTGCTTATCCCGAGAAGATCGCGCAGAGGCCGGAGGCCTACAAGGAGTTCAACCGGCTGCTGCGGGCATCGGTCGAATACATGCAGAAAAATCCGGACGAGGTGTTCAGCGCAGTTGCGGCAGAGAGCAAAGTCAGCCCGGATTTCTTCAAGGTGGTCTTCACCGACTTCGCCGAGATCCCTGCCAACATTACCGATGCTGACATCAAGGCAATCGACAAGTTATGGGAATTGTCTGCCAAGCGCGGATTGCTGCAATCGAAGCCGGACGTGAAGTCTTTCATCTCCGCTGACGCGGTCCGGAACTGATCAGGACCGGCTCGACGGTGCGCCCTCGGGATGCGAGGCAAAGAACAGAGTGATCAGTTCGGCCCGCGTCCGCAGCGACAATTTGCGGAATGCGCTGGTCAACTGGCTCTTCACGGTGGGAAGTCCCGTGCCGAGCCGTTCGCAAATCGCCTTGTTGGAATGCCCTTGGGCGGCAAGCTGGACGACCTCCCATTCGCGCGCCGTCAGCTTTGTAAATGGGCCCGTTCGGTCGTGAACACCATGTGCGGCGATCTGGTTGATATGACTCTCGAATACTGGACGCAGCAATTGCAGCATCGAAATTTCTGGTTGCTGGAAGGCGCCCAAGCCCGAACGCCGCGAAAGACGGGCGCCGCCAATCAGGCGTCCGCCACGACCGCGGAAGAACATTTCGACCTTATGCCGCTGACCGAGCGGACGCATGAACCCCTCGTAATAGGCCGAACGGTACAGACGGTCCGTCGCGTAATTCCAGCCGGTGATAATGATGTTGTCGTCGCTCTTGGCGAAAAGTGCCGGGCGCATCGGGTCGATATCGAGGAAGTGGCGATAGGGCTCTACCCAGCGTGTGTCGCCATCATGAGCGATATGACCGTGGGGGATCAGTTCGCTGTCGATGTCGTAGACCACGCAGCGATCGCAGGGCACGACGCCCGAAAGTATGCGCGCAAGATGCAGCTTGGCCAGTTGCGGAGAATGGTCGGTGTCGGGTGTCATCGATTGCCTCGCGCTGCCTTTGCCTCACGGTTGCGATGGCCGCTTCGACGTTGCTCGCAGCTCAATCCCGCTCGAAGATGGGTCCAGAACCGCAATGGTTGACGCCGAGTTCATGAATCCGGATGCGTTTCCGCCACAGCCGCCCCCGGCAAACCAGAGGGTAGCCGACTACGCGGCTGACGCAAGCGCGGCCTCGCGACAGGTGATCCAGGAATGGCGGCCGCAACGCCTGGCCTACGGTCCGGATCCGAGCAACGTTCTCGACATATTCTCAGAGACGAGCACGCAGATTCTGCGTCCGGCGTTGATCTTCTTCCACGGCGGCGCCTGGATGGCCGGTTTTCCGTGGTGGTCGAGCTATATGGCGCCCGGGGTCCGTCGGGCGGGCGGAATTCTGGTCGCACCGACCTATCGGTTGGCGCCGGAGCAGAAATTTCCGCGCCAGCTCGAGGATGTTGCTGCGGCCATCGCATGGGTGTTCCGGAACGCAGCGCAATTCGGCATCGACCCGGACCGTCTCGTGATCGGCGGACATTCCGCCGGCGGACATCTGGCCGCGCTCGCTTGCCTGCATCCGACGGCTTTGTCCGACGCCGGTATGCCTCATGGTATCGTCAAAGCCTGTATGGCGCTGAGTTCATCCTTCAACCTGCATTATCCGGATGCTGCTCCCGGCAGTGGTGAGGAACGCGTCTACAAATTTCTTTTGGCCGACCGTGCCGACGATCATGCCGCAAGTCCGATCAACTACCTCTCCGATCGGATCCCTCCGTTCCACATCGTTCATGGCGAGCGCGATTTCGAGCGCATCATCCGCACCAGCCGCGACATGGCCGCTGCAATCCATGCACGCAATCGGCCGATCTGCATCGAAGAGTGGAGCGGCCTCGATCACTTCGATACTCATCTGGCCTTGAGAGATCCGCAGCATCCCTGGTACGCCAGACTGCATAACGTCTTTGCCACGACCACGCCGGAGCAAGCACTATGTTAAATGATCATCTCGAAGGAAAATGGCTCAAATGCTTCATGGAAGTATTTGGCCTGTGCGCGGTGAAGCCCGGCGACGTGGTGACGATCCTGTCGGAGACCCAGTCGCGCAAGATCAACGTTCAATTGTCCGAACTCGCGCTGGTCGCGATGGGTGCCAAGCCCTTTCACATCGTCATCCCGACGCCAGCCCAGACCTATGACGTGCCGATCCGGTCGACTGGTTCAAGCCAGGCGCTCCAGGGCATCAAGCAGATCATCGGGGCGCTGGCGACATCGGATGTCGTCATCGATTGTACGGTCGAAGGCATTCTGCATTCACCTGAATTGCCCTCCATCCTCGGCGGCGGCACGCGTGTCATGATGATCAGCAACGAGCATCCTGAAGTGCTTGAAAGGCTGATGCCTGATCCCAAGCTGCGGACCAAGGTGCGCCGCGCTGTTGAGTTGCTCGACAAGGCGAAGGAAATGCGGGTGACTTCGCGTCATGGGACCGATCTCACCGTCAGTCTGGTTGGCGCACCCGCGCGCGGCGCCGCCGGATTTGTCGACGAACCAGGTAAGCTCGGCTATTGGCCGGCTGGATTGTGCGTCGCGTTCCCGACTCCGGGCTCGGTGAACGGTCGGCTCGTGCTGGCGCCGGGTGACGCCAACCTGACCTTCAAGCGCTATGTCGAAAGCCCGATGACGCTCGTGGTCGAAGACGATTACGTGACCGCGGTGGAAGGCAATGGGCTGGATGCCGAGATGACGCGCTCCTATTACGCGGCCTGGAACGAGCCGGCCGGATACGCGGTCTCGCATGTCGGCTGGGGCCTTAATCCCCGGGCGCGCTGGGACGCAATGGTGATGTACGACAAACGCGACATCAACGGTACGGAGTTGCGCGCCTTCGAAGGCAATTTCCTGTTCTCGACCGGTTCCAACGAAACCGCCAACCGTTTCACCGCGTGTCACTTTGATTTCCCGATGCGCGAGTGCACGGTGAAGCTGGACGGCGAGACGATCGTTGATGCGGGCCGTCTGGTGCAGCCCGCATAAGGAGCGAGATGGCAACCGAGGCCCCCATTGCGGACCAACAGCCCGTCGTCGCCTTCGACGACGTAACCCTGCGGTTCGGGGATGAAACGCTTTACACCGGACTTAATCTCGAGGTCCGGACCGGCGAGTTTCTGTGCATTGTCGGCCCCAGCGGCTGCGGCAAGTCGACGACGCTGCGGCTGATGGCGGGGTTGCTGACGCCGTCGGAAGGCGCAATCCTGGTTGAGGGCCGTCCCGCGCAGGACATGCGGGAGGACTTTGCCTTCGTCTTCCAGAACCCGCGTCTGGTGCCATGGCGCAATGCGGCGGAAAATGTCTGCCTTGCCGCATCGCTGCGCTACGGAACGTCCAAGCGCAAAGCGATGGATCGGGCCATTCGCGAGCTTGGGAAAGTGGGGCTCGCCAAGGATACACAGAAGATGCCCGCCATGATGTCCGGAGGCGAACGTCAGCGGGTCTCGATCGCCCGCGCGCTGATGGTTGATCCGAAGATCGTCTTGATGGACGAGCCGTTTTCCGCGCTCGATCTGCGGACGCGCGCGCTGATGCGTGAAGAGATCCTCGCCTTGTGGAAGGAGACTCGAAAGACGGTCATCTTCGTCACCCATGATGTCGAAGAGGCGCTGGTCCTGGCCGACCGGATCGCCGTGCTGTCGCAGAAGCCGACACGATTGATGGAGACGATTGTGATTGACGCGTCCCGGCCGCGCCAGATCGACACTGATCCGGCATTGCAGAGCGTGCGCAGCCGCCTGCACGATCTTCTCCATTTCGAGATGGAGCCAGAAGCTTGATCCGGCTGCGGCTTTCGTCGGATGCCGCGGTGCGGACCGGTTTTCTGTTTGCCGTGGTGATCGCGTGGGTGCTGACCGCGCGCAACATGCCCCCCTATCTCATTCCGTCGCCGCTGGTGGTGGCCCAGGATATGTGGGCGCTGGTCGCGCAGCCTGGGCTTCGGCGGCATATCTGGGCGACCATGTTTCATATCTTCGCAGCGATCGGCATTTCGGTCGCATTGGCTTTCGCGCTCGTGTTGACCGCACGCAAGGTGCCGGTGCTTGCGCATCTGATCGAGGATCGCCTCACGCCGCTCGTCAACGCGTTTCCGGCAATTGGCTGGACGTTGCTTGGCATTCTGTGGTTCGGAATCGATTCCAGCACGGTGATCTTCGCGATATCGGCGATGCTGCTGCCGTTCAACGTCATCAATCTGAGCCAGGGCCTCCGCGCCGCCAACACCGATCTTCTCGAAATGGCGGAAAGCTTCAGCACCAATCCGTTCCGCCGCTTCGCCCTGGTTGGATTTCCGCTGCTGGCCCCATTCCTGTTCGCGACCCTCCGGCTGAATTTCGGTGTGTCGTGGAAAGTGGCGCTGACCGCCGAACTGCTCGGCGGCAATAGCGGCCTTGGCTTCTTGATGAATCTGGCAATGCAGGACCAGAACACGAGCCGTATTCTGGCGATCTCGCTCTTAATCGTGCTGTTCGTCTATGTCGCCGACGTTCGGGTGCTGGCCGCGGCGCAAGACCGCTTCGATTCGCGGTTTCGCACCGTATGACCACGGCGCCCGCATCTGCACGGATTGGCGGGCTGATCGGCAACGCCAGCCTTTTGCTCTTACTGACCGCGTGGCAGCTGGTGTCGCAGACGACATTGTCCGGCATCCTTCCCGGCCCGATTACGGTCGGAACGAGCTTGTTCTGGCTGCTGCAGGAAAAGGCGTTTCTGCTGGATCTGCTGGCCAGCGCCTTGCGGGTTGCGGGCTCGCTCGCGGCTGCGATGTTGATCGGGGGCCTGCTGGCGTTGCTGCCGTACTGGGTCCCGTGCCTCAATGGCACGGTTCACGGCGCCATCAAGCCGTTCTTGAATTCGTTCCCGGCCATCGCCTGGGCTCTGTTGGCTTCGATCTGGTTCGGAGTGTCAAACTTCACCGTGGTGTTTGTGCAGACCGCGATCCTGATACCGTTCTGCCTGGTCAATATTTCGGAAGGTGTACGGTTGCTCGATCGCGATCTTCTGGAGATGGGACGGAGCTTTACGGCGCGGAGCAATCGCATTTTTGCGAGTATTACAATTCCACTGCTGCTGCCGTATATCGTCAGCGCGTTGCGCTCAGCCTATGGCGTCGCCTGGAAGATCGCCCTCGTCGCTGAATTGTTCGGCGCGCAATCGGGGCTGGGATTTGCGATGCTGCGCGCTGAAAATGTGGCCGATACAACCGGCGTGCTTGCCATTTGCCTGATGATCGTAATTGTCGGCCTCGCCGGCGACCGCTTCATCATTCAGCCGCTCGACCGGCGCACGCAAGGTATTTCGAGTATCGGGTAGGGGACACCGCATGCAGGCTCAGGCGATCGTTCTGGCGAAGCGGCCTTCGGGTCAGCTTCAAGTATCGGACTTCGCGAGCATCTCTGCTGTGCTGCCTGAGCTCAAGGACGAAGAGGTCCTGATCGCCGCGCGCTACTTGTCGATCGACCCCTATCTGCGTGGTCTTCTGGATGAAGCGCCTTTTGTCGGACAGCCGATTCCGGTCGGCGGCGTGGTTGCGTGTCGCGGCATCGGCGAGGTGATGCAGTCTGAATCCCCCGCTTTCAAGGCGGGCGACCTGGTTTTTGGAGAACTCGGCTGGCAGTCGCAGTCGGTACTACCGGTGGCTGCGTTACGCCCGGTCGCGGAGAACAGTCATCCGATGACTTGGCAGCTTGGCGTTCTCGGCATCCCGGGCATCACCGCCTGGTTGTCACTCGATCGCATCGCCTCGCCCAAGCAAGGGGATGCCGTGGTTGTCTCCTCCGCGGCCGGGACGGTGGGTTCGGCAGCCGGGCAGATCGCCAAGGCCGCGGGCTGCACGGTGATCGGGATCGCCGGGGGGCCACAGAAGACGGCGGTTCTGCGCAACGCGCTCGCCTTCGATAACGCCATCGACTATCGCGGCACAGCCAATCTGACCGAGGCGATCGCCGCTATGCTGCCGAACGGAGCCGATATTTATTTCGACAATGTCGGCGGTCCGATGCTCGACGCGATGCTTCCGGTCATGAAGCCCCTCGGACGGGTGGTGATCTGCGGCTACATGTCCGGCTATGAAATGACCGGCGAGGCGCCTGCGATGCGGAATGCGAAATTGATTTCGTTCCGGCGGCTGAGGGTCGAGGGCTTTTCGGTACGCGATCACGTGGCGGATCACGCGAGGGCCGCACAGGCATTGCTCGGTCTTGCAGATGCGGGCCAGCTCCGTCAGATCGAGACGGTCTGTGAAGGCTTGTCCAATGCACCACAGGCGCTGGTCGGTCTGTTGCGCGGCAGCATGACCGGAAAGGTGATCGTATCCTGCGCGGCGTGACCGATGCGAGACCTGCTAGGCCGGCAAGCTTTTGCCGCCGTCGACATACAGGCATTGTCCGGTCACAAAGCCGGCCCGGGGCGATGCAAAATACGCCACAGCGAACGCCACGTCCTCCGGCGTGCCGGCTCGCTTCATCGGCTGCAGTGCGACGAAGTCATTAAACTGTGCGTCCGTCAGCGCCCCGCGCGCCAACGGCGTATCGATAAAGCCGGGAGCAACCGCATTGACCGTGATCCCTCGCGGCAGCAGTTCGATCGCGAGCGAACGAGTCAATCCGTTTACTGCGGCTTTGGTCGCACCGTAATGCGCGATGCCCTTGCCGCCGAGTGCGGCGCGCGACGAGATGTTGACGATTCGCCCGCCGGGCTGCATGCCGCGGGCCGCCAACTGGCAGCATGCGAACAGTCCAAGCAAATTGACGGCGAGGAGCCGCTGAAATTCGTCGCCGGAAACCTGTTCGAAGGGGGCCTGCGACATCGTGCCGGCACTGTTGACCAGGACATCGCAGCGGCCAATCCGGTCAAAAGCCCGCTCAAGCGATGTTCGGTCGGTGATATCCGCAGATACGGTCTCCGCTCTTCCGCCCGCCTTACGGATATCGGCGACCACGTCCTCCGCCGCGCCGGCGTTGCGATTGATAATGAAGACATGGTCGCCGCTCTGCGCAAGCTCGATGGCACTGGCGCGGCCGATGCCGGTTGCCCCGCCGGTTACGACGATATGCCGAAGGTGGTCGCTCATGCTTTCGCCCTGCGCCGAATGAACGTGACGAGATGCGCCAAAAACGCTTCGGCGCCCGGTGACAAAACGGATTTTGTTCTTTGCAGCACGATAACGTCCCGATTGAAGTCGAGCTTGCTGACGTTAAAGATGACGATCTCACGGCGCTGGACGTCATGATCAACGAGATGCGCCGGCACCAAGCTTATGAACGCCCCGGCGCGCAGCAGGGCTATCATGCAGCCCGAGGAGTTGGTCTCGACCTGAGGATCCGGCGGCCGTAATCCTATGCGTTCAAACACATCCACGATCCGTGGCCAGAGCAGACCGCCCCGCGGTGGAAGGACCCACGGAAACTGGATCAGGTCCGAGGGCTTGACTGTTTTCCTCAATGCGAGGGGGTGTTGTGCCCCCGCGGCAAAGACGAATCGGTCCTTGAAAAGCAGCGTTGCGTTCAGATCCGCCGCAATAGGCGCGGATGGCCTGGTCGTGACCGCGAAGTCTTGGCGCCCGCTCATCACGGCCTCCGATAATGGCTCGTACAGGCCCTCGTGAAGATGGACCACCATCTGTGGCCGTGTCTTCAGGAATGATGCGAGGGCCTGTGAGACCAGAGAGGCTGCGAGAGCCGGACCGACACCGATCCGCGCCTCACCACCCATGTGGCTGCGCAGGTTCTCGATTTCGGAGATGGCGCGTCCGATTTCATTCTGGATGATGTCCGCACGCCGGGCGAGCATGTCGCCATAACTGGTCGGCTCAACGCCGATCGGCGTGCGCTGGAACAGAGGGACACGCAACTCATCCTCTAGCCGTCGAATGGTCTTGCTCAGAGCGGGCTGAGACAGCCCGAGTTCGCGGCAGGCTTTGCCGATGCTGCGATGCCGGTAGGCAACCAGGAAATAGGCGAGGGCAGAGGAATTCACCAACGCATCCGCGACCGTAGGGGATAACCAAAGGTTATGTAGAGGCTAGTGTTTGGATACTTCCACGATCCCCCAGACCGTGCAACGATTTCGTCATATGAACGGACATCTCCGCCTCACGGCTTCCTCTCCCCGATTGGCCATGGACGTCGCCGGGGCAGGCGACCCTCTCGTCTTTCTGCACGGGATCGGCGGCAATCGGTCCAATTGGTCCAGGCAATTGGCCGCGCTGTCCGACCAGTTTCTGTGCGTGGCCTTCGACTTTCGCGGTTACGGCGATAGCGAGGACGGTCCGGATACGCTCGATTTTTTCGATTTCGTCGACGACGTACGGCATGTCCTCGAAGCAAACAAAATCTCACGTTGCCATCTATTCGGCCTGTCCATGGGCGGATTGGTTGCGCAGGCCTATTACATCCGCCATCCGGCGAACGTCCTCAGTCTTGGTCTGATAGGGTGCCGGCCTGGCTCCGCACCCGTCTTCGAAAACAGCAAAGCCTTTGCCGAAGAGCGGACGAAGCCGCTTCAGCAGGGAAACGATCCCGAGGCGCTGGCGGACTCTCTGTTGCCGCGTCTGCTTGGCCCGTCGGTCGGCGCGACCGAGCGCGAAACCATCCGTCAGAGTCTCGCGAGGATCCGGCCGGACTCGTATCGCAGGGTCCTTTCTGCCCGCCTTTCGATCGCTCCGTTTCTGAAGCTTGGCGACATCGGCGTGCCCACGCTGGTAATGGCCGGCACGCACGACCAGGTCGCCCCGATCACGCAGATGGAGCAGATGGCCGCAGCCATACCGAACAGCGTTTTGAAGATCATTCCGGACGCGGGCCACCTTATGAACATCGAACGGCCGGACCTGTTCAACCGGCACGTCCGCGACTTTTTGACAAGCGTGAAAAGAAGCTCTTCGTCCTAGACAACATCGCTCACAATGGGTCTCATTACGAAGACCGAGCATAAGGAGTTCGCTATGAAAAGAGTAATCCTGGCGGCAACGGTGGCGCTAATTGCGGCAACGGCGTCCGCTAATGCACAAACCAAACGCATCGCGATTGCAAGCTTCGGCGAGCACCCTGCGTTGCAGGGTGTCGTTGATGGCTTCAAGGCCAAGATGAAGGATCTCGGTTACGCCGAGGGAAAGGACACGAACATCACGTTCACGCATGTGAACTGGGAACGTAACCTGATCCCGCAGATGCTGACCAAGATTTCAGCCGACAAGCCGGATGTGGTCGTGACGATTACGACCCCGGTGACCCAGTCGGCCGTGCGTGTCTTCACCGATCCGGCGACGCCCGTGGTATTCGCCGCTATCCAGGATCCAGTGGTGGCCGGCGTCATCCCGGCCTGGGACAAGACCGGCCCCAACATGACCGGTGCGGCCAATCTGGTCGACATGGACGGCACGCTGAAGTTCATCAAACAGATGCTGCCGAACGCCAAGCGCATTGGCGTGCCGTTCAACCCCGGCGACGATGCCGACAACGCGCTGCGCGAGAAGCTCGTCGCGGCCGCCCCGAAATACGGTATGGAGCTTGTCCTGACCAGCGTGGACAACACCAACGACATCCCGCAGCGCATTCAGACATTCGCCGGCAAGGTCGATGCGATCTATGTATTCCCGTCAAATCTGTTCCAGCCCGCAACCGCCCAGATCGGGGCGATTGCTAGCCGCCTCGGAATTCCCGCCTTTAATGGCTTGCCGGCCCCGGTTCTGAAGCACGAGATGCTGGCCTCCTATTCGGTTGATTTCCCGGCGATCGGTGCGACCGCGGCCACCATGGTGGATCGCTTGTTCAAGGGTGAGAAGGTCACCGCCATCAAGCCGACCTTGCCAACGCCCGAGGAGCATTCTGTGGTGATCAGCCAGCAGCAACTCGACAAACTGAAGGTCAAGCTTCCCGACGCCTACGCCAATTGTCCCAAATGCGTGGTGAAGTAACATCCGAAGCCGCGCCGGCGCTCGCGATTGCGAACGTCTCCAAGGTCTTCAATCGGGGCTCGGCAACCGAGCGGCGCGCGCTAAACGGGGTCACGCTCTCGCTTACGGAGGGTGACTTCGCGGTCATCATCGGAAGCAACGGCGCCGGTAAGAGCACGTTGCTTGGCGTCGTTGCCGGCGATGTGATCGCGGATGCAGGGTCGATCTCGATCAATGGCGCAGATGTAACCGAGATCCCCGTCCATCGTCGCGCCGCGCTGGTCGCACGCGTATTTCAGGATCCGTCGCGGGGAACGGCGCCGGGGCTCACGGTCGAGGAGAACCTGGCAATCGCCTTCAAGCGTGGCCAGAGCCGGTATCTGGGCAAGGCGGTCACATCTGACCGGCGCAAACTGTTTTGCGAGGCGCTGGAGCCTTTGGGTCTGAACCTTGACCGGCGGCTGGACACGCGCGTCGATCTTCTGTCCGGCGGTCAGCGGCAGGCTCTATCGCTCACGATGGCGTGTCTGCTGAAGCCCGACATCCTCATTCTCGACGAACATTGTGCAGCCCTCGACCCGCGGACCGCCGAGGCGGTGATGACGGCCACCTTCACGGCCGTTCAGAGGTGGCGGATCACCACCCTCATGGTCACGCACAACATGCATCATGCCATCGATCACGGAAATCGGCTGCTGATGATGCATGAGGGCGCGATCGCGTTCGAGGCGTCGGGGAAAGAAAAGGAGGGGCTGACCGTTCCGTCCTTGGTGGAGCGCTTCCAGACCGCCGACGACAAGGTGCTATTGGTGCGCTGATGATGGATATCCTGAGCAGCTTCGTGAATCTTGTTCCCGTGACGCTGGCGCAAAGCCTGCTCTACGGATTTGTTGCGCTCGGAATCATGATCCCGTTCCGATTGCTGAGCTTCCCGGACCTGACCTGCGAGGGCGCGTTTCCACTTGGCGGTTGCTTGTGTGCTGCCCTTCTGGTCGCAGGCGTGGCGCCAGTAGTGTCGATGATCATCGCGATTTCCGCAGGCGTGCTCGCCGGCTGCGCAACTGCCTTCATTCACTTGCGTTTCAAGATCAATACGCTGCTGGCCGGCATTCTCATGATCACCATCTTGTGGAGCATCAACCTTCGCATCATGGGGAAATCCAACATCCCTCTCTTCGCCGCGCCTTCCTTCTTCGACGGCATTTACAGCGGGTTTACGCTCAACGTTCCGGTTCAGATCGTTTTTTGGCTGTTTGTTGCGATCGCGCTGATCGCGCTGCTCTGCTGGTTCCTCAGCACCGACCTGGGCCTTGCTTTGCGTGCTACCGGAGCGAACGAGATCATGGCGCGTGCGCAGGGCATCAATACGTGGGCCATTACGATCGCGGGCGTCGGCGCGGCAAATGGTCTGACTGCCTTTGCCGGGGCGTCTGTCGCTCAGGTGCAGGGTTATGCGGACGTGCAGATGGGCTTCGGGATTCTGATCAACGCGCTCGCGGCGCTGATCATCGGCGAGGCCGTGGTTGGAAGAACGAGCATTTTCCGTCAGGTTCTGGCGCCGTTTGTCGGATCCATCGTCTATTACCAAGTGATATCGGCCGGGCTGGCGCTGGGACTTCACCCCTCAGATCTGAAGCTGGTAACCGGTCTGTTCGTCCTGATCATGCTAGCCTTGCCGAAGCGCAAGGTCGGCGGCGTTGCCCTGCCCGAGCGGCCCGTCAACGCGTGAGCGTGGCCTTCGATCATTTGATGGTGATGGTCGCCGATGAGGCGGCGGCTGCGCAGGATTTTTCGCAGGCCGGATTTACGATCACGCCCCGCAGTGAATTGCCGGGGATGGCGAACCGGCTGATCTGTTTTCCCTCATCTGCAGCTCATGCCGCCTGCTTTATTGAACTTCTGTCTGTCGAACGGCCAGAAGAGGTGCCCCCTCGCATTCGGAGTTTTGTGGGGTCGATGCTCGGGCCGGTGGCTATCGTGCTCGCGGTGCCGGATCTCGGCGCTTTGCAGCGTCAGCTGGCGGAGAAGGAGGCGAACGTTTTTGGACCCGTCGAGATCAGGCGCCAATGGACGCTGCCAACCGGAGAAAGGCTCGATGTCGCATTGGACATCCTGATCGGCGAAGACAATTTCCTTCCGTTCAAATGGGCTGCAGTACGGCACTATACTGTCCAACACTATCAGCGTGCCGCATTCGTGCTGCATGCCAACGGCTTCACGCGTTTGCGGGCAATTGCGATCTCAGTCGATGACCCTAGGATTGTGGCTGAGCGGATGGAAGCGCTGTTCGGCTGCGCATATCGTTGGTACGGAGAGAGCGTGATCGTGGCTCTCGGGAATGCGCAATTGCTCATGTTAGCGAACGGTGCAAGGAGCCTGCCCACAACCCGTGAGGGGGCGCCGATCGTCGGCGTTGTTCTTCAGGGAGATGTCGATGAAATCGATATCGATCATGTGACGTACAATCTTGCATTGCAAACGCAGATCGAAAACAGCCTCGGCGTAGAAATCAGCCATCTTAAGCTTTTCGCTGTCGAGAATTCGCCGAGGTCGCCTGACAGGTCCGACACTGCGTGAAATGCGTTTAGCTAGCGCCAGGGAAACGCGAGTGCCGTCGCATTCGGCATTTCCTTAAAAGCATGCAAAATTTTTGAATGACGAACTGCAGGGATTGCACGCCGGCTACACGCCGTTCCGCGGCGCCAAGGGATCGGCCTGGGCAGGCGGCGTGCGGGTCCCCGGCATCGCCTGTTGGATTTACACGGAGGAACGGGCCTAAGCGGGCGCATTCAAGTCTGGCGGTTAGTCCCCGGTTCTCCGAAGCGACGTTAATTTGCATTGTCAATTCCGAGGCTTACGGTTAAACCCAGCTCGATGGCTTAATGACCCTTAGGGTGGATTTGGCGGTGAACCAAAACTTCCAATCTGGGGGTCAGAGGTTCGACACATTTCGGGCGCGCCATCACTGTCATCAAGGCGCCGGTAGCTCAGCTGGATAGAGCACCAGACTTCGAATCTGGGGGTCAGGGGTTCGAATCCCTTCCGGCGCGCCATTAAAAACAGCAAGATCTGGAAACGTGTCGCGCGCCGATTTGTGACAGCTACCAATTAGTAACCACCGAGTTGAGACGAATCCCGTGCCGCTGAGTTCGACGAGTTGGCTGCATCCTGGATGCGTTCGCCGATCACCTCGCGCTCGAACTGCGCAAAAGAGAGCGGGATGTTGAGCGTCGACCGCCCCATCGAGGTGGTCGTGTTAAACGACTGGGTGACGCTGACGAAGGTAACGTTATTGCGATCAATCGGGCAGTCATGGTCGGCGCGGCGACATCCGCCTTGCCCCCGTCGAGCGCATTGGCCAGCTCCCGCTGGCGCCGCAGCGTCTCAGGCTTCAGTCCGCCATAGGCCAGTTCCTGAATGCGGTAGGCCAGCCGATGCTCAAGGAACCGGCGGTTATCGGGTGGCGGTTCGCTCTCGAAGAGATCGCGCCATTTCTGTTTCAGCGCCCCGATCGGCGCGGTTTTCAGGGCGGCCAGTTGGGCCAATACGGTCTCGGTCGATCCGAGCCTCCATGCGACGACGTAAGACGGTCGGCATGACTGCTCTGGTGGCCAGCACAGTCGAGCGAACTCTCTCCGCTGTGCGGAGATAGAGGAGTGGACTTCCGGGCCCGGAGACGCATCAGGCCGGCCGCCAGGATTTCGGCGAGTTCGGCGAGGCGCTTAGCCGGCGAAAGGCGATCGGCGGCAATGCCATTGTGCATGTGAGGTGAGTTTTTCGGCATCGGGTGCTCCCCTTGATAGTAGCGATCGACAGGTCGACTTTTCCCAAGGGGTCCCGTACCAAGCCGCTTGGGATCGATTTCGTTTTAAATTGCGGCTCCGCGCGTGCCACGTGCCGGGCTTGCGCTTTGGTTGTTGCTACTTCATTTTGGCGGCATGTCTCGCTTGGTGCGACAAATCCCTGAAGGCGATGATCGGGAGCGGCTCGTTTGCCCCGACTGCAATTTCATCGCCTACGAGAATCCCAAGATCATCGTGGGCAGCGTCATCGCAGAAGCCGATCGCGTACTGCTGTGCCGGCGGGCTATCGAACCGCGCTCAGGCTTCTGGACGATACCTGCCGGCTACATGGAAATGGGCGAAACCGTCGTCGAAGGAGCGCAACGAGAGGCGTGGGAAGAAGCGCGCGCTCGGATCACGGTGGAGGGGGTGCTGGCGGTCTATTCGATCTCGCGGTTGGGCCAGGTGCAGGTCATATTCCGTGCGCGCTGGGCTGAGCCTGGGTTTGAGCCTGGACCGGAAAGTCTTGAAGTCAGGCAGTTCAGTTGGGTCGACATCCCCTGGGATGACATTGCTTTCCCTTCCGTCCGCTGGGCACTGCATGCCTGGCACGAGACCCGGAATGGATCTTTGCCATCAGCCGCACTGAATCCAGCGGAAGATCATCGCGGGGTTCTACCGCTACCGAGATAATCTAAATGTCCGGAGCTATGCCGGAATCTGGGGTGACGACGATTGATTAAGGGCGGCGTATCGAGGCGGGTGTCAAAGCCTGCCAGAACCTCCCCGAAAGGAGCGATACGCCATGACGAGCGATACCACGGTTATCCCATTCCGCCAGCCTGATGCGATTGACGATCCCCTGACCAAAAGTCGATCAAATCGGCAGCAACTTAAGTCATGCCGTCATCAATCAGAATATCGCACTCAGGGTTCAGTGCTTGTGCCGCGGCACACGTGAGATACTCTTTGATTGCGTAGTGGGCTAAAAGGCATAGACATCGTTTTCAGATGCGACCCCTTCACAACCGAGTTGCGATCATCACAGGCGCCTCTCGCGGCATTGGCCGTGCCACAGCGATTGCACTGGCCGAAGCTGGCGCGCACGTTGTAGCAATTTCCCGTACGCTCGATGCCCTGCAGGAGCTCGACAGCGAGATAAGAGCCGCTGGTAACATCGCCACCACGGTACATTTGGATCTAAAAGATTACGATGGTCTCATGCGCCTTCGGGACGAAATGAGCGAGCGCTACAAGAAGCTCGATATTCTCATAGGCAATGCAGGCACTAACGGACCGCTGCTGCCCATCTCGCAAGTTGAGCCCACGACCTGGGAGGAGGTGATGGCGGTCAATGTCACGGCCAATTGGCACCTGATACGCTGCATGGAACCGCTTCTTAAGCGAAGCGATGCTGGGCGGGCCGTTTTCATATCTTCGGGGCTTTCGTGGCGCATGCGTCAATTTTGGGGTCCGTACGCTGTTTCAAAGGCAGCGCTAAACGCGATGGTGCGGACGTGGGCTACAGAAAACGTTTGTACCAGTCTGCGAGTCAATTTGTTTTCACCAGGCCCAGTCCGCACGCGATTGCGGGCTATGGCGTTGCCGGACGAAGATGCCACAGAACTCGAAACGCCGGACAGGGTGGCCGAGAAGATCCTGGAGATGTGCCTGCCAACGTTCAATGAAACTGGCAAGCTCTATAGTTATCCGGAAAGGCGGTTGATGACATTTCGAGCACCGGAATAAAGGTAAGGCGATTGCGCCAATGCGTGTCTGATATCAGCGGAATGTCGAGATGGTTATCTGTTGAATATCTTGTCCATGCTCACCGGTGTTTTGAGTCCGGTGCCTGTCAAAATAACAACTGTCACCTGATCCCGCCTTATCGCTCCAATATCTAAAAGCGGCTGAATGGCTGCTGCTGACACCGCGCAAGTTGGCTCGCAATAAAATCCAATTGCGGCCAGCCGGCGGGTTGCAACTTTGATTTCTTCCTCGGTGACGCTAATAACTGTACCCCCAGACCGCTTAACTGCCTCAACCACATTTCGTAGCCGAACTGGCCGCGGAATCGCTGCGCCCTCTGCGAGGGTCTCCGCGGAGGAAACATACTGGCCAAGCGCCTTAGAATGGAATGCTTCGTGGATGGGACTGCAAGCTGCCGGTTGCGCGAGATGTAATCGTGGCCGGAACTTAAACTCGCCGGATCGCAGTAGTTCTCCGAATGCCGCGTCGCAGCCGAGAGCGATACTACCGGCGCCGGCCACAACAATGATGTTGTCTGGTGCAGAAAATGCAAGATCCTCCCACAACTCGTAGCCAAGCGTCTTGATGCCATCCAAAAAGAACGGATGCCAGTTGTGGCCTGCGTAAAAGGTCTTCGTCGCTTGATTCAGGGCGGCATTTTGAACTTGATCTCGCCCTCCGTTGATTAGGTCAACCTCGGCGCCATAGGCGCGTGCTTGCGTGATCTTGGACGGTGAAGTCGTTGCAGGCACGAGAACCTTCAGGCGGATCCCGGCCCTTGCGCAATAAGCGCCGAGAGAAGACCCTCCGTTTCCGGAACTGTCTGTGAGAGCGCTTGTTATGCCTTGCGCAGCCAGCGTGGAAACCACAAGCGAAGAGCCTCTGTCCTTAAAACTACCGCTCGGATTGAACCATTCGAGTTTGAAGTACAGGTCGATGCCATCATAGGTCGCCGCGACAAGCGGGGTACATCCTTCCCCGAGGCTGATCCTGTTCGAATAATCGAGCGCAAAGCTTCGACGGTAACGCCACATGCTCCGCTCGGAAGCGATGATGTCACTCTTCCGAATCCCTGGGAGCGGCGAGAGCAATACTGGGGACCCATCGTCGCCACACCATCGAGGCTGCAGTGCATCGTAGCGCTTGCCATCGTCATCAACGAGATAGGCGGATTGTTTAGCCATCATGATTGAGTGGACCGAATTCCTTCAGGTCAGCAATCGGTGCTTGACGCCAAGATCAGCCGCCAGTGTGAGAATATCGTGCCAGAGTTCGTCTGCTACCGGCAGGCCGTTGTCGACATTGTATTTGCGCCGCTTGGCGCTTCCTTCACCAGGGATGAGGATGGCCTCGGTGTGGGGGGCGGTGGGCCCAGAGCTAATCTCGGTCAGCAGATTCTCAAGGCTGCGGAAATAATCATCGAGCGGTTGAAATGAATCAATCTTGATCGCTGCGACAAGGGTTGCTCCCTCAGCAGGCGGCCAAATGCCACTGAGAACGCCGCACAATATCTCGACTGCCAGAGCGAGTGCGTAGCCTTTATGTCCGCCCAGGGGGGCTAGCGTACCATGGGGTGGAAGCGCCTTCAGCGGATCCCGGGTAGGCGAACCGTTCGCATCGAACGCCCAGCCTTCCGGAAGCAGCTTTCCAAGCTTTCCAGCAAGCAAGACGTGACCGCGCGCGCCTTGCGTCGTAGAAAGATCGACCACGACCGGGACGTTATCCCGGCGCGGGAAGCCGAACGCGATTGGGTTTGTGCCGAAGATCGGCTTGGTTCCTCCCCACGGCGCGACCCAGCCTGAGGACGGATTGCCGGAGCATGCGATTAGGCCGATAAATCCCTCTTCAGCTGCGGCTTCGACATAGTAGCCTTGGCGACCGATGTGTTTGGTACCTCTCATCAAGCCGAAGCAAATGCCATGCTTTTGTGCGCGCTCCATGCACATTTTCATTGCGCTGAGCGCTGCAACTTGCCCCCAACCGCTATTGCCGTTGAGCAGGAGCGTCGCGCCAAACTCCCGCTCGATCGTCACCTTGGTGGGCGAATTAATTTTGCCGTCGCGTGCCCAGGTCAAATACGGCCGAAGCCGAATCAGCCCCTGCGAGCGGCTTTCGCGGGCTTCGGCATCAACGAGATGCTCGGCAACGACAGTCGCATCGTCGAAAGACGTGCCGGTTGCGCTGAACATCGCGGCCAGGAGATCGCGCAAGTCCTCGTACCGGATCGGTTCGGTGGATGTCATCTATTCAATTCTCCGTAGTTGACCAGGCGAAGGAATGGAGACCCAGTCTTACTGGGTGCTCATATCCTTCGGAATCCAATGTGCCTGGAAACGCTGTCTGCCGCTTTGCGGACGATTTCGCCCAGCTTGTTCAGCCGATCAACCGGCATCTGGCCGATATAACCTGAAATGCTGATTGCGGCCGCCGGATGCCCTGACGAATCGAAGATAGGCGCAGCGACGCAGCGAACACCGTCGTTGTTCTCGGCGTCGTCCGTTGCATAGCCGTCGATCCTGATCTTTTCGAAGTGCTCACTCAGCGCCTGCGCGCTCGTAACGGATGCCAATGTGCGCCGCAAAAGTTTACCAGACAGCAGCAACTTGGCCTCCGCGGTGGGAAGAAAGGCTACAATAGCCTTGCCTGCTGCTGTGCAATTCCAAGGAAAACGCATGCCAATATCAATGTGCATACGCAGGGGATGAGTACTGTCCACCCGGGCGATATACACGACCTCGCGTGTCGCTTCGTCCAGAACGACAAGAGAACTGCCGAACTCCGTGGCTTCAACCAGCTCAGCCAGGACCGGAGCGGTAGCATTCTGGAGATTGGAACTTCGGCTGTAAGCCGATCCGAGTTGAAGTGCCTTCAACCCAACTCGGTAACATCCATTCTGCGGATTTTGTTGCGCGTAACCGAGTGCGACTAGCGTCGACAGGAGCCGATGCGTGGTCGATTTGTTCCAGCCCAATTCACGGGTGAGTTCGGCCAGGCCGACGCCTTGGTCGCTCTGGCGCTCTGCTATGAGTTCGAGCAGTGTCAGTCCCTTGACCAGGGTCTGCGCGCCCTCAACTGCTTCCGGCAGCGTCGGTTTCCGCACGTTCGTTCCGCCCATGTGAGCTGCAGTATTGTCGTTCCTGAACTGACGCGGTTCATATATTGAAACGCCGTTCTAAATATGGTGACATCGGGCGAAAGTCTTGTCAATTTGAGCTGATTGAAGAGAGGAGCGGCTCAATGGACAACACCGACATCTTGATCCTCGGCGGGCAAGTAATTGACCCGGCCAGCGGGACAAATGGCATCCAAGACATTTCGGTTCGCAGTGGGCGAGTAGAAGCTGTCGGCGAGAGTCTGACTCAGGCTTCGAACGATACCGTGATCGATGCGACGGGCTGTCTGGTTATACCAGGACTGGTCGATACCCATGTGCATCTTTGCCACCCGTTTGGTGGCCCCCAAGGTCATCGGATGCTCGCCAAAGCCGGTGTTACATGCACATTGGATATGGCGGGCGAATCCGATGCAATCATTTCGGGACTCAAATCCGATGGCGTCGGCATCACGGTCGCCTTTGTCTACCCAATCGTTCCAGGCACCAGTGTCGTGGACCGAAATCCGAACAGGAGCGTGCTTGAGGATATTCGCGATCAGGCACTCCAACAGGGCGCGCTTGGCTTAAAAATCCTGGGTGGGCATTATCCGCTTTCCGTTGAGGCGACTGCGCTGACTATCAGGGTTGCCGCCGATGCAAAATGCTGGTGCGCGGTCCATTGCGGTACGCTGCAGACCGGAAGCGACATAACAGGGCTCGAGGAACTGATCGAACTTGCAGACGGGCTACCGGTCCACGTCGCCCATATCAATTCCTATTGCCGCGGCCAGCACACTGGCGATCCACTGGAAGAGGCTACGCGTGCGATCGCCGCATTGGCCGGCGCTCCAAACACTCGTTCCGAATCCTATCTTGCAACGATCAACGGCGCTAACGCCCTTCAGGTGGATGGCGTGCCGAAAAGCAATGTGGTCAAGACCTGTCTCAGGCTCGGAGGATTTGCGGAAAATGAAGCCGGCACGCGAGACGCTATCCTTGCGGGCTGGGGAATGGTCCAGGGCCTCCGAAATGGCGAAACCGTGCTGCTGCCTCCGCAGGAGGGACTGGCCGAATACATTTCGAACCAGACTAATGTAGGTATCAGTTTTCCAGTCAACCCTCCGGGTTCAGCTATCGGAATTGCCCTCGCGCGGAAGCAAGACGACTTTGTCGTCACGGCGTTGAGTACCGATGGCGGCGCCATTCCGAGGAATACGACGATCGAGCAAGGTCTCGCCCTCGTCGAGTTCGGTGCCCTCTCGCTCGACGATTTCGTACGAAAGGCATGCTTGAACGGGGCGCGGATGCTTGGGCTGAATCGCAAGGGGCATCTTATGCCCGGAGCTGATGCGGACATCACTATCGTCGATCCAGTACGTCGAAAGCCAACATGGGTATTGGCTAACGGCCAGGTCATCGTGAGAGAGGGCGATGTTGTGGGACGCGGTGGGCGTGTAGCCACGACGGAGCGGGGCACCTCGTTTCTTGCAGCGCAGGGGGTTGAGAGCGTCATCGCGTCTCCGGACTGGCTTTGATGCCGCGATGTTCGACGTTGGTTGCAGACGACTGTCGTGCGGGCGATTCGGCGCCAACTTTGCACAGTCGCTGCAACGCAGCGGCGATTCCGAAGACGTGTCGTGCGCTTGATGAAGTCTTCCGACTGCTCCACCGACTGCTACTTCAAAACCGTGCGACTGCTATTGACGAGCAAAATAGCTAGATGCATTATTATTAGAATGTCGTTCCAATATATGAAACGATACAGATAGCGGAGAAAGCTTATGGGTGCGCGTGGGCGTCCTGAGATGCCTTACGGTTGGGGAAGAGTTGGGTATTCCCTTGAGGAGCGTCTGCCGTGGATGAATCTTCCGTTCGACGTATCTGAATATCATCAGCGCATAGAGCGGCTGCGCCAACATATGGCGCAGGAGAAGATCGACGCTCTGGTGGTCGTAGGCAACCGCGCCGACAACTCCAACATACGTTATCTGAGCAATTTCGAGGATTTTTACGGCGGCGACAGCATGGTCGTTGTGCCGGCGCAGGGCGATGTCGGCTTCACCACAAATGCCATCATGCACGGCGAGCCGATGCATTCAGGCATCCAGGACGTCTGGATCAAGGATGCGCGCTGCGCCGCTGCGCCGCGAACGGTTACGGGCAACGCAGATGCCGTTACCATCTTGGATCATGTCGAGGACTTCATCAACGACAGCAAGTCTGGCAACGGGACCATCGGAATTGTTGGCGATTTCAACGTTGCCGAGATTGAAGCCTTTCTGAGCGGACGCTTCCCGAAGGCGACGTTCAAGAACGCATCCCAGCTTCTGCGCAACATGCGCGCTATCAAAAGCCTTGCCGAGGTTGATCTGATGCGCAAGGCCTGTCACCTCGCTGATGTCGGTCTGAAGGCGGCTATGGATGCAGTTCGGCCCGGTGTGAGCGAATTCGATCTGTCGGCTGAGGCGAACTACGCGATGTTCAAGCATGGCTCGGAACATCCGTCGTTTGCTATCGCGGTAGCGGCTGGCCCGCGTTCCGGATTCAAGCACATGGCTCCAACTGGATATAAGGTTAAAGAAGGCGACATGGTCTATCTAGACCTTGGCGGTCGCTACATGGGTTATTATAGCGATTGCTCTCGCCAGAAGGTGTGCGGCGAGCCGACCGCGGAGCAGCTGCGTTTCATGGAGACGCAGATCACGATCGTTGAGGAAGTCACCAAAGCCGCCCGACCGGGCGCGGTCATCGCCGATCTCGCGAATATCGGCATTCAGATCGCCCGTGATGCAGGCTACGAGCAATACCTCTATTTCCGAGGCCACGGCATTGGTTGTGCCACACACGACCTGCCTTCTTTTGCGCCAGGAAATCCCAAAAAACTTGAAGAAAACATGGTTTTCTGTTTCGAGCCGATGCTGGTGAAGAAGGAATTCGGCACTGCGTGTTGGGAAGATATCTGGTGGGTGAATCCTACGGGAGTGGAACGACTGAACAAGCTAGCTTACCGCTTCTGGTAGCCACTCTTGAGCGACTAGTCGCATGTATCGGGTCCGTGCCGGGCATTCTCTAACCGCAGACTAGGAGATTCAAATGAGGTCATGGGTTTGTGTGGCCGCCGTTCTATCTGTTCTGGCTTCGTCGTCGGCCAATTCCCAGACGTATCCGGATCGGGCCATTACGCTGATTGTGCCGTTCGCTGCCGGTGGCGGCGCGGATGCCGTCGGCCGGGTTGTGGCCGAGGGATTGAGCACTGCACTGAAGCAAACGGTTGTGGTCGAAAATGTTGGCGGGGCGGGCGGCACCATAGGAGCTGCCCGAGGCGCACGCGCCGCACCGGATGGCTATACGCTTACGCTGACGCATCTCGGTCAGGCGGCGAGTGCGACTCTCTACCGCAGGCTTACCTATGACCCGATAAATGACTTCGAGCCGATCGGCGCGATAGCGGCGGTTCCGATGGTCATAGTAAGCCCGAAGGGTTCTTCTGCAAAGGACCTTGCAGAGCTGGTCGCGCAAATCAAAGCCAAAAAAGATGGGATGACGATCGCCAATGGCGGCATTGGGTCGTTTTCGCATTTATGCGGAATGTTGTTCATGGCTGCTATTAAAACGCAGATGCAGGTGGTGCCATATAAGAGCGCGGCACCAGCCATGAACGACGTCCTCGGCGGGCGAATCGATGTCATGTGCGATCAGGCATCTACCGCAGCTGCGCAAATTCGAGGCGGCAGCATCAAAGGCTTTGCAGTGACGACAAAATCCCGGCTGCCGGGACTGCCGGAATTGCCGACGGCAATCGAAGCGGGTCTTCCCAGCCTGGATGTCAGCTTCTGGTTCGGCCTTGGTGCACCGAAGGGTACGCCGAAGCCGGTTCTGGATCGGCTGTCTGCCGCGCTCAAGACCGCGATGGCGGATCCCGCCGTTCTGAAACGTTTCAATGACTTCGGTATGCAACTGGCCGAAAAGGATCTGCTAGAGGCCGCTCGCTTCAAGGAGTATTTCCGACATGAAGCCGACAAGTGGCGCCCCATCATCACGGAAAGCGGCACATACGCCGACTAGGGGCGAAAACAACCATCCGGCTGGCGGCGTCGCGGGAAACGGATGCGGCGGACGTCGCCAGCCTCATCACAAGCGATCGGAATCTCGTTCTGCAATCGATGAAGAATGAAACAACGAAGAACGCGTAGTTATGAAGTCGCGCCAAGAAACTCCGTGCCGGGCCTTTTTTTTAACTGATAGACCCAGGAGATTCTCATGAAGACATGGATTTGTTCGGCCGCCGTCGCTTCGGTGCTGCTAGCTCTGCCGGCCGAAGCGCAAACCTATCCGGAACGCCCGATCACTCTGATTGTGCCTTTCGTGGCGGGTGGCGGTGCTGATGCTGTCGGTCGTGTGATCGCCGAGGGCATCAGCGTGGTGTTGAAGCAACCGGTCGTGATCGAAAATGTCGGAGGTGCGGGCGGCACCATTGGCGCCGCTCGCGGCGCGCGCGCTCAGCCCGATGGTTACACACTCACGCTTACACATCTGGGTCAGGCGGCCAGCGCCACCCTCTATCGAAAGCTTTCCTATGATCCGATTGGAGACTTCGAGCCAATCGGAGTTGTTGCAATGGTTCCGATGGTCGTCGTCGGCCCAAAGAATTCGACCGCGAAAGATGTTGCCGAACTGATTGCTCAGATTAAAAGCAGAAAGGACGGCATGACAATTGCTAATGGTGGTATCGGATCGGGGTCGCACTTCTGTGGAATGCTGTTCATGAATGCTCTGAAAACGCGGATGCAAGTCGTCCCCTACAAGAGCGCAGCACCCGCCATGAATGATGTTCTCGGCGGTCGGATTGACGTCATGTGCGATCAGGTCACAACCGCCAGCGCGCAGGTCAAGTCCGGTTCCATCAAGGGGTTCGCCGTTACAACGAAAGCCCGGCTGCCAGGCATGCCCGACCTGCCGACGCTGAATGAAACAGTTCTTCCCGGGTTCGAACTCGGTATCTGGATCGGCTTGGCTGCGCCGAAAGGAACGCCTCAGCCCATAATGGACAAGCTAGCGTCCGCGATGAAAGCCGCGCTAATGGATCCAGCTATTATAAAGCGACTCGATGATTTCGGGACGCAACCTGCAGAGAAAGATCTTCTGGAACCTTCCAAATTCAAAAAGTATTTCCAGGAAGAAGCTGACAAGTGGCGTCCCATCATCATTGAAAGTGGCACCTACGCGGATTGAGTTGGCTAAACGCCTAAGACCTTGAACGGCCTCAGGCGCGAGACCATGACCACGTACCATGTGTTTCGCTTTCTTGTGCAGGTTCGCCGGATTGGGCACAGCCTTATCTCCATGAAGCAGAGATATTGGATGGCTGGGGGCTTCCGTGGTCCTTGCGCTATGCGATGCTAAGGTTGCGATGGGTTCAGACAGATAGCGCTCGCGTCGACGATCTAATCGGCACGTGGTTCTGGTTCCGGGACGATTTTCTCACGCGAATCAATTTGGAAGTACATCACGGTGCGCTTATTTTGCTCTGTCTTGGACTGCGCTTCTGGACAAAGCGTAGTGTATGAATGTTGCGAGGAACCTGCGGATCCAGAAGCGTTGGACTTATTAGTGCGACGCGATCGATACACCCAATGATCGTCATTGGGCCCAGTCTGGGGGAGATCAGGACAAAATCGCCGGTGCATTGACTGCATTCGGATTTCGCTCGCGGAGCTGGCGGCTTCACTCCCGTACAGAGCGTCGATGCGCAACTTCATCGTAAAGAGGCAATACTGATGATACGTACTCAGAAGGACCTCGCGGAGCTGAAGCCGCGGAGCTTTTCCAGCTGTTCCGCACTCGACAAGTATCGCCGGTCGACGCGGCGCATGCAGCACTGAGGCGCATTGACCAATTGAACGGTCGATACAACGCATATTGCTATCATCGATAGTGATGGCGCCATCGCGATGGCAAAGGAATCTGAGGCGCGTTGGTTGCGCGGATAGCGTCGGAGTGCGATTGATAGCGTTACGGCCTCGGTCAAAGACATTATCGTTACGAGAGGCTGGCCTACATTGCGTGGTTCGCGCAGCGCGGACCGCGAGCAGGCTTGGGACATCGATGCGCCCGCTGTCGCTCGGTTGCGCGAAGCCGGCGCGGTTCTAATCGGTAAGACGACAACTCCGGAATTTGGCTGGAAAGCTGTATGCGACTCTCCACTAACCGTGTGACACGGAATCCATGAAATTCCGCCATGACGTCCGGAGGATCAAGCGGGGGCGCGGCGGTTGCCGCCGCCCTCGGGATGGGATGCATGCATATCGGCACCGACGGAGGTGGTTCTATCCGCATTCCGGCAGGGTTTTCTGGCATCTTCGGATTGAAGCCAACCTTTGGGTTGGTCCCGGCTTATCCACTCAGCATGTTTGGAACGATTGCCCATCTTGGTCCGATAACGAGGGCCGTAGAAACGTCGGCGCGCATGCTCACGATTATGGCGCGACCAGATGTCCGTGATTGGTACAGTCTGCCCTACAAGAAGCACGACTTTTCAAACGGGCTTGAAGCGGGTGTCAGGTCGCTGCGGATCGAACTAAGCACCGACCCTGGTTACACAACGGTAGACCCTGAGATTGCAGAATTAGTCGAGAAGGCTGCAGAAAGCTTCGAAGAACTTGGTGCTACCGTTGTGCGTCGTGATCCCGGCTTTGCTGATCCGTATGAGATTTTCCGCATTCACTGGTTCACTGGCGCCGCCAATCAACGGCGTGCCATTGATCCGAAGAAGTATGAGCTACTTGATCCTGGGTTCAATCGAATTGCCGACGAGGGTGCAGCCGTTTGTCATATGGACTATGTAATGGCAATAAATAAACACGCGGAGCTAGGCCATCATATGGCACTGTTCCATGAAAGCTTTGACATTCTACTGACACCGACATTGCCGATAGCGGCGTTCGAAGCCGGTCACGTCGCTCCATTCGGCCAATTGGATGTCATGGACCCCATGCAGTTATCCATTCAATCTTACGCAGCAGCCCGCGGCGTCTATCCCATGCGGATTCACCAAGTCGGACCTACCAGTGGGACTTCAGATCGTAGCGGCTAAATATCGCGATGATCTGGTTCTGAGGGCAGCGCGCGCGTACGAAAGAATGAATCCGGTGATTCTGCTGAGTGCTGAGCCGTAGCCTGCGGATTTCGTCCGCCCACCAGCGCGCCGGCAAACTGAAAAAGTGCAAGCTGTGTTGTGCCTAATTGACGAGCAATTATATGCCAGATCCACCGGCGATGGATTCCGCAGCAATCATTTATGCAGCAATCATTTATATTGTGATTGTAAACTTGAGTCGCCCAGGCGCGCATCTCTGTGCGAATGTTATGGACGTCACCGACGACAACCCCTCTGCCGCGAGGTAAAGCATAACTGTTGCGCACAAACGCAGTATCCTATCCTGCCGCGTAGACTATTGTGACTAACGATAGTAAAATTCGAGCAAGTGATTTAGCGGGTGGGACTTGAAATGAGCTTTACTGACTTGAGTGGTCATATCGTTTTTCAAAAGACGATTGAGCCGCGGGGATACTGGGCCGGCGAAATAAAGAAAGGTGAAGTCCTTCGCGTCGTCGATCTTGAGGGGCAGCAGGTGGCCGGATTGCTCTGCTTTAATTTGCATCGGTTCGAAGAAAAGCTCTCGTCACCAAACACCCTGGGATTAAACCGCCAGATCTATCCTGGCCTAGGATACACATTATATTCCGACGAGGCGGGGGCGATGCTTACCTTTACCGCGGACACGTGCGGCACGCATGCCATGATTGCAGGCGCCTGCTCTCGATTCATGAACGAACGGCGCTATGGCGTGAAGGATACTCCCAATTGCCGCGACAACTTCGCTGCGGCGGTGGCAGATTGGGGAATCACGTGGAAAGATATTCCATACCCGCTGAATATCTTCATGAATGTTCCAGTTCAGCCCGACGGTCGATACGAGATTGACTTTCCAAAGTCGAAAGCTGGCGACTTCGTCGATTTGACCGCCGATATGGATTTACTCATCGCGATCTCAAATTGTCCGCAAGATCGCAACAAGGTCAATGCATTCAAGCTGACCCGATTGCAGCTCATCCATTACCGCCCAGCATAGAGGCCGGAACCTCCCGTCTAACTCCACCCTGGCGCTATTTCCTAAGTCCCAGACTACCCACTAAATCGGCGATGTCCGTTGTCGCTTTCGCGATGAGAACCGACATTTCCTTCGGAGTGCTGGTCACGATCCCCAATCCATTGTCGTTTAGTCGCTTCCTCAGTTCGGGATCCTTCGATGCGGCAACAAATGCTGCATTCAGTTTGCTGACAATCGGCTCTGGTGTTCCAGGGGGGGCGACCAGCCCAAACCAGGTCGCAATCGTCGCGTCCTCTAGTCCCAGTTCGCGCAGCACCGGAACGTCGGCAAACGATGCCCATCGCTCAGCGCCGTCGCTACTAAGCGCCTTAATTTTCTTGTCCAGCAGGTGGGGTTTCGCCGTCATCGGGCTGATAACAGCTGCATCAATTCTGCCCGGCAAGAGATCGGTCAGCAGCGGCGCTCCGCCTCTGTAATGAACGAACTGCGATGGCGTCTTCGTCAGCGCCATTAGCTTTGCGCCTGACAAATGCGACGGAGTACCGAGACCCGGCGAGCCAACATTCAGGCCCCCCGACTTAGTCTTGGCTAGGGCCGTGAGGTCGGTGAGCGAATTCGCAGGGCTGTCTGATGGTACAATGACCAGAGTTGGGATGCTGAATAGCAAAGTGATCGGCTGATTTCCCTTCACCGGATCGTAGGGAGCCGATGCATCCATTGCTGGGATGGTCGCGTGCTGTGCCGCGGCGAGAACATATAGCGTGTACCCGTCCGGCTGCGCGGTCTGGAGAGCAGCAGCTGCAACCGCACCGCTGCCGGTGGGACGGTTTTCAACGACAAACTTGTATCCCGTCATCTTGGAAACCGTTTCGGCATAGAGCCGGGTAACGACATCGCTCACGCCTCCTGCGGCAAGGCCCACAATGATCGTGATTGGGCGACTGGGGAATTCCTGACCGCTGGACGGGGTCGAGAAACTTAGCAGAGCTGCCAGAGCCGCAACTGTTAACTTCACCATTGCCCTCTCCCTCTGCGGCAATGCACGCCGCTTCGCGCCCCGGAATAATGATCCGTGATACGCAAGTTAGAACCGTCACAGACTGTCCTACATAAATCTACTTAATTATTGTGATCGTTCCATTTGAAGTTCAAATGGTTCATTTCGCACCCGCGGTTTTGAAATAATCGACGATCAGTTCACGCATCGCCTCCGATTCTGGCGGTAGCGTACGACCGCGCCGCTCCAAGATTCCGATCGTGCGTCGCACGCGCGGCTTGTGCAGGGGTAGGAAAATGACGTTGGAATGCGATGCAGGAACAGCGAGTTTCGGCAGGACCGTTACGCCGACGCCGCCTTCAACGTTGGCTAACAGCGACGTCAATGTCGACATGAAGATATTGGGCCTGTCGACATATCCGTAAACAGGCTCAGCTTCGAGCAAGCGATGCGTCATGTTCCCAATGATGGAGTGGCCCCGCAAGGCCGACCATTTGAGGCTGCCGCCCGCGTTGTTTAGCGGGTGATCGCGCCTGCAAACGACGCCAAAATCGTCTGCCTGTAGAGGCGTGAACTTAATCTCCGACATATCCTGCGCCATGCTCGCAATACCAAGATCGGCGCGTCCAGTCGCAACCAGTTCCCTGACTTTCTCCGAATTATCGTCCGATGCGTAGACCGTCACGTCCGGAAATCGCTTGGTGTACTGACTGATAATGTCGGCAAGCCATCGAGATGCAACCGAAGGGTTGGCCGCGATGCAAACATCGCCGACTTGACCTTGTGCCACCTTCGACAAAGCGGTGACGAGCCGATCATGGTGAACGAGGAATTCCGAAATGAGGGGCAGCACCTTGATGCCCAGTCCCGTCAGCGCGCCACGCTTCTTGCTTTCAAATAACCGGCCGCCGAACTGATCCTCTAGCGTCTTGATGGCAAGCGAGACGGCTGGTTGAGAGCGGAAGCCCAATCGTGCGGCTTCCTGAAAACTTTTAGTTGAAGCCACATTTACAAAATGCCGGAGTTGCGACGACTTCAGTTCCATAATGCCTCCTATAATTAGGATCTCAAATCATCTTATCACAATAATAAACTCGACTTATAGATTCGGATGGCGTCGAGTGATGATGCTTTTGAGACGGCTGACAGAGGCCGAGCAGCGGGAATTATCCATGTCACCACGCACGATGTACGAGAAAATCTGGGACTCGCACGTGATTCAGTCCGTATCAGGCCCAATCCCCTTGCTTTATATTGATCGCCACTTCATTCACGAGGCAACGTCTCCGCAAGCTTTCGCCGGACTGAAAGCAGCCGGCCGCAAGGTCCGCCGACCGGACCTGACCTTTGCAGTGATGGACCACTCCGTCCCCACCAAAGACCGACGAACTGCAAAGATCACCGGAAATCGCGCCAAACTTTACGAGGCGCTCGAGACAAACTGTCGAGAGACCGGAGTGCGCTTGTTCGATATGAACAGCCGAAATCAAGGTATTGTTCATATTATCGGCCCGGAAATGGGTATCACGCAGCCGGGACAGACCGTGGTCTGCGGCGATAGTCACACCTCAACGCACGGAGCTTTGGGCGTTCTGGCATTTGGCATTGGGACGAGCGAGGTCGAAACGGTGTTGGCAACTCAGTGCCTGCCGCAATACAAGTCCAAGTCCATGTTGATCCAGATCAACGGTCGGCGGCCCCCCGGCATTACTTCCAAAGACCTGATGCTAGAAGTGATCGGAACGATTGGGTTCGCTGGCGGCACCGGACACGTTATCGAATACGGTGGTGAGGCGGTCCGCGCGCTTTCCATCGAAGGGCGTATGACACTTTGCAGCATGTCGATCGAATGCGGTGCGCGCGCCGGCATGGTGTCGCCCGACGAAATCACCTTCAAGTATCTCGAGGGTCGACCATATACTCCGCGCGGAAAGGACTTTGACAACGCCGTCGATTTCTGGCGTTCGCAGGCCTCCGATACAGGCGCAGCTTTCGACAAAAAAGTAGAAATAAACGCTGCGCACATAGTGCCAAAAGTAACCTGGGGGACAAATCCGGGCATGGTCGCCGGGATCGACGGGAAGGTGCCCGATCCTTCAACCTATCACGACGAGGACGAGAAAGAATCCGTATCTCGAGCATTGGCTTACATGGGCCTCAAACCGGACACGCGGATCGTTGACATTCCGATAGACCGCGTGTTCGTCGGATCATGCACAAACGGCCAGATTGAGGATCTTCGCGCGGCGGCCGCGGTTCTGGCTGGTAAAAAAATCGCGAAGAGCGTGAAACAGGCACTCGCGGTCCCTGCATCCACGCCAGCCAAGCTGCAGGCGGAGGCCGAAGGGCTCGACAAGATCTTCATCGACGCTGGTTTCGAGTGGCGGGAATCGGGCTGCAGTATGTGCATCGCTATGAATGAAGACGTTTTGCCAGCTGGTGAGCGTTGTGCCAGCACGTCGAACCGGAATTTCGAAGGCCGGCAAGGCAAGGGCGGCCGCACCCATCTTGTCAGCCCGGCCATGGCGGCCGCGGCGGCTATTGCCGGACATTTCGTCGATGTCCGCGACATGAACATCAGTGGAGATATCGGATAATGCAGCCGTACAACCGGCATACCGGTCTGGTCGTTCCGCTCGACCGAATCGACGTAGACACCGACCAGATGGTTCCGAAGCAATTCATCCTTCGTGGAACACGCGAAGGCTACGGAAAGGACCTATTTTTCGATTGGCGGTATTTGCCAAATGGCGAGCCGAACCCTGATTTCGTCCTGAACTTTCCGCGCTACAAAGGCGCGTCGATCCTGCTGGCGCGCGCTAATTTCGGCTGTGGGTCGAGTCGTGAGCACGCAGCCTGGGCAACCAGCGACTACGGATTCCGCGTTGTAATCGCGCCCAGCTACGCCGACATTTATTATACGAACGCCTTCAATAACGGCGTTTTGCTGGTTACCTTGCCGCCGGACCAGGTCGACGAGCTGTTTCGCAGAGCGGATTCGATCGAAGGCTACGAGTTGACCGTCGATCTCGAGACCATGTCCATTACGGATAATCGACAGCTGCGTTACCCATTTTCCATCGATGAATTCCGGCGCAATCGACTTCTGAAAGGGCTCGATGATATCGGTTCGATGCTGCAATACGAGACGGAGATCTCGGCATTCGAGCACAACGATCATATTTCCCCGCCCATTATAACTGGACCGGTTGACGTGAAGATTTTCAACCCTTGATGCGACTTTCACATCTGGATTATTTCATGGGGCCAGAATTATGAAGCAATTGAGCGCTAAGGAACTTTCCGCATTTCAGAGCGGAAATACGACCTTCGTCGATCTGCGGGATGCCGTGCCATTTGGAGCTGGCCATCTTACGGGCAGCGTACATATCAAAGCAAGAAGTCCTGATTTCGCGGAGCGCATCGATCGGTTCATTGCTGCTGGCTCCGCCATCATTTTCCTGGCTGATACGGAAGAAGACGCAGCTTGGGCGAAAGCCACTGTTTCTCTGGCGCGCACCGATACGGTGGAGGGATACGTCCTTGCTGAATCTGCATTTGCGAACTCGCCAAACGTGTTGCGGTCGCTACCGAACCTCTTGCCAACCGAATTGGAACACGCTCGTTCTGTGAATGACGATGTTGTCGTCCTAGACGTTCGCGAACATGACGAATGGCGGAATGGCAATATTCCTGGCGCCATTCATGTTCCGATGTGGGAGGTTCTCGACCGAGTTGACGAGCTACCGCGGGAGCGGCCGATTGCAATCGTGTGCGCGGGTGGGCAACGATCGAGCCTCATCGGAAGTCTCCTGCTCAACCGCGGGTTCACAAACCTGATAAACGTGACGGGCGGGATGAAGTCTTGGACTACAGCTTCACTACCGGTCGAAAAATAGGTGTCCTGTCCGAACTTCATTGAGTCCCCCTCCGAAAGCGTACCCGGACATACTCTGGCTGAGCAGTGTTGAAATCGAAGAGGCGTGCCATCGGTCGCCGCGAGCGTTACCGAGTGCCTCGTTGGTTCAACCTCGCCGTCATCGAATCCAAGGAGACGGCGCCCGCGACTCTGATGGCCGCCAGTGGTCGGCATTCTTGCGCCACCTGGTCGATCGCGGCCTCTACGGCGAGCAACTCATCGTTCGGATGCTTGCCGCGGCCTGACCGAGAGTGGTCGGGGAATATCTACCTGAAACCCGGCGGCGTTGCATGGTTCGTTTCTATCGGAAGTAATCAGCTACGTGCCGACTACAAAAGTTCGTGAGGTGACCCACATGCTCAAAGCCATCCACGAGCGGGAAAACCTTGAAGCCGCGCTTTGCGAGCGCGAGGGCGTGCTCAAGCTTTGATTTGGGCAGGTCTTCCACCTTTCGCTTCGTGCTCGCTCTTATCTTGCGCGGCGAGATTGGCCCAGTGTGAAAGTTACGAGTTTGTTGTGTAGAGTTCATCGAAATTCCGTAGAGCTAGTTTTGCCCCGGCGCGCTGCAAACGCGACTGGGGCTCTTTGTTGCGACTCTTCTCTTTCAACCGAGCGCAACGGTGAATTCGGTGACGAACCCGAATACGATCGGGCGGCGCCTTTAGGGGACGCGCGCGATCGAGACCTCAGAAGGCAATGCCTGCTGAGCCTTGGTCCGGGGGACGAAGCCGGTAGCAGTCCAGATGTAAATCAAGCGCTCCCTTGAACTGATCAGAGTCCGGAGAAGTCGCGTCTGGTTGATCCGCGCTGTCTTGACGGGTGCCTTGAGAGCCCTCAGGCGCGCTTTGTCTGGCACGCCAGAGTTTCCTGCGCATTGTTATCTGGTCAGCGCCACCAGAATGCTGGCGCCGACCGGGATGATCTCGTCGAGAAAATCGTATTCGGGATGATGCACCATCCTGCTATCCGGACCGGTTCCCTGACCGAGCAGGATATAGGCGCCGGGGCGGTTCTGCAGCATGAAGGCGAAATCCTCTGCCGCCATCAGCGGAGGGAAGTCGGCCGCGAGGCCAGATGGCCCGAGGACTTTGGTGATGGCTTGCTCCGCATGTCTGGCCGCCGCGCGATCGTTGATCAGGACCGGATATTCGCGCCTGTAGTCAATCGACGCGGTTGCGCGGTGCGCCTGCGCGATATTCTGCACGACGCGGTGAAAGCCTTCCTCGATCCGGCTGCGGACATCACTGTCGAGGGCGCGAACTGTGCCCTGAAAATGTGCTTCGGACGCGATTACGTTGTGCGTGGTGCCGACATGCATCTGGGTAATGCTGAGCACCGCTGAAGCGAGCGGATCGGTCTCGCGTGCAATCAGAGCCTGAAGTGCGGTCACGGCATAAGCCATCACCAGACCGGGATCGACCGTCTTGTGCGGCATTGCCGCATGTCCGCCCTTGCCATGTATCGTGATATCGAAGAGGTCGAATGAGGCCAGTGCTGCGCCGGCGCGGACCGAGGCCTGACCCTTCGGGAGCAGCGGCATGTTGTGCAGCGCGTAGATTTCGTCGCAGGGGAAGCGGTCGAACAGCCCGTACTCGACCATCACCCGTCCGCCGCCGAGCCCTTCCTCCGCGGGCTGGAAGATTGCGAATACGGTGCCGTCGAAATCGCGCGTCCGCGCCAGGTGCTGAGCGGCCGCCAGCAGCATGACGGTGTGGCCGTCGTGACCGCAGCCGTGGAATGTTCCGGGGACCGTCGAGCGCCAGGCTGGCGTGCCGGCCTCGGTCATTGGTAATGCGTCCATATCGGCCCGCAGCCCGATCCTGCGCGGCCCCGGACGACCTTCGATCACGCCGACAAGTCCGGTCTTTGCGAGGCCCGTATGAATCGGGATGCCGGCTTCGTTGAGCCGTTCGGCGACAAAGCGTGCGGTTTCGACCTCTTCGAAGCCGATCTCCGGGTGGGCGTGGAGATGCCGGCGCCATCGCGTCAGCTCATCCTGGCGCTCCGCAATCGAAGGGACGACGGTCATCGGTCCTTAGCCCTTGCGCGCGCTCTCGGCACCGCCTTCGATCGCCTTGAACGCCGCGGCGGTGCTGAAGGTGCCGCGGCCGATGGCATAGACCTCGCCGGCGTCGTCGGTGATCTCGACATCCGCCACGGCCAAAGTTTTTCCGCTGCGGACCATGCGTCCGGTTGCAATCAGGTCGACCTTGGCCGGAGACTTCAGAAAGTCGACACGGAAGTTGGCTGTTGGCGTCGGCCGTCCGAGTTTCAGTCCGCAGGCGACGGCGCCTGCGACATCGATGAGAGCGCCGATGACGCCGCCATGATAGACGCCGCCATCCGGAAAGATCGACAGTTCGGGGCGATAGGGCTGACGCAGCACGGCGATACCGGCCTCCGCATCCGCCGTCTCGAGGCGCAGCCCGAGCAACTGATGAAACGCTGCGCTCTCGACAATCCGGCGGAACGCTTCGGCATCAAGCATCTGTTGTATCCTCTTCAATCGTCGAAATACGGGTTTGGAAAGTAAAGGCGGCCAGCGCAGAGCTGACAGCATCGACGTGGGCTTGTGCCACGCGGACGCTTACGACAAGTCCGTGAAGCGAATCGGGCTCGACGCGCGTTTCGGTGGCGGTGGCGTCTCCTGCGCTTTGCCGGACCACGGCCTCCGCAACACGACGGGTGATGTCGAGCTTCAGGGTCTGCTTGTGGACCTTCCCGATCGCCGTCAGCGGAAGCCGATCGATGACCAGAATCTCCTTCGGGACGGCCGCCCGCTCGGAGATGCGATCACGCGCAAACGAGATCAGCTGTTCGGGATCGATCACGGTGCCAGGTGTGAGCTGCACATAGGCAATGGGCACCTCGCCGGCATAGGCGTCCGGCTTTCCGATCGCGGCTGCCAGCGCGACGTCGGGATGTGCGAGCAGCGCATCCTCGATCATGCCGGGATCGATGCCATGGCCGCCGCGTTTGATCAGCTCCTTGGCGCGGCCGGTGACCCAGACGAAGCCGTCGGCATCGACGCGGCCGAGATCGCCGGTGTCGAGCCAGCCGTCGGCGAGAAACGGCTGGTCTTCGGGCGAACGATTGAGATAACCACCGAACACCATCGGCCCATGAATGCCGAGCACGCCGATTTCGTCCGTGTTGCAGGGGTTCGTGGCCTGGCCGTTCGCATCGGTGTGAAACGCCTTCGCGTCGCAATAGGGCAGCGCAAGGCCGACAGAGCCCTGCTTCCGCGTGCCGTCACGCGGGCCGCTGGTGACAGCAAGCGTCGCTTCGGTCAGACCCCAGGGTTCGACAACCGGCACCCCGGTTGCGCCATTGAGCTTCGTACCGATGATGCGCGGCAGGGCTGCTGCGCCAGATACGAACAGGCGGAGCTTAGTTGCGCGGCTCATCTCGGGCGGGTTGGCGGCGAGTTGCGCCATCACCGTCGGCGGCCCGACCACCACGCTTGCGCCGATATCGGCAATCGTGTCCGGCAAGGCCACAATCACGCCGTCGCCGCGATATCCGAGGGCGCCGAGGATGCTGACCTCTACTCCGCAGGCGAGCGGGAACAGCGAGCAGGCGAACAGCCCGCCGACATGAAACATCGGCATCGCGCAGAGCATATTGTCGTCCGCGCAATAGCCATAGGCGAATTGCGAGATCAGCGCGCCGGCCGCGATGTTGCCCGCGGTCAGCGGCACGAATTTCGGCAAACCGGTGGTGCCGCCGGTGTGAAACAGTGCGATGCGGTCGGTGAGTGCGCGCGGCGCGAGAGGAGGGACGTCGTCGACGCCAATCCATTTGCGCTCGGTATCAACTTCGATCAGTCGGGCCGTATCGCGTACCGTTGCCTCCCGCAAGGAGTCGAACATATGTGCAAGCGCTGCCGGCGGATCGCGCGGGATCAGGATCGCTTTCGCGCCGCTTTCGGCGATCAGCTTTCCAATCTGCGCGGCGTCCAGAAAATAATTGACCGGCGCCAGCACCGCCGCGGCCATCGCGCCGATCGCGGCGGCGATCGTGCCTGGCCCGTTCGGCAACAGCGATGCCACAACGTCGCCGCGCCCGATGCCTAGCGAGGTCAGATGCGCCGCAAAGGCCGCAGCGCCGCCGGCCAGTTCGCGGCGCGTGAAGCGCAACGCCGCGCCGCCCGCCTTGCCCGATGGAAAAAACGACAGCGCCACCGCGTCCGCGTCGGCTTCCGCCGTCTCCCGGATCATCGCGATCAGGTCGCGGCCGCGCAGCCGCTCCGCAAGGGGCACGGATGCAAACGCCGCGATGTCGTCGCGGCCGGCAAACCTGGGTGGAGCGGGCAGCATCGGCGTCTCAGGGCTTCACGATGATCTTGCCGAACACGCCGCGGTCCTCGATCGCCTTGACCGCCTCGATCCCCTCGGACAGCGGCACGATGCGATCGAGCGGCGGATCGAGCCGGCCCTGCGCGACCAGATCGAGACAGGCCTGCTGATCCTCCATGGTCCAGCCGGTCGAGCCGACGATCGTCATCTCCGACATGAAGAGATACGGAATGTCCGTCACCGCCGAATAGCCGCCGGTGCCGCCGCAGCACAGCAGCCGGCCGAAGCGTTTCACGCAGCGCATCGACGGCGTCCAGGTGTCGCCCGCGGTAAAATTCACCACCACATCGACGCCGCCGCCGCGCAACAACGTGCCGGTCTTCTCGCGAATGTACTTGTCGATCTTCGTGGTCGCATAATTGATGGTGTCGTCGGCGCCGATGGCGCGCAGCTTCTCGCATTTCTCGTCGCTGCCGGCCGCCGCAATCACGGTACAGCCGGCGAGCTTTGCCAGCAGCACACACGCCGTGCCGACGCCTCCGGACGCCCCCAGCACCAGCACGGTCTCGCCTGACTTGATCTGTCCGCGGGTGTGCAACATGCGATGCGCTGTGCCGTAGGCGCAGGGCAGGGCGGCCGCCTTCTCGTCGGACACCGAATCCGGAATGCGCATCAACTGGCTGGCGCGCACGATGCAATATTCCGCCATCGCGCCATTGCGGGTTTCGCCCAGCATGTCAAAGGCGCCGGTCGACCAGTCGACGTGATGCGAAATCGGCAGTACGCGCTCGCCGATCGTCCAACCCTCGACACCTTCTCCGAGCGCGTCGATTACACCGGCGCAATCGCCGCCGGTGATGCCCGGCAGGTCGACCTTGATGCCCGGCATGCCACGCCGCGAAAACACATCGAGATAATTCAGGCCGCACGCTGCGACACGCAGTCTCACCCAGCCAGCCGGCGCCTCCGGTTTCGGGAAGTCCCCGTAACGCAGCACGGAGATGTCGCCGTGCTCGCGGAAATAGACAGCTTTCATCCGGCCTCGCTCGAAATACAGGCAAAAATGGTCTTGCATATTCTGCATGATCTTGCAGAGTATGCAAGACCGAACCAGAGAGGGAGTGGTGCGATGAAGACATTGACCGCAAATTGGACCGCGAAACTGATCGCGCTTGCGATCGCGATGGCTGTGACGTCGCCCGTTGCCGCGCAACAGAAGAAGGTTGCGATTGCCGGATGGGGCCCGCATCCGACGCTCAACGAAGCCATCACCGGTTTCAAAAAGGGTTTGGCCGACGAAGGCTTTGTCGAAGGCAAGAACCTGGTGTTCGACGAAACCAATGTGAATTTCGACGCCTCTCTGATTCCGCAGATGCTGACGCGTCTTTCCGGCGGCAATCCCGATGTGATGGCGACCATTGCCACGCCGGTCTCCGTCGCCTCGCGCAACCAGTTGCGCAGCCGCAGCTTTCCGATCGTGTTCTTGCCGATCGCCGACCCGGTTCACGCCGGGCTCGTTCCGTCCTGGGAAAAGGGCGACAAGCTGATGACCGGCTCATCAGTCGCGCTCGACTATCCGGCGCTGCTGACATTCTTCAAGACATTGCTGCCGAATATGAAGAAGCTGGGCCTGCTCTATGACACCGGCGACGATTCATCGAAGGCAGCCGTGGATGGCATGGAAGCGGCCGCGAAAGGCAGCGGCATCGAGCTGGTGCGCATCGGCGTCGACAATCCGAACGAATTGCCGCAGCGCGTGCAGTCCGCCGTCGGCCGTGTGGATGCATTGTTCACCGTCGCCTCCGGCCGCATCCAGCAAGGCATGGCGGCAATCTCGGCGACCGCGGATCGCGCCAAGCTCCCGGTGATCACCTCGATTCCGCAGGCGGTTGCGCAGAACTACGCGCTGGCGGCCTTTGCAGTATCCTTCGGACAGTCCGGTGAAGCCGCAGGCCGCATCGCCGGCAAGATCCTGAAAGGGGCCGATCCGGCGTCGATCCCAGCCTATCGCGCAACCGCGGCCGAGCACCGGCCGATGATCAATGCCAAGAAGATGGAAGCGCTCGGACTGACACTTCCGCCGGCTCTCGCCGATTGCAAATGTCTGGTGCAATAATCCGGACATGATCGCCGCGACCGGACTGAGGAAGGTATTCAACGCCGGCACCGCGACCGAAAAGGTCGCGATTGCCGGCGTCGACCTTTGCGCCGATGACGGCGATTTCATCGCCGTCATCGGCGGCAATGGAGCGGGAAAGAGCACGCTGCTCAATCTGCTCGGTGGCGCGATCCTGCCCGATCAAGGTCGCATCGATATCGATGGCAACGATGTTACCCGCGTCCCGGAATACACCCGCGCCCGTATCGTCGCCCGGGTGTTTCAGGATCCGATGATCGGGACCGCACCCTCGCTCACCGTCCGGGAAAACATGACGCTCGCTCTGATGCGCAGCCTCGGCCGCGGCTTGCGTCCGGCGCTGACGCGCGAGCGCACCGAGATGTTTCGCAATGCGCTGATGCCGCTCGGCCTTGGTCTCGAAAACCGGCTCGATATCGTTGTCGGGTCGCTGTCGGGCGGCCAGCGTCAGGCATTGGCACTGGCGATGGCCACGCTGTTGCCGCCGAAATTGCTGCTGCTGGACGAGCACACCGCCGCGCTCGATCCAAAAACATCGCAACTCGTCATGGACGCGACGGTGGCGATGGTATCGCAGGGGCGGCTAACGACACTGATGGTGACCCATAATATGGACCATGCGCTGTCCTACGCTTCGCGCATCGTGATGATGAATGCGGGCCGCATCGTCGCCGATATCGGCTTCGACGAGAAGAAAGGGCTGACCGTGCAGGACCTGGTCGCGCGTTTCCACATCAGCGACGACCGCATGATACTGGCCTGAGACCCATCGATGCTTGATATCTTTCTCAATCTGATCCCGGTCACGCTGATCCAGAGCCTGGTCTATGCCTTCGTGGCGCTGGCGATCATGATCCCGTTTCGTACGCTGGCCCTGCCGGATCTGACCATGGAGGGAAGCTTTCCGCTCGGTGGTTGCATGGTTGGCGCATTGCTGACGGCGGGCCTCGATCCGTGGAGTTCGACGCTGCTTGCGGTTGCGCTCGGTTTCAGTGCCGGCGTCGCTACAGCGCTGATCCATCTGTATTTCAAGGTGCCGTCGCTGCTGGCCGGCATTCTGGTCGCGACCATGGCGTGGAGCGCCAATCTGCGGATCATGGGTATGCCCAATAAGGCGGTGTCGCCGGATCTGTCGATCTTCGACGCGATCTCGACGCAAATTCTCTACAGCACCTGGCTGCAGGTCGGTCTGTTTGCCGTGATCGTTCTGGCCGTGGTGATTGCGCTGATTGCCTTCTTCCGCTCGGAAGTCGGCCTGTCGATGCGTTGCGTCGGCGCCAATGCCAGGCTGGCTCCCGCGCTTGGGATCAACGAGCGCTTCTATATCCTGCTCGGCTTCGGCATGGCCAATGGTCTGGCCGCTCTGGGCGGCGCCATTGTCGTGCAGCAGCAAGGCTATGCCGATGTCACCATGGGCTTTGGCATTCTGATCAACGGCCTTGCCGCACTGATCATCGGCGAGGCGATCGTCGGCCGTTCGACCATCACCCGTCAGCTCGCGGCGCCGGTGGTCGGCTCGATTATCTATTATCAGCTGGTGTCGCTCGGTCTTGCGACCGGCCTTAATCCGTCGGACCTGAAATTCCTCACCGGCGCGTTCGTGCTCGCCACCCTGGCGTTGCCCCTGATCACCGGCCGCTCGCGCTCGCTTGTGGGGGTGTAAATGGGCATCGCGATCCATGGCGGGGGACTGCGGAACACGCCGGCAGCCGGGTCAGTCCGGCGGATCGGCCTGATCGGGGGGATGAGCTGGCGATCCACGGCTCTGTATTACGACCGGCTCAACCGCGCAGTGGAGCGGCGTTTCGGCCCGCATCACAGCTTTGAGGGTGTGATCTGGAATCTCAACTACGCATCGATTCTGGCTGCCGCGCGGGCGTCCGACTGGGCGCGCGTCGAGGCCATGATCTGCGAGGCCGCCGCCGGATTGGCGGATGCCGGCTCCGATGTGGTCGTGCTGACCGCGGTCACCGCGCACCTGTTCACGGACGCCGTCGCCGCCGCTGCGAACCGTCCGGTCCCGCATGTTCTGGCGGGCGCGGCGCGCGAGCTTGACCGGCTCGGGACTCGCTGCGTCGGGGTGCTTGGCACCACCGCAACCTGCGGTGCCTCGTTTATCGACGAATATCTCGGCGGCCAAGGCCGATCCCTGCTGCGTCTTGCTCCCGATCGTCAACGCGAGATCGAGGCGATGATCCAGGATGTGCTGACTGCGGGTGCCACCGATGCGGACGGCATCGGCCGTCTGCACGACGCTGTGATCGAACTGCGCGATGGTGGCGCGCAGGCGGTCCTGCTCGCCTGCACGGAACTGCCGCTGCTCCTCCCCATTCCCGAGACCGGCGTGCCGATCCTTGATGCGGTCGCGCTTCATGTCGACGACATCTGCAATCTTATCGTGAGAGAACAACATGCCGAATAAGGCAATCGCGGAAATCGACCATCTCCTGACCTCGGTCCACGACCTCGATGCGGCGGCATCGCTGTTTCGGCGCATGGGCTTTACCCTGTCGCCGATCAGCCGGATCGAGGGCATGGGAATTTCCAACCACCTCGTGCTGATGACGCCGCCAACGCCCGGCTTTGCTAATTATATCGAACTGATGACGGCGCATGACAGCGCCCGCTTGCCGCCGGCAATGGCGCGCACGCTGTCAGGCGGGGAGGGGATCAAGTCGATGGTGCTCGGCGCGCCCGATATCGAACAGGCGAGCAATGCGATCAAGCAGGCCGGCTTCGATGCGAACGCGCCATTCCACGTCAAGCGCGAATGGGTGATCGGCCCAGGCGAGTCGGTGTTTCCGGAATTTGACGTCATCCTTCCGATCGAAACGCCTCTGGTTTTCAATTGCTGCCGCTACTTCAATGTGGACCTCTATTTGCGGCCGGAATGGCTGAAGCATGAAAACGGCGCGACGCGGCTGCGCTCGGTGATCGCGGTTGCCGGTGACCCAGCAGCGATCGCGAAGCCACTCGGCGCTCTGTTCGGCGATGTGAAGAATGAGCCGGAATTGTCGCGGACATCGCCCGGCCGCGTCGATCTCGCTATTCATAGCCCGGATAGCCTGCGTCGTACGTTTGGCATCGACACGGGTTCGCTGCAGGCTGGCGCCGCGTGTTATGTTGGTTATGTGATCGAAGTCGAGTCGCGCGATCGTCTGGTTGCCTGCCTCGACCGCGGCGGCGTCCCGTATCGCGCGATCGGCAACGATCTCGCCATCGATCCATCCGACGGTATCGGCAACCTGATCGTTTTCACCTCCGAACAGCCATGAAAGAGAAACGGCCCGTCACCGCTAAAAGCCAGCCTCGTGCCGCCCCGCCAGTCGCGGCGGACAAAGGCAATGGTAACGGCAACAGTGCGAGTGCCGCCGAAAAGCTGCAGGGGATTCAGTCGGTCGAGATTGGGTTCTCCGTCCTCGACGCATTGGTGGATGGTGGGGGGCCGCTGACGCTTGGAGAGGTCGCGCGCGGCAGCGGTTTGTCGCTCAGTCAGGCGCGGCGTTATCTTGTCAGTCTGGTGCGTTGCGGACTCGCGACCCAGGATCAGGCGACAGGCCGCTACGACCTCGGATCGCGCTCATTGCGGATCGGTCTTGCGGCGCTTGGCCGGGTCGATGCGATCGAACTTGCAAACGAAGCTTTGCGCAAGCTTGTTACGCAAATCCGCGAGGGCGGAACGCTTGCGGTATGGGGGGATCAGGGGCCGACGATCGTGCGCTGGTTGCGCGGTGGTGGCATCGGCGTCACCTCGCTCGGCCTCGGAACGATCTTCCCGATGATCACGTCCGCGACCGGCCGTGTTTTCCTCACTTATTTGCCGCAGGACAACACCCGCGTTCAGCTCGAGCGCGAGCTTGGCGCCGCACGCCTGTCAGCCGCCGAAACGCGGCGGCAGATCGAGGAGATCCGCAAGGCTGTCCGCAAGGACGGCTATGCCTGGCTGAAAGGCCATTTCGTCGAGAATATCCGCGGCGCTGCGGCGCCGATTTTCGACTCGCAGGGCGAACTGGTCGGGGTGCTCGCGATTGCCGGGTCGGACAAGCGCGGCAAGGATGGCCGGGATCCCTCCGTTGAGGCGATGGTGGAGGCGGCGCAGGCGGTGTCGCAGCAGCTTTGCTATCGGCCGGATTCCGCAGAGACCCTTGATCCCGGCCGATCGGGGCGCTGAATGACTTTGCCAGTGGAGATAGCGGAAGCAAATTCGCGGCATGAGGATTCCTCCTGGTCGCGCCAGGCGTTGTCGATCATGGAGACCGAGCAGCGGCGTTCGGCAGACACGCATCTGATCCGGCTCGACATGCCCGCATTCGAGGGCATCGATATCTATCTGAAGGACGAGTCGACCCATCCGACCGGCAGCCTGAAACACAGGCTGGCCCGTTCGCTGTTTCTGTTCGGGATCTGCAACGGCCGCATTCGCCAGGGCACGCCGGTGGTGGAGGCGTCCTCGGGATCGACGGCGATTTCGGAGGCCTATTTCGCGCGGTTGCTGGGACTGCCGTTCCACGCCGTGATGCCGGCCGGCACGTCCTGCGAGAAGATCGAGGCGATCCGGCGCTATGGCGGCGAGTGCCACCTGGTTGCCGCGGGCGACCAGATTTATCGCGAGGCCGAACGGCTCGCCGAAGCGCTGGGCGGGGTCTATCTCGACCAGTTCACCTATGCCGAACGGGCGACGGACTGGCGCGGCAACAACAATATTGCGGAATCGATTTTCGAGCAGATGAGCCGCGAGCGCCATCCGGTTCCGACCTGGATCGTGATGAGTGCGGGCACCGGCGGGACCACGGCGACGATCGGACGATATATCCGATATCGGGGTTACAGCACGAGATTATGCGTGCCAGACCCCGAGCATTCGGTGTTCTACGAGGCTTACAAGACCGGAAATATGGGGCTGACCTGCGCGAAATCCTCGCGGATCGAGGGCATTGGCCGGCCCCGCGTCGAACCCTCCTTCATGCCGGATGTGATTGACCGCATGCTGAAGATACCAGACGCCGCGTCGCTTGGGGCGATGCGGGCGCTCTCGGAAAGGCTGTGTCGCCGCGTCGGTGGCTCAACCGGCACCAACTTTGTGGGGGTGTGTTTGCTTGCTTCCGAGATGAAAGACCAAGGTAAGTCCGGATCTATCGTGACAATCGTCTGCGACAGCGGAGACAGGTACGGACAAACTTATTATGATGAAAATTGGCTGCTATCCCAAAACATTGACTTGGCTCACTGCAGCCACGCGATTTTACGGGCTTTCGTAAGATAGCGCTGCCGCTCCTGCGCGATGCTCTACTGGTGATCCACGGTTTCGCGGTCTCTGACCGTTCGGAACCCGATCGCACCAAGCGTCGGATGGTGGCTCGTCGCAACGCGCATCCAGTCGGGTCGATCGGACGGAACAGCAACGCCGATTTGGACTTGGCTCATTGAGCCGCGATGCGACTGCCGCAGCGGGTAGGTTTGGGATAGTATCCCCGGTCTGATCGGGCCGGCAGCGGCGTGGAGTAAAGCGATGGCCGAGCATTCCGGACAATCTGCAACGGGCACTGGCGCCGCTCAGCTCTCGCGGCCGCAGCGCTCTTGCTCAGATCGGGAGGTGTCGCTCGCCGCTATGCCGTTCGTCTGGCCGTTTCAAGTCGCCAGAGCCATCAACGAGTCTGCGGCGTCGCTCCTGAACTTTAACTGGTATGCGGGGGTGTTCGACGGCGCACGCAACGAGACGCCGGTTGCTGAGCCGCATTGGACAACACCGAATACTGTCGTGCTGAAATTACCGACGCTGTGGCTGCGTGATGTTTCAACCAGCAAGGACGGCCAGCCGACGCTGATATGCGCGCCATATGCTCTGCACGGCGCAACAATCGTGGATTTTGCGCCGCGCCACAGCATCGTCGAGGCGTTGCGGCAAGCCGGGCTCACACGGCTTGCGGTCACCGATTGGCTGTCGGCGACCGCCGAGATGCGCCACTTTTCGATTGATACCTATCTCGCCGATCTCAACGTCGCCGTCGACGAACTGGGACCTCCCGTCGACCTGATCGGGTTATGCCAGGGCGGATGGATGGCTCTGGTTTATGCCGCAAGATTTCCAGAAAAAGTGCGCCGGCTGGTTCTGGCTGGTGCTCCAGTGGACGTTCAGGCAGCGCAATCCCGGCTGAGCAGAGCGGTCGACGACTTTCCTCTGAGCGCCTTCGAGAATCTGGTGCGTCTCGGCGATGGTCGCGTGCTTGGACGATATGCGTTGAGATGGTGGGGATCGTCGTCGGACGCGACAGATGTGCAGAATGCCCTGCAGATATCGCGAGACGATCCTCAATTCGACGGATTGAAGCGGCGGTTTGCCGATTGGCATGCATGGACTCTCGACTTGCCTGGAGCTTACTACATGCAGGTCGTCGAGCGCGTGTTCAGGGACAATCAGATCGCGAACGGACGTTTCGTCGCGCTCGGGCGCGTGGCTGATATTCGGGCGTTGCGAACGCCGATGTATTTGCTGTCCGCCCAGGATGACGAGGTAGTCGCACCCGGGCAGCTCTTTGCTGCGGCCCGCCTGACGGCGACGCCTGAAAGCTGCATCGAAAAACAAACCGTCCCCTGCGGGCATCTGGGATTGTTCATGGGCACGGATACGATTGCCGATGCCTGGCCGCGGATCGCGCGGTGGCTCTCCCGCGATTTGCGCATGACGTCAATGTCCTCAACCTGACGCCGCTTCAAATTTATGGCTCGCGCTGCGTAGCGTGGTCTGCACCCTCAATTTCCACCTTAATCAACGGATCGCGCGCCTCACGATGATCTGGAGTCCGCCCGAGAGTGTCGTTCAATTGTCGAGACAAGTGTCGCTGGAGGCCGGCGACCTGACTTTCGCTGGAACCCCGGCTGCGGTCGGAGCGGTTGTGTCGGACGACAGCATATTGCTCGATATCGACCCATTTACGATTGCAATCGGCAAACGCGCTTCTTGTTGAAGCATCCTGGCTTTAGTCGATCCACCGTCGCAGCCCTTCCGTGAAAAAAAGCTATCCATCACCGAAGTCTGAAGGGGTGCCGGGCCGGTTGAGTGGGCGCCTTCAAATGGCCTGCGCTATGTTATCCCCTCCGAAGTTCATAATGAGGCCCTGAATTGCAGCCGCATTCGCTTCGCTTCCCATCGCCTTCAGACTCTCCTCGCGGATCAGCGACATCAGGCCGCGTCGCAATGCGAGGAACTCGCTCGACATCATGATCGATTGCTTGCGCGGACGCTCGAGCGGGACCGCAATCTCAGCCTTCACCGTGCCGGGTCGTGCGGTCATGCAATAGACCCGATCGGAAAGAAAAATCGCCTCGTCGATATCGTGCGTGACGAACAGCACGGAGATTTTCAGGTTCTGCCACATATTGGTCAGCACCTGTTGCATGATCAGCCGTGTTTGCGCATCGAGCGCACCGAACGGCTCGTCGAGCAGCAATACTTTTGGACCTGTTGCGAGAGCGCGCACGATCCCGACGCGTTGCTTCATGCCGCCCGACAAGCTTTCCGGGTAGCGGTTCTCGAATTCCGACAGGCCGGCGATACCGAGAAGGGTGCGCGCCGCCTGCTCTCGCCGGTAGCGTTCGATCCCTTTCATCTTGAGCCCAAACTCGACGTTCTGTCGCACGGTCTTCCACGGAAAAAGGGAATATTGCTGAAACACCATGCCGCGGTCGGCATTCGGGCCTGATACGCGCTCGCCGTCTAGTGTCACGGTACCGCTGGTAGGCTTCAGGAATCCGGCGACGGCGTTGAGCAAGGTTGATTTGCCGCATCCGGACGGGCCGATGATCGATACGAATTCGCCGGGCTCGACACGAATGTCAACATCGGTCACCGCTTCCACGGTGCCATCCATCGTTTCGTAGTTGAGGTTGAAGTCCCTGATCTCGATCAGGCCGCTCTTGACGCGCGCAGCAGCTTGCGCGCCCATGGTCTCCCGGATGGCTTCGCTCATGATTTGCTCCACGGCATGGCAAGGTGGCCGACGCCCCGGATCAGCGCACTCGACGCCAGCCCCAGCACACCGATGCAGATCATGCCGAGCGCGATGTCCGAATATTGAACGAGCGAATAGGCTTCCCAGGTGAAATAACCGATCCCGAATTGACCGGAGATCATTTCAGCAGCGATCAGCGAAACCCAGGCAACGCCCATCCCAATCGTCAGTCCAGTAAAAATGTGGGGCAGGGTGGCGGGGAAGTAAACTTCGCGGAACATCGCAAACCGTCTCGCTCCAAGACTCTCCGCCGCTCGCACCAGAACCGAATCGACCAGCGACATCCCGTGTAGCGTGTTGAGCAGGATCGGGAAGAACGAGCCAAGGAAGGTGATGAAAACGATGCTTTCCTCGTTCGTTGGCCAGAGCATGATCGCCATCGGAACCCAGGCGATCGCCGGGATCGGTCGGAACACTTCGGTGATCGGAAAGACAAACTCCCTGAACAGCCGGAACCGGCCCATGACGAGCCCCAGCGGCACCGCGACCAGCGCCGCGATCAGGAAGCCCAGCATAATGCGGCGGCAGCTCAGCATGACATGGCTGAAGAATTTCGGATCGCCGGCGGCACGGATCGCGCGGTCGAGAACCTGTTCCGGCGACGGCACGTTGAGGAAGCGGACGTAGATATTGACGCGGTAGGTGGTCAGCAAATGCCAGGCGACGAGAAACAGCAGGAGCGCCACGATGCCAATGGCCGCGGCGCGGAACTTGCCGCGATACATCCAGAACCAGCGCCGGATCCGCTGGGCGACGCGCGGCGTTTCCGCCGCGCGTTGTATGTTCGTTGATGACTCTCGGATCGCGGGCTTGCCAAGGTCAAGCGCGCTGTCGTCCGCGATCGGTTCAGCGGAAACCGAGTTCAGAGCCATATGCTGCAAATCACCCTCCGATGGTTTTCAGCGCATCCGCGAAGCTCACGACCTTGCCACCATTCTTGCTGGCGTAGGCCTCAGCATCCTTCTTCAGGAGGAAGGGCACGATGTCGCCCTTGCCGTTCACAGAGTAGAAGGCCTGATCGGCAAACAGCTTGATCCCGCGTTCGGTATCGAAGACGTAAGCGACGTTGATCTTCTTTCCCTTGGCCTTCAATTCGGCAAAGGCACCCAATGTGCAAGCCGCACTTGAATAAGGCGTGATTGCCTCGCCATCGACCCAGATCTCGCCTGCCTTGCGCGGCTCGGTAACCGGCTTCTTGCAGAAGGGATCGGTGCCTGCCACTTCGTAATTATCGAAGCTCTTCACCTGCTTGTCGTAGTCCATGCCGAGTTCGGCATAGGCCTTGCGAGCATAGCTGTCATTCACCCATTTCTGGACGTCGAAGTCCTTCATGCGCCCGAGATTCTGCAGCACCTTGGCGTCGTCGGCTGCGTCCTTGACGAGTTCGGGCTTGATGGTCGGATCCATCGTCATGATGCCGCCGGGGCCCATGAAGATGTAGACCACCTCCTTGTCGATACCGGTCCAGGCAGCGATCTTTTCGGCGGCCGTCTTTGGATCGGAACGGACCCAGGCATTGGCCTCGATGATCGCCTTGATGTAACCGACGACGACATCGGGATGCTTCTCCGCGAAATCGGTGCGGACCACGACGCCGTGCCATGTGGCCGCGTTGGTCTCGACGCCGTCGAAAATCTTTCGCGCGAAGCCTCGGAACGGCAGAAGCTCGGCAAAGGGCACGAAGTCGGCGTGGCCTTCAATGCGCTTTTCCTGGAGATTGGTGGTGCCGACTTCGGGACTTTGGCTGACCAGCTTGAAATAGTCCGCGGGCCAGCCACGATCCTGCATGGCTTTGAGGATCATGCCATGCGCGGCCGATCCGAACGGGACGCTGACGACCTTATCTTTCAGATCGGACAGTTCGAAATACTTGGAATCCTTGTGGACCACGAGTCCGTTGCCGGAGCCGTGAATGTTGTACGCGGCGACCGCGATCAACTGGCTCTTGCTTTCCGGATTGCTCTGGAAGGTGAAGCCGTTCACCACGAGCGGAAAGTCGCCCATAGCTCCGAATTGCAGCTTGTCGGCCATCATGCCGTTAGTGACGGGTGGGCCGGAGGTGTAGTTGTTCCAGTCCAGTTCGAACTTGGTGTTGGCGTATTTGCCGCTCTTCGGCAGGTGCTTCTCAAGAAGCTTCAGTTCGCGGATGACAACGCCGGTCGTCACCGTATTTGTGGTGGTGTCCTGAGTTCCGATTCCGATCTTGATGGTGGCTTGTGCATTGGCGGCTCCGCATGCGGCACTCAACGCCGCAACCGAAACCATCGTCGCCAAGAGACGATTCAAGAGATGTTTTCCCACGGCAATCCCCTTCTGTTTGAAGAGCCCGGGCACTGCTCCTACGAGCACATAGTGCGATGCAATAAATCCAGAGCAAACCGAGTCTGGCGGCATTGGTCGATTAGTTGCCGCGAAAGTCCGTATGCTCAGTCTTTGCGCAACATCGTAATGCCCGCGCCGAGGAGATAGGCATCACTCGAATTTGGATCCATCGCCCCGCATCTTCTCCAGAAGATCGGGCCTGCGCACGATGATGCGGGATTTGCTCGACAGCACGATGTCTTTGTCGTGCATGCGCTTGAGACTGATCGTGACCCATTGCCGCGTGGCGCCGACCATGTGCGCGATGTCGGCATGGGTGAAGGCCGCACCGATCAGGATACCCTCGTCATCTTTCACGCCGTACAGATCGACAAGATGCAGCAGGAGATGCGCCAGCCGCTCGGTGATCGACCGGGTGCCGAGCATCTGCGCCAGCGCGGAGTAGCAGCGCCCCTTAAACGTCAGGCCCTCGATGAGCCCGATCGCGAGGCTCGGCACTTCGACGACAAGTTTGCGCAGGGCGCGTCCAGGAAACTGGACGACGCTCGTGTCGGTGACGGCAACGCCGGACCACTGATGCACGGAATCGCCAAACACATTGGGCCCGCCGACAAAGTTGCCCGGATGCCAATAGGCCAGCGTGATCTCGCGCTCGGAGGGGGCGGTATAGAACACGCGCACGCGTCCAGTCTGAATGAGGAAGATGCCATCGTGGCGCGCGCCCTGATTGAACAGGGTCTGGCCGCGGAAGAACACACGCTTCTTGCCGTGCGACAGAACCGTCTCTCGCTCGGACGGCGAGAGTGCCTCGAAGAGGGATGGACCACCACCGAGCCCGCGGCCATTCTCGGTCAGCAGCAGGGACTGGCTGCTCATGGCTGGCGTCGGCGTGACCTGCCGGGTCCCGCCTAACTCGGTTCTGGAAGCTGCGGCAAAGACCTGCATACGGCGCCCGTGATCGATCCAGATTAGACCGAATCCAGCAAGCTTCATGCCAGTCGACAGACAAAAATTCAGTCCGATTACAATGGACTAGCTGACGATTCCGGACGCTTCGAACGGCGTCTTGCCAGGCAACGCCTCAAAAGCCGCCAGTTCCGCGAGATAAGCGAACGGGAAGATACCGCGGGCATGGCCGTCGGAAAAGGCGACGTTCAGGCCATAATGTCCGATCGGCGTCGCTTGCTCGATCTCGAGTCCCTGTGTGGCGGGAGCGAATGTGCCGTCTATCCGGGCGCGGCTGCAGACTGCGCAACGACAATGCATGCGTAATCGATCTGCCGGGAGAGCGAGTGCTCTCCCATCGAACAGGACTATGTGCAGGACGCGCCGGTCGGCACGGATCGACACAGTTCGGACAGCGCTATCGCCAACGACTAGTTGCATAGCGGCGATGATAGCGAGATGCCGCGCGCATTCACGCAATTTGTTGCTTTGATTGCACGGGCGCGAACTTCAGGCTGCGTCATCCTCCCGCCGATCTGGACCGCCGCAGCCGCCAATGATTGCTCACATTCTCAGAACCTGGAGCCAGCCATCGCTGTTGCTCGCGTATGTTCCGGGGCTTGCGCTATCGGCCCTGATCGCGCTGGTCGCGCTGACCGTTGGCGCCTGGCTTGGCAATGCCATCATCTGGGCCTTGCTGATCGGAATGATCTTGGCCGCTGTCGTGCGAATTCCTGACGTTGTCCTGCCGGGCGTGGGAGTTTCTGCCAGCCTGGTCCTGCGGGCCGGCGTGGCGCTGCTCGGCTTTCAGGTCACGGATGACGCGTTCGTTGCGCTCGGTGCGTCGGGCTCGATGTTGCTCGTCGTAGCGGTGTTTGGAGTCATCGCTGCGGGAGCGGTGTTGGGGCCTGTTATCGGGCTTGATCGCAATGTCTCGATCGTGCTGGCTGCTGCCGTCGCCATCTGCGGGGCGTCCGCTGCAGCGGCCTTCGCTGTGGTTTTGTTGTCGTCGCCGGAGGCGCGCAAGCGGGATCTCGCCTGCGCGATTGGGGTGATCAGCCTGTTTTCGACGGTCGCGATGGCGGCGTATCCGGCTGTGATGAATTGGCTTGGTTTCAATGCTGCGGCTGCGGGCTTTGTGCTCGGAGGATCGATCCACGAAGTGGCCCATGCCGTGGGTGCCGGATTCGGAATGAGCGAGGCGGTGGGCGTGTCTGCAACGGTCACCAAGATGCTGCGGGTTGCCTTGCTGGCGCCGGCACTGATGCTGGTGGATGGGCTCGTGAGGAGCGGGCAAGGGAGAACGATCGTCCCCAAACCGCCGCTGTTTCTGATCCTTTTCGTGCTGTTCGCGCTGGCCAGCACATTCGGGATGGTGCCGGCCTCGCTGACATCCATCACCCTGCCGCTGTCACGCTTCTTCATCCTGATGGCGATGGCGGCAATCGGGCTGATGCTGCCATGGCGGGCGCTGCTCGTTTATGGCTGGCGCCCGGTCCTGCTGATTGCAGTCCTCTCGCTCGGACTGCTGGGATACGTGACGATCGTGGCCGCGATGGTTTTCGCGTGACCGGGATTTTTCGAAACTAATCGACAGCGATTTGCGCCCCAAGCTTTCGTCCGGAGCACGGAATGGTAGGTCGGGTCATCGATCAAGAGGATGACCATGAGCGCATTCAATCGAGAGCAGGTGACGTCCGTGCAGCATTGGACCGATCAATTGTTCAGCTTCACCACCACCCGCACGCCCGGCTTCCGCTTCCTGAACGGCCAGTTCGCCATGATGGGTCTTGAAGTGGACGGCAGGCCGCTTCTGCGCGCCTATAGCATGGCGAGCGCAAACCATGAAGAGAACCTCGAATTCTTCAGCATCAAGGTGGCGAACGGTCCGCTGACCTCGCGGCTGCAGAAGATTCGGGAAGGCGATATTGTGCTGGTCGGCCGCAAGGCGACCGGAACGCTGATCACGGACAATCTCATTGCGGGGTCGCGCCTGCTTCTATTTTCCACCGGAACCGGCCTCGCCCCGTTTGTAAGCCTTATCAAGGATCCGGATGTCTACGAGAAGTTCGAAACCATCGTATTGGTCCATGGATGCCGGCTGGTCTCCGAATTGGCGTATGGCGAGACGGTGGTCGAACGACTCAGGCAGGACGAACTGTTCGGTGAAATTCTGGACGGAAAGCTGCATTATTATCCGACCGTGACGCGCGAGCCGTTCCGCAACCGCGGTCGGATCACCGATCTGATCACCAGCCGCAAGCTGTTCGACGATCTCGCGATGCCGCCGCTGTCGCTCGAGACCGACCGCATCATGCTGTGCGGCAGCCCCTCCATGCTGGAGGACCTGCGCCTGATCTTCGAGGTGCGGGGCTTCACCGAAGGCAACCACAGCGAGCCCGGCCATTTCGTGATCGAAAAGGCTTTTGTGGAGCGCTGAGAGCCCGGGAACGGCGCCTCGCCCGCCGGCCTAATCTCTTCTGACGCCGCCTGATTAATCGGGCGGCGTCCGCTTTTGAGGCAGTCGCTCTGTCGGTCCCTGACAACTAATTGCTCGGCAGCCCGGTGGTTGTTTGGAATTGTCAGTGCCACCGCCGCCGCAGCGTGGAGCGACTATCCAATGGACGACATCGTCGATGGCCTTTCCGAGACCTCCTGTGACGTGCTGGTCATCGGTGGCGGCACGGCCGGGCCGATGGCTGCCCTGAAGGCCAAGGCGAAAAATCCGAAAGCCAACGTGGTCCTGCTGGAGAAGGCGAACGTCAAACGCTCCGGCGCGATCAGCATGGGAATGGACGGGCTGAACAACGCCGTCATCCCGGGCTACGCCACGCCCGAGCAATACACCAAAGAAATCACCATCGCGAATGACGGGATCGTCGACCAGGCCGCCGTCTACAAGTATGCGCAGCGGTGCTACGGTATCATCGAGGAACTGGACAGCTACGGCATCCGCTTTCTGAAGAACGAGAACGGCGACTTCGCCGTTAAGAAGGTGCATCACATCGGCACCTATGTGCTGCCGATGCCGAACGGCGAGACCGTCAAGAAGGCGCTGTACCGGCAATTGCGCCGCGCCCGCATCCTGATCTCGAACCGCTACATGGCGACGCGGCTACTGACCTCCTCGAACGGCCGCATTGCAGGCGCGATTGCCGTCAACACCCGCACCGCCGAGTTTCTGGTGCTGAAGGCAAAGTCGGTGATCCTGTGCATGGGCGCGGCCGGGCGGCTGGGCCTGCCGACCTCGGGCTATATGTTCGGCACCTACGAGAACGCGGCCAATTCCGGCGACGGCTACGCAATGGCGTATCACGCCGGTGCTGCGCTCGCGAACCTCGAATGTTTTCAGATCAATCCGCTGATCAAGGATTACAACGGCCCTGCCTGTGCCTATGTCGCGGGGCCGTTCGGCGCCTATACCGCAAACGGCGAAGGCTCGCGCTTTATCGAATGCGATTACTGGTCCGGCCAAATGATGCTCGAATTCTTCAACGAGCTGCAATCGGGCAAGGGGCCGGTCTTCCTGAAGCTCAACCACCTGCACGAGAACACGATTGGAGAAATCGAGGAGACGCTGCACAAGGTCGAGCGGCCGACGCGTGGCTTGTTCCATGAAGGTCGCGGAACCGACTACCGAAAGGAGATGATCGAGATGCATATCTCGGAAATCGGCTTCTGCTCGGGTCACAGTGCGTCCGGTGTGTTTGTCGACGAGTTTGCCCGGACCACGGTGCCGGGTCTCTATGCTGCCGGCGATATGGCCAGCGTCCCGCACAATTACATGCTTGGCGCCTTTACGAATGGCTCGGTCGCCGGTGAAGACGCGATGATGTTCGCTGACAACCACGACTTTGCAGATTTCGATCTGGCCGAAATCGCGAAGGAGCAGGAACGGGTCCTTGCCCCGACCCGCCGTGAGGACGGCATTCCGCCGAACCAGATCGAATACAAGGCGCGGCGACTGGTGAACGATTACCTGCAGCCGCCAAAGGTGTCGCGCAAATACGAGATCGGGCAGAAGCGGCTTGCCGAAGTCCGCGAGGATATGGAACAGAGCATGATGGTCACCAACGCGCACGAGCTGATGCGTGCGCTGGAAACGTACTCGATCCTCGATTGCGCCGACATGGCCGCGCATGCCTCGCTCTACCGCAACGAAAGCCGCTGGGGCCTTTATCATCTCCGCACGGATTATCCGGAGAAGAACGATGAAGACTGGTTCTGCCACACCCTCCTGACCAAAAAGGATGGTCGCATGACCAGCGAAAAGCGTGAGGTTCAGCCCTATATCGTGCCGATCGCAGACGAGGAAAAGGGCCTCTACGACAAACAACGCATTCGGGCGAGCGCCTGATCTGCGCCCCTATCGGAAAGGACGAAACTCATGCCGCTTGCCACGACACACACAACGGTCCCGGTGGTGGTCGATGACGCAAAGTGCATAGCCGATAAGGGCTGCACAGTGTGTGTCGATGTCTGTCCGCTGGATGTGCTGCGGATCAGCGATATGACCAAGAAAGCCTACATGGCGTACGACGAATGCTGGTACTGCATGCCGTGCGAAGCGGACTGCCCGACCGGCGCCGTGACGGTGAATATTCCCTATCTCTTACGATAGCTCTGAAGCGTGGTGGACGATGGCCGATCCCTTCGAAGCCTATGATGATGTCGAGGATGTCGCGGAGCGGCTGCGCGCGGCCGACCCGTCCGAACGCCGCGTTGCCATTATCGAACTCGGCAATTCCGGCGACCCTGATGCGGTGGGCTACCTTGCCGATATGGTGGGGGATCCCGATCCCGGCGTGCGCCAGCAGACAGCTTTGGCTCTGGGCGAATTCGATGGACCGGAGGCCGCCGCTGCGCTGGTCAAGCTGCTGGTCGATCCGGAGCAAACCGTTGCTGCCGCGGCCGCGGACAGTCTCGCTGAATTCAAGGACGCCGCAAGCGCCGATGCCATCTTACCTTTGGTTTCGCACGATCACGCATTCGTCCGGATGGGCGCCCTGCGTGCGCTCAAGGAGTTGCGTCGGAAGGATGCGCTCAAGCCGGCGCTCACATCGCTTCAGGATGTCGACGCCTCGGTGCGCGTGCAGGCCGTTGGCGTGATCGGATTTCTGAAGATGGAAGAAGCGATCCCTGCGCTTGCCGCAGCCGCCACCGATGGCGACGCGCATGTGCGCCGTGCCGCAGTCAGCGCGCTCGCGTTCTCCAATCTGAAGACGGCCGCCGAATCGATCGTGCGCGCCATGTCCGACGAAAATTGGATGGTTCGCGAAGTTGCGGCCGAGACGATGGGGACGAATAAGCTTGGGGCTCAGGCGGCGGACGCGCTGATTGGACGTCTCGACGACGCGTTCTGGCAGGTTCGCCTGAAGGCGATCCGGTCATTGGGGCGTTTGAAAATCGCGCAAGCAACGATGAAAATCGTACCAAGCCTCGCGCATGAACAGGCCAATTTGCGCAAGGAAGCCGCTGCAGCCCTGGGCGAGATCGCGGATGCGGCGGCTTTGACGCATCTCCAGCAAGTCGCCGACGATCCCGATCCGGAGGTGCGCAAAAACGCACGTTGGGCGATTGAGCGCATCCGCTCCCTGAACGAGAATAGCGCGTCGCTCTGACACGCCACAAGAAGGCATTTATGCGATTTATGGAGCCGGAAACGCCGCAAGGCTGTTGTGGCATTGGCATCCCAACGCTTCGTGGCGTTGGTGGTCCCGTCGGGTCATCTACGCCTACCAGCAAGCATTCTTTAGCATCGGCGCGCTCGATGGCGTCCATCGTGGCCATCGAATCGTGATCACGGATTCGGCAGTTCCTTCACCGTTGCATGTCGTGAAGTGCGCGCCAGTCCGTGCTCGGTTTTCTCCCAGCGGTAAGGCGACCGGATGATTTGGAAAACCGCGCGCCACGCAGCGGCAGAGAGCAGCAGCCAGTAGAACGGCAGCAGCACCAGATAGCCGGCAGAGCGCAACAGTCGTCGCCTCGACAGACCGATGAAGCCGAGCAATCCCGACAAGCAATAGCCTGTCACCAGTGTTGCGAGATATAGGCCGGCAATGGTTTGTTCCAAGATGCCGGTCTTGCCGGACCACAGCAAACCGGTCGCGATCTGCCAGCCGAGAACACCCGCAAAGATGCCATGCACCAGCGCAGCCAGCACCGCGCCGCCGATCACAAGCTGGAACACCAGAAATCCACCGGGACCAAGTTCGCGCCAGAGTCTCAGCGGGTCGCGCATATGTACAGCCCAAGTCTGCAGATAACCCTTGAACCAGCGCGTGCGCTGTCTGATCCACGGTGCAAGACCGGCCGGCGCTTCCTCATACGTCGACGACTGCACGAGCGCTGTGTGATAGCCCGCGCGCGCGAGGCGAATACCGAGATCCGCATCTTCCGTAACGTTATACGGATCCCAGCCGCCGAGCGCGCGAAGGGTGGTCGTCTGGAAATGATTGGACGTGCCGCCCAGCGGCAGCGGCATGCGCCAAGCCGCCAGCCCCGGCAGAAACACATCGAACAGCGCGGCATATTCGGCGGTGTATAATCGGGTGAGCCAGTTGTCTGCGGTGTTGTCGATGGTCAAGCGCGCCTGCACGCAGGCCAGATCGGGATCGCCGCCATCGAACGCAGCCAACGCAATGCGAAGCTGTTGCGGCTCAGGTCGGTCTTCGGCGTCGAACACCGCGACGTAGCGGCCGCGCACGAACGGCAGCGCCGCGTTCAACGCTTTCGGTTTGGTGCGCGGGCCGGCGGAGGGCGAAACCACGATCTCGAAAGGTGCAGTGAGATCCATCAGATCAAGTGCAAGCCGGGTTTCCATGTCGTCGTATTCGACCACGATTTTTATATCGAGCCGCTCTTTGGGATAATCGAGGTTCGACAGCGCTGCGATCAGGCCCCGCACGGATCGGGCCTCCCGGTAGATCGCCACAATGATCGAGTAAAGTGGCACGTCATCGTCGCCGGTCAGCGTCGGCGGATCATGCGGCGTGGACGACAGCAGCATGGCGACGACCCGCAGGCCATTCCAGCCAAGAAAGATCAATGCGAACGCAATGTCGACCGCGATCGTGAGAGCCGATTGAACGGCGACCAGGCCTGCGGTGCAGGCCAATCCTGCGGCGAACCAGGTGAGCGGCGTGCGGCTGCGCAAGGCCGCTGCAGACAGGCGCGGCTGCCGCGCGCGTAGGTCGAATGCGGCTAGGCACGCGATTGCGGTCTCGGCTTCGCGATGAGCGAAGTTCCGCAGATCGTCCATCGTCGCAACCCGAAGCCGCGATCGCATATCCGGATGGCGTTGTAATGTCCCGATCAGAAAGCGCGCCGAAAGATGCCAGGGCGCGACAACCCAGATTAGTTCGCCATCCATGCGAACGGGAATGATACCGCTTGCGAGCCCCGCGATGAGATCGCCGTCATCAACCGGGCAGGCGGACCGCGGCGTGCATTGGAGGGCCTCGACCGCCAGGCCGCAATGGCGCGCCAACGCGCGCACATACTCGCGGTCGGTCAGTGCGCCTTGCGTAACCAGCACGCGGTCAGCGCCCGTTCGCGTTTCCGCCGCGCGTAGCTCGGCGGCCGCAAGCTGAGCCGGCGGCAGAAGATGGCGAACGCAGTCAATCTCGGGGCAGCTCGCGAGCCGGGCACGAATCCGTGCGTGGTCTGAATCTGGCCTTGAACCCGGCCGCGAGCCGTAAGACATATCGCGCGCATGCCGGCCGCTCGGCTCGGCATGGAACACGGACTTCTGCATCGCCGCCCCACGACCGCACTAAATGCTACGCTATGACTGCAAGAACGCCTGCAAGACGAACCCCGCCCTGCTATAGAAACGCGAAGTCATACCTCCGGACAACGGATGCGAGTATTGCCCATCTCCCTCTCTTGTTACCATCGAAAAGTGTGGCGTCGGCCGGCTGCCAGTAAGGCGATTGCTGCTTCCGTGGCGGCCTTTGCGGCCCTGGCGCTGGTCGCGGCCATGGCCTGTCCCGCTCAGGCGCAGCCGCACCTGCCGCCTCCGCGCGAGCTGGCGCCGGCCCCGTCGCCCTATCCCGGCTTCTGGGATCCGAAGCGGCGGCCGGAACGGCCCGATCTCTCGCGCCTGTCGCAGATCCGCTTCATGACCGAAACCGACTACCCGCCGTTCAATTACGCCAACCCGGATGGGCACCCGGTCGGCTTCAATGTCGATCTGGCGCGCCTGATCTGCGAGGAGCTGAAAGTCACCTGCACCATCCAGATGCGCCGTTTCGACACGCTGGTGCCGGCGCTGAACGAAAATCGCGGGGAGGCGGTAATCGCCTCGATCGCGGTGAATGGCGAGACCCGCAAGGCGATGGATTTCACTGACCCTTACTACCGGGTGCCGGCGCGCTTCGCCGCGCTGAAGGCGGCTGCCACGCCAGTGCTCAAGCCCGAGCAGCTCGAGGGCAAGAAGATTGGGGTGGTTGGCGGCAGCGCGCATGAGGCCTATCTCAAGACGCTGTTCACCGAGGCTCAGCCGGTCGGCTATCTCACCGCGGACGCCACCCGCGAGGCCTTGCGGCGCGGTGAGGTCGATTATGTCTTCGGCGACGGCATTGCGTTGTCGTTCTGGATCAATGGTACCGATTCCGGCGGCTGCTGCGCATTCGCTGGCGGCCCGTTTTTCGAGAGCCAGTATTTCGGGGAAGGGGTCGGCATCGCCGTCAAGACGGGGAACGATACCGTGCGTCAGGCGCTGAATTGGGCGCTGTTCCGGCTGTGGGAAAGAGGGCGCTTCACCGATCTGTGGCTGCGCTATTTTCCGGTCAGCCCGTTTTGATCGACAACTGGGAACGATATGTCTGTGACTGAAGCTGCAAGCACTGAGGCTGCGAGTCTGCGCGCGCTCGCCGAGCAATCCGGCGCATGGCCGTTTGAGGAGGCGCGCAAGATCGTGGCGCGGCTGAAGAAGAAGCCGAAGGACGAGGTGATCTTCTCCACCGGTTACGGCCCGTCCGGGTTGCCGCATATCGGCACGTTCGGCGAAGTCGCGCGCACCACCATGGTGCGCCACGCGTTTCGCGTGCTGACCGACGACAAGATCAAGACGCGCCTGCTGGCGTTTTCCGACGACATGGACGGCCTGCGCAAGGTGCCGGACAATGTCCCCAACAAGGAGATGCTGACGGCGCATCTCGGCAAGCCGCTGACGCGCGTGCCGGATCCGTTCTCGAACGAGTATCCGTCGTTCGGCGCGCACAACAATGCGCGGCTGCGCGCCTTCCTCGACACCTTCGGCTTCGAGTACGAATTTCTGTCCGCCACCGAGTGCTATACCTCCGGCCGTTTCGACAAGGCGCTACTGCAAGTGCTGGCGCACTACGATAAGGTGATGGCGGTGATGTTGCCGTCGCTGCGCGAGGAGCGCGCCCAGACCTATTCGCCGTTCCTGCCGATCTCCGAGCGGACCGGCATTGTGCTGCAGGTGCCGGTGACGGCGCATGACGCACAGGCCGGCACCATCACCTACGAAGACCCGGATACGAAGGAACGTGTCACCGTGCCGGTGACCGGCGGCCGCTGCAAGCTGCAATGGAAGCCGGACTGGGCGATGCGCTGGTATGCGCTCGGCGTCGACTACGAGATGGCCGGCAAGGACCTGATCGATTCGGTGAAGCTGTCGGGCGAGATCAATCGCGCGATCGGCGGCACGCCTCCGGAGGGCTTCAATTACGAGTTGTTCCTCGACGAGAAGGGCCAGAAAATCTCGAAGTCCAAGGGCAACGGGCTCACCATCGACGAATGGCTGCGCTATGCCTCGCCGGAATCGCTGTCGCTGTTCATGTATCGCGAACCGAAGGCGGCAAAGCGACTGTATTTCGACGTGATCCCGCGCAACGTCGACGAGTATTTCCAGTTCCTCGATGGTTATCAGCGGCAGGACGGCAAGCAGCGGCTTGGCAATCCGGTCTGGCACATCCATGCCGGACATCCGCCCGAACCCGACATGCCGATCAACTTCCAGCTCCTGCTGACGCTGGTCTCGTCGTCGAATGCGGAGAATGCCGACACGCTGTGGGGCTTCATCCGCCGCTATCGTCCGGGCGTGACGCCGGCGACGCATCCCAAGCTCGACGCGATGGTCGGTTATGCGATCAATTATTATCGCGACTTCGTCCTGCCGACGAAGAAATTCCGCGATCCGGCCGAGCAGGAGCGCGCGGCGTTGTTCGATCTGCGCGATGCGCTCTCGAACATGCCCGAGGATGCGACCGCGGAGAAAATCCAGGACGTGGTCTACGAGATCGGACGCCGCGAGCCGTTCCTCGACGAGAAGAAGAAGGCCAAGGACGGCAAGCCCGGCGTCTCACTCGAGTGGTTCAACATGCTCTACCAGGTGCTGCTCGGGCAGGAAAAGGGCCCGCGCTTCGGCTCTTTCGTCGCGGCCTATGGGCTGAAGAACACGGTCGACATGATCGACGGGGCATTGGCGCGGAGCGCGTGACTGTCATTCCGGGCGCGTCGCGATCAAAACCCTCGCTCCGTCATCCTGAGGTGCGAGCATCGCTGGCAAGTTTACGCAGCCAGCGTAGACTTGGCTGCGTGCGAGCCTCGAAGGGTGCACGGCCACTGCGTGGCCGTCGCCCTTCGAGGGCCCGCTTCGCCGGCCACCTCACGATGACGGTGATAGGCTTGCTCTCCCGGCTCTTCGCAAGCGCCCCGGAATGACGAGTCTTACTGGCTCGCCCACATGATACGCGCGACCCACAGCACTTCCGACATCGCCAGCGTACGGGCGGGATGTTCAGGATTGAGCGAATGCAGCTCGAGCGTCTTTGCGGTCTTGCGCGCGAGTTGCTTGACCATCACCTCGCCCTCCTTGGTCTTGACCACAACCCGGTCGCCGCGACGAACCGGTGCTGCCGGCGACACCACGATTACGTCGCCCTTGCGGAAGGCCGGCTCCATCGAGTTGCCGGAAATCTCGAGCGCATAGGCGTGCTCGTCATTGACCGAGGGGAAAGCAATCTCGTCCCAGCCCTTGCCGACCGGGAAGCCGCCATCGTCAAAATAGCCGCGGGCGCCGGCTTCGGCGAAGCCGATCAGCGGCACGGCTTGCGTGATCGGGCGCGCGGTCTCGGAGATCAGCGCGATGAAGGTCTCGACGCTGGTGCCGGTGGCGGCCAGCGATTTCGCGACCGACTCGGTCGAGGGCCAACGGGCGCGGCCATCCGGCGTGATGCGCTTCGACTTGTTGAAGGTGGTGGGGTCGAGCCCGGCCTTCTTGGCGAGGCCGGACGCGGAAAGCCCGGCGCGCGCCGCGAGCCGGTCGATGGCAGTCCAGATCTGGGCATGCGTCAGCATGGCGGGCCCCATGCGCTGCGATCAGTCGAAAGGTGTGACTTCTGTCCTACCTAGAAGTAGGAATTAGTCCCGTTTCGCGGCGCTGTCCAGCCCTGCCGTCAGGTTTCTTGTGCGACGCGCGGCCGCGCACTAGGTTCGGGCGCTGAAAATCGGAGTTCTCGCGGCGTGATCGCCCTGCTGGAGCGCCTCGCGCGCCCGTTCCTTCACCGTTTCGATCCCGAGGAAGCTCACCGGATCGCGCTGCGCGCCCTGCAATGGGCGCCGCTGCCGGCCGCGCGGCCCGACGATTCGCGGCTGCAGGTCCGCGCCTTCGGGCTGAATTTCCCCAATCCGGTGGGCCTCGCGGCCGGCTTCGACAAGAACGGGGAGGTGCCGGACGCGTTGCTGCGGCTTGGCTTCGGCTTCGTTGAAGCCGGCGGAGTGACGCCCCGTCCGCAGGCCGGCAATCCGCGCCCGCGGCTGTTCCGCCTCGATGCCGATGGGGCCGTGATCAACCGGCTCGGACTGAACTCGGATGGTGCGCCGGTCGTGCTCCGGCGGCTCGCGGCGCGCGCGCATCACGGCGGGATCGTCGGCATCAATATCGGTGCCAACAAGGACAGCCAGGACCGCACCGAGGACTATGTCCGCCTGGTCGAGGGATTCGCGCCGGTGGTCTCCTACATCACCATCAACGTCTCGTCGCCCAATACACCCGGGCTACGCAATCTGCAGGAGGCCAAAAGCCTCGACGATTTGCTGGCGCGGGTGATCGAGGCGCGCGATCGCGTTCATGTGCGGGCCGGTCCGACACCGCTTCTGCTCAAGATCGCGCCCGACCTGACGCTCGCCGATCTCGACGACATCGTCGGGATTGCCCGCACCCGCAAGGTCGACGGAATGGTGGTCGGCAACACGACGGTGACCCGTCCGCCCGCCTTGCGCGAGCGCGAAAAGGCGATCGAGCAGGGCGGATTGTCCGGCAAGCCGCTGTTTCGCCTATCGACCCGGATGCTGGCGGAGACCTATGTTCGGCTGGAAGGCGCGATGCCGATCATCGGCGTTGGCGGGATTGATTCGGGCGCCGCCGCGATTGCCAAGCTGCGCGCCGGCGCATCGCTGGTGCAGCTTTACAGCGGATTGGTGTTTCACGGGATTGCGCTGGTCTGCGATATCAAGCGCGCGTTGCTGAAGCAGGCGGAGATAGGGCCGCTGGCCGAGCTTGTCGGCGTTGATGCCGCCGACATCACCGCGCAGCCATGGCCGGTGTGAACATCGTCATTCCGGGGCGCTGCGAAGCAGCGAACCTGGAATCCAGTGGCAAATGAGTTCGTGAATGGATTCCGGGTTCCGCGCCTTCGGCGCGCGCCCCGGAATGACTGTAGCTACCGCCCCTTCGGCGCGTTGATGAAACGCATGATCAGCCAGACCGGGATCACGATCACCGCGCCAAGCAGGAAGTAGCGCCACAGCCACTCGACGGCATCGAAGCCGAGATTCCAGATCGTCTCGAACAGCCGCTGGATGCTGCGGATGATGTTGTAGGGGTCGAGGCCGAACGTCACCATCACGAAGCCGACGAGGACCGACAGCAGGACCAGGCGGCCGGCGACCGCGAGCGGCGATCCGCCCAGAAAGCGTGTGACGGTATCGCTTTGCGCGGGACGTGGTGTCTCGATCGAGGCGCGCGGATCGTTGGTTGACATAGTCCCCTCCATCCGGAACGTATCCGGAAGCGCATCATCTAATCATGGGGTAGGGGCTTGCAAGCCGCCCTGCAATTGGCCGCGGCCCCGCTCGATCAACTCGACCATTTTTTCCAACGTTTCCAGTCGGTCAGCTTCACGCGCTGGTTTGTCCCAGCGCAGCCGGGAGATTCGGGGGAAGCGCATCGCGATACCGGATTTGTGCCGGGTCGAGCGCTGCAGACCCTCGAAGGCGACTTCGAGCACGAGGCCCTCGTCCGGCCCGTATTTGACCGAGCGCACCGGCCCAAATCGCTCGAACGTGTTGTTGCGGACATAACGGTCGATCCTGATCAGTTCCTCGTCGGTGAAGCCGAAATAGGCCTTGCCGACCGGCACCAGCGTTTCGACGCCGTCGATCTGCGTCCAGACGCCAGAGGTATAATCGGAATAGTAGGACGAGCGCTTGCCGCTGCCGCGCTGCGCATACATCAGCACCGCATCGACCGTGAATGGGTCGCGCTTCCATTTCCACCACAGTCCCTTCGGTCGGCCGGGGACATAGGGCGCATCGCGGCGCTTGATCATGACGCCCTCGACCGCGTTGGCATCGTCGCCGGCCCCGGCGGATGCAGGATCGGCACGGGCGGCGGCGAGTTCGTCCCAGGTTTCGAAAGCGACAAGCGGCGACAGATCGAGGCGCGGATGGGTGTGGCGCGCGATGAAAGCCTGCAGCCGCCTGCGGCGTTGGTCGAACGGCAATTCGCGCAGGTCTTCGCTGCCGTCGACCAGCAGATCGTAGGCGCGCAGATGGGCGGGGTATTCGGCGATCAGTTTTGGCGTGACGGCCTTCCGGTTGAGTCGCTGCTGCAGCACATTGAAACTCTGAACGCGACCCTCGCGCAGGATCAGCAATTCGCCGTCGAGCGACCCTTTGAAATTCAGCGATTCGAGAAGATCGGGAAAGCTTTTCGAGATGTCCTCGCCGGTGCGCGAATACATCCGCACGATCCGGTCGCCGCTTTCAGTGACGCCGGCTGAGGCCTGGACGCGGATGCCGTCCCATTTCCATTCGGCCAGAAAGTCAGCGGGGTCGAGCTTTTCGAAGTCGCTGTCCTCGATTGCCTGCGCCAGCATCGCGGGACGGAACGGCGCCGGATCGGTGGTCTCCGGCTTCTCGCCGCGGCCTTCCAGCCACGCGAACAGGTTTTCGTAAGGCGGCTCGAGGCCGGACCACATCAGCTCGATCTCGGTCACGTCCTTGTCGCCAAGCGCGGCGGCCGCGGTCTTGGCAAGCCGCGCCGAAACGCCGACGCGTAACGCTCCCATCACCAGCTTGAGCAACGCCCAGCGACCGGTCTCGTCCAGCGCGTCGAGCCAGCGTGCGATCTGTGCGGGAAGCTGCGCCTTGCCGAGGGTGTTGAGCGTGGTCACCACATCGCTGATCGAGGGGATGAAGTTGGGGCGTGCATCCGGCACAGGCCACATCAGCGCGATCGTCTCCGATGTATCGCCGACGAAATCGCGCGACAGGCCGAACAGCACCGGGTCGGCGCGTTCGGTGATCAGCCCGCGGATCATATTGGGTTTTGCATATTGAAATGTCAGGCCGCCGGTGAGCGCAGCCAGCGCATAGCCGCGCTCGGGATCCTGCGTATGCCGAAAATAATCCGTCATCAGCCGCAGCTTGTTGTTGCGGCCGGGCTCGTAGGCGAGGCGATCGAGCAGTTCGGCGAAGCGGTTCATATGGGGTTTCCAGCTTCGTCTTCGTTGGACACTCCATCGGTCTCGTCCTCGTCGCCATAGCCGACGATGTCGAGCGGTCGCGCCTTCAGCCCCTGCAGGCCGCACCAGTGAACCAGCGCATCCTCCTGCCCATGCGTCACCCAGATTTCGGACGCGCCGGTGGCCACGATGGTGTCGCGCAGCCCGTCCCAGTCGGCATGATCGGAGATCACCAGCGGCAATTGCACAAGGCTTTGCCGCGCACGCGCTCGCACCCGCATCCAGCCGGACGCAGACGTCGTGACCGGATCGGGGAAGCGGCGCGACCACACCTCCTTCAGCGCCGAGGGAGGGCAGAGCGCGATGGTTCCGCCCAGGTCCTGCTTCTTCACATCGCGGACAGGACGGAGTTCGCCGAGATCGATGCCGCGCGCGAGATAATAGCGCGACAGCGTTTCCATCGCGCCGTGCAGATAGATCGGCTCGCGATAACCGGCCTTGCGAATGAGCGCGATCACCCGCTGCGCCTTTCCGAGCGAATAGGCACCGACCAGATGTGCGCGCTCGGGAAACAGCGTGACCGAATGCAGCAGCTTTGCGATCTCGGCATCCGGATCGGGATGGCGGAACACCGGCAGGCCGAACGTCGCCTCTGTGATGAACACGTCGCATCGCACCAGTTCGAACGGCGTGCAGGTCGGGTCCGGTACGTCCTTGTAGTCGCCGGACGCCACGATCCGGCAGCCGCCCCGTTTGACCGCGATCTGGGCCGAACCAAGCACATGGCCGGCGGGGCGGAAGGTGGCGCTGACGCCGTTCAGGGTCACGGTCTCGCCGTAGCGGATCGCCTGCGTCGCGCCGGCGAAATTCTCGCCGTAGCGCAACCGCATGATATCGAGCGTTTCCTGGGTCGCCAGCACGGCGCCATGCCCGGCCCGGGCATGGTCGGAATGGCCATGCGTAATCAGCGCCCTGTCGACCGGACGGGTCGGGTCGATGTAAAAGCCGCCGGTCTTGCAGCAGACGCCGGAGGGTGTCGGCAAAAGCAGGTCTTCGGGACGCATGGTGGCTAGATAGGCTGTCTGAGGAAAATCGCGAGCAGATGTCTGCAACGCAGCAAAGTCACGTCCTGTTTCAGTCGTCGGGCGACCTGATCGCCGACCGGCGCTATGGCATGGCGCGCGAGTTCCGGGAGCGCGGCGATCGGGGCGCGGCCATCGATCTGCTGGAACAGACGGTGGAGCGCACGCCGGGCTTTGCCGCGGCCTGGTTCGATCTTGGCGACCTTCGCGAGATCGCGGGCGACCGCGATGGTGCGGTAGCGGCCTTCGATCAGGCGCTGGCAGCAGACCCGTCCGACCGGCACGGCGCTGGACTGCGGTTGCGGCTACTGAACATTGGCGGGCACGCGATGTCGACCGATTATGTGCGTTCGGTGTTCGACCAATATGCGACGAAATTCGACGATGCGCTGGCAGCGCTGGCCTATAACGCGCCGGACCTGCTGGCAGAGGCCGTGACGGCGCTCTGCGACGCGGAGAACCGCGCCGTGCATTTCGCCACCATGCTCGATCTCGGCTGCGGCACCGGATTGTCAGGCGCTGCATTCCGGCCTGTTTGCGACTGGATCGAAGGTGTCGACCTCTCGCCCGGCATGGTGGCGCAGGCGCGCCGCAAGAACCTCTACGACAAGCTCGATGCCGCCGACCTGACCGAAAACCTCGACCGCCATATTCGCGCGGATGCCCGCTTCAATCTGATCGTGGCGGCGGATGTGTTCGTGTATTGTGCCGACCTGACGCTGATCGCAGCGCTGGTTCATGACGTGCTGGCGTCAGAAGGGTTGTTCGCCTTCACGGTCGAGACCCATGACGAGGGCGGCGTGATCCTTGGACCGAAGCTTCGTTATGCCCATGGCGAAGCGCATGTGCGCACCGCTCTCCAGGCCGCTGGCCTGACGATCCGGACACTCGTGCCAGTCTCGACCCGGATGGAAGCCGATGTTGCTGTGCCCGGTTTGCTGGTGATCGCGGAGCGCGCCGCGTCTTCGCCATTGTCGCAGCGGTAAAGTCGAGCGTGGCTCTCCTCGATCCGATCGCAGCACCCGCCATCTTGCCCGATGTTTTTGCACGCTGGTTCGCGGCCCGCGGCTGGGCGCCGCGCGCGCATCAGCTCGACCTGCTGACGCGCGCGCGCGAGGACAGGTCGGTTTTGCTGATCGCGCCGACCGGCGGCGGCAAGACGCTCGCGGGTTTTCTGCCGACGCTGGTGGAATTGAGTGACGAGACGCGCGGTGCGGGGGAGAAGAAGCGGCTCGTTTCCGCTGGGCGTTCGGTGCAGCGTTCTCAGGGCCTCCACACCCTCTACATCTCTCCCCTGAAAGCGCTCGCGGTCGATATCGCGCGCAATCTCGAAACCCCGGTCGCGGAGATGGGCCTGCCGATCCGGATCGAGACCCGCACCGGCGATACGCCCGTCTCCAAACGCACCCGTCAGCGCCGTGATCCGCCTGATATTCTGCTGACCACACCGGAGCAGCTTGCGCTACTGCTCGCGTCCGCCGATGCGCCGTATCTGTTCGGTACGCTGAAGCGCGTCATCCTCGACGAACTGCACGCACTGGTCACCTCCAAGCGCGGCGACCTCCTCTCGCTCGGGCTGGCGCGGCTGTTTCGTCTTGCACCGGGCCTGCACACCATCGGGCTATCTGCAACGGTCGCTGAACCGGACGATCTGCGGCGCTATCTGGTGCCGCAGCCGCGCGACAGCGAACGTATGGCCGATCTCGTGATCGCAAAGCAGGGCGCCGAGCCGCATGTCTCGATGCTGGAACCAGATGCACGCGATCCGGATTCGTACATTCCGTGGGCCGGGCATTCCGCGCGCCACGCCTATCCGCAGATCTACCAGCTGATCAAGCAGCACAAGACCACGCTTGTGTTCGTCAATACGCGCAGCCAGGCCGAGCGCATTTTCCAGGAGCTGTGGGGCATCAACGATGACGGGCTTGCGATCGCGCTGCATCACGGCTCGCTCGATGTCGCGCAGCGGCGCAAGGTCGAAGACGCCATGGCGACCGCAAAGCTGCGGGCGGTGGTGTGTACCTCCTCGCTCGATCTCGGCATCGACTGGGGCGACATCGATCTTGTGATCAATGTCGGCGCGCCGAAGGGATCGTCGCGGCTGCTGCAGCGCATCGGCCGCGCCAACCACCGACTGGACGAGCCTTCGCGCGGAATTCTTGTGCCCGCCAATCGCTTCGAAGTGCTGGAATGCCGTGCCGCGATCGAAGCGGTCGGCGACAACGCGCAGGATACGCCACCCTTGCGCACCGGCGCTCTCGATGTGCTGGCTCAGCATGTGCTGGGCACAGCGTGCGGCGAGCCATTCGATGCCGATGTGCTCTATGAAGAAGTGACGTCTGCCGCACCCTATCGCGAACTCACGCGAGCGGATTTCGACGCGACTCTGGATTTCGTTGCGACCGGTGGCTACGCCCTCAAGGCTTATGAGCGCTTCGCCAAGATCAAGCAGGACAAGACCGGGCGGTGGCGTGTGACGCATCCACGCTTCGCGCAGGCCTATCGCATGAATGTCGGCACCATCGTCGAAGCCGTGATGCTGAAGGTGCGGCTGGTGCGCTCACGCGGCGGCGGCAGCGGACGCACCGGACCGGTCGGGAGGGGCGGGCGCATCCTCGGCCAGGTCGAGGAATACTTTGCGGAGACACTGGCACTCGGCGACACCTTCGTATTCGCGGGTGAAGTGTTGCGCTATGAGGCCATGGTCGAGGACGAGCTTTACGTGTCGCGCGCGGCCGATGACGACCCCAAGGTGCCTTCCTATGAGGGCGGCAAGTTCCCGCTCTCGACCTACCTCGCCTCGCGGGTGCGCAACATTCTCGCGACGCCGTCGGAATGGCAGGCGTTGCCGCAGCCGGTGCGCGAATGGTTGGAAATCCAGGAGCGGCGCTCGGTGTTGCCGGGTCCGCGCGAATTGCTGGTCGAAACCTTTCCTCGCGCCGATAAGCATTACCTCGTCTGTTACCCGTTCGAGGGACGGCTGGCGCACCAGACGCTCGGCATGCTGCTGACGCGGCGTCTTGAGCGCGCACGGTTGCGTCCGCTCGGTTTCGTGGCGAACGAATATGCGCTGGCGGTCTGGGGACTCGGCGATGTCGGGCTGAAGGTCCGGCGCGGCGAGCTCTCGCTCGGGCAACTGTTCGACGAGGACATGCTGGGCGACGACCTGGAAGCCTGGCTCGCCGAGTCGATGATGATGAAGCGGACCTTCCGTACCAACGCCGTCATCGCCGGCCTGATCCAGCGCCGCTCGACCGACCGGGAAAAGACGCGGCGGCAGGTCACGATTTCGACCGACCTGATCTACGATGTGCTTCGCAAGCACCAGCCCGATCATCTGCTCCTGAAGGCGGCGCGTGCCGATGCTGCAACAGGTCTGCTCGATATCAAGCGGCTCGGCGAAATGCTCTCCCGGATCAGGGGTCGAATCGTCCACAAGCCACTGGAGCATGTGTCGCCGCTCGCGGTTCCGGTGATGCTCGAAATCGGTCGCGAAACGGTGTACGGCGAGGCTGCGGATGCGCTCCTGGCGGAAACCGCGGACGAGCTGGTCAAAGAGGCAATGACGGGGGTTTCAGGTGGTCGCCACGGCGGCAAGTAACTGGCCGGACTATCAGGCCGACGAGGTCGAATTGGCGGGCAGCAGGCTGGTGGTCGATCCGGCCGGCATTCTGTGGTGGCCGGCGGAGCGGCTGCTGGCAGTGTCAGACCTGCATTTCGAGAAGGCGTCGAGCTTCGCACGCTATGGCGCGCTGCTGCCGCCCTTCGATACGGCGGCCACGCTGGCGCGGCTGTGCGAGGCGATCATGCGCTACCGGCCGCGCGCGGTGCTGGCGCTGGGCGACAGCTTCCATGACGGTGAAGGCCCGCAGCGGCTTTGCGATACCGATCGTGAGGCTATTGCAGCGCTCCAGCAGGGCCGCGACTGGATCTGGGTCGCCGGCAACCACGATCCCGATCCCGCGGTCGGGATCGGCGGCGTGTTCACCCCGGAACTCGTGATCGGCGCCGTCACCTTCCGTCACGAGCCGCGCGGACAGACGGGCGAGATCGCCGGCCATCTGCACCCGATGGCGCGGATCAGCGCGCGCGGCCGCTCGGTCAGCCGCAAGTGCTTTGCGATCGATGCCGAGCGCATGGTGATGCCGGCCTTCGGCGCCTTCACCGGTGGGCTCAATATCCGCGCGCCGGCCTTCATGACTGTGTTTGGCGCGCTGTCATTCCGAGCACATATGCTGGGCGCCACGCGGCTTTACGCGGTGGACGCGGTGCGCTGCTTGCCGGGTTGATCAGTCTTTCCTGAAAATCAACGCGGCGAACCAGCCGGTCGCAAGCGCCATCAGCGTCGTGAACAGGCCATACAGAATGCCGTGATTGGCGGCGGCATTGACGATGAACTGCTCGATCCCGACCTTGACGACTTCCAGCGCGGAATTCGCGCGCGCAAGCTCGGTGCCGTCGGCAAACAGCCTGACATCGACGTCATAGGAGCCGACCGGGGATTCGGCCGGCAACCTGATGGTGGCGCGGAACAGATTGGGCGTGAGGAAGGTCACGCCCGTCGGATCCTCGACATAGAGCTTGCGCTGTTTGCGCAGTCGAATCAGCGCATCGCGAAAAATGTCGTGTTCGCCGGACTGGATCTCGGATGTCAGCGCTGCGCGGGGCACCAGTGATATGCCGACCTCCTGACGGCGCAGCAATTCGGCCGATGCGATATCGCTGACTGGGCGATTGCTCAGCACGGCGAGATAGGTCGGCGTGTTCAGGAAGCTGCGCGATTCCGTATTGGTCCAGATGCCGACAACCAGATCCTTCCGGCGCACCACCAGCGTCTCGCGCGGGCCAGTGACGGTGACGACGATATCGTAGCCGCCCTTGCGCGAAACCGTCTTGGCGTCCCGCTCGATCGAGCCGAACAAGACCAGCTCGATACCCGTGAAGCTCGACGTTACCAGCACCTGATGGCTGGACAGCGACGTGATCAGCCGTTCTGCGGAAGCCGGTAAGGTCGCAAGCAGTAGCAGAGCACAGGACAGAGCGATGCGCTTCATCATCCGCCGTCTCCGGTGAAGCGGATGGAGAACAGTTCGGACGGTTCGATCACCAGGTTGAGCGCGAAGCGGACCCCGACGCCGAGGACAAGCAGGCCAAGCAGGAGCCGCAGCCGTTCCGCACGCATCCGCTGTCCGGCGCGAGCGCCGAATTGTGCGCCGACCACACCACCGACCATCAGGATAAGAGCGAGCAAGGCATCGACCAACTGATTGGTTGCGGCATGCATCACCGTGGCCGATGCCATCGTAATCAAGGTCAGCACGGTGGACGTACCGATTACGGTCGCAGTCGGCACCCGCAGGAAATAGATCAGCATCGGCACCAGCAGAAAGCCGCCGCCGATGCCCATAAGGGCGCCGATGAACCCGATGATGAAGCCGATACCGAGGACTGGGATCGCCGAAACATAGATCTTCGAACGCTTGAATCTGACCTTGAAGGGCAGCCCGTGCAGCCAGGTGTGGCTGCCGGGTCTGCGCAGGACCACGGGATATCCCTGGTAGGATCGCATGATGGCGCGGATTGCCTCATTCACCATCATGCCGCCGACAGCGACCAGCAGCACCACGTAGGATAGCGCAATCACCAGATCGAGCAGGTCGGCGGATCGCAGGACGGTGAAAATCCAGACGCCGCCCGCGGTGCCGACGATGCCGCCCCCGAGCAGCATCATCGCAAGAGGCATGTCGATCGCGTTGCGCCGCCAGTAACTGAGCGCGCTTGACGTGGAAGATGCGGCAATGTGGCTGGATACGGTCGCAACCGCGACCGCCGGGACGATCCCGATAAAGATCAGGAGCGGGGTCATCAGGAAGCCGCCGCCGATCCCGAACATTCCCGAAATGAAGCCGACCGCCAGCCCCATGCCGAGCAGAAGGAACATATTGACCGGCAGGTCTGCGATGGGGAGATAGATCTGCACTAGCGTCCCAAATCCGAAGCTCGCTCAACCCTGACATTGCCCTTCATGCGAAGGCTGCCGGCAGGTTGATGTCCGGAATGGTGGTTCAGGCATTCCCTCAACTGGACTCGCCGCGGCGCTCAGGGGATTTCCGAACCGCCACACCGTGGCGCGATCAGTTCTTGGCTAGGTCAGAGACCCAGCCGACCTTTGCGGCAAACAATCCGGCGCGCGGCCGCCGAATGACGCCGCGTTTGTCCCATCCGTACAGGACTTGATGGATGAGTCGACTGATTTGTCTCTGAAATGCGCGGTTTTGCAGCGATCGTTAAGACGCCGTGACCTTCACGACACTGCCGGCCCGCGGCTTCTTGCCGGGAGCAGAATCGGCAGCCGGGCGATCCCAGCCGCCGGGAGGCGCGGCGACGGTCACCGCGTCGTCGGGCTGCGGCTGGGCAGTGAAGGACTGAACCGCATTGCGGGCGGCAGCAAGGGAAGCGGCATCGAGCTTCGAGCCGATCTCGTCGCGCTTTTTGGCTGCGTCATTGTCGCCCTGGAGCGCGGCCAGCGCGAGCCACTTGTAGGATTCGAGGATGTTCTGATCGACGCCGATCCCGCGAGCATGAAGGATCGCGAGATTGTACTGGCTATCCGCAACCCCGTAATCGGCGGCACGCCGGAACCATTCGGCGGCGGTCTTGTAATCGGGCTTGCCGTCGATGCCCTCGGCGTACAGGACGGCCATGTTGTGCATAGCCTTGGCGTTGCCCTTCTCCGCGGCAGCCACGTAATGGCGGCGCGCGATCGTCAGGTTTTTCTTCACGCCGATGCCCTTTTCGTAAAGGCCAGCGAGGCGGAAATGCGCGGGCGCGAGCCCGGATTCGGCGGCGCGTTCCAGCCAGCGCAATCCGGCCTCGGTATTCTGCGGAACGCCACGGCCTTCGATCTGTCGGATGCCAACTTCGTATTCGGCCGCCGGCTGTCCCTTGATCGCCGCGTTGCGCAGTTGCGCCGGCAGCTTGTCCGGGAGTGAGGGTAGCGTGCCGCGCGAGAGCGCTGGTGACGGTCCGGTAAGCGGATTGGTCTGCGGGGCGGACGTGCCGATCGAGCCAGTTGAATCGGGGGCGGCCGGCGCAATGACTGGCGGTTGCGCGACAGCTCTCGGACGTTCGATCACGCCCGAGGGAGGCGCAGCGAAGATGTCCGGTTTCGACGGCAGGGTAACAGGTGCGGCTGCAACCGGACGGCGCTGTTGCGGCTCCTGATCCTCGGCAGTGTCGAAGGTCGCGGGCGCGCTGACCTCGGCAACCGGTGGGGTGCCGGTATCGAACAGGTCGATGGCGACGCGCGCGGATGCGGCGATCAGAATAAGGGCGCTGGCGCCGACGAACAGTGAGCGGACTTTCCGCGAGATCGATTTGCCCGACTTTTCAGACGCTTCGTCGGGTCTTTCGGCGGATATCTCGGGTGCTGCAGCTGCGGCGGCCTGCGCCGCGCGGCGAGCTGCAGCGATGAAATTGGTCTGACCGGGGTGGTTGGCACCGCCTGGCTTGGCGCCGCCGAGCGCGGCCTCCGACGCCGCGATCCGTTCGGCCGCCGATGCCGGCGGACGCGCGCGCGGGGTTCCTGAACCAGGCTCAAGCGGGAAGTCCGGCGGCAGGCTTGGATCGATGGCGTTGCGCTCGCGCATGGAAGACGCCGGGGGTCTCGCTTGCGCAGGCGGCGGCATCGGCGCCGAGGCGGGCGGCGTGCCGGCTTTCGGTGTGTCGGCTGCGGCTGGCCGCGTATCGGCGGGCTTCGGCATATCCTGCGGCGCGGCGACGGGTGGCGCCATGCGGGGCATGTCGGCGGGCATCCGGGGAAGTTCGGCTTTTGGCATCCGGCGTTCCACCGCCTGTGCCGGCATTGGCATTGGCATCGGCGCCGGTGCTTCCGCTGCAAAGCGCGCCTCGCGAATGCCGCCCTCGATCATGGCGAGGCGGTCGACCAGGTGACCGAGCGTCGAATGCACGGCTTCCAGCGAATCCTGGGTGCGCACGAGATCGCGCTTCAAATGATCGACAGCCGGGGTCGGATCGATGACCGGCTGGTGGCTTGTGACCGGAATCTGGTCAAATCGCGCCTTTAAATCGGCGAAACCGCGCTCGATGGCGCCGAGAACCGGCAGCGCCGCAATCCGTTGTTCGAGCGTTTGCAGCATGTCGGAATCGAGGCCGCGCGATGTCGCCGCGACCCGTTCGACCTTCGCCGACAGCCCGCGGATTTCTTCCGACAATCCGGCCAGCGTGTCGTTCGACGCGACATTGGCGACGATGCCGCGCAACGCCACGATCGAACTCTCGAGCTGCTGCAGCGAGGCCGGATCCTGATAGGTGCCGGCCGACTGGTCGAGCCGTTCCGACAGATTGCGGACGGCCTGCTCGAATCCCGCCAGGCTTTCCGCCGGTTTGAGGCTGCGGATGGCGTCGCGCACATCGGACAGCGAGCGCTCCATCCCGGCAATGGCGTCCGGATCGACGCCGGCGGCGCGGCTGAAATCGATGCGCTCGGCGAGCCGTCGCACTTCCGCCTCCAGCGCCTCGATGGCGCGGCGTGGCATCGCCTCCAGCAGGCGGTTGGAGATCTCCGACAGGTCGGCACGAAGCTCGTGCAGCGCGCCGCTGAAATCCGGCACCGGCTGCCGCAGGGTCTCGATCTGCGCCGTCAGATTGCGAATTTGCGACTCCAGCCCCGACAAATCCGGAGCTGGCGCGGGGCGCAGCGGCTCGGCGTAAGTGGGCTGCTCCGGCGGATAGCCGGGGGCCAGCGGCGGCGCGTCGTAATGCTGCTGCGCCACAGACGGGTCGGTATCGAGCGCGCGCATGCGTGCGGCGATCTGGGCGACGGCATCGTCCACATTTGCAGGGATTTGAGCCGGCGCTGCAGCGGCCGGCTGGGGCGCCTGTTCGCGCCGCTGCGGCTCCGGAGGGGCATATTGCGCCGGGCCGTAGCCTTGCGGGCCCGAGTAATAGGATGGCGGGGCCTGATGATAGGGCGGCGCTGGCGGCGGCGGATAATGGCCGTGCGACGGGTATCCTTGCGGATAACCCTGAGGAGCATAGGCCTGCGGCGGATAGCCCGGCGGGGCATAGGCCTGTGGCGGATAGCCCTGTCCCGGATAAGGGAAGCCCGGTCCCGGATAATTCTGCGGCTGATAATTCTGCGGCGCCGGCGGCTGCGGAACATATTGCGCGGCCGCGCCGTAGCTGGCGGGCGGGAAATAATTCGGATTCGGCGCAGCCAAAGGCTCATCCGGCCGAGCACCGCTCTCAGTCGTTCGCACGCGCTCGTTCATTGCATGACCCGCATCGCCTGACCGGCTTTCGCGCCTTCAGCGGCCGCCATTCTTAGAATTGGGGTCTCACGAACAGCGGCCCGTCCCCCGGAACCGACTTTTCAATGTCACGGTAAATAAGCCGTTAACCGCAGGAATTTCTTAACAAAAATGCTGCCCGTCGCACGCCGCCGCGAAACCAAATAGCGTACGCAAACCGCAAGCTGCCCAGCGATTCGGGGGCACGGAAATTGGGGAAAGCGATGCCGGTCTACAACGCGCCCACAGACGACGTGATGTTCCTGCTCAACGATGTGTTCCACATCGAGCGCCACAACAATGTGGCGGGTTTTGGCGATGCGACGCCCGATGTGGTCGAAGCAATGCTCGTAGAAGCGGGGAAGCTCTGCTCCGAGGTGCTCACTCCTCTCAACCGAACCGGCGATATCGAGGGATGCTCGCGCCACGAGGATGGACGCGTCACCACGCCGGCCGGGTTCAAGTCTGCCTATGACCAGCTGGTGGCCGGCGGCTGGGTCGGTCTCGCTTGCCCGGCCGAATATGGCGGGCAGGGTCTGCCCGGCACCCTGACCGTGATCGTCAATGAGTTCATGGCCTCGGCCAATCTCGCCTTCTCGATGTATTCGGGTCTGGTGCAGGGCGCGGTTGCGGCAATCCTCACGCACGGCTCGGACGAGCAAAAGCGGACATTCCTGCCCAAGATGATCGAGGGTGTCTGGGCCGGCACCATGAATCTGACCGAGCCGCAATGCGGCACGGACTTAGGGCTGCTGCGCACCAAGGCGGTGAAGCAGCCGGACGGCAGCTACAAGATCACCGGCACCAAGATCTTTATCTCCGGCGGCGAGCAGGACTTAACCTCGAACATTATCCATCTGGTGCTCGCGCGGATCGAAGGCGCGCCGGAAGGCACCAAGGGCATCTCGCTGTTCATCGTGCCGAAGGTGATGGTCAACGACGACGGCACGCTGGGCGCGCGCAATGGCGTTGCCTGCGGCTCGATCGAGCACAAGATGGGCATCCACGGCAACGCCACCTGCGTGATGAATTACGACAATGCGACGGGCTATCTGATCGGACAGGAGAACCGCGGGCTTGCGGCGATGTTCGTGATGATGAACGAAGCGCGGCTCGGCGTCGGCGTGCAGGGGCTCGCGATGTCGGAGGTCGCGTATCAGAACGCGGTGATCTACGCGAAGGAACGCCTGCAGGGCCGTTCGCTCACGGGTGCGAAATTCCCCGACAAGCCGGCCGATCCGATCATCGTGCATCCCGACGTGCGGCGTACGCTGTTGTCGATCCGCGCCTTCAACGAGGCGGCGCGCGCGCTGGTGATCCAGACCGCGCTCTACGGCGATCTCGCGCATCGCTCGCAGGATCCGAAAGAGCGCCAGCATGCCGACGACATGATGGGCCTGCTGACGCCGGTGGTGAAGGGCGTGCTGACGGATACCGGTTTCGCCAACACCGTGAACGCGCAGCAGATGTATGGCGGACACGGCTACATTTCCGAATGGGGGATGGAGCAATTCGTGCGCGATGCGCGGATCCCGATGATCTACGAGGGCGCCAACGGCATCCAGGCGCTCGATCTGGTCGGTCGCAAACTGGCGAAGGACAGCGGCCGCGCGGTGATGGCGTTCTTTGCCGAGGTGCAGGGCTTCGTGAATGCGCACCGCGCCGACGATGCAATGAAGCCGATCGTCGAGCCGCTCGACGTGTCGCTCGGCCATCTGCAGGCGGCGACGATGTGGTTCATGAACAACGCGCTGAAGAACCCCGACAATGCCGGCGCGGGAGCTGCCGACTACATGCACATGTTCGGGCTGGTGGCGCTCGGCCTGATGTGGGGGCGCATTGTGCTGGCGGTGAACGAGACGCTGGCGAAGGGGGATGCGGGCGGCGGCGCACTCGATGCGCAGGCGCTGAAGAACAAGCTGATCGTGGCGCGATTTTTCGGCGAGAAGATGCTGCCGGAAACCGCGGCGCAGTTGAAGCGGATCGAGGCGGGCGCGGGCAGCGTGATGGAGATGGGGGAGGGTGGGTTTTAGAGGGTAGGCTGGGATAGCTACCTAAAGCCAAACATCGCGGAAGTTACGGGCCCCGCGAATATCAAAGTAGACTGCGCTCCCTCGCCTACCAAACTAATTGGGCGAGGCAGCGATTGCCGAACCATCGAGAAGCTTTTCAGGGTGGCAATAAAGCTTCCTTCTGGCGCAAGCCACAAGCCTTGAACTCTCAATAGCCCCGGTGCCTCGACTTCAAGTCCTAGTGCAATAACGCGGCCAGAAGAAGCGAAGTTAGGTTCGTAACTCCTCATTTTTTCGATGATCCATGCGGGGATGTAACTTTCAGTCGCGGGGACTGAGATTACCATTTTTCCGGGGCGGCGATCAAAGAGGACATTGGCGTCTTTTCTCGTTCGAACATGGTTGTAAGCGACACGAAGCACTTCCCGACCATCAAGTCGTTTTATTCGCGAATCAACGAGAAGGATGTCCTCTTCTGCCACGCGAAACGTAAATCTATTTTCGTTTGAGAGTTGGAAAACAATTTGTTCTGAATTTTCGGATTGTATAGCAATGGAGCCGAGCAGTATTTTTGGTTGATGCGCGGGCTCGACGTAGATGTGGTCGCGGTGTTCGTTAGAGGTGCGCCTGATGTTTTTCCAAGTGTAAAGCTTTGCATCGTCAATCTTGAGTGCGCCATGGTGAACATCATCATGGCACGTGGGGCAGATCGCGATCATATGTGCGCTGTCGTGTGATTTATATACTGACCAATGTTTGATGTGATGAATGTGGGAACGCCAGTTTGTGCAGCCTGGATTTGCGCATTTGCCTCCGCTTTCATCGCGAAGTTGGAGTTTTATCTTTAGTGGGATGCTTCTAACTCTCTTCGTCATTTTTTTTCAAGATCTGGGTCTATTTGAGATCGAAGCGGGAGATAAAGCGCAGGCGAAAGAGCGCATCCTCGGGCGGATTTCGCAGAAGAACTCGGCGGCTTGGCGACTTAGCTCCCCCTACAATGATTGCCTGTTCAGCGCTGTGCAAGCAACACTCGCTTTTTAGAGCCTGTAGGGCCCAGATGTGCTTCGATTATTACGCCTACAAATCCGTAGCCCGGATGAGCGCGGCGAAATTCGGGGCGAGCCTATCCCGCATCGCGCTTTGTTCCATGCGGCTGCGAAAACGAAAGCGCGCTGGCTAAAGCCGTAACCCGCCGATTGGACTTGGGCGGCGGATTGCGCTTGTCATCCATCGGGTGTTGCGCTCTCGTTATCGAGCGTCAGTCAGGACAGAGCTATGAAAAATGGCAGCGCGTGCGCAAAGTGCGCCTCCTCCGATATCCTGAGAGTGGCTGGACAGACGGGCGCATTCGGCTCCGGCAACAATATCCTCGTCGGACGAACGATCTTCTCATCCGTCAATGTATCGCGGTTCGTGTGCGCCCAATGTGGCTACATCGAAGAGTGGGTCGAATCCGAAGCCGACCGGCAGAAACTACGATTGAAATATACGCAGCAAGCGTAGCCCGGATTGAGCGTAGCGAAATCCGGGTTGGCGTTCCCGCATGTCGCTGCGCTCATGCGGGCTACATGGCTGCCGTCACGGCCGGGCTTGTCCCGGCCATCCACGTCTTTGCTTGCTGCGAGCATGAACGCGTGGATGCCCGGCACAAGTGGCGTGACGATGGGGCCGCCTCGTCCTTCGAGACGGCGCCATAGCGCGTTGAAGACGCGCGTAAACGCGCTAATGGTCGCTCCTCAGGATGAGGGCGGTGAGAGAGCTGTGCGCTTTGCAAAGTCTGGGTCCCCGCTTTCGCGGGGACGAGCGGAGGAGGGATCGCGGCGATGGATGAGTTGCCGGTTCTTCCCGGTGGAACCTAATGAGCTCGTGCCGCGTTGCTCCAGACACCGGCCTCTGCACATTTGAACGACAAAACAATTTGTAGCAGCTCTCCCGGCCTCACCCTGGAGATTGCGAAGATGAAAAACCTCTTCCTGAGTACGTTCGCAGCCGCGGCCATCGGCGGACTATCGATGGGCGCCGCCTCGGCCATGCCGTTTAATAGCGGGTTGTCCGCAGCCGGCGTCAACAGCGGATTGCCTGCAGCCGGCGAAAGCCTCGTGCACCAGGCGCGGGTTGTCTGCCAGCGGAACGGGCGATGCTACAATACAAATCGCCGTGCCCGCGTGTCGCAGCGTTACTACGCGCCGCGCGCCTACCGCTACAATCGAGGCTATGGCTATAACAGGGGCTATGCGCAGCCCTATTACGGCGCCTATGGCGGCCCGGCCATCGGGATCGGTGTCGGCCCGTTCGGTATCGGCGTGTTCTGACGCACGTTTGCCTGACGCTTCGAATAAGATCCGCCGGGCCTGGAGTCCGGCGGATCCTGCAAGCGTGACCAGTAGCGCGGCCTGAGTCCGTGTGCCTGCGGAACTGTCTCGCGATGTGCCGAGTTGTCTCGGTTGCGCGGCTTTTGCCCGGCGGAGACACTCCCATGATGAGATCGACCTTGTTCGCTGCTGTCGCGTCACTCGCCATCGCAGGCGCGTCAGTCGCAAGCGCACAGCCCGTCAGCGTGGACACAGGCCAGGCCGGCGCAGGCATCACCTTCACGCCGGAGGAGCGGAAGGTTGTCCGTGAATGGATCAAGCGTCAGCGCAGTGTGTCGGCACGCGCGGGCATGACCGTGGGCGTGGTCCTGCCCGATGACGTGGAAAGTTATCCGGTGCCCGAGGACTGGGGACCGTCGGCTTCGGAATACCGCTACTTTCATTCGGGCGCGCGGGTGTATTTCATCGAGCCGTCGACGCGCCGGGTTGTATACGTATTCGAATAGCAGGCGTTCACGCCGTGCATCCAAACGAAAAGGCCCGGCGCACGATCATCGTGGCCGGGCCTTTAATGTCACGCTCAGGCGAAGGGCTTATCGCCAGACATTCTCGTCGCGTTCGCGGCCGCCGGCCATCGCGGCCCAGTAGGCGGCGCCGGCGGCAAACATCGACAGTGCACCGATCAGGAAGGCGATGCCGGCCGCGGCCTTGCGGGCCGTGTCGGCGGCCTGCTTGGCCTGCTCGATGGTGGTGTCGACGCGCTTGCGCGCCTCTTCCGGCGACAACCGCGTTTCGGCGGCGACCAGGCGCGCGACATAATCGCGATCCTCGTTGCTGATCTCGCCACGCGTCAGCGCATTGGTGGTGATCACCCGCGCAATCTCGGCGCGCGAATCGCGCGGCGCCGCGGCATTGGTGGCGGGATCGCCGGGAGCGGCGCGCATCATCCGGTCGAGCGCGGTCGACACCGCATCGCTGCGCGCGGCACCGGCCACCGCAGTGCCGGCGGCCCCGGACACGCCGGAGACCACGGCCGTCGACGACCAATAGGCGACCGCAACGCCGATCAACAGCGCCAGCGCCCACATCAGCAGACCATGCGCGCCGTCGCGCGATTGGCGTTCCTCGGTCGAGGCAGCAGCGCCGGACGGACGACGGTAGCGGCCGGCAAAATAGCCGCCGATCAGGAACGAGCCGATCATCACCACCGAGACATAGGCCGCGCCGACGATGGTGAGCGTCATTCCGGACGGATTGTTCCAGCTATAAGGAGATACGGATGCGACGCCGGCGGCGGAGCCGAATGCAAACAGAACGAACGACAGAGCGGTGGCGATCAGCGCGCCGCCAATGATTGCGCCCCAGTCAAAATTGGTGGATCGGTCGCTCGGCATCGCGACCACGGTGGTGGTGTCAGTCATGGGCAGATTTCCTTATCGCAGGCCGAAGAAGCTGAGAATGGCCATGACCACGACGATCAGGCCGACGATGTAGATGATGGAATGCATTGTGGTTCCTCCGGGATCGCGTCAGGAAACTCTGACACCGGAGCAAAGGTTTCATCGGCTGCCGAAATTTCTGGCAGGTGTCGCCGGGACGCGGCGCGACATCTTCGGGCGGAGTTCCGTCGTGCAATTTGGTCAATCCTGAAGACGGCGTTTCAGAAGCCGCATCAAACCGCATAACGATCACGTATGGGATGTTAATGCGCCTGCGCTATCGGTGGTCCATCCATCCAACAGAGAGGCCACCATGCGTGCGTTATTCCTCGCGGCGATTGCCGCCGCGACCGTTGCTGTGACTGTGAGTGTCGAATCCACGAGCGCCGAGGCCGCCGGCTGCGTGCGCGGTGCGCGTGGCGTGGTCTGCGCCGGGCCGGCTGCGGTGGTGGCTGCGCCGCGGGCGCGCGCTGTCGTGGTCGCGCCGCGGGCGCGTGTCGGCGTGGTTGCGCCGCGTGGCCGCGTGATCGTGCGTTAGAACAGCTCGCGGCGCATCAGCCAGATCGCGAACCAGCAGACATACCCGCATGGAGCATCTCGCTTCATGCGGGTTCTGAGTTCAGGACAGGCCGAAGCGTTGCGGCCAACCCTCACACATCGAGTTCGGGCGGAATGCGGCCCGACCGGAACAGCACCTTCGGCTCGTCGTCATAATCGCCGGTTTCGGGATCGCCGGTATTGGCGAGCAGCACCACGCCGGCCCTGATGGTGGCGAGACGATCGGCGGCGCGCTGCGCCTGGCGCTCGGTCTTGTAGGACGCGGGCGGATCGGATTTCAGCCGCGCGCCGCGGCCGGGCTGAAACGACTGCACGATATAAACGGTCTCGACGGCCATGCTGCTGCCTCGTGCTATGTCGCTGCGTACGAAAATCCGGCCGGCCTGCTCACCCGACAAAAAAGCCCGGCGCGAGCCGGGCCTTTGCGTGACGATCCCGGCCGCCAGTGTCAGGACTTGGTCGTCAGGATTTGGTCGGCTCGACCGGCTGGCTGGCAGGCTCGCTCACCGGAACGGGCGTCATCGGCTCGGAAACCGGAACGTTGCTCATCCGATCGCCGGATAGGTGAAGGTCGGACATGTGAGGGTTGGTCATCGGAATGTCCTTTTGAAAAATCTCAATGAAAAAGAGAGATGAATGGTAGCTAACGGGGGAAGCCCAAAGCACAAGGCGCGCGAAAATATAAATGCGGGCCGCCGCTCACTCATGTACCACCCCGGCCAAACGCGACACCGCGCCCGCGATTCGTCCGTCCGAACCTCTGTAAGAAAGCTCCGCCATGACCGAGACTACACGCGACAGCAACGGCATCATCCTGAGTGACGGCGACTCGGTGACGCTGATCAAGGACCTCAAGGTCAAGGGCACGTCGGAAACGCTCAAGCGCGGCACGCTGGTGAAGAACATCCGGCTCACCGGCGATGCCGGCGAGATCGAATGCAACACCAAGCAGGTGAAGGGACTGGTTCTGAAGACGGAATTTCTGAAAAAGGCCTGACAGGCGCGCGGCGGCGCTCAGGCCGCCGTCACTGCGCGAACGAGCGCCGGATATGTTCCAGCCGGTTGGTCGGATGCCGGTATAGCGAGTTGTTTGCCGCGCTGGCATGGGGCGTGTCGTGACAGGACACCGCGCCCTTATGGACCGTCTTGCCGCTCTGGTTGTGGAAGTCGAGCTCGCGGCATTGGTCGCGGTCCATGACCACGATGCGGCCGGTGGCGGGATCGCGCTCGTTCGCGATCGGGGCCACTCCGGCGACCGCGGGTGCGTTTTGCGTTGCCCGCATTTCCTTGAACATGAAGACGCTGGCGACGATCAGACCGAACACGCAGCAGATCGTCAGCACCTGCACCACGCCTGCGAAACCGCTACGGCGCGCCTTGCGGACTACCACGACAGGGCGGGGCGCAACCTCCGGCTTGACTTCCTCGGCTACCGCTTGTGGCTTTCGGGCCGGCTTGTCAGTCCACTGAACCATGTCGCACGCTCTTACAATCGGCGGAGCATTCCGCAACGTGCGTGCAACTTATTCAAAAGAGTTTAATGGCTCGCCAAGAACGAATGAAAACTTCGTTAAGCCGGTGCGGCGAATGCCGCGAGACCGGGGCCGCTATTGACACAGCAACCCGTCCGGCGCGGCGCCCGGCGGCTTTCCGGTTGCGCTCAGCCCCGGCACATTCTCCATCTTGTCCAGCGGCATAGCCGGCTTCGGTGCCTGGTATTTGACCTCGCGGTTCACCGGGATGCTGGCATAAGGCAGTTCGATCAATTCCACGGCCCCGATCCAGTCGTCGAATTTGCGCCACCGCACATATTGGCTGTCGAGCGCGGCCTCGTAGCTGCGCCACCACCTGGCCTTGGTGCCGCCGAGATAGGCGTGCGACACCAGGATCATGTCGGAGGGGCGGCCCGCAATCACGTTCTGCACCATGTTGAAGAAATCCGCGTCGGTGGAGCCGCGCGCCCACAGGCTGTAATCGCACAGCGAGCCTGTCCCCATCTCGCCGAACGGGACGTTCGACACCGAGACGATCTTGGCCTTGTATTCGCGCGGCGCGTAGACGATCGCGCGCTCGCCCGCAGTACCGCGCGCCAGCACATAGTCGATGCCGAGCGCATCGGCTGCCTTCAGCGTATTCTCGTCATAGGCAAAATACTTGCTGCCGAACACGCGCATGGTCTTGACCACGAGCGTCTGCTCGATCGCGGTCTTCACCTCGCGCATGCGCGCGAGCTGCTCGTCATAGGGCATGTCCCAGAACGGCTGCTCGGCATAGAGACCGGCGATCGGATAGCCCTTCAGTGCCAGCCGCACGAAATCCTGCGGATGCGCAGCGATCACATTGTGCTGCGCCTGAACCAGCGCGGTCAGTCCGCGGCGGTCCAGCTGCCGCTCCCACTGGCGGATGCCGTCGATCGATTCGAACTCGATCAGCATGATCAGTCCGTTGGTGCGTTTGTCCATCGGCTTGGCCATGTCGGTCTGCTGTCTGTGCTGAGCGTGTGCCTGCGGCAATGGCAAAGCATGAAGCAGAAGCCCGGCCGCTGTCAAAGCGGTCAAGCCCATGCGGCCGAGGGCAGACGGGAGCGCGCTCATAAGCCGGCCTATTCCTGGCTGATGAATGTCAGATACATCAAGCCAATGTAGACGACCGGAATGACGGCCAGCACGATGAACTCTACGAATCCCGGCGCCGGGCAGCCGCCGACAAACATCTGATAGCCGACATAGGCTACGGCGAGGACAATGATGCCGATGCCAATATACCAGGGCAGCAGGCGATTTCTCGCAGCGGTCGTGGCCATGTGCGTTACCTCCAATTATTGAAATGATATCGATCCGCCGATACGGACTCGTTGATCGAGGTCAAGCCAGGCCGGCGTCGAATCGGTTCTTATTTCAAGCAGACAAATCAGGTCGGATCAGGAGACGCACAATGCCCGTTTGGCTGGTGAAGGCGACCTGGATCGAGGACGAAATCGAAGCCAGTGAGCAATGGGAAGTGAATGCGCCGACGGAGCTGGAGGCGATTGCGAGTGTGAACGGCCATTTGCGCTATCAGCCGCATCATCTCGAAGCATCGCGCGTCTCTGCAGAGGCAGGCAGCGCCGCTCCGCCCGCGGGAGTTGCGCGGCGGGTCGTTGCCGGCTGAGGCCGGGCATCGCTTGCACCACATGACGCCGCAAAAAAAAGGACCCGGGGCTGGCGCATCCGGGTCCATTCGCAGAGCGGATCGGGGACGCTGATCCGCCGTGCTGTCTGAATTTTGCAGAGACGTTATTGGAACACGTACACGATGCGACGCGTCGCCGGATCGACCAGCACCGGTATATTGTTCACATAGACATACTGATAGCGATAGTCGGGCACGTTGTTCAGCACGACGGTCTGCGGCAGCCCGGCGCCAACCATGACGTTGCCGTCATAGGCGAAGGAATTGACCGCGTTGTTGGTCACATAAGTGCCGACGGCGCGCGGGGGCGGAGCATAGGTCGAGGCGTAGACCACAGGCTCGGTCGCGCCGAGGGCGCGCGCGCCGCTGGTAATCGCTTCAGCGATCGGCGCGAGCGGCGCGATGTCGGGCCGGTAGCTTGGCGCATAGCCGTAGGCGACATTGACCGGCTCGCGCACGATGACAATGCGCCCGGCCCCTGCCTGCAGCGACATGTATTGCGAATAGGCCCAGCCCTGACGGCCCCTGAACTGGACCTGACACCACAGGCTGCCCTCGACGCAGCCGAGGATCTGCGCTCTTTGGCGGGCTTTCATATAGCCGATCACCGGCTGTTCCGGGCCCGGACCGGAACGGATATTGAGGGCGGTGGTGGCGGTGCCGATGGTTTGCGCCTGCGCCGTGCCGGCCAGCGCAAGCGAGAGAACGGCCGCGGATAACAGAATGCGTCTCATGACAGACCTCGTGTGCTCGGAAGGTCCGGAAATGGAGTTCCGTTGCGACACCCGCACCCTACATCGTGCCTCGGTTATTTCTGCGCGCATTTGCGTGATAAAAAGTCGTCTAAACGTTGATTGAAACTTTCGCGGTTGCACGGATAGATTTGATTTTCATCAATACGTTTCCGCTCGTTCCTTCTTATCGATGGCATATGTCACACGTCCCGCATCCCGCCTGCCCAGGTTGCGCAAAGCCGATGACGGCATTCCGCACCAAGCTTGCCGGCCACCCGAGCCGGCGCTCGTTTCAATGCCGGCCATGCGGCACGGTCTATAGCGAGAAGCCCTCGCTTGACGTGCTTGCCGCCGATCGGGCTTTGGCATTGAATTTCGAGGCTGGGCGCTGTCGTCCGCAATAATGCACGCGGCTCGCGCGAGGTCAGGAATCGCCGGTTGAAATCGCTGACAAGAGTCATGGCCGGGCGGGCGGCCATGACAAAATCGCCGATACGAATCGACTGACCGATCGGGACTAATCAGCGCGACACATAAACGACCTGCCGGCTCGCCGGATCGACCAGCACGGGGTAGTCGTTCACATACGTGTAGCGGTAGGGCGAATTCGGCACAGGCCAAAGATCAATGCCTTCCGGCAAGCCCGCTCCGATATCCAGGTTGCCCGAAAGATAGACCGCGCTGAGCGGGTTGGCGGTCAGATAGGTGCGCACCGAGCGCGGCGGGATATAGGCCGGCGGCGGCGTGGTCGAGGCGTAGATGGTTTCGCGCGGGGCGATCAAGGCACCGGAGATTTCTCGCGATGCCGCCCCGGTGGTCGCGACCACGGGCGCGGTCAGCGGTGCATTGTAAGCCACGGCAGGGGCGGGCGGGTACGGAGCGGGCGGTGCCTGATAGACCACGACCGGCGCCGGTGCGACATAGGTCGGCACCGGGCCCGGCGCCGCATAAACCGTAGGCGGTGCTTGGTAGGTCACGACCGGACCCTGAGCAGGATAAGCCGCGACCGGTGGCGGGGCGATAACGGGCCGCGCCGCGACATTCACTTCCAACTCAGGCGCGGGAAGGGTGGCGGCAATGTCGCCGGTCAGACGCAGATATTGAGAATAGGCCCAGCCGGTTTGGCCGCTCACATCAACCTGGCACCAGCGGCTGCCTTCAATGCAGCCGAGCACGGTGGCGCGCCGGTTCTCGCGGATCATGCCGATCACCGGAAATTGCGGATCGGGACCGGAGCGGACATTGAGATCGGTGGTGGCGGTGCCGATGGTCTGCGCCTGCGCTAGCGAAAGCATCGCGACAGACGCGAGAGCAGCGGAAATGAATGTACATTTCATGACATCCTCGCATCCCCGTGAGATCAGTGTCTGGCGGGTGAACGCGGCGCTGCGAGGGATCGTTCCGGCTTCAACAATGGCGCGATTTGCCGGTTCCATCGTGACCCGGTAACCTCCGGCTATCAACTTTCCCGGGGGAGTATCCTAATGCTGCGTGCCGCGATCGCCTCTGTTGCCCTGATCCTCACCGCCTCGCTTGCGGCTGGGCAGACACCCGCCGACAGCCGCCTCAAGCGGATTGCGGATTCCAAGACCATCAAGATCGGTTATCGAGCTGCGGCAACGCCGTTTTCGTTCTTCAACCAGCAGACCAAGGAGCCGGCCGGCTACACCATCGACCTGTGCCGGCTCGCGGCGGAATGGATCGGCAAGTCGCTGAACACGTCCCTCAAGATCGAATGGGTGGAGGTGACGACCCAGAATCGCTTCGACATGGTGGCGCAGGGCAAGGCCGACATGGAATGCGGCTCCTCGACCATGACGCTGACGCGCATGCAGCAGGTCGACTTCTCATCGGTGACCTTCGTCGAGAGCACCGGCATGATCGTGAAAGCCGACGGAGGTATCTCCAAGGCGGACAATCTCAACGGCCAGAAGATCGCGGTCGCCGCCGGAACCACCAACGAGGCTGCGCTGGCCGAACTGGTCAAGCAGGGCAGGCTGAAGGTCACGCTGGTTCCGGTGAAGGATCGCGATGCCGGTATCGCCGCGCTGGAAAAGGGCGAGGTCGACGGATATGCGAGCGACAAGCTGCTGCTGGTCGGCGCGCGCTTCCAGGATGCCAAGGCGCTGATGATGCTGCCGGACGACCTGTCGTTCGAGCCCTATGCGATCGCGCTGCCACGCGGCGATTGGGCGTTCCGGCTGGCGGTGAATTCGGCGCTGGCCGAAGTGTTTCGGTCCGGCCTGATCTTCACCGTGTTCAGCAGGTGGTTCGATCAGGTCAAGCTGAAGCCCGGCCCGGTGCTGCTGAGCGCCTTCTCGCTCGGTGCTCTGCCACGGTAACGGCATCGCCGTATGAATGGATCGCCGCCGCGACAGCGGTGGCGATTTGTTGCGAGTGTGCTGGGAGTTTGTTCACCTTCATTCATGAAAGTGTGGACGGCGTTCAGAACTCGGCGACTCGCCGCATGTTACCGCTCTGCGCAGGAGCCTGTCTCGGACAGGCCGTTCCCGCGTGTTGAGGAGAGTATCATGCGCAAGATCCTGTTGACCCTCGTCGCCGCCGGGTCGATCGCGGCCGCGACCATCGCCGCGCCGACGCGTGCCGATGCTGGCTGCCGCGGTTGCTGGGTTGGCGCGGGCGTTGCCGCCGGCGTGTTCGCCGGCGCCGCGATCGCGAGTGCCGCTCCCGCCTATTACAGTGGCTATGGACCGTACCAGCCGGTCTATTACAGCGGCTATCAGCCGGCTTATTATTACGGCGGCTACCCGCGTTACTACGCGCCGAGCTATTACGCGCAACGCGCTTATGCGCCGTATTATGCTCCTCGCTACGGCTACGGCTATTACCGTCCGGCCCGCTACGGCTATCGCTGGTAATCGCTCCTACATTTGATGCAGCTCAAGCCACCCGACGCTTCGATCCTTCATCGTATGCCATGATTTGCATATGATGAGGGATTTCGAATGACCGTAAACATGGGTGCGCTGGATCGCGGAGTTCGTCTGGTCGTCGGCATCGCGCTGATCTGCTTCGCGATCCCGATCGGCTTTCCGAATGTCGGCTGGAACTGGATCGGCTGGGTCGGGGTGATTCCGATCCTGACCGCTCTGATGGGAAACTGCCCGGCCTATTCGGTGGTCGGCATATCGACCTGCAAGCGAGCCTGATCGATCCGAAAGCGACGCTGATCTTCCGCTCAAGCTGGTGGCGGGCGGGCCCGGAGCGTATCGCCCGAGCCCATGCCGCGATGCGGCTATCCTTTCAGCCGCAGATAATCGAGCTTGGCCAGCGGCACGCCCTTGTGGCGCAGGATGTCGTACGCGGTCGTGACGTGGAAGTAGAAGTTCGGCACCGTGAAGCTGAGCAGATACGATGCGCCGGTGAAGACCGGGTTGAAGTCGCGCAGCTTCAGTTCGATGCGTTCGGCGTCGGTGCCGTCGATCTGCGCCTCCGGAATTGAGCCGATGTAAGCTGCGGTGCGCTCGACCCGCGACAGAAGTTCGGCGAAGGTTCTCTCGTTATCCTCCATTTTCGGTGCGGCGACGCCGCTGAGCCGCTCCAGCGCCAGCTTCGAGGTGTCGCTGGCGCGCTGGATCTGGCCGGCCAGCGTCAGCATGTCCGGCGCGAGCCTGGCCTCGACATAGGATGCGGGGTCGGCGCCGGTCTCCTGCGCATGCGCTTCGCCCTTGCGCAGAATATGCGTGAGGGTGCCGAGCCCGTGCAGGAAGACGGGGACGGAGGCCTGGTACATCGAGATCGACATGGGATTGGTTCCGCGAGTGAAAGTTCGAACGTATGTAGTGCGTAGGACGGATTAGCGAAGCGTAATCCGCCGACTTCACGTCCGCGCGGCGGATTGCGCCCTGCGGGCTAATCCGCCCTACGATTCACACAAATCTCAGCGCCTTGGTCGCCAGCGCCGCGCCTTCCGACAGCGCGCGCAGCTTGGCCCAGGCAATCTGCGGGTGGGTGCGCTCGCCGAAGCCGCAATCGGTGCCGGCGATCACATTCTCCTTGCCGACCAATTTGGCGTAGCGCTGGATCCGTTCGCTCACCAGTTCCGGATGCTCGATGGTGTCGGTCGCATGCGCGACCACGCCGGGAATGAGGATCTTGCCGTCCGGCAGCTTCACGTCTTCCCAGACGTGATATTCGTGCTCGTGCCGGGCATTGGCGCCTTCGATCAGATAGCCCTGCGCCTTCACGCGCAGCAGGATGTCGACGATATCGCGCAGCGGAATGTCGAACGCATGCGGCCCGTGCCAGCTCCCCCAGCACAGGTGATAGCGGATACGGTTTTCGGGGATGTTGCGCAGCGCGTGATTGAGCGCATCGACCCGCAGCGTGCAGTATTTACGGAACGCCTCGAGTCCCATGCCGATGCCGATGCGCTCCCATAACGCCGCGAGCCATGCGTCGTCGACCTGCAGCACGAAGCCAGCATTCGCGATCATCTCGTATTCCACGCGCATCGAATCGGCGAAGGCGAACAGGAAGTCTTCGGTGGTCTTGTAATATTTGTTGGTGTGATAGGGCTCGAGGCTGGCCGGCGCGGTGGTGGTGAGAAAGGTGTCGGCGTTGTGCCCGGTCGGCAAAGCAGCCTTGAAAAGGTCGATCTCACGCTGTATCGCGTCCCGGCCGTTATACGAGATCGGGCCGGTGCATTCCCAATAGATGCGTTTCACGGGCGGCTTGTCCTTGGTGACAAAGAACAGTGTGCCGCGCTCGGCGGCGTATTTGTAGAAATCGGCGAAGGTCTCGCGATCCTTGCCCTGAAGCAGCAGCGGCGCACCGGTCGCGGGCGCACTCGCAAACCCGCCCAGCCTGCCGTCGATGAAACTCAGCCAGTCGCCGCCTTTGGTGAATTCGCCCTCGTTGACGATGTCCAGTCCCGCAGCCTGCTGCGCCGCGATAATCTCGCGGATCGCGGCGGTATCCGGCTGCTCATGGCCGCTCTCTCCCCGGCCGGGGAGGCTGCCGACATGGGTGGTGAGGATTTTCTGTTCCGAGCGTTGCATGGGCGATTCCGACCTGAGTGACCTATGGCGAGCTGGGCAATAACGCCGCTGTTGATTTGCAGAATAGGCGGGAGCAATATCCAAGCTGATCAGCTTGTTTTTAGCAGTCAACCAAAAACGACAAGAAATGACAAACCGCGATCCGGCACGGATCGCACCCCGGGGAGGACAGACATGCGAAAAATGATAAGCGTGCACGCGCTCGGATTTGCGGCTGCGGTCGCGTTCGCCGGCACCGCACACGCGCAGGATACGATCAAGATCGGCCTGATCATGCCGTATTCGGGACAGTTCGCCGATACCGCAGCGCAGATGGATAACGGTATCAAACTGTTCGTGAAGCAACACGGCGACATGGTGGCCGGCAGGAAGGTCGAGTTCATTCGCAAGGACACCGGCGGCGTCGCGCCCGATGTTGCGAAGCGGCTGGCGCAGGAGATGGTGGTGCGCGACGGCGTCGACATTCTCGCAGGCTTCGTGCTGACGCCGAACGCGCTGGCCGCAGCCGACGTGTCGGCATCGGCGAAAAAGTTCATGGTGGTGATGAATGCCGGCACCTCGATCATCACCACCAAGTCGCCCTACATGACGCGCACCTCGATCACGCTGCCGCAGGCCGCCGAAACTCTCGGCGCCTGGGCGGCAAAGAGCGGCGTGAAAAAGGTCTACACCATGGTCTCGGATTTCGGTCCGGGCCACGATGCGGAAGGTGGCTTCCAGCGCGCCTTCAAGGAAGGCGGCGGCGAAATCCTGGGCTCGGTGCGGTTCCCCGTCGCCAACCCGGATTTCTCCGCCTTCGTGCAGCGCGCCAAGGATCTCAATCCGGAAGCGATCTTCCTGTTCGTGCCGGCGGGCGCGCAGCCGGCGGCCTTCGCCAAGGCGCTCGCCGAACGCGGGCTCGATGCCAGCAAGATCAAGGTGCTCGGCACCGGCGAGGTCACGGCCGAGACCGCGCTGAAGAGTATGGGCGACGCCTCGCTCGGCATCATCACGGCGTGGAATTACGCGCCTGAGCACAAGACCGGCAGCAACGACTCGTTCGTGAAGGATTATGTGGCGGCCTACGGCCGCACGCCCGACTTCATGGCGGCGGGCGGCTATGACGGCATGCACCTGATCTACGAGGCGCTGAAGAAGACTGGCGGCAAGACCGACGGCGAGGCGCTGATCAATGCGGCGAAAGGGATGTCGTGGGAAAGCCCGCGCGGCCCGATCGCGATCGACCCGCAGACCCGCGACGTGGTGCAGAACATCTACATCCGGCGGGTCGAGAAGGTCGGCGGCCAGCCGATGAACGTCATCATCGACACCGTGAAGGACGTGAAGGACCCGGTACTGGGACGGATGAAGTAATTCAGTTCTTCACCTCCCCTGAAAGGGGGAGGTCGGCGGGCTTCGCAACGCGAAATCGCCGGGAGGGGGGCCGTTGCCGATCCAGTATTGACCCCCACCCCAACCCTCCCCCTTTCAGGGGGAGGGAGCCCGCCGGCGCTTGCTGCGCTGCGCCCGGGACACCGATGCTTTCTTTCCCGGTACCTCCAAATACATCTCCGCAATCCCGCGTAGCTCGCTCACCACGCCGCGATAGCTCTTTTTTGGCAACCCGAACGCCGCCATCAACGCGGCGCCGCGGAACAGGCAATTCGCCACCGCGATGAAGCGCGCGACATCGGCTTTGGCGTAGCCGGCACGCGCGAAGGCGTCGATCCAGACGCGGTCGTGACGCTTGCGGTTTTCGCGGAACAGCGCGTGGAAGATGCGTTCGATGCGGGTGTCGGTGCGTGCCGCCATCGCTAGCTCGAGCATGGCGAGATAATCCTCGCCAAGGAAGAACGAAGCCGAGTTCGAGACGAAGTCTTCCACCGGGTCCGCGGAGACGAGAATGTTATCGGCCAGGAGCTTTGCGTCGGTCTCGGCTCGCATAAGCGCCGCCTGCCACGCCGCTTCGATCAGGTCGTATTTGGTCTTGTAGTAGTTTTCGCGCGCTCCGCGCGAGACGCCGGCGCGGGCAGCAACCGCGATGGTCGAGAAACCGGCATAGCCACGTTCCACCAGGAGCGCGATGGCCGCGCGCATCAGCTTGTCCTGCGCGTCCTGCCGTCGCTCGATATGGCTGCGGCGTTGCCGCTGCGCCGCTGTCCGGCTGCGCCGTTTTTTCGCCGTCGCGCGCTTGGGTTTTGCCTTTGCCATTCCCGATCCACGAGGGTGGCCATTCGCCACTTCACCTCTGGATAGCGCAAGCATGCCTTTGCGGGAACCACGGCGTGCGCGTAGTGTCGGACCGCCGGTTGCTTCGGTGCAGCGAGAGGGGGCGGTGATGACCGCGATTGCGGAGGGCCAGATGACCTCAGGCGCGCCGGCGAAACAGCCGGAACTGAAGCGGGTGATGGGTCCGTGGCTGCTGCTGCTGTTCATCGTCGGCGACATCCTGGGCACCGGCATCTATGCGCTGACCGGGCAGGTGGCGAAACAGGTCGGCGGCATGGTCTGGCTGCCCTTCGTCGTTGCTTTCGTGGTCGCGCTGATGACCGCGTTCTCCTATCTCGAACTGGTCACGAAATATCCGCGCGCCGCCGGTGCCGCGCTCTATACCCACCGCGCCTTCGGCATTCATTTTGTCACCTTCATTGTCGCTTTTGCGGTGATGAGTTCCGGCATCACCTCGGCCTCGACCGCGTCGCGCGCCTTCGCCGCCAATTTCGCGCAATCGTTCGGGCTCGATCTGTCGGGGACGGCGGGGATCACGCTCCTCGGTCTGGGGTTCATGACGCTGGTCGCCGCGGTGAATTTCCGCGGCGTTGGCGAGAGTGTGAAGGCCAACGTCGTCCTCACCTGCGTCGAACTGACTGGGCTGCTAATCATCATCATCATCGGGTTCTGGGCGATCGGACTGGGGCAGGGCGACGTGTCGCGCGCGTTCGAATTCAAGACCAGCCCGGATACGAGCTTCATCTGGCCGGTGATCGCGGCGACCACGCTCGCCTTTTTCGCGATGGTGGGCTTCGAGGATTCCGTCAACATGGCGGAAGAGACCAAGGACCCGACCCGGATCTTCCCGAAAATCCTGCTCGCGGGCCTGTTCATCACCGGCATTGTCTATGTGCTGGTGTCGATCTCCGCGATCACGCTGGTGTCGCCCGAAGAACTCGGACAGGGCGAGACGCCGCTTCTGAAAGTGGTGCAGGCTGGCGCGCCGAATTTCCCGGTTTGGATTTTCGGCTTCATCACCATGTTCGCAGTCGCCAATTCCGCGCTGATCAACATGCTGATGGCAAGCCGGCTGGTTTACGGCATGAGCCGCGAGCATGTGCTGCCCGCTGCGCTCGGTCTGGTTCACCGAACCCGGCTCACACCTTACGTCGCGATCCTGTTCACCACGCTGCTGGCCTTCATGCTGATCACCTTCGTCGGTGAAATCCCGGCGCTCGGTGGCACCACTGCGCTGCTGCTCCTCGGCGTGTTCACGGTGGTCAACATCGCGGTGCTGGTGCTGCGCAAAGACACGGTGAGCCACTCGCATTTCCGCACGCCGACAATCGTACCAGTGCTGGGCGCGATCACCTGCGCGTTTCTGGTCGGTCCATGGACCGGCCGCGATCCGCAGCAATACCGGATCGCCGGCATTCTGCTTGCGATCGGGGTGGTGCTCTGGGTGGTGACGGTGCTTGTCAATCGCGCGACCGGCGTCAGGCCCGTTGAGCCAGCAATGGAAGACATCGGCGGTCACGGGCCGAAGAACTGACCGCTCCCGCGCAGCGTGAGGCGCCGCGCATGCAGATGCGCGGCGCGCCCTCAGCACTTATAGTCAGCGGACCTGAAATCCGCGGCCACCGCCACCCCGGCCGCCACCACCGCCGCCAAACCTCGGCCCGCCACCACGCTGTGGCTGGAAGCGCGGTCCGGCATTTCTGGGCGCAACGAAGCGCGGTGCCGATTGCTGCCGCGGGATGCGGCCGATATTGCCGCCGCCATCGCCGCGGCGTTCGAGCCTTGGTCGATCGTTGTTGCGGCCCGCGTTGTGTCCGCCGCGTCCCTCGTCGATGGAGCGCGAGGTGTCGCGATTGCCGCGGCCGTCGCGATTGCCACGTCCGTCGCGGTTGCCACGTCCGTCACGATTGCCACGCCCTTCGCGGTTGCCGCGGCCTTCCTCTCGCGCCTTGTCCCTGTTGCCGGATTTGGAGGTGTCGCGATCTCCCGGCTTCGACTTGTCGGGCTTGGTGTGATCGGTCTTGTCGGTTCCGCGCCTGTCCGGATCGGGATAGCGGTCCGGCTTGCGCGGATCGCGGATGCGGATCGGATCCTTGATGCGGGGTGGGATAACGGGGATGAGAATCGGACCCGTCGGCACATAGACAGGCCCGTCCGGCACGAACACCGGTCCGCCCGGCCCGGTGACCGGGCCGCCGGGCGCGATCGGCGCGAACGGGACCGAAGCGCGCGTGCCCGGAGGCGGCGCACCGGGATTGCCGGGCTGGTTCGGCGATCCTGGTTGCCCGCACGGGCAGGTGCCGCCCGGGGTGCTGACGGCACGGATCAGGTTCGCGTCGCGCGCGCCACCCAGCACCGAGGCCGTCGCCATCCGGTTCTGTGCACGCTGCTGGAGCTTGCGCGCGGTCGTGCTCAAATCCGAGTTCGGGTAGCGCGCAAGAAATGCGGCAAAGGCGGATTCGCTGTTCAGCGCCACCGCTTCCTGCCACGCCAGCATCATCAGTCGGCGATCGAGAATGGAGCGCAGATTGGTGGCGAGCGGGTCGCTGCCGAAAAGTGCAATATACTGCTCATAGACGATGACGTTGTCTTCCTTGACGGCGATCGCAAACGCATCGCGCGAGGACCGCGACTGAAGATCCTTCCGCCACTGATCCGTTGTTTTCTCAGCGCTCGTCCCGGGTTGCACCGGGGCATTGCCTGGAAAAAAAGCGAACGGCTCGGTCAGCGCCGAGACCTCCCACGGCGTCTGCCGTCCGCCGGTGGCGCCGTGAACCGCAAGCCGCACATTCTTCAGCGCGGTCTCGATCGGCAGACCGGGCTGGCGCGCCGACTTCAGCAGAGCCTGCGCGAAAGGCGAGTTACTCGCAGCACCGTCGTCGGCGGTGTGTCCCGGTGAGGTGGAATAGGCGAGCAGGGTGCCGGCCGGCGCATTCACCATCGCAAGGCCGCGCGGCGCGGTTTTGGCGATATCGTCGAACGGATTGTCGCGACAGGCGTCGAGGATGACGATGCGGGTCTTCGCCCGCACGGTTTCGAGCATCGACATCAGGTCGCCCATGCGCATGGCTTCGAGCGGGACATCGGCCTCGCGTGCGATCGCGGCATCGACGGGAACCAGAAAATTCTCGCCGTCGACCTGCACGCCGTGGCCGGCGAAATAGATCAGCGCTACGGTGTTCTCAGGCTTCTCGGCAATGCTGGTGGTAAAGAAGCGGATCACCTTGCTCATGCTCGATTTATCGAGATCGAGCGCCGAGGTGACCTGGAAGCCGGCATCCTTCAGAAGCGCGCCGACGGCTGCGGCGTCGCGCGCCGGATTGGTGAGCGGGCTGACGGTTTTGTAGCTGGAGTTTCCGATCACCAGTGCGAACCGGTCCTGCGCGGATACGGAGACCGCGCTGAAGGCAAGCGCGGCCATCGTTGCGCAGGCGAATGACAGGTGTCTCATCATTGGCAACCTCCGTGATCGGACCTGCCGCAACAACGTTTGCGGCGTTGCCGCGAACCACGCCATCGCTGCAGGCCGTGCCGATCGGCGCCTGAGCGCAGTCGGTGTCGCGGGTCTGTCGATTTGGTCGCGCCAGACCGTTCAAAGGTTCACGTCGGGCGGGCAGCCTGAACGACAAGGTCGAGGCATGGCCGCCTGTCTCCATTGTGCCCGATCTGGGCCGGCGCCGCGATGGCTTGCCTCGCATGGGGCGCATCTGTCACATGAAGGTGATGACTGATACGCATGATGGCACCGCCGCGATTGTGGGCGGCGGACCGGCCGGGCTGATGGCGGCCGAGACGTTGGCCCGCGCAAATATTGCGGTAACCATTTACGAGCGAATGCCGTCGCTCGGGCGCAAGTTCCTGATGGCCGGCCGCGGCGGACTCAACCTGACCCATTCGGAAGATATGACACGATTTGCGTCGCGATACGGCGCTGCGGAGCAACATCTGCGGCGGGTGATCGACGCATTTCCCCCGGAGCGTTTGCGCGCCTGGAGCGCCGACCTCGGCCAGCCCACCTTTGCCGGAACCAGTGGCCGGGTGTTCCCGCAGGCGATGAAAGCGTCACCGCTACTGCGGGCCTGGCTGAGGCGTCTGGAGTCGATGGGCGTGAAGGTCGCGCTGCGGCATCGTTGGACCGGCTGGGACGAAGACGACGCACTGGTGTTCGATACGCCGGACGGCGCTGTTCGTGCGACTCCGGACGTGACGGTGCTTGCGCTCGGTGGGGCGAGCTGGCCGCGGCTGGGATCGGACGGCGGCTTTGCGGATATTCTGGCGCGCGAGGGTATTGCGATCGCACCCCTTCGACCGTCGAATTGCGGATTTCGCGTCGCGTGGTCCGATCACATTCGTGCACGCTTCGAAGGACAGCCGCTGAAGCCGGTTGCGCTGTCATTCGCCGGGCAGCGGGTGCGCGGCGAGGCGGTGATCACGCGCGACGGGCTTGAGGGCGGCGCGATCTATGCGCTGTCGCCGTCGCTGCGCGAGGCGATCGATGCATCCGGCGAGGCAGAACTGATCGTCGATCTGCTGCCGGAAATGGATATCGAGACGGCAACGCGCAGGCTGAGCGCACCGCGCGGCAAGCAGTCGCTGTCGAACGTGTTGCGCAAGACTTTATCGTTGTCGCCTGCCGCGATCGGGCTGGCGCAGGAAGTGACCAACGGCAAGCTCGGCGCGCTTATGCCGGACGCGATGGCGGCATTCCTGAAAGCGATGCCGGTGCGTCTCACCGGCATCGCGCCGATCGCGCGCGCGATCTCGAGCGCCGGCGGCGTGACATTCGATGCGATCGACGAGTCCTTCATGTTGAAGCAAAAGCGAGGCGTGTTCATTGCGGGCGAAATGCTGGACTGGGAGGCACCGACCGGCGGCTATCTGCTGCAGGCGTGTTTTGCGACCGGCGTTGCGGCGGCAGAAGGCGCGCTTCGCTATCTCGCCTCGTCGAAGGCGGCGCGTACGGCATGACCGATCTTGCGGCCTATGCCGGATTGTTTGCGGCGGCCTTCATCTCGGCAACTATCCTGCCCGGGCATTCCGAAGTGGCGCTCGTGGGCCTGCTGCTGACCGGCAAGTTCCCACTGCTGTTTCTGATAGCCGTCGCCAGCGCGGGCAATATCCTCGGCTCCTGCCTCAACTGGCTGCTGGGCGGTCTTTTCGAGCGCTTCCGCGACCGCAAATGGTTCCCGGTGTCGCCGCAGTCGCTCGACAAGGCGCAGGGCTGGTATCGCCGCTACGGGCGCTGGTCGCTGCTGATGAGCTGGGTGCCGGTGATCGGCGATCCGCTCACCGTTGCGGCCGGCTTTTTGCGCGAACCGTTCTGGTCGTTTCTCGTTCTGGTCGCGATCGCCAAGATCGCGCGCTACGTGCTGCTGGCGCTGGGTGCGATGGGCGTCGCGCACGCGTTGATGTGAGCCGCGAGGATTACCCCTCGATCTGCTCGCGCAGCATTTCGAGCTCGAGCCACTTCTCTTCGGCAGACGCCAGTTCGGCCTGCGCCTTGGCAATAGCCGCGGTGGCGGCGTCGAACGCCTTGCGGTCGCGGGTATAGAGGGCGGGATCGTCCAGCTTCTTCTGCAGCACGCGGATGTCGTCCTCGAGCTTCGCGATCTGCTTCGGCAGATTGTCGAGCGCGAATTTCTCGTTGAAGGACAATTTCTTCTTCTTGGCGGCCGATGCGGCGGCGGCCTTAATCTCCCGCGATGTCGGTGCGCGCACCGGCTTGGTCGAGGCGATGTCGGCGCCGCGCTGGATCAGCATGTCGGAATAGCCGCCGGCATATTCGTTCCAGACACCGTCGCCTTCCGGCACGATCACCGCACTCACAACCCGATCAAGAAAGTCGCGGTCATGGCTGATCAGGATCACGGTGCCGGTATAGTCCGCGAGGGTCTCTTCCAGCACGTCGAGCGTTTCCAGGTCGAGATCGTTGGTCGGCTCGTCGAGCACCAGAAAATTCGACGGCTTGGCCAGCGCGCGCGCCAGCATCAGCCGGCCGCGCTCACCGCCGGAGAGCGCGCGCAGCGGCGTGCGGATCTGTTCGGGCGCGAACAGGAAGTCCTTCATGTAGCCCACGACATGCTTGGTCTGCCCGCCGATTGTGACGGTGTCACCGCGTCCGCCGGTCAGCGCTTCGGCAAGCGTCCAGTTCGGATCGAGGCTGTCGCGATCCTGTTCGAGCGCCGCCATCTCGATATTGGCGCCGAGCCGCACTGTGCCCTCGTCCGGCGGAAGCGTTCCGGTGAGGAGTGAGAGGAGCGTGGTCTTGCCGCTGCCATTCGGCCCGACAATGCCGATGCGATCGGCGCGATTGATGCGGGTGGAGAAGTCCGTCACGATCGGGCGGCCGTCATAGGATTTGGAAATATTCTTGGCCTCGATCACCAGCGCGCCGGACTTGTCGGCTTCCGCGACGCTGATATTGGCCTTGCCGACGGAGCCGCGATAGTCGTTGCGCTGCTGCCGCAGCGCCTGCAACTCGCCCATGCGGCGCATGTTGCGCTTTCTGCGCGCGGTGACGCCGTAGCGCACCCAATGCTCCTCGGCGACGATCTTGCGGTCTAGCTTGTGCTGCTCGCGCTCTTCTTCGGCGAGAATTTCGTCGCGGCGGGTTTCGAAGTCCTTGAATCCGATTTCCAGCCGCCGGGTGACACCGCGGTCGAGCCAGACGGTGACGCGTGACAGCGTCTGCAGGAAGCGCCGGTCATGGCTGATCAGGACCAGCGCGCAGCGCCGGCTCTTCAATTCGCTTTCCAGCCATTCGATGGTGACGAGGTCGAGATGGTTGGTCGGCTCGTCCAGCAGGAGAATGTCGGGATTGGGCGCCAACACGCGCGCCAGCGCAGCGCGCCGCGCTTCGCCGCCCGAGAGATGGGCGGGATCCTCCTCGCCGGTCAGCCCGAGTTGTTCGATCAGGTAGCGCGCCTGGTACGGGTCGTCGCCGGGGGCGAGGCCGTCTTCGACATAGGCCAGGGTGGTGGCATAGCCGGAGAAATCCGGTTCCTGCGGCAGGTAGCGAATGGTGGCACCGGGCTGGACGAACACGCTGCCGCGATCCGGCTCGACCATGCCGGCGGCGATCTTCAGCAGTGTCGATTTGCCGGACCCGTTGCGGCCGACCAGACAGACCCGCTCGCCCTCCGAGACCGACAGGTCGGCCGAGGTCAGGAGCGGGGTGCCGCCGAAGGTGAGCGCGATTTCGCGCAGCTGGATCAGGGGAGCCATGGTTTCCTGCGCTGTGAGGGGTGGGTGTATAGCGCGGCTACCGCTTTGCACCATCGAAAAACACCGGCCGCGGCCTCGCGCCCGTCATGCGCCCGGAATAAGCTCCCTCCCGGGAGAGAATCGCCAGATGGACGTTCTGAATCTGCCGCGACCGTCATGGATGACGGAAGACCTTGTCCTGCTGGAAGAACAGGCCCGCCGCTTCATGACGGCGGAATATGCTCCCAATATCGAGCGCTGGAACGAGGCCGGGATCTATGACCGCGCGGTCTGGAACACGACCGGGGAGGCGGGGCTGCTCTGCGCCGCGATGCCCGAGGATTATGGCGGGGCCGGCGGGACCTTCGCGCATGAGGCGGTGATCAATCGCGAAATCGCGCTGTGCGGGTTCGACTCGTTCGGCGCGCCGCTGCATTCCGGTATCGTGGCGCCCTACATTCTTCACTACGGGACCGAGGAGCAGAAGCAACGCTGGCTGCCGAAAATGGCGACCGGCGAGATGGTCGGCGCAATCGCGATGACCGAGCCCGGCACCGGTTCCGACCTGCAGGGCGTGCGCACGTCCGCAAAAAAATCCGGCAACGGCTATGTGCTGAACGGCTCGAAAATCTTCATCACCAACGGCCAGTATGCCGATCTCATCCTGGTAGTGGCAAAGACCGACCCGTCGGCGGGCGCCAAGGGCGTGTCACTGATGGTGGTCGAGGCCGCCGATGCCCCGGGCTTTCGCCGCGGGCGCAAGTTGAAGAAGCTTGGTCTCGATTCATCCGACACCTCGGAATTGTTTTTCGAGGACGTGAAGCTGCCGGCCGAGAATCTGTTGGGTGCCCAAGAAGGGCAGGGTTTCGTGCAACTCATGCAGCAATTGCCGCAGGAACGGCTGATCGTCGGCATTCATGCGGTGTCGATGATGGAACGCGCGCTGCGGCTGACCATCGACTATGTCAAGGAGCGACAGGCCTTCGGCAAGGCCATCATCAATTTTCAGAACACCCAGTTCGTGCTGGCGGAATGCAAGACCGAGGCGACCGCGGCCAAGGTGTTCCTCGACCATTGCATCGAACGCCACATTAGGGGCGAGCTCGACACCGTCACCGCCTCGATGATCAAATACTGGTCCACGGATGTGCAGGCAAAATTGATCGATCGCTGCCTGCAATTGTTCGGTGGCTATGGCTATATGGACGAATATCCGATCTCGCGCATGTACCGGGACGCGCGGGTGCTCCGTATCTACGCCGGCACCAACGAGATCATGAAATTGCTGATTGCGAGGAGTCTGTAATGACCGACGCCTTCATCTACGATCACCTGCGCTCGCCGCGCGGACGCGGCAAGGTCGATGGCTCGCTGCACGAGGTGCAGACGGTCAACCTCGCCTCGCAGGTGCTGAAAGGCGTGCGCGAGCGCAACGATCTCGATCCGGAACTGGTCGATGACGTGGTGATGGGCTGCGTCGATCCGATCGGCGAGGCGGGTGGTGACGTCGCGCGCATCTCGGCGCTGCTCGCTGGATACGGCGACAAGGTGCCCGGGATTCAGATCAACCGGTTCTGTGCGTCTGGTCTCGATGCGGTGAATTTTGCCGCGGCCGAAGTGATGTCCGGGCAGCACGATATGACGATCGGCGGCGGCGTCGAGTCGATGAGCAGAGTCGGCATCGGCGCTTCGGGCGGCGCCTGGTTCATGGACCCGATGGCGGCGATCCCGACCTATTTCATGCCGCAGGGCATCTCGGCCGATCTGATTGCGACCAAGTACGGCTTCTCGCGCGATGACGTCGATGCCTATGCGGTGGAGAGCCAGAAGCGCGCGGCGGAAGCCTGGGCCGACGGCCGCTTCAAGAATTCGATACTGCCGATCCGTGATGTTAACGGCATTACGCTTCTCGATCGCGACGAGCACATGCGGCCGACGACGACCATGCAGTCGCTGGCATCGCTGAAGCCTGCATTCGTGGAGATGGGCCAGCTCGGCGGGTTCGACGCGGTGGCGACCCAACGCTATCCCGAAGTCGAAGAGATCAACCACGTGCACCATGCCGGCAATTCGTCCGGCATCGTGGATGGCGCGGCGGCCGTGCTGATCGGCAACGCGGCGGCCGGCAAGGCGGCCGGCCTGAAGCCGCGCGCCCGCATCAAGGCGTTCGCCAATATCGGATCTGAGCCCGGCATCATGCTGACCGGGCCGATCCCGGTCACGCAGAAGGTGCTGAAGAAGGCCGGCATGTCGACCGCGGATATCGATCTGTGGGAATTGAACGAAGCGTTCGCCTCGGTGGTGCTGCGCTACATGCAGGCGCTCGACATCCCGCACGACAAGATCAACGTGAATGGCGGCGCCATTGCGATGGGCCATCCGCTGGGTGCCACCGGCGCGATGATCCTCGGGACTGTGCTGGACGAACTGGAACGGCGCGGCAAATCGACGGCCCTCATTACGCTTTGCATCGGTGCCGGCATGGGTACTGCGACCATCATCGAGCGGGTATGAGGACGGCGCCAATGCCGAAGATCGATCTGTCCGAATGCGCGGTGCGCACCACCACGATCTATCCTGCGGAATTCGCAAAATCGACCGAGGGCCGGATCAAAACGGTGCTTGGCAATGCAGCGGGACTGACGCAGTTCGGCGTGAACCTGACACGGCTCAAGCCCGGCGCCGCGTCGGCGCTCCGGCACTGGCACGAGACCGAGGACGAATTCGTCTACATCATCGAAGGCGAGGCGACGCTGTGCGAGGATGACGGCGAGACGGTTTTGCGCGCGGGGGACTGCGCCGGCTTCAAGGCCGGCGTGCCGAACGGGCATTGCCTGATCAACAAGTCGCACGGCGATGTGGTCTATCTTGAGATCGGGACCCGCGCGCCGACTGACCGTTTCCATTATTCCGATGTCGACATGATGGGCGACAAGACCGAGAGCGGTGTGCGCTTCATGCGCAAGAACGGTGAGGTGATTGGGTGAGCTTCCTCCGCTTGCGAGCGGAGCAGTCTGAATTGGACCAGGTGAGACGCAATGGGACCGCAGCAGAGATCACGCGACGCCGGCGATACGCGTGCTGGGCATATTGAGCATCGGGACCGTCGACAGGGCCTGGAACGAGGGCCGCGCGAACAGATAGCCCTGAAACAGCCGGATGCCGTAAGCGCGCAAGACCGCGAGTTCCTTCTCGGTCTCCACGCCTTCAGCGATCACCGTGATGTCGAGGGCGCGCGCGATGCCGGCGATCCCCGCCACGATGGCCTGTTTCGCCTGGCTTGCGTCGATGCCGCGCAGCAGCGCCATATCGATCTTGATCAAGGCGGGCTGAAATTCCGCGAGCAGTTTGAGCCCAGCATAACCGGCGCCGAAATCGTCGATCGCGGTGATGAACCCGAGCCGTCGATATTCCGAGATGATACGCTGGATATGTCCGGCGTCGGGGATGCGTTCATCCTCGGTGAATTCGAACATGATGCGATCGGTCGGGAAGCCGACCTGCCTCGCTGCCTCCAGCGAGGTGCGGATGCAGGCGGCCGGTTCGTAAACGGCGTTCGGCATGAAGTTGATCGACAGCCGCAGGTCCTCGTAGTCGAACAGCCGGCCTGCGGCTTCGATCGCCTTGACGCGGCAGGCCTGGTCGAACCGGTAGCGGTTGTCCTCGGTAACGTTGGTCAGGATGCTGGCGGCGGATTCGCCGCTCGGGCCGCGCACCAGCGCCTCATGACCCCAGACACGCTGGGAGGCGACGTCGACGATCGGCTGAAACGCCATTTCGAACGCAAAGCCCAGCGGCAGGGCGTCACGGCAGCCGCTGCATGTCTGACGTTGTTTCATGATTCAATCGCGTCGCGCTCAACTTCGCGTTGAAACTATGTGCAGGTGATTTCCAACCTGTTAATCGGCCGCTACTGAACCAGATGGAACCGACCATGAGTGAAGGAACCTTCAAGATCGAAACCGACGCCGATGGCATCTGTCTGGTGACGTGGAATGCTCCCGATCGGTCGATGAATGTCATCGACATGGCGGTGATCGGGGAACTCTCAGCCATCGTGGACAAGATAACCGCCGACGAAACGGTCAAAGGCGTTGTCATCACCTCCGGCAAGGACACCTTCTGTGCCGGTGCCGATCTCACCTTGCTTGAGACCATGTCGGCGACCTTCGCCCAGATGGTGAAATCGCAGGGCGAGGAAGCGGCGGCGAAGAAGCTGTTCGAGGAAAGCCGCAAGCTGTCGCAGCTCTACCGGCGGATCGAGACCTGCGGCAAGCCGTGGGTGGCTGCGATCAACGGCACCGTACTGGGCGGCGGCCTCGAATTGTGCCTCGCCTGCCATCACCGCATCGCGGCCGATAACGATAAGACGAGAGTCGGTCTGCCGGAAATCAAGATCGGGCTGTTTCCCGGTGCGGGCGGCACAACGCGGATCTCGCGCATGATGCTGCCTGCGGATGCGCTGCAATTCCTCGCCAAGGGCGAGCAGCTCAAGGTGGCGCGCGCCAAGGGCATGAAGCTGATCGACAATGTGGTGCCGGCGGCCGATCTGGTGACGGCGGCGAAGGACTGGATCAAGGCCGGCGGCAAGGCGGTCGCACCGTGGGACGTCAAGGGTTTCAAGAATCCGGGCGGCCTCGTCTGGTCGAAGGCCGGGATGATGACGTTCTCGCCGGCGAGCGCGCTCTACCGCAAGCAGACCTACGACAATTATCCGGCGGCGCGTGCGATCATGCAGGTGGTGTTCGACGGCCTGCAATTGCCGTTCGATCTCGCGCTCACGGTGGAGTCGCGCTACTTCGCGCATATCCTGCGCTCGAAGGAAGCCGCCGCAATGATCCGCACGCTGTTCGTGTCGATGGGCGAACTCAACAAGGGTGCGCGGCGTCCCGCCAATGTGCCGGCGACGAAGCTGAAGAAGGTCGGCATCATCGGCGCCGGGTTCATGGGCGCCGGCATCGCCTATGTCAGCGCGCAGGCGGGGCTCGAGGTGGTTCTGATCGATCGCGACCAGGAGGCCGCCGACAAGGGCAAGGCGCTGTCGCACAAGCTGATGACCGAGCAGATCAATCGCGGTCGCGGCAATGCGGCCGCGCGCGATGCGCTGCTGGCGCGTATCACGGCGACGCCGGATTACAATGCGCTCAAGGGCTGCGATCTGGTGATCGAGGCGGTGTTCGAGGATCGCAAGGTGAAGGCCGAAGCGATCACCAAGGCGCAGGCGGTGGTGCCGGACGTGGTGTTCGGATCCAACACCTCGACCTTGCCGATCTCTTCGCTGGCGGAGACCGCGAAGGATCCGGCTAAGTTCATCGGCATCCATTTCTTCTCGCCGGTCGAGCGCATGATGCTGGTCGAGATCATCATGGGCAAGCAGACGGGAGACGCGGCGCTGGCAATGGCGCTCGATTTCGTACGCGCGATCAAAAAGACGCCGATCGTGGTCAACGACTCGCGCGGCTTCTACACCTCGCGCGTTGTCGGCACTTATATCCGCGAAGGCCATCTGATGCTGATGGAAGGCGTGCCCGCGGCGATGATCGAGAATCTGGGCCGCATCGCCGGCATGCCGGTCGGCCCGCTATCGCTCAATGACGAAGTGGCGGTCGATCTGGCCTGGAAAATCCTGAAGGCGACAGAGATCGATCTTGGCAAAGATGCCATCGACCCCCGCCAGAAAGCGCTGCTCGAAGCCATGGTGGAAAAGCACGGCCGGCTCGGCCGCAAGAACGGCAAGGGCTTCTACGACTATCCGGAGAAGGGGCAGAAGAGCCTGTGGCCCGGCCTTGCCGATCTGCAGCAGACCGCGCTCGATCCCGACACCATCGACGTCGATGAATTGAAGAAACGGATGCTCGTGATCCAGGCGCTGGAGACCGCGCGCTGCTTCGAGGAAGGTGTGCTGACCGATGTACGCGAGGCCGATGTCGGTTCGATCCTCGGCTTCGGCTTTGCGCCGTTCACCGGCGGTACGCTGTCCTATATCGATTTCATGGGCGTGAAGAACTTCGTCTCGCTGTGCGAGGCGCTGGAGAAGACATACGGCCCGCGCTTTGCGCCGAACGCATTGTTGCGCGATCTCGCGGCCAAGGGCGAGACCTTCTACGGCCGGTTTGCGAAGGGCGGCGAGAAGGCGGCGGCGTAGTGTCTGTCATTCCGGGGCGCCGCGAAGCGGCGAACCCGGAATCCATAACCACGACCGGGAGTATGGATTCCGGGCTCGCGGACTTCGTCCGCGCCCCGGAATGACCGGTCAGAGAACCCCCGCGATCCGCTCGCACGCATCCCGGATCTGCTCCGGATCGCGCGCGAAACACAGCCGCAGAAAATGCTCGCCGCCGGCGCCGAAGGCGGTGCCGGGCGCCAAGCCCACCTGCGCTTCATCGACAAGCCGGCGCGCCAGTGCCTCGCTGTCGGTTTCGCCGTCGACCGAAAAGAACAGATAGAACGCCCCCTCCGGTGGTGCGAACCGGCAGCGGCCGGTCTGTCCCAGAATCTCGCAGGCGATGTCGCGGCTTGCGCGCGCGCGCGCGACCTGCTGAGTGACGAAATCCTCGCCCCGATCCAGAGCTGCGACGCCGGCCCGCTGCATGAATTGCGCGACGCCCGAGGTCGAATACTGGATCATGTTCTCGACCACCTGGCCGAGCGACGGATGCGCCATGATCCAACCCACGCGCCAGCCAGTCATGCACCAGTTCTTCGAGAAGGTATTGACGAACAGGACGCGATCGTCCGGCTTCATGATGTCCACAAAAGACGGCGCGCGATCGCCCTCGCCATACCAGAACCGCGCGTAGGTCTCGTCGGCGACGATCCACAACCCCTGCTGCCGCGCCAATGCGAGCACGGCGCGGAGGTCGTCATGCGATGCGGTCCAGCCGGTCGGATTGGACGGCGTGACCATCACGATGACCCGCGTGCGCTCGTTGATGGCGGCGGACATCCGCTCGATGTCCAGGCTCCAGCCGGCATTGCCGAATTGCATCGGCACCTCGACCGGACGTGCGCCGATCAGACCGGTGGCGCCCGCTGCGTTCGGCCAGGCCGGCGTCGGGATGATGACCTCGCTGCCGGCGGTGGCGGTCATCGCCAGTGTGATCTGGATCGCCTGCATACCGGAGCCGGTGACGAAGAATTCGTCCGCCGAGAAGGCGCGTCCATAAAGCCGCGTGTGGTAGCGCGCCAGCGCCTCGCGCAGATCGGGGAGGCCGCGCTGCCAGGTATAGAAGGTTTCGCCTGCGGCAAGCGCGCGGTTCGCCGCCTCGACGATAAATGCGGGTGTCGGCGTATCGCCTTCGCCCGCCCAAAGACCCATGACGCCGCCGCGGGCGCGGCCGTATTTCATGATCTCGACGATGCCGCTGACCGGCGCCTCGCGCGCCGGCGCGCGCAAGGTTTCGATCAAAGCGGTCGCCGAACCCTCATCCGATGAAATTGTGGTCACCGTGCGATCACGTTTTCTTGGCGAGGAGGTCGCGGATCTCCTCCAGCAGCTTCTCCTGCCGGGGCGGCTCGATCGTCTTGGGCTCCTCGGCCTGCTTGCGACGCAGAATGTTGATGCCCTTCACGACCAGGAATAACGCCCCCGCCACAATTGCGAAGTTGATCGCGACCGTCAGGAAATGGCCCCAGGCGATCACCGCGCCCTGCTTTTTGGCGTCGGCCAGATTGGTGGCGGTCACGTCCTTCGACAAAGCGAGGAAATAGTTCGAAAAATCGAGTCCGCCGACGGCGCCAAATATCGGCATGATCATGTCGCCGACCAGCGATTCGACAATCCGGCCGAACGCCGCGCCGATGATCACGCCGATCGCGAGATCGACCACATTGCCCTTGACGGCGAATTCGCGAAACTCGTTCAGCATTTTATTCATGCGGGTCCTCTCCATCCACCCGTTAACGATAGGGCTCGGACGGGGCAAGGGAAAGTCGGGGCGCACGCTGCGGCGGTAGCCATGAACCGGAAATTGTGATGTTTTGTCGGCCGGAGATGCTGGAGCGGCCCGTAAAACGGCGAAGACCATGATGCTGCAAGGCTGGGTCGTTATCGCAATTGCGCTCGGCTATATCGGCCTGTTGTTCGTGGTCGCGAGCTATGGCGACCGGCTGCGGAAGATCGCACGCGGCGACCGATCGCGGCTGCTGATCTATCCGCTTTGCCTGGCGATCTATTGCACCTCGTGGACTTTCTTTGGCTCGGTCGGGCTCGCCTCGAAATCGGGCTTCGACTTCCTCACCATCTATATCGGTCCGATCCTGATGATCGGGTTATGCACGCCGCTGGTGCTGCGGATCGTGCGGCTCGCCAAGAGCCAGAACATCACCTCGATCGCCGACTTTATTGCGGCGCGCTACGGCAAGCGCCAATCGGTGGCGGCGCTGGTGGCGCTGATCGCGATCGTCGGCACGATCCCGTATATCGCGCTGCAGCTGAAAGCCGTGTCGGCGATGTTCGGCACCGTGTTCCTGCATGTGGCGCCGGGCTTCACCCCGAGCGCGCTTGGCGACACCGCGCTGCTGGTGGCGCTTGCGATGGCTGCTTTCGCGATCCTGTTCGGCACCCGGCATATCGATGCGACCGAGCACCAGGACGGCCTGATGCTCGCGATCGCGGCCGAATCCATCGTCAAACTTGCGGCGTTTCTCGCGGTTGGGCTGTTCGTCACCTACTGGATGTTTGATGGTCCTGGCGATCTGTTCTCGCGCGCGCTGTCGAGGCCCGATACCGCAGCGGTGCTGACCACGGCGCCGAGTTTCTCGACCGTGATCGCGATGACGTTGTTGTCGACGGTGGCAATCATTCTGCTGCCGCGGCAATTTCATGTGACGGTGGTCGAAAACCACTCGGAGGCGGAGATCAGGCGCGCGCGCTGGATGTTCCCGCTCTACCTCGTGCTGATCAATCTGTTCGTGGTGCCGATCGCACTCGCCGGTCTGCTCACCTTTCAGCCCGGTCAGGTGGACAGCGACATGTTCGTGCTGGCGCTGCCGCTTTCCGCCAATGCGTCGTTCTTCACGATCGCGGCCTTCATCGGCGGTCTGTCGGCCGCGACCGCGATGGTGATCGTGGAATCGGTCGCGCTCGCGATCATGGTGTCGAACGATCTGGTAGTGCCGTTCTTCCTGAAGCGGCGCTCGCAGCTCATCACTGGCCGTGGCGATGTCGGCGAGTTGCTACTGCGGATCCGCAGGATTGCGATCTTCCTGATCCTGGTGCTGGCCTATCTTTATTATCGCGCGGTCGGTGACGCTCAGCTCGCGGCCATCGGCCTTTTGTCTTTCGCCGCTGTGGCGCAACTTGCGCCGGCTTTTTTCGGTGGCCTGTTCTGGCGGCAAGGAACAGCGCGCGGGGCGATTGCAGGCCTCACGGTCGGCATCCTTGCTTGGGTCTATACGTTGCTGCTGCCGAGCGCCGCAGGCAGCGGGCTGGTCAGTCCTTCGGTTCTGACCGACGGGCCGTTCGGCATCTGGTTCCTGCGGCCGACCGCCGTGTTCGGACTCGATCTGCCGCAACTGGCGCACGGCGTGTTCTGGAGCCTGACCCTCAACATCATTGCCTATATCGGCTTTTCGCTCAGCCGTGCACCAGAGGCGATTGAGCGCGTGCAGGCCGATTTGTTCGTGCCCGATGCGGCTCCCGCGCCGAGCTTCCGGCTGTGGCGCTCGGCCGTGACCGTGGACGAACTCACCACCGCGGTGGCGCGCTATATCGGCCAGGAGCGCACCCGCTCATCGTTCGAGAGTTTTGCCGCCGCCAAACGCATCGATCTGTCGCCCGGCAGTTCGGCCGATTTCCAGCTGTTGCAGCATGCCGAGCATCTGCTCGCATCGGCGATCGGTGCGGCGTCGTCGCGGCTGGTTTTGTCGCTGCTGCTGCGCAAGCGTACGGTGTCGACGCGCGCCGCCCTCAAACTGCTCGACGATGCCAACGCCGCGATCCACTATAACCGCGAAATCCTGCAGACCGCGCTTGAGCATGTGAGCGAAGGCATTGCGGTGTTCGACAACGACCTGCAACTCGTTTGCTGGAACCGCACCTTCGGCGAAATTCTCGATCTCCCGCGCGACATGATCGGGATCGGCACGCGGCTGCACGAGATCCTGCGGTTGCATGCCGAGCGGGGCGTCTTTGGGACGGGTGATATCGAGGCGCTGGTCGACGAACGCATCCAGCGCTACGCGGCCGGATCGGAGCCCTTCATCGAGCGCTTCGCCGCGCGCGGGTTGGTGCTGGAGGTGCGCGCCAACCAGATGCCGGGCGGCGGCATCGTCACGACCTTCACCGATGTAACGCCGAGCGTCGAAGCGGCAGAGGCCCTCGAACAGCGGGTGCGCGAGCGGACCACCGAGCTGACGCGACTGAATGCGGAACTGGTGCGCGCCAAAGCCGATGCCGAAGAGGCCAATATCTCGAAGACGCGCTTCCTCGCCGCCGCCAGCCACGACATCCTGCAGCCGCTCAACGCGGCCCGGCTCTACGTCACGTCACTGGTCGAGCGGCAAGGGCACGGCGAAGACGGCAAGCTGGTCGGCAATATCGACGCCTCGCTGGACGCGGTGGAGGAAATTTTCGGCGCATTGCTGGATATTTCGCGGCTCGACACCGGTGCCATGAAGCCGGAAAATAGTTCGTTCCGGATCGACGAAGTGATGCGCCAGCTCGAAGTCGAATTCGCACCGCTGGCGCGCGAGCGCGGCCTTGAACTCAAGTTCGTACTTGCCGGCGCGACGGTGCGCTCGGATCGCCGCCTGTTGCGCCGGCTGCTGCAGAATCTGATCTCGAATGCGATCAAATACACGCCCAAGGGTCGCGTTCTGGTCGGATGCCGGAGGCAAAACGGGGTGTTGCGGATCGAAGTGTGCGATTCCGGCCTCGGGATTCCGCCGACGCAAATGCGCGCGATCTTCCGCGAGTTTCATCGCCTGCAGGAGGGTGCGAAGGTTGCGCGCGGGCTAGGGCTTGGGCTCTCGATCGTGGAGCGCATCAGTCGCGTGCTGGAGCATCCGGTGCGCGTGAAATCGGAGCCCGGCCGCGGTTCGGTGTTTTCGGTCGAGGTTCCGGTCGCCGCGGCGGTCAGCGCAAGCACGCCTCGGCGTGGCCCGGTGCGTGCCGATCCCGCGCAGCTGGCCGGCATGGCGGTGTTGTGTATCGACAACGATCCGCAGATTCTCGACGGGATGGAAGCCCTGCTGGGCGGATGGGGCTGTCAGGTTCTGAAGGCGTCGGATTTGCCGTCCGCGATCGCGGCCATCGAGGCGGTAAAGCCGATCCTGAGCGGGCTGCTGGTCGACTACCACCTCGACAATGGTAACGGCATCGACGCGATCGTCGAGCTGCGCAAACGTTTCGGTGCGGACTTGCCGGCGATCCTGATCACCGCCGACCGCACCCCGCCGGTGCGCGACGAGGCGCGGGCACGCGATGTGCCGATCGTCAACAAGCCAGTGAAACCGGCGGCATTGCGCGCGCTGCTCGCGCAATGGCGGATCCAGCACGCGACGGCGGCGGAGTGAGTTCGGCCGTCGTTCCGGGCGAGGCGACAGCGTGCCCCCGAATGCGGAGGCAAGCTCAGCGGGCGAGCGCTGATTTCGGAGTTCGTTTCGGTGGAATGTTCGCCCATGCTCCTTGCTGGTTGGCAAGCTCCCTAATCCATTCCGCGTCGGGCAGCGCCATCAACTCCACAATGGCCCCCAGCGGCTCCACCAATGCTCTGAATTTACTTCCGCTTTTGGCAGCATAGTGGACATGGCAGGGCTTGCCACCGGTTCGGCCTGGTCGCGAATGACCCGCAGCGGACATGGGCCGGATGTCGTCTCGAGAGATCAGTTCTTCTTAAGCGCCAGTTTGCGCAAGATCTTCTGGCCCGCAATGCGGCCGGAGGCCCAGGCTCCGGTCATTTGACTGGGACTCATCTTCAGGTTCTGCACAAACGCCTCGCCGGCGAACACCAAGTTGCCGACGACCAGCGGATTGCGGCGTTTGACGCCGGGCAGCATCGCCGAATAGGCGCCCAGAAAATTCGGGTTGGTTGTCCAGTCTGTCATGTGGATGCGGCCTTCTAAATTGTTGCGCGCATCGCTCAGGTCCGGCTCGCCCACGCGATTGAGCAGATCGAGCATCTGGCTTTCTATGTCTGCGTAGTGCGATTTTTCCACCAGATCCGACATCGCCCCCGAAGCAAAGATAGTCATAACCGGTTTGCCGTCGGTGCGAAGATGCAAAAGCCACGCATGATGCTGATCGTAGAGCGTCACAAAGGTGTCGGGTTCGATGCCGCGTTCGATGAAAAACTCGGGCCGTAGCGGCACGAAAATCTTGGTCATCTTGGCCGCAGTCATCCCCGCCAGAAGCGGATCCAGCTGCGCGCGCACGCTTTTTTCGAATTGTACGCCGTTCGACTTCAGGGCACCGATGGAAAGCGTGCTCAGCACGTAGTCGGCTTCGATCGTCTCTGTCGCGGTGACGATTTCAAGGTGGTTTCCGGCTCGCTTGACCGCCTGCACGACACGACGGCGCTGGATGTCAGCCTTGCAATACCGAGCCTCATCGGCCATGGCAGCAATCAGCTTTGCAATCCCCTCCTGCAACTGCAGGCCGCCGGAACCCGCATCATCACCCCAGAACTCATCGCTTGAAACTTTTGCAGCACTGTCGACCGCCATCCAGTTGTTTGCGCGTTCCTCGGCTACGGCGACAATCACGCGCGATTTGGACATCTCGGCCAATTGCCGCAGAGAAATATCTTCATCCGGATGTTGCGCCTTCCAAATCGCATACATCTCATACATCCGGTTCATCGCCCATTCGCGCTGTCCGGACGCCATCGCGCCATCGGCAGACGCGTTAAAGCGCCGTGTGGCGGTATCGATGCTGACTGGTCCAAGATCGTAACGTCGAGCGCAAGCCCACCTGTAGAACGGGTTCCTGGCGCCGCCATGAAACCAGTGCGATCCGGCATCGACCTTCACGCCCGAGGATAGCTCATCAGTGCGCGCCCGCCCGCCAATCCAGTCCGCGGCTTCAAGGACAGTCATCTGAGGACGTGCGATTGCCCTGCCGGCAGCGACGAGCGCATCGACGCCTTCTCCGATGGTGATCGCAGCGGTCAGGCCGGAAATGCCGGCGCCAATGATGACGACATGGGCACGCATTGAATGAAACTCTAACCTAGGTGAGCCGAAACCTCATCCGTATTGGTTGGTTGACGGAATCACTAACGTCAGCTTGCCCCGGTGTCCTGACTTTTTCTATTCAAGTCGAAGAGCTGGTTTTGCGGCGGAGAATGCGGCACTCCGACGTCAGTTGGTTGTGCCAACCAAAGGACCGTAATAGTAACGGGCGCTCTCTTCCTAAGAACTTGTTGCTTCCGGCGGATACCTTCGTTTTTTCAGCAACGCGCCGACGAGGTGATCGAGTAGGCGATGTCTGTTCTTGGCCCATCGCGTCAGATCGCTGCGACGCGGAATTTGGTCGCTATCGGGGCATAGCGGACATCGAGCAATCGGTCAGCCCAACAGATTTTGTGGGTTCACGGCCTAGTTGGCCACCAGTGCCTGCGGCCATTGGCCGACTTCGATCCTGGAGGCGGCGATTACGGCCTGGGTGCGGCTTTCGACCCCGAGCTTCTGCAGGATGGCGGAGACATGCGCCTTCACGGTCGCCTCCGACACCGACAACTCGTAGGCGATCTGCTTGTTGAGCAGCCCCTCCGACAGCATCATCAGCACGCGCACCTGCTGCGGCGTCAGCGTCGCAAGCCGTGACAGCAAGGCGGTGGTTTCCGCGTCGTTGCCGGTTTCGAGATCGACATCCGGCGGGGTCCATATCCCGCCCTTCAGAACCGCCGAGATCGCAGCGCGCATCCCGTCGGTGTCGAGGGTCTTCGGGATGAAGCCCGAGGCGCCGAAATCCATGCAGCGTCGAATCACCGCAGGGTCGTCATTGCCCGACACCACGACAACCGGGACGCCGGGATATTGCGCCCGCAGATACATCAGTCCGGAAAAGCCGCGGACCCCCGGCATCGACAGATCGAGCAGGATCAGGTCGACATCGGCGCCGGCGTCCAGAAGCTTGGAGACCTCTTCGAAGGACCCGGCCTCCGAAAATTCGACGTGCGAGAACATGCCGCTCACGGCTTCCCGCAAGGCCCCGCGAAACAGCGGATGGTCATCGGCGATGACCAGCCGGTAGAGCGTGGTGTCGGTCACTCTCGGGTCGATCCTCTCGCGCCCCATGGCGCGCATATGTGACGAGTTTACAACATTTTCGCCTGAGTCGAGAGTTTTGCCTTGGGAATAGTCAAAGCCTGCTGCCGGCAAATTGCAGCACGATTTGGCGACGGTGCGGGCGCGCCCGGTGCTCGATCAGGTAGATTCCCTGCCAGGTTCCGAGTTGCAGCCGTCCGCCGAGCACCGGAATCTGCATTGAAACGCCGGTCAGCATGGTCCGGACGTGCGCCGGCATATCATCGGGGCCCTCGCTGTCGTGAATCCAGCCAAAATCGCGCGGCGCCAGATGGCGGAGGGCCGACACCAGATCGCGCAGTACGTCGGGATCGGCATTCTCCTGAATCGTCAGCGAGGCCGAGGTATGGCGCATGAACAGCAGGGCGGTGCCGTCCTGCGCGCCGGTTTTGGCAATGAATTGCTGAATCTCGGCGGTGATATCGAGAAAGCCCTCGCCCGGGGTTCCGACGCTGAGTTCGGCGGTCGCAATAACGTCCGGGGTGACGGTGGTGATGGCGGACAGGCTCACGCTCTCGGTCCCGGTTTGATGGCAAAAAACGTCCGGCAAGGCCTCAGATCGGGGTCAGCTCGCGCTGCCAGCGCTGGACCATATCGACCAGCCGTTTCCACAGCCGCTCCATCACGGCCATGGCGCGGTCGAGCTCGGCATCGCTTGGCACTTTCAGCGCCGGCTTGTCAGGCGGGGAGGGGGCCTGCGCGGCCGAACCGCCCGGCGGCGTGATGCCCCGCGCCAGCATCTCCTTCTTCAGCGCCGCATTGTCGCGTTGCAGACGCGCGATCTCCTCCTCCAGCGCCATCCGCTCGTCCGGCACCGGATGACAGGACCAGCCGATATTGCGGCGGGTGCAGATGGACACCTGGCCGGTGCGCTGGTCGAGCCGCAAATGACCGTCCTCGACGCGGCTGAAGGAATAGCGGCCGTTCTCGGTGTCGGGGGTGCCGTTCTGTGCCGACGCAGTCAGGGGCAGGGCAGTCAGGAGCAGGGCCAACGGCACGGTGAACAGGCGGGACATGGCGGGATTCTCCGGTCGCGGGTCGATTTGTTCTAGCATCGCCGTGGGCTCCGTCGAAAGTCTTGGGCCGGACCCTGGAGTCCCCATGCCCTCATGATACAAGTCAATGAAATCGCTTGAATTTTGATCCATTGCGCAGCGCACAGCGTTTCTTGACTCGACATGGTCGTCTCAGTATGGTCCGCGCGGTTTTGACGGGTGTTAGGGCCTTCGATCGTTTCCCGAAGCGAGTGTCGAAAGCATGGCTGACGGCGCGCGCGACAAGGACAAGGGATCGACAGACCGAAGCTCCGAAGAAGCCGCTCTCTCCGCGAGGCTCAAAGGTCTCGGCGCGAAGCTCGGCACGGCCGGGCAACCGAAGCCGGCCGAAAACGACTCCGGAAAATACGTCTCCGATCCGCAGGCGATGGCGAAAGGGTTTCGCCTCTCCACGGAATTGGTCGCGGGCGTCATCGTGGGAGCGATTATCGGCTGGGGATTCGATTGGCTGACCGGGCTTTCGCCCTTAGGACTGATCGTGTTTCTGCTGCTCGGCTTTGTGGCGGGCGTGCTGAATGTGATGCGGGCGGCCGGTGTGGTTGCTCCGAGCAAGCTTCCCGGTGGCAATGCCGACAAACCGTGAAGCCTGACCGGTTTCGCTTGGAACTATAAGACTGGATGCCATGGCCGACCCGATCCAACAGTTTCAAATCAAGAACTTCGTCTCCCTTGGTCAGATCGGCGGCCAGGAAATCGCTTTCACCAATTCCGCGCTGTTCATGCTGCTTGCGGTGGCGGGCGTCTCCGCCCTGATGATCGGCGCAACCGCGAGCCGCGCGGTGGTTCCGGGACGGATGCAGTCTGTCGCCGAGATTACTTACGAATTCGTGGCGGACATGTTGCGGAGTTCGGCCGGCAAGGAGGGCATGAAGTTCTTCCCGCTGGTGTTCACGCTGTTCACCTTCATTCTGTTCGCGAACATGCTCGGGATGATTCCCGGCACCTTCACGGTCACCAGTCATCTGATCGTCACCGTGGCGCTGGCGATGATCGTGTTCCTGACGGTGCTGGTCTACGGCTTCTACAAGAACGGCCCGAAATTTCTGAAGCTGTTCGTGCCGAGCGGCATTCCCATCTACATCATGCCGCTGATCGTCCTGATCGAGGTGATATCCTTCCTGTCGCGGCCGCTGTCGCACAGCGTGCGTCTGTTCGCGAACGTGTTTGCCGGCCACATCACGCTGAAGGTGTTTGCCAGCTTCGTTCCCATGCTGGCCGGACTCGGCGTGCTCGGCTGGTTTGGCGCGGTTCTGCCGCTCGGCATGACGGTCGCGCTCACCGCGCTCGAATTCCTGGTCGCGTTTCTGCAGGCCTATGTCTTCACCATTCTGACCTGCATCTACATCAACGATGCCATTCATCCGGGCCACTAGGCTCGCGAGCAGATCAACCATCCCGAAAACAGTCATCCATCCAAAGGAGAAAGTTCATGGATCCAGTTGCAGCGAAATATATTGGTGCCGGCATTGCCTGTCTGGGCATGGGTCTCGCTGGCGTTGGCGTCGGCAACATTTTCGCGAACTTTCTGGGTTCGGCGCTCCGCAATCCGTCGGCCGCACAGGGCCAGTTCGGCAACCTGATTTTCGGCTTCGCCGTGACCGAAGCGCTCGGCATCTTCTCGCTGCTGATCGCGCTGCTGCTGCTGTTCGCAGTCTGATATGTTTTAAGCAGGCCCGCGCCGTGGCGCGGGCCGTCCGGATAGTCAGATGATCACGCTAGCGACCACACAGGCTCCGGGCGGCGCGAAACCTCCGTTTCCGCCGTTTAATTCGGAGACATTCGCATCCCAGCTGCTCTGGTTTGCGATTGCCTTTGCGCTTCTGTATTTCCTGATGTCGCGGGTCGCGCTGCCGCGCGTCGGCGCCATTGTGGCTGCGCGGGCCGATCGGATCGCTACCGATCTGGCGGCCGCGCAGAAGCTAAAGGACGATACCGACGCTGCCATCTCTGGCTATGAAAAGACGCTTGCCGATGCCCGTGGCAATGCCCAGTCGCTGGCCGGTCAGACCCGCGACAAGCTGATGGCGGAGGCCGATCAGCGCCGCAAATCGGTCGAGGCCGACCTGAATGCCAAGCTGCAGGCGGCCGAAGCGACGATCGCGCAAACCAAGACCGCAGCGATGGGTAACGTTCGTGCGATTGCCACCGACGCTGCGGGGGCGATCGTCGAGCGGCTGCTTGGAAGCCAGCCTGACAGCAAGTCCGTGTCCGACGCGGTCGATCAAACGCTGAAGCGCTAAGAGAGCACGTCGATGCTGATGGAAGCCGATTTCTGGGTCGCTGTCGCCTTCGTCATGTTCGGCGTGGTCGTCGTGTATGCGGGAGCCCACAAGACGATCCTGTCGTCGCTCGATGGCCGCGCCGCGCGCATCAAGGCCGAACTGGAAGACGCGTCCCGCCTCAAGCAGGAGGCCGCGGCACTTTTGGCCGAGTACAAGCAGAAGACCGCCAATGCCGAGCAAGAGGCGGCTGCGATCATCGAAGGCGCCAAGGCTGATGCCGAGCGGCTCGCCGCCGAGGCCCATACCAAGCTTGAGGAATTCGTCGCTCGCCGCACCAAGATGGCCGAAGCCAAGATCGCCCAGGCCGAGACTCAGGCGCTCGCGGACGTGCGCAGCATTGCCGCCGATGTCGCGGCCAGCGCCGCCGAAAAGGTGATGACGCTGGCTGCCAAAGGTGCGTTGGCCGAGCAGTTGATCGCGCGCGGCATCGACGACGTAAAAAAGAAGCTGAATTGACGGCCGCTTCGGCCGCGGCCTTTCGAAGACGCAGAATTTCGAACGGCCACGGGCCGGCGGGTCCGTTTCGATTCCTGTGTAAAACAACCCGTGCGGCAAAGCGCGCGTGCGCTCAGACCTTGCCGCGCGACCATAATTTGGCGGTCCGATTCGCCTCCAAGGGCGTGCCGGCTCTGTCTCCGCTGGTCATCCTTTCATGATCATCTTCGACTGCAATGGTGTCTTGGTTGATTCCGAGACGATCGCGACCGCTGTCGCGGCGGAGGCGTTCCAGCGCGTCGGCATCAATATGACGCCGGATATGGTGGCGCGTTATTTCACCGGTCGGCGCCCGGCCGACATGGTTGCCGAAGTCGAGAAGGCGGCAGGCGTGCAGCTTCCGCCCAAATTCGAATCCGTGCTTTCGGCTGCCACGCTGGTCCGGCTGAGCCAGGAGGTCCGGAGCGTTCCTCACGTTGCCCATGCATTGAGCTGGTTGCGCGGTCCGAAATGTGTCGCGTCGTCATCCAGCCTCGACCGGGTAAGGGTCAGCCTTGAAACGACCGAGTTGTCACGGTTCTTTGGAGGAAACCTGTTTTCGGCCAACGATGTTGCCAACGGCAAGCCCGCGCCGGATTTGTTTTTGCATGTCGCGCATCAGACCGGCATCCAGCCGCAGGACTGCATTGTGGTCGAGGATTCGCCGGCCGGTGTAACGGCTGCTGTAGCGGCCGGAATGACGGCGATCGGTTTCGTTGGCGGGAGCCATGCCGGCGAGAACCTGGCCGACAAGCTCGAAGAGGCCGGCGCGACGGCGGTGATTACCGACATGCGCGCTCTCAAGGCGGCTGTGACCCAATTGCGGGGATATTGACGCCGTCTTCCCTTGTGCTTTTCGTCGGACTTACGAGCCTGGCCTCGCCGGGCGATTCTTCTTCGCGGGTTGCCGCTCCTGTGCCGAACCGAGCGGGTCGAAGCCGACATAGATGACATAGCGATCGAAGACAGCCGGCGTCGGCATCGGCACCGACATCGCTTCCTCGATATGGGTGAATGCCACGCTGTTCTGGCCCTCGCCCACACTCACCGGCACGCGATAGAGCTTGGAGTAAATGGTCTTTGCCTGCGGCCCCTCTTCCACCAGCGCGTAGCGCACCGGGATCTCGATCGCGCCGGCCGTTCCGGCGGGGCCGAGCACGACCCGGCCCTGCACGCCGACCTTGATGTTGAGATTGCCCGCGACATTGGCGCACTCGCGCGCGGTCTGCCCGACCGAAATCTGATAGCGCAACTGCATCGCCGAGGGGTCGCGCGCATTGGTATTGATCGTGATCGTGCCGGCACCGCGCCTGATATCGACGTTCGGACAGGTATCGAGATTGGTGGTGGCGCCGGTGGTCGAGACTGGAGCTGGCGCGGTGGGTGCGCCGCTCGTCAGCGACTGGCTGAAGCGCTCCCCAAAGGATGTGCCGTCGCCGCCGGATGACGAACAGCCGGCGATCGCCAGCGTCAGTGCGGCAAACAAAACGAAGCTGCCAATGCGGCGGCCGCTGCCGCCTGTTTCCCGACGCATCAAACTGTAGCCCGGCTGTTCTGCCCCGCCCCACGCCGGCGGACCCGAAATCCCGAGGCTTTATAGCCCGGGAACAATGGCCAGCCCAAGGCATGATCGGCCAAGGTGTGGCGGCCTGGTTAATCGCCGCGCAGCCGGGCATAGAGCAGGTGATCCTGCCACAATCCGTTGATGCAGAGATACTCGCGGGCGTAGCCTTCGCGCTTGAAGCCGCTCCGCTCCAGAAGCCGGATCGAGGGCTGGTTGGTGGGAATGCAGGCGGCTTCGATCCGGTGCAGGCGCAGCACGTCGAAGGCGAACGGAATCAGCGCCGAAACCCCACGCGTCATGTAGCCCTGCGCCGCAAAAGGGGCGCCGACCCAATAGCCCATGCTGCCGGCCTGTGCCACGCCGCGCCGGACATTGGTGAGCGTGATGCCGCCAAGCAGCGCATGGTCGTCCTTGCGGAAGAGCAGAAATGCATAGGCCTGATCGCCGCGCGCATCTTCCGCATAACGCCGCAGCCTGCGGCGAAACGATGCGCGGGTCAGATCGTCCTCCGGCCATGTGGGCTCCCATGGAACCAGGAAGTCACGGCTCTTGTCGCGCAGCGCCGACCAGGCATTGAAATCCGCCATCTGCGGCGCGCGCAGGAAGACGCCGTCCCCCTGCACGACAGGATGCGTCTCGCTCAGTTGAATGGATCGGAAGAAGGCCATGTCTCAGCGGTGCCCCCTTGCCCCGCTCGTCCCCGCGAAAGCGGGGACCCAGAATGTTTACGCTGGATTCCCGCTGGAGTTTACACCCGGGCGGCGCGAAGCGCAGATCCGGGTGCGGGAACGAACGGAGAAGTGGTGTTCTCCCCAAGCCGTCGTTAAGCCGCCGCGCGGGCGAAATTCTCCACGATCTCGGCGGCACGCTCAACGCCGCGTCCCGGCCCGAGGCCTGCAATGGCGAGCCGGCTACGAGCGAGGAGGGCAAGCCCTGCGGCCTGCGTGCTCTCGACGGTGACGGCCTCGATCTTGGCGACGATTTCGGGCAGCGGCAGGGGACGGCCATAGACCATCATCTGACGCGCGATCTGCTCGGCCCGCGCGCCCGAACTTTCCAGCGCCATCAGAAGGCTTGCCTTCATCTGCGCCTTGGCGCGATGGAGTTCTTCCTCAGTGATCGAGGTCACGGCGCGCTCGAGTTGGTCGACCACCACCTGCACCAGTTCCGGGGCATCATTGTCGTCGGTGCCAGCATAGATTCCGAAGAAACCGGTGTCGGAATAGGCCATGTGGAAGCTTGAAATCGAATAGCAAAGACCGCGGATCTCCCGCACCTCCTGGAACAGCCGCGAGGACATGCCGCCGCCCAGGATATTGGTGAAGACCTGTAGGCTGAACAGTTGTGGATGACGCTGCGGCAGTCCCTCCATCGCCAGCGCTAGATGAGCCTGTTCGAGATCCTGCCGTTCGATATAGGTGCCGCCGACAAATCGCGCCGGCTCGCGGGTGTGGCGATCCGCGCTGCTGAAGCCGCCGAACAGCCGCTCCGCCTCTTCCACGATCATGCCATGATCGACCGAGCCGGACGCGGCGACCACCAAGTCAGGTCCGCTGTAATTGCGCGCCAGATACTGGCGCAGCCTGTTGGCGTTGATGGAGCGGACGCTCTCGCGGGTGCCGAGCACCGGCCGTCCGATCGCCTGATCCGGGAAGGCGCAGCGCTGCAGGTGATCGAACACGATGTCGTCCGGCGTATCCTCGGCTGCACCGATTTCCTGGATGATGACATTCTGCTCGCGCGACAATTCCTCCGGATCGAAGGCCGGATTGGTCAGGATGTCGGACAGGACGTCGAGCGCGAGCGGCACGTCGGCCTTCAGCACGCGCGCGTAATAGGTCGTGGTCTCGATCGAGGTTGCGGCGTTGAGGTCGCCGCCGACCGCCTCGATCTGCTCGGCGATCTGGCGCGCGGTGCGCAGTTTGGTCCCCTTGAAGGCCATATGTTCGAGCAGATGCGAGATGCCGTGCTCGTCGTCGAGCTCGTCACGGCTGCCGGCGCCGACCCAGACGCCGAGCGAAGCGGTTTCGAGATGCGGCATCGCATCCGTCATGACGGTCAGTCCGGATGGCAGACGGGTGACTTCGACGCTCATGCGGCAGCTCCTTCACGCGCGGCCCGTGAGGCCGCAAGAACAAACGTTTCGATCTCTTTCTGGTCGTACGGCAGCAAGGTGACGTGCTCGCGCCGCTCGTTCAGGCCGGACAGCCAGTCCGGTAGGGGCGGGCGCGCGCCACAGGCGGCCTCCACCGCGTCCGGGAATTTTGCCGCATGGGCGGTGGACAGCACCACCATTGGCAATGCCGGATCGCGGGACTCTTTCTCCGCGACCGCGATGCCGACCGCGGTATGCGGATCGACGAAATGGCCGGTCTCGCGCAACGCCGTGCGCATGATGGCGGCGACCTCGTCCTCATCGGCGTGTCCGGCGGCAAAGCCTGCGCGGATGTCGGCGAGCGGGCCGTCTGCGATCTCGAAGCGTTTCGATTGCGCGAAGCCGTTCATGAGGGCGCGGATCGCCGCGGCGTCGCGCTGGTAGGCTTCGAACAACAGCCGCTCGAAATTGGACGAGACCTGGATGTCCATCGATGGCGAGGAGGTCGCGACCACCTCGCGCGGCTCATAGGCGCCGGTGGTCAGGGAGCGGACCAGGATGTCGTTGATGTTGGTCGCGATCACCAGCCGGTCGATCGGCAGTCCCATGCTGCGCGCGACATGGCCCGCAAAGATATCGCCGAAATTCCCCGTGGGGACCGTGAACGCGACCTTGCGGTGCGGTGCGCCGAGCGCGACCGCGGCGGTGAAGTAATACACCGCCTGCGCCACGATCCGCGCCCAGTTGATCGAATTGACGCCGGCGAGCCGGACGCTGTCCGCAAAGGCATGATGGTTGAACATGCCCTTCACCAGCGCCTGACAATCGTCGAAATTGCCGCGCACCGCGACCGCGTGGATGTTGGCGTCGTCGGCGGTGGTCATCATCCGGCGCTGTACGTCGGAGACCCGGCCCTCCGGAAACAGCACCACAAGGTCGATGCGATTGCGGCCGCGAAACGCCTCGACCGCGGCGCCGCCGGTATCGCCGGAGGTCGCAACCGCGATGGTGACGCGCTCGCCGCGCTGCTCCAGCGCGTAGTCCATCAGCCGCGCCAGGAACTGCATCGCCAAATCCTTGAAGGCGAGGGTCGGCCCGTGAAACAGCTCGAGCAGGAAGGTATTGGCGTCGATCTGCGCCAGCGGTGCCACCGCCGGATTCCGGAAGGTGCCATAGGCCTCGTGCGCGATCCGCGAGAGTTCGTGGACGCTGATCTGATCGCCGGTGAACGGCCGGATCACCTCGACCGCAACCTCGGCATAGGGCTTGCCGGCGAAGCCGGCGATGGTGCCCTCTGACAGCCGCGGCCAGGATTGCGGCACATAGAGTCCGCCGTCGCGAGCGAGGCCCGCGAGCGTCACATCGATGAAGCCAAGCACCGGGGCTTCGCCGCGTGTCGAAACGTATTGCAATGCCGGTCCTCGAACCCGCCGCGCGCGGTCTTATCCACAGGCGGGGGCAGCATAAGTGATTGATTTACTGGAGACTTCCCGCATCCGGGAAACGTCTTGCGGCTATTAGACTAGTGGCTCGGGGGCGCTTTCACAAGGAAGCGGGGGCACCCGGAGCGGTTTCTTGATACCAATATCGGAGATTTCATATGGTCTTATTGTACCGTTCCCGGAACGCCCAGACGAGGAACACAGCCAGCAAGGAGGCAGCAAGACCGAACCAGGTGATGGCATAGCCGAGGTGATCGTTGCGCAATTTGATCGCGAGCGGCCCGGGTTTCGGCCAGCCTCCCGGCGGAACCGGCGCTTCCTGGTCGATATAAAATGGCGCAACCGCGCCCCAGCCGCGGGTCTTCGCCATCGCGGCCGGATCGCGAACGAACCACATGCTCTCGTCGGTCCCGTGCTCGGAAACGAACCAGCCCGGCGTCTCCGGCCAGCGCATATACCCGGTGATCGCGGCGGCGCCCGCGGGGGGCTCGGTCTTGCGATCGACCGGCACATACCCCCAGTTCACCACCACCATCTGCCCGTCCGGAAGTCTCGCAGGGGCGAACACAAAATACCCCGGTTGCTTGACGTCGGTGCGAAGCGCGGATGCACCGGTATAGAGATAGACAGGTTTTGCGTCCGCGATTGACTCGACACGCAGCGAGACCCGGCGGAATTCCGAATTGTCACGGTTCAGCGCGGACCATTGCGACGGCGGCGGGAGCGGCGCGGGCGATGCGGCCATCTGCGCGTTCAGGGTCGCGATCAGGCCTTCCTTCCAGGCCTTGCGCTGAAGCTGCCACATACCCAGCGAGACCAGGATGGCGAGGCTGATGACGGCGAAGAGCCCCGGAACGATCAGCCGCAGCCAATACGGACGAACGGCCGTCGTCATGGCTTGGGCTCACGCATCTCCAGTCGGCCCTCGGCGGCCTTATGACGATATTGCAAGGCAATCATCAGCGCCTTGATCGGCCGCAGCGGCAGCAGCGTGGTGGCCAGAATGAGCGGCAGCCACAGGACGGCGTGCAGCCAGAACGGCGGCTGGTAGAGGACTTCAACCGCGAGGGCCGCAAACACGACCACGAAGCCCGCCGCCAGAATGATGAAGACCGCCGGGCCGTCACCGGAATCGAAGGAACTGTAGTCGAGGCCGCATCGATCGCAGTGTGGCCGCAGCGTCAGGAAGCCCTCGAATAGCTTGCCCTCGCCGCATTGCGGGCAGCGGCAGGTGAGAGCGGCGGTGAGGGTAGAGGGCTGGGTCATCTCGGTATCCAGCCGCTCGTCCCCGCGAAGGCGGGGACCCAGAGCCAAGAATGCTGGATTCCCGCCTTCGCGGGAATGAGCGGAGTTTGTAGGCGCAACAATGGAGTTAAGTCACCGCACAGGCGACGACAAGCACCGACAAAGGAAAAGGCGGCCGCAGCCGCCTTTTCCGAAATCACATCGCGCTGTGGCGAGCCATGGTTTGGCGTTAATGGCTGCCGCCGCCGGCCACAGGGCCGCCATAGCCCCAGACATAAATGCAGGCGAACAGAAAGATCCACACCACGTCGACGAAATGCCAGTACCAGGCTGCAAACTCAAAACCGAGATGCTGCTTGGGCGTGAATTGCCCGGCATAGACGCGCGCCAGACAGACGATCAGGAAGATCGTGCCGATCAGCACGTGGAAGCCATGGAAGCCGGTCGCCATGTAGAAGGTGGCCCCGTAGATATTGCCTTTGAAGGCGAAGGCGGCGTGGCCATATTCGTAGGCTTGCACGCAGGTGAACAGGGCACCCAGGATCACTGTCAGCCAGAGCGCCTTCTTGACGCCTTCACGGTCGCCTTCCAGCAGCGCGTGGTGCGCCCAGGTCACCGTGGTGCCGGACGTGAGCAGGATCAGGGTGTTCAGCAGCGGCAAATGCCAGGGATCGAAGGTTTCGATATTCTTCGGCGGCCACACCCCGCCGATCGCTTCAGCGCGGAGAAATTGCTGCACGTCGCCCGGAAACAGCGCGACGTTGAAATAGGCCCAGAACCACGCCACGAAGAACATCACCTCGGAGGCGATGAACAGGATCATGCCATAGCGGTGGTGAAGCTGAACCACGCGGGTGTGATCGCCATGCTCGGCTTCGTTGATGACGTCACGCCACCAGCCGATCATGGTGTAGAGCACGCCGAGCAGACCGGCCGCAAACACCAGAGGTGCCACCGCGAACGTCTTGTGCATCCAGAAGATCGCGCCCACCGCCATCACGAAAGCGGAGATCGAGCCGATCACCGGCCATGGGCTCGGATTCACGAGGTGATAATCGTGATGCTTGGTATGACCCCCAGCCATCTCTTCAGTCTCCGTCTCAGTCCTGTTCGGCTGCGATTGGCGCCGAGAGTTTAACCTTGGAGCATGATTCCTTCCGAAAACCGGTGCCCCCGCTATCGGAATTCCGCTCCTAGATACGTCCCGCGGGCGCGGGGCCGGATTGTGCGACCGGCCGCTGCGGCGTGCGCTGCGGGTAGAAGGTGTATGACAGTGTCATGTTCAGGTTGCCCTGCGCGTCCGCGTCATTCGCCAGCGCCGGGTCGACATAGAACACGACCGTCATGGCGCGGGTTTCGCCCGGCTTCATTGCTTGCTCGGTGAAGCAGAAGCAATTGATCTTCTGAAAATAGGCGCCCCAGCTGAGCGGGGTCACGTTGTAGCCCGCAACCCCATGGGTCTCGCGCGCCACTGTATTGGTGACGGTGTAATCGACGGTCACGACTTCGCCGAGCCGCGCCTTGATTTCGTTGCGCTCGGGCGTGAATTTCCATGGCAAGCCGGGACCAATATTGGCGTCGAAGCGGACCGTCACCATGCGGTCCAGAATCTGTCCCGGCGCGCCGGTCGCGACCTGGGTGGTGCCGTTGAAACCGGTCACACGGCAGAACCAGTCATAGAGCGGAACCGCGGCATAGGCCGCGCCGACCATCAGCGCTACAAACACTCCGCAGGATCCTGCAACAACGATGTCGCGGACTGGGGTATGGCGGTTGGGCTGCGCGGTCATGGTCAAAGTGGCCGGTTCAGGACGCCGGGACCCTTGGTCAGCGTCACGAGATAGAACAGCACAACCAGAATGCCGAGCAGGATCGCGAGCGCGATCGAGCGCTGGCGGCGAGCCCGCTTCTGCTCCGGCGTAAGGACGATGCCGTCCGGTTCGTTCTGATCGGTCACGGCGCTCACCATACGAGTTGCCCGAACGACCAGCCAGAGCCCTTCTCGACAAGGAGCACGGCAAACAGCAGGACGAGATACAGGATCGAATAGCCGAACAGCGCCTTGGCGGCCTGCTCGGTCGCCTCGCCCTTGGCGGCCTTGCGCAGGCGCTGAGCTGCGACGACGAACAGGATGCCGCCCACCAGCGCCACCGCGCCGTAGAGCAGGCCGGCATAGCCAAGCAGCCAGGGCAGCACGCCGACCGGCGCGAGCAGCCAGGAATATAGCACGATCTGGCGGCGGGTCTCGGCGTCGCCGGCGACCACCGGCAGCATCGGCACGCCGGCGCGCGCATATTCGTCGGCGCGCAGCAGCGCCAGCGCCCAGAAATGCGGAGGTGTCCAGACGAAGATGATGAGGAACATCACGACCGGTTCGAGGGCGACCGTCCCGGTCGCGGCGGCCCAGCCGATCACCGGCGGAAACGCACCGGCGGCGCCCCCGATCACGATATTCTGCGGGGTCCTGGGCTTGAGCCAGACCGAGTAGACCACGGCATAGAAGACGATGGTGAAGGCGAGCAGCAAGGCCGACAGGACATTGATCAGCAATCCCATGGCCAGCACGGAGAAAACCGCAAGGAACACCGCAAAGCCCAGCACCTCGCCGCGCTGGATGATGCCCTGCGGAATCGGGCGCTTGGAGGTGCGCGACATCATCGCGTCGATATCGGCCTCGTACCACATATTCAGCGCGCCGGACGCGCCGGCGCCGATGGCGATGAAGAGCAGCGCTGTGAAACCAATCACCGGGTTGATATGTCCGGGCGCCGCCACCATGCCGACGAGCGCCGTGAACACGACGAGCGACATCACGCGCGGCTTCAGAAGTTCGAAATAGTCGCGCGGCGTGGCCAGGCTGGGTCCCGGATACGCAATCGCCTTTGCCGCGGGGAGCGGCAAAGGCAGGTTTGCGGTCTTGGTTTCAATCGGCATTGTCAGCGATCACTCGAGAAGATCAGCCGCACGATCACTTGATCTTGGGCAGAACTTCGAACTGGTGGAATGGCGGCGGCGACGACAGGGTCCATTCGAGCGTGGTTGCACCCGGACCCCACGGATTGTCGGCCGCCTTCTCCTTGCGCATGAACGCGGTGACCAAGCCGTAGAAGAAGATCAGCAGGCCGAGTGCGGAGAGATAGGAGCCGATCGAGGACACGTAGTTCCAGCCGGAATAGGCGTCCGGATAATCGGCGATGCGGCGCGGCATGCCGGCAAGGCCAAGGAAGTGCTGCGGGAAGAACAGGATGTTGACGCCGATGAACGTCACCCAGAAATGCAGCTTACCGATGGTCTCGCTGTACATGTAGCCGAAGAATTTCGGGAACCAGTAATACCAGCCCGCGAAGATGGTGAAGACCGCGCCCATCGACAGCACGTAGTGGAAGTGGGCCACGACGTAATAGGTGTCGTGCATCGAACGATCGACGCCGGCATTGGCGAGCACGACGCCGGTGACGCCACCGAGGGTGAACAGGAAGATCATGCCGACCGCCCAAAGCATCGGCGTCCGGAATTCGATCGACCCGCCCCACATGGTGGCGATCCAGGAGAAGATCTTCACGCCGGTCGGCACCGCGATCACCATGGTCGCCGCGACGAAATAGGCCTGCGTCGCAGTGTTCATGCCGACGGTGTACATGTGGTGCGCCCACACGATGAAGCCGATGCCGCCGATCGCGACCATGGCATAGGCCATGCCGAGATAGCCGAAGACCGGCTTGCGCGAGAAGGTGGCGATGATCTGGCTGGCAATGCCGAAGCCCGGAAGGATCAGGATGTAAACTTCCGGATGGCCGAAGAACCAGAACAGATGCTGATACAGGATCGGGTCGCCGCCGCCATCGGGCGAGAAGAAGGTGGTGCCGAAATTGCGATCCGTGAGCAGCATCGTGATCGCGCCGGCCAGCACCGGTAGCGCCAGCAGCAGCAGGAACACCGTCACCAGGATCGACCACACGAACAGCGGCATCTTGTGCAGGGTCATGCCCGGCGCGCGCATGTTCAGGATCGTGGTGATGAAGTTGATGGCGCCAAGGATCGACGAGGCGCCCGCGAGATGCAGCGACAGGATCGCGAAATCGACTGCAGGTCCGGGATGGCCGGTGGTCGACAGCGGCGCGTACAGCGTCCAGCCGCCACCCACGCCGGCGGCGCCCGGCTCGCCTTCCACAAACAGCGAGATGACGAGCAGCGCGAACGAGGCCGGCAGCAGCCAGAACGAAATGTTGTTCATGCGCGGAAACGCCATGTCCGGCGCGCCGATCATCAGCGGCACGATCCAGTTGCCGAAGCCGCCGATCATCGCCGGCATGACCATGAAGAAGATCATGATCAGGCCATGCGCTGTCGTGAAGACATTGTACATGTGCGCATCGCCGAAGATCTGCATGCCGGGCTCCTGAAGCTCCAGCCGCATGGCGATCGACAGAATGCCGCCGACCACGCCCGCGAAGATCGCGAACCACAGATACATCGTGCCGATGTCCTTGTGGTTCGTCGAATACACGTAGCGCCGCCATCCGGTCGGATGGTCATGCGCGTCATGCGCATGCTGGTCGCTTGGGGCATTGGTGTGCGGCGTTGCTGCCATGGTCTTACCCTTCAGTCGTTCTCGTCAGCGGTTCAGGCTAACACACATATTCATTATACAATATATGTGGGAGTGACCGCGCCTTATTGTGCGCTTGGAGCGTCCTTCGCAGCGACGGCGACGCCGTCTTCCGAAGAAGGCCTGTACGCGAATTGCTTCTTTGCCTGATCGAGCCAGGCCGCGTAATCGGCGTCGTTCACCACCCGGACCGTGATCGGCATATAGGCGTGGTCCTTGCCGCATAATTCGGAGCATTGGCCGTAATAGACACCCTCGCGGGTGGCACGGAACCAGGTCTCGTTCAGGCGGCCGGGGATGGCGTCGATCTTGATGCCGAAGGACGGCACCGCGAAGGAGTGGATCACGTCGGCGCCGATCACCTGGACCCGGACCACCTTGTTGACCGGCACCACGACCTCGTTGTCGACCGCGAGCAGCCGCGGCTGCCCGGGCTTGAGATCCTTGTCCTGCACCATCAGCGAATCGAAGGAAAAGCCGTTGTCCGGATAGTCGTAGGTCCAGAACCACTGCTTGCCGGTGGCCTTGATGGTGACCTCGGCCGGCGGAATGGTGAGCTGGGCGAATAGCAGGCGGAAAGACGGGATTGCGATCGCGACCAGGATGATGACCGGGACCACGGTCCAGATCACCTCGATCAGCGCGTTGTGCGTGGTCTTGGACGGGATCGGGTTGGCGCGGGCGTTGAACTTGAAGATCACGATCAGCAGCAATGCCAGCACGAAGAGGGTGATCAGGGTGATGATCACCAGCAGGAAATCATGAAACCAGGTGATCTGCTCCATGATCGGCGTGGCGGATTGCTGAAAGCTGAGTTGCCAGGGCGAGGGCTGCCCGAGGCCGGCCATCGCCGTCGCGGGGACCAGCGCTGCTGTTGCTGCTGCTGCTGCGATCAAGAATTTCTGCACCCGACTTCGCTCCTTCGACAAATCCTGTCCGCCGATCTTGCGTCTGCCGACGGCCGGCAGCCCGATGGCGCGCGAATCGCCAGGGGCCAACGGGCCTGCGGAAGCGGCGATGCGCGCCAGGATTTCAGGGAAAATCCCGGCTTCTCAAACCATAATTCCGCCCGCCTCGCAATGCGCCTCCACATTGAACTAATGAGACATTCTGACTATCCCGCCAGCGGCCGGAGTTTGTCCAATTTCGGCCCGAAAAGCGCGTCTTTTCACCCCTCCTGTCGGTGCTTGACAGCGCCCTGCGCGCGTGGTGCCACGCTCCCTTATCCGCCGCAGATGGCGATTCGGCCGAATGGCGGCACCAGCAAACGAGGCCTTCATCAGCCCGGACGGTGACATGCTGACTTTACGACCTGCCGGACTTGTTCACTTATACGCAATCCTCGCTATCCTGGTTTCGCAAACCGGGTATGCGGTAGCGCAAGGTGCGGTGAAGTCGGTGCATGCCGACTGGCAGATTCGCTGCGACACTCCGCCCGGGGCGCAGGCCGAGCAATGTGCGCTGATCCAGAGTGTCACCGCCGAGGACCGCGCCAATATCGGCCTGACGGTGATCGTGCTGAAGACCGCCGACAACAAGAGCCGCCTGATGCGGGTGATCGCCCCGCTCGGCGTCCTGCTGCCATCTGGCCTCGGTCTCAAGGTCGACGAGACCGATATCGGCCGCGCCGGCTTCGTACGCTGCCTGCCGAACGGTTGCGTCGCCGAGGTGGTGATGGACGATAACCTGACCAAGCAGTTGCGCACCGGTCAGACCGCGACCTTCATCATTTTCCAGACCCCCGAGGAGGGGATCGGCTTCCCGATGGCCTTGAAGGGGTTCGGCGAGGGCTTCGACAAGCTGCCGTGACCTGGGGGAGGGCGCCCGGAGCGCTCTCGCTCGCGATTGAAGCGCGCCACCCTCGATGTCATCGCCCGCGAAAGCGGGCGATCCAGCAAGCATCAGCTCTTCAATGGTTTGCTGGATGCCCCGCCTTCGCGGGGCATGACAGAGCAAGGGACTGCCGCTTCGATCAAAAGCAAATGTGCACCAAGCTCAGGCTGACGTGGCCCTCAGCCTGAAGGCTGCTGCAGGTAATAGGTCAGAAAATTCCTCGCGGCATCCGACGACCAGTCGGCTTCGCCGAGCACGTAACCCTGGATGTTGCCGGCGCGGCCGATCACGTAGGTGATCGGCATTCCGTACAGCGCAAACGGTGCGCGCCGGTCGGCGCTCCCTTCGGAATGGGCAATGCGCGCATCGGGATCTACGAAAACAGGCAGATTCCGGATGCGGCGGTCGCGCACGTAGCGCTCGACGCTGCGGCGGTCGCTGCGATCGACCGACACGGCGACAACCTGCAACCCCTCGCTGCCCATCGCCTGCTGCAGGCGGTCGAGCGCCGGCAATTCCTCGCGGCAGGCCGGGCACCAGGTGGCCCAGAAGTTCATGAGGACGAGCTTGCCGCGAAAGCGGGAGAAGCGGCTGGTCGAGCCGTCCAGCCCAAGCATTTGAAAATCGCCGACATCGCGCGCCGGGCGCACGATTCTGTAGCGCTCCAGCGGCGGTGGACCGCTTGAGGCGAAGGCACCCGCCGGCGCGGCTGCGAATGCTGTCGCAGCGGCAATTCGGCGCAGCAGGCCGCGGCGCGACAGGCGGAGATGGGTTGAACGCGATTCGTCGTGCATGGCGTCTTTTATGAGAATCGGACCATGGCAGCGGGAAGGCGTGAATGGACGGAGGTGCTGTTTGGCCTGTCGCGATTTCCTGCAGCGCCCCTTGCAATCCAGCACAATTAGGTTTATATTCCTTTTATGCGCCTTTACCCCTTTCACCCTCCTTCTCCGGTCGTGCGCCTCAGCGTGCGGCCCGCTCATGACGACCCGGCCGCAATCGTCGGGCGGCACGGGCCGCGACAGCCGCACACCGATGCCACGGTCGCGGCGGTGCGCCGCCTATTCGAGCAAAGCGTGCTGAACTACCGCCAGATTGCCGCCCGCACCGGCGTCAGCCAAGGCAGCATTACCAACTGGTCGCGCGACGGCGGCTGGAAGCGGCCGCCATTTGCGCCGCGCGCCTGCGACACCATTCCGACCCCGCGCGCCACCTTGAAGCTCAAGCGCCGTATGCTCGGCGCGCGCCTCCACGCGCTCGCCGAGCGCCATATCCGCGAACTGGAGGAAAGCGCGTGCGTCGACCCCGTCAAGCTCGGCGAGGCGCTGGAACTCCTCACCATGGCGGGGCTTGCCGCCAATCCCAGGCGCCGGCCGAAACGGCGCCCGGGCGAGATTGCGCCGGTCGAGGCGTTCCGCCCGATCGCGGAGCTCTGCGTGGGCGGCGTGACCCTCTCCCGCGCCCCACGTGCGGCGGTCGAGGATTTTTTGGCCAACCGCGAGCGGCCGCCCGAGGGTGACCTGCCGCCGCGCGGCAGCCGCAGGTCGCGGCGCTGGCGCGAGCAGGCGCGGATGAGGGAGAGGGAGAAAAACTCGTAGGGCGGGTTGAGCAAAGCCCATCCTTGGGTGAGATCGCGCCCGCCTCGATTGATGCCGAGCCTGTTGAGAAGGAGTTGTCTGCTGGCATGCGATCAGAAATTTCTGCTCGCATGTCATGAATTTCAATAAGATATTTCTGATTAAAAGCAAATTTTTTTATAAGAAATATCTTATTGACATACGCTATGAAAATCAGATATTTCTTATCGCATGGTCACCGCATCAGAACAGTTGGATAAGCGTCTCAACGCGCTACGCCCTCTCACGAAAGCGACACGGCCGTCTCGCGGCTGGATCCGCGCTGTCCGGGAAGCCCTCGGCATGACCACCGCCCAGCTCGCCAAGCGGATGGATGTCCGCCAGCCCCGCATCGTCGAATTGGAGAAGGGAGAGGCCAGCGGCAACATCACCATGCGGAGCCTGGAGCGCGCCGCCGAGGCCCTCGGTTGCCAGGTGGTTTACGCTCTCATTCCCCGCGAACCGCTGACGACCACCCTCGAGGAGCGCGCGTTGCAAGTCGCGGAGCGTCAGCTCTCGTCCGTCGAACAGACGATGCGATTGGAAGCGCAAGGCGTCGACGACCAAGCGCAGCGCAAGCGCACGCTCGAACGGCTGGCAGACGATCTTCTGCGCCGGCCGGCCCGACTTTGGGATGAAGGCCGGTGACGGACCTTCATCAGCAGGACGACGACGCGACCCTCGTCCCTCCCGACAAGAGGGCCGACTTGATTCCCTCCCACATCACGCTGCGCAGCGAACTCAACGCCCTCGAACAGGACAACATCCTGTCGGCCAGCATCTGGGCGCTGCAAAGACGGCACGATCCCGTCAGCGACTCGTTCGCCCGCAAACTCCACCGGCGCATGTTTCGGAAGGTGTGGCGCTGGTCGGGAAAGTTTCGAACGACCAATACCAATCTCGGTGTCGACCGCACCCTCATTCAGCCACGGCTCTATGAGGTGGTGGATAACGCCCGGTTCTGCGTCGAGAACAAGACTTATCCGCCCGATGAAATCGCGGTTCGATTTCATCATGCGCTGGTTTCGGTTCACCCGTTTCCGGATGGCAACGGCCGATGGTCGCGGCTGATGGCCGACGTTCTTGCTTCCCGGCTCGGACGCCCGCGCTTCACCTGGGGCGGAGGCGAACTGGCCGAAGCCGGCGAGATGCGGGACAAGTACATTGCCGCGCTGAAAGCCGCCGACAATCAGGATTTCGCGCCGCTCCTTGCGTTCGGGCGCAGCTAGCCATACAGCGCACTCTTGCCGTGGTGGCGGATTTGCATCGAAGGAGAGCCCTCGCGGTGCCCGACCGGACACCCTATGTTCGGGCCGAGCGCAAACACGGATCCTGCCCATGACCTCCCCAACCGCCTCGCTTCTCGACCGTGCCGGCCTTGACCGGGCGCGCGTCCGTTCCATTCTGTCGAAGGGCCTGGAAGGCGCCGACGATGGCGAACTGTTCCTGGAATACCGCCAGTCCGAGGCCCTCGGCTTCGACAACGGGCGCCTCAAACAGGCGACCTACGACACCGCGCAGGGCTTCGGCCTGCGCGCCGTCAAGGATGAAGCGGTCGGCTATGCCCATGCCTCCGACCTGTCCGAGGGTGCGATCGTGCGGGCCGCGGATGCGGTTCGGGCGGTGAAGGGCGGCCATACCGGCCAATATTCGGAGGCCCCCGGACGCACGAATGTCCGGCTGTATAGCGACGATAACCCGCTCGATTCGCCCGGCTTCGAAGCCAAAGTGAAACTCCTGCAGGAGATCGACGCCTATGCCCGCGCCAAGGATCCGCGCGTGCGGCAGGTCTCAGCGAGCCTCGGCGCTTCCTGGCAGGTGGTCGAAATCCTGCGCGCCGATGGTGAAGTCTATCGCGACATTCGCCCGATGGTCCGGGTCAATGTGTCGATCGTCGCCGGCGAGGGCGACCGGCAGGAAACCGGCGGCCATGGCTATGGCGGCCGCGAGGGCTATGCGCGTTTCATCGAGACCGCTGCATGGCGCGGCGCCGTCGACGAGGCGGTGCGCCAAGCGCTGGTCAATCTCGAATCGGTGCCGGCTCCTGCCGGCGAAATGGACGTGGTGCTGGCCGCGGGCTGGCCGGGCGTGATGCTGCACGAAGCCGTCGGGCACGGGCTCGAAGGCGACTTCAACCGCAAGGGCACGTCCGCCTTTGCCGGTCTGATGGGACAGCAGGTCGCGGCCAAAGGCGTGACCGTGCTGGACGACGGCACCATCCAGTCGCGCCGCGGCTCGCTGTCGATCGACGACGAGGGCACAGCGACCAACAAGACCGTGCTGATCGAGGACGGCGTACTCGTCGGCTACATGCAGGACCGTCAGAATGCGCGGCTGATGAACATGAAGCCGACCGGCAACGGCCGACGCGAGTCCTATGCGCATGTGCCGATGCCGCGCATGACCAACACCTACATGCTGGCGGGCGACCGCGAGCCCGGCGAGATCATCGCGTCGGTCAAGAACGGACTGTACGCGGTGAATTTCGGCGGCGGGCAGGTCGACATCACCTCGGGCAAATACGTTTTCCAGTGCACCGAAGCCTACAGGATCGAGAACGGCAAGATCGGCGCACCGGTGAAGGGCGCCATGATGATCGGCAACGGCCCGACCGACCTGCATCGGATCTCGATGATCGGGAACGATCTCGCGCTCGACCACGGCATCGGCACCTGCGGCAAGAACGGCCAGGGCGTGCCGGTCGGGGTCGGCCAGCCGACGCTGCGCATGGACAGGATCACCATCGGCGGCACGGGGTGAAAATTGCGCGATCATCGCGCTAATTGGCCGTCATCTGCTGCTGAGATTCCGTCTCGTCAGAAATACGCGATCAGCCGTCCGCAGGCCGCAACCGCAAACCAGATGGCGAGCGACGTCACCCCGACGAAGCGGGCGCGGCCCGGCAGCGGCGTATGCGGTTGCAAGTCTCTCACCCTGTCGGCGATGAAATACTCGAACCAGACGATATTGATGAGCCCGATCGCGATCAGTGCCAGCTTGATCTGAAATATCGTGTTCAGAACGACGTGGCTTGCCTCCGCCACGAACAGCACCGCGCCGGATACAACAAGCCCGATAAAGCCCAGGATCGCGACCAGTCGCGCGCGTCGCAGCAGGCTGCCCGGCCACGTTGCCTGGAAAAATCCGGCCAGCCGCAGGTCCATCACTGCGACCGCGCTGAAGAACACCATCAGCGACAGGATATGCGCGACATTGGCGACCATATAGGCATAAGGCGATTGCCGCACCGCCGCGGCAAAGGCCGAACCCTCTATGGCGACGAAGATCGCCGGCGCCGCGTCGGTCATCAGCGCATCTCGACGGTCTTGCCATCAACCGTGATGCGCTCTGCGCGCATTTCATCTTTCTCGACGGTGGACACGTAGCCGTAGGCCGAAACGGTCTTCCCGACCGCGACCATGTCCTTAAGGGCCCCGCGATTGGTCATCCGGAAGGTGGGCGCAAGGGTCACGGTCCAGACCTTGTCGGAGGTCTTCACGGTGATGGTTGCGTGCGGGTTCTCATATTTGGATGTTACGATCGTACCGTTCACCGTGATCGGCTTGGCCGCCTCGTAGCTGCCCCATCCGTGATGGGCGGCGGCACTCCCGCACACAACGGCGACAGCACAAGCGGCAAGAAGATAGGTCTTCACGTCCTCACCTCATGGGTTCGCTTTCGGTGACCTAACGCACAACGCCCGAAATGCAGCATGGTTTGCGGCGCGGCCTTGTGATGCGGTCCTTCAGATAGCAGCGGGCCGAGGCGCTGCCATAGCCGGGACGCACATAGGTAAAGGCGCGGCACCTGTCGTCGGCCTGGCAGGCCTTCGCGCATGATGCACCGGACGGATCGGTTGCGACGTCGAAAGACCGATAGTCGCCGCCGAGACGGTCGGTGGAAAACTCGGCAGGGCCGGTTTTGGGCTCAAGCAGCGCAGCTCCGCGAACGCCAGACACGCAGCACGCGTCCTCCTTCAACGGAGTGACGGCGTTCTTCAGTCGGCACGTTGCTTCGCGCGTGGCGGTCCGGGGATAGGAAAAACTCCAGGCACGGCATCGGCTGTCGCGCTCGCAGCGTGCGGCGCAGGTGGCCGGATCGCCGCTCCGCACCGGCGCGCTGGAGTAATCGCCACCCGGCCGGTCGAAGCCGACCTGCGCATGGGCGGTTATCACCCCTGAAGTCAGCGCCAGCATACAGATCACGGCCGTTACGAGGCGCCGGTTCATTCCCCTGCCCGAGATCGAGAATCTGCCAGCCGACAGTCTAAGGTGCCGGTGTCCGGCTTGCGAGAACCGATTGCTGCGCCCGCGAAGTCGTGAACGCTCGCAGAAGGGATGGGCTGTTGTGCGAAGCAACATGACAAATCGTCGCCATTGCGCAAAGTTCCGTCATGGTTTCAGGTCTTATGGGTGCCGGGGATAGGTTGCGGGCTGTGGACCGCGTCTCGTTTGCGATCATGGCCGCGCTGGCTGTCCTCGCCATTCTGCTGTTCCGCGATTACGGGATATCCAATGACGAGGAGGTCCAGCATCGCTACGGCGAGCTGATCATCAATTATTACGCGAGCGGTTTTCGCGACACCGCGTTGTTCAATTACAAGAATCTCTATCTGTATGGCGGTCTGTTCGACATCGTCGCGGTCGCTATCGCCAAATTGCTGCCGTTCGATCCGTTCCTGATCCGCCACTTCCTGTCCGCGATGATCGGCGTGGCGGGAATGGCGGGGGTCTGGGCAACCGCCCGCCTTGTCGCGGGCCCGCGCGCCGGGCTGATCGCGCTCTGCGCGATCGCGGTTTGCGGGCCGTATTTCGGCGGCATGTTCAACCACACGAAGGATGTGCCGTTCGCCGCCGCCGTGATCTGGGCTGTCTTTTTTCTGCTGCGTGCGGGCCGGGACCTGCCGGCACCGCGCTGGATCGATGTGATCGGATTCGGTCTGATGCTGGGTGCGGCAACCGGCCTGCGGGCGATGGGTCTGCTGCTGATCGGCTATGCCGGCGTCATGGTGCTGATGTCGGTGCCGCGTCCCCTGAGGCTCCGCGAGGCCACCGCATTCGTCGTCAGATCGGCACTGTGGTTCGCTCCCGCAGCAGCGATCGGATACCTGATCATGATCGCGGCCTGGCCCTGGGCATGGCTTGCGCCGCTCAATCCGTTGCGCGCGATCTTTTCCTTCTCGCATTTTCACTACGAGATCCGCACCGTCGTTGCGGGCGAGATCTACCGCATGGGCGACGTGCCGTGGTGGTACGTGCCGTTTTATCTCCTGATCAAGGTCCCGCTCGTTGTTTATGCGGGAGCGGTCTGCGCAATCGCGCTGTCAGTGTGGGGGCTTGCGCGAGACGGTGTCTCGCGGCTGCAGAGACGACAGGCCGAGATTGCATTCATCGCCTTCGTCGCGATCTTTCCGGTGTTGTGCGAGGCGATGGCGGAGGGTCCGGCTTTCACCGGGATGCGCCACTTCCTGTTCGTGGTGCCGGCGCTCGCGGTGCTGGCCGGCATCGGATTCGATTCAGTGCTGGCCGCGCTTTCGCCGCGCCGCTGGCTCGCCGCTAGCGCCACAGCGGCTCTCACGCTCTCTCTCGCTTGGAACGCGAGCGTTCTGGTGCGCCTGCATCCTTACGAATACATGTACTACAACCAGCTGGTCGGCGGCCTCGAGGGCGCGGCACGCCGCTACGAGATGGATTATTGGGTCAACATAATGCCCGAAGCCGTGCGGGCGCTTCAGGACTATCTCGGCCTCGCGAAGGAAAAGTCGCAGAAGGTCTACACGGTAGGCGTTTGCGGCGAGAAGTTCTCGTTCGACAATTATGCCGACAAGCGCCTGCAGGCCTCGCCAGGCTGGCTGGAGGCGGATTTTTTCATCGCGCCAACCCAGATGAATTGCGACCGGCTGGTGGATGGCCGGGTGATCGCGACCATCAAGCGCTTCGGCGTGCCGATCGGTGTGGTGAAGGACAGGCGCGGTCTCACCCAGAAGGCACTGAACCAGCCGTTCAATGCGGTGCGACAATGAAGCCCTCAACATTAAAGCGCCCGCCGGGGAGGGCCGGGCGGGCGCTTGATCCGCATCGTGCGAGGGGACACACGCCTTGCGGATCCTTGGCCGGCTGGGCAGGGCCGGCCAAAGACTTTCAGAGATAGGGCCAGGGCGACGGTCTGGCCGTCACACCGATCGGTGCGTCGGGCGCGATCGACGGTGCGTCGACCGGCAGGACATCGATGCGCGCTCGGCGATTGATGCGCTTGTCGCGCGCACGGCCGGCCAGCACGTCGGTCGGGTCGCGCCACAGCGGCTGCGCGTACGCATCCCTCAGATCGCTCCGGGTCAGGCCGATATCGCCCAGCATCCGGTCGTCCATCCCGGCCAGCATCCGCGCATCGCGGCGGTGCTTCAGAAGGCGGGCGAGTTTCCGCATGCCGTTCAACGCGATGGCAAAGGCGACGCGGACCACAGCCGGCTCGGCGCGGCGTCTCTGCAACGGTTCGGAACTTGATATCGCGGACATCGGAACCTCCTTTCGCCTCGTTGCCGGAATCCTTCCCGCGCAGACCTCACTGCGCGACCCGATTTCCGACAGGAAGACGTTGAACGGCTCCGGATATGGCACCCGCCCATTGATAAGTGAAACGAATGTTTATAATCTCAAACATCACAAATGATGATGGGGTGGCCTGCGTATTGGCCGCCGGAGGACTCCCGATGACCGCCCTGATCGATATCGACCAGCTCCGCACCTTCATCGCGATCGCCGAGACCGGCAGCTTCACCAAGGCAGCGGAGGTCGTGCACAAGACCCAGTCCGCCGTCTCGATGCAGATGAAGCGGCTGGAGGAGCGCCTCAGCAAGCCGATTTTCGCGCGCGACGGGCGCGCCTCGAAACTGACCGACGACGGCGAGCGTCTGCTCGATTACGCGCGCAAGATCGTGAAGCTCAATCTTGACGCGCTCGCGGCCTTTTCCGGGCCCGAACTCTCGGGCCGCGTCAGGCTTGGTGTGCCGGACGACTATGCCGACCGCTATCTGCCGGAAATCATGGCGCGGTTTTCGCGGTCCTATCCGGGTGTCGAACTCACCGTGCTGTGCGAGCCATCGGTCGACCTGCTGCGCCGGATCGATGCGAATGATCTCGATCTTGCGATCATTACCGCCACCGAGACCCAGCGGACCGCGGAGCAATTCCGGCAGGAGCGATTGCTGTGGGTCACGTCCGTGCGTCACGCCACCCATACCGAAAATCCGCTGCCGCTTGCGCTCGGCAAGCAGAGCTGCGCGTGGCGCCGCATTGCACTGGAACGCCTCGAAGGGCTCGGCCGGCCGCACCGCGTGATCTATACGAGCTCCAATGCCGGTGCTTATGTCGCGGCCGTCCTGTCGGGGCTTGCCGTCTCGGTGGTGCCGGAATCGACCTTGCGGCCTGGCATGCGGGTGCTGACCCCGGCCGACGGCTTTCCGGACTTGCCCTATTGCCGGATCGGCCTTGTTCGCAATCCGCACGAAAGCTCCGCACTCGCCGACGCGCTTGCCGAGCACATCATCTCGTCGCTGGACAATCTGTCGGAAGCCGCCCAGGCGGCGGAGTAGGCGAAGCAGTCACGCTCTCGCCGGCCGCAACACCAGCACGTTGCCGATCAGCACCGCGACAAGACCGAGCGCGGCCACCAGGGTCCACTGGAAGTTCTCGACAAATGTCGAGACCGCAAGTGCGACCACCGGTCCCAGCACCGTCACATAGGCAGCCCGATCCGCGCCGATGCGCCCGAGCAGCGTGAGATAGCAGGCAAAGGCGATAACCGACGATATCAGCGCAAGGTAGACCAGCCCGCCGAGGTAGACCGCGGTCCATTCCACGGTGAAGGCGTGGCCGCGGATGAGCGCATAGACGGCCAGCCCAAGGCTGCCGTACAGCATGCCGAAACCGGTCGACGCGAAGACCGGATACTTGCGGGCCGATATGCGTGTCGACACGATATTGGCGAAGCAGAAGGCCAGCGTGCCCGCGAGGCTCAAGCCCAGCGCGATCAGCGCGCCGCGCGGAAAAGCTTGCCCGGCAAATTGCGGATAGAACAGTGCAGCCATGCCGGCGGTACCGAGTAGGCCGCCGCCGACAACCCGGCGGTCGACCGGCGCGCTCAAGAACAACGCCCCGAGCCAGACGTTGATGAAGGACGCCAGCGAGAACACGATCGACAGAAGTCCGGACGGCAACGTCTCGGCTGCATGATAGAACAGCAGGAAGTTCAGCGAGAACATCAGCAGGCCGAGCAACGCGAACATCACGTGGCTGCGCAGGCCGTAACTCAACCGGTCGCCGCGTATCGCTGCGATGATCAGCATGATGATTCCGGCGATCAGAAAGCGCCACAGCACCGAGACGTCCGGCGACACCACGCCGACCTGGAAATGGATCACGATCCAGGCGAGGCCCCAGGTCAGCACGACCGTTGCATAGAGGGCGAAGTCGAATGGGGTCAGCTTGACGCGGTTCAGCACAAGTCGGCCGCCTTGGCGTCGATCGCACGCACGAGATCGGCCGGCGCGATTTCGATCTGCAGCCCGCGGCGCCCGCCATTCACGAGGATCGTCGGGTGCGCAAGCGCGGCGCGCTCGATGAAAGCTGCCGCGCGCTTTCTCTGTCCGAGCGGCGAAATCCCGCCGACGTGATAGCCGGTGATCCGCTCCGCTTCCGACGGCGGCAGCATGGCGGCCTCCTTTGCGCCGGCCGCGGCCGCAAGCCGCTTCAGGCTGATTTCCTTGTCGGATGGCGCAAGGACGCACAGGATCGCGGGGCCGGCTTTCGCCATCAGCGTCTTCAACAGCCGGTCAGGTGCGATGCCGAGTGCTTCAGCCGCCTGCATGCCGATGCGCGCGGCATTCGGATCGTAGTCGTATTCGTGCAGCTTAAAGGCGATGCCGGCCTTCTCAAGCGCGCTGGTGGCGGGCGTTGCCTTCGCCATCAATAGGCATACTCGTCGAACACCGGTTCGACCGAGCCCCCCCACGGCCCGTGAAACTTGGCGAGCAACTCCTCCGCCGGCGTCTGGCCGCGCGCGACGAGCTCTTCCAGCGGTTCGAGATATTTCGTTTCATCCTCGCCGCCGGCATTGAGACGGCGACGGCGGGCCAGCCCCGCGCGGGCGAGTTTCAGCGTCTCGTCCGCAAGCGAGAGCATGCTGCGATTGCGGATGGAGGCGGCGAAGCCCTGCACCGGCACATCGTCGCGCAGCTTTTGCCGCTCGTCCGCGCTCCAGTCCTTCACGAGGTCCCAGGAGGCGTCGAGAGACGCATCGTCGTAGAGGATTCCGGCCCAGAACGCCGCAAGCGCCGGCAGCCGCCGCCATGGCCCGCCATCGGCGCCGCGCATTTCGAGATAGCGCTTCAGCCGCACTTCCGGAAAAATCGTGGAGATGTGGTTGGCCCAGTCCGAAATCGTGGCGCGCTCGCCCGGCAATTGCTTCAGCTTGCCGGCGAACAGATCGCGGAACGACAGGCCCGAGACGTCGATATAATCGTCGCCGCGCTTGACGAAATACATCGGCACGTCGAGCGCATAATCGACCCAGCGCTCGAAGCCCATGCCATCCTCGAACGCCCAGGGCAGCATGCCGGAGCGGTCCGGATCGGTGTCACGCCAGACCTCGGAGCGGAAGGAGAGAAAACCGTTCGCCTTGCCTTCGGTGAAGGGCGAGTTCGCAAACAAGGCGGTCGCGACCGGCTGCAGCGCCAGCGACACTCGCAGCTTCTTGACCATGTCGGCTTCGGAGGAGAAGTCGAGGTTGGTCTGTACCGTGCAGGTCCGGTACATCATGTCGAGGCCGAGATTGCCGACCTTCGGCATGTATTGCGTCATGATCCGGTAGCGGCCCTTCGGCATCACCGGGATCTGTTCGCGGGTCCATTTCGGGTTCATGCCGAGCCCGAGAAAGCCGATGCCCAGCGGGCGGGCGACTTCCCGCACCTGCGCAAGATGCGCCATCAATTCGGTGCAGGTCTGATGCACGGTCTCCAGCGGCGCGCCCGACAATTCGAACTGTCCGCCCGGTTCGAGCGAAATCGCGCCACCGCCGGTGACGTCGTAGAGCCCGATGATGTTGTCGCGCTCCATGATCGGCTCCCAGCCGAGGAGCAACTGCATGCCTTCGAGCAGCATGCGAATCCCGCGCTCCCCGTCATAGGGGACCGGGTTGTGACGGTGGACCGTGAACGGGAATTTCTCGTGCTCGGTGCCAATCCGCCACTCGGCTTCTGGCTTACAGCCCGATTCGAGCCACGCGACGAGTTCGTCGCGTCGCTCGACCGGCGTCATGTCGATCTGGTCACGGGCCATAAGGAATCCGGCGAAAGGGCCGCGACCATACACGCGGGTCCGAGGAAAGGGCAATCTGCGCGCGGCCAGCAAAAGTGGGTAGCGGGTTTGTCCGGCCGCGCGCTGCGGGCATATATGGGTTGCGGTCCGCGGCTTGATAGGTGCTGCGGAATCGACATAACGGTGCCATGCCGTTTCCCTCCCGTCAGACACTCGTGAATCTCGGCGAAACCCTTCTGATCGGGACCCTCGGCGGCGCGGCCTTCGCTTTTGGCGGGATCCCCGCCGGCTGGCTGTCCGGCGCAATGATCGCGGTGGCGATCGCCGCCCTTTCCGGTCGGCCGATGGCGGTCCCGGCGCCGCTGGCCCGCGTCGTATTCGTGCTGATTGGGATTTCGCTCGGGGGCGCGGTGACGCCGGAGACGCTGAAGGGGGTCGCCACCTGGCCGCTCAGCGTCGTGCTCTTATGCATCGGCATGATCTGCGCGATGTTCGGCAGCGCGGCTTATCTGAAGGCGGTGCATGGCTGGACCATGTTGTCCGGCCTGTTCGGATCGGCCCCGGGTGCGCTGTCCCAGGTGATGGCCTATGCCACGCAATACCATTCGGATCTTGCCGGAATAGCCATCGTCCAGACCATCCGCGTGGTGATTCTGACCGCCTTGCTGCCGGTGGTGCTGGCCTTGTTCGGGCTTATTCCGACTGAGAGTGCCGCACGCAGCTTTGCGATCACGGATTCGATCCTGGAAATCGCGATCCTGGTCGGCATCTCGAGCGCGGCAGCGATCCTGGCGCATTTCGTGCGCTTCCCTGGCGGACTGATTTTCGGGGCGATGCTGGCCTCGGCGGTGCTGCATGGCTCGGGGCTGATCCATGCGGTGATGCCCTGGTGGATCGTCAGCGCGGTAATGGTGGCTCTGGGCGCGCTCACCGGATCGCGCTTCGCCAATACCGATTTGCGGGTGCTGGGGAAGCATGTCGCCGCGGCGCTCGGTTCATTCTCGGTTGCGGTGGCGATCGTGTCGGTGTTCGCCGCCGCCGCGGCCTTTATCGTGAACCTGAACGTGCCGGATGTGGTGGTCTCGTATGCGCCAGGCGCACTCGACGTGATGATGATTCTCGCACTCGCGCTGCATCTCGACCCGATTTTCGTCGGCGCCCATCACGTGGCGCGCTTCATGCTGATCTCGGCAGCACTGCCGCTATTCGTGAAGATTTACGGGCAGACCCCGCCGCCGCCGCCAGTGAAGCCGCCCGACAAACGGCCGGTGCAGGAGGATTGACGCGCTTTCGCGCGTTTACTCCGCCGCCAGCGCGCGGTTGAGCCTCATGCCGAGCCGCTCCCACACATCGGTCAGCGCGGATGCGAGCGCGTCGATCATCTTGTCGTCGTGGTAGGGCGAGGGCGTGACGCGCAGGCGCTCGGTGCCCATCGGCACGGTCGGATAATTGATCGGCTGGATGTAGATGCCGTGATCGGCGAGCAGCATGTCGCTCGCGGCTTTGCACTTTTCCGGATCGCCGACGGAAATCGGCACGATATGGGTGTCGCTCGGCATCACCGGCAGGCCGGAGGCCGTGAGTACGGCCTTGACGCGCGCAACCCGATCCTGGTGCCGGTCCCGCTCCCATTGCGAATTCTTCAGATGCCGGATGGACGCAGCCGCAGCCGCGCACACCGCAGGCGGCAAAGCGGTGGTGAAGATGAAGCCCGGCGCGTAGGACCGCACCGCGTCGCAGACTGCATGGCTGGCCGCGATATAGCCGCCGAAGCAGCCGAACGCCTTGCCGAGCGTGCCCTCGATCACGTCGAGACGATGCATGACGCCGTCGCGTTCGCAAACGCCCGCGCCGCGCTGCCCGTACATGCCGACCGCATGCACCTCGTCGATGTAGGTCATGGCGCCGTATTTCTCGGCGAGATCACAGACACCGCTGATCGGCGCGATATCCGCATCCATCGAATAGATGCTCTCGAACAGGATCAGCTTCGGCCGGTCGGGTCCGGCTTCGATCAGGAGCTGTTCGAGATGGGCGAGATCGTTGTGGCGGAAGATCTTCTTCTCGCAGCCGGAGTGGCGAATGCCCTCGATCATCGAATTGTGGTTGTAGGCATCCGACAGGATCAGCACGTTCGGAATCAGCTTCGCGAGCGTGGCGATGCCGGTCTGGTTGGAGACATAGCCCGAGGTGAAGATCAGCGCGGCTTCCTTGCCGTGCAGGTCGGCGAGTTCGGCCTCGAGCTCGACCAGCGGATGATTGGTGCCGGAGATATTGCGGGTGCCGCCGGCGCCGGCGCCCATGCGGGTGGCGGTCTCGACCATGGCGCCAATGACCTTGGGGTGCTGCCCCATGCCGAGATAGTCGTTGGAACACCAGACGATGATTTCGCGCTGACCTTCCGGTGAGTGCCAGATGGTCTGCGGGAACCGGCCCGCGATCCGCTCCAGATCGGCAAACACCCGGTATCGCCGTTCATTGTGCAGGCGGGCCAAGGCGGTATCGAAAAAGGTCTGATAATTCATGGCTTTAGACAATCCTGCCGAGGACCACTCAGAGTTCGTCGCGCCGGCCGCCATGGCCGTTCAATCAGATATTGGTTTTAGAAGCGTTCAACGCTGTTTGTCGAGGCATGGATGACCCCACTTTCACGCAGATCGGCTTGATTTCGATCAAGATTATTGGAATTGGCCGCTTCCGCCGTCGATTGCGCTGGGCCAGCCCTTTCCTTTCCCGGTCCGGAACCAGCCGCCGGGCAACGCGTTCACACCGCGACAAAACCCAATTGTGGAGGTTGGACGATGGGACGAGGCTTCCTTCTTTGGATGATCGGCATTCCGCTGCCGATCATTTTGGTGATCTGGCTGTTCGGCGGCTTGAGCTGATCTGTACCCACTCGCGACCGGCCGTCCCATTCCGGGGCGGCCTTTGCGTTTTTCAAAGCCTTTACGGATTGCGCTTTGCATCGGCCTCGATGGCCTGTTCGAGCTTTCGACTGAGCATCCACGAAATCGCGAGGAACACCAACAGCGACGCGATGCTGAGCCCGGATACGGTGTCGCCGAGCACTTTGTCCGACACCTTCCCGAACGCATATCCGGCCAGCACCATTGAGACCGCCCAGATCGCTGAGCCGATCAGATTGAGAACGAGGAATAGACCCCACGACATTCTCGACAGACCGTAGGCGAAAGCGCCGAGCCCGCGGATGCCGTACGGAAACCGGTGAACCAGCGGCAGCCAGAGCGCGTGCCGGTCGACCAGCCGTTTCACCGTGACCGCATGCGCGGAGACACGCGGCCAGCGCGCCAGCAGGCCGTCGCCATAGCGGCGCGCAATCCAGAACCGGACCACGTCGCCGACGAAGCTGCCGGCGAAGCAATGGATGATCGTCAGCTTCAGGTCGAGCACGCCGAGCTGGGCGGCATAGCCTGCAAACAGCGCCATCAGCATCGCATGCGACGCCGCATAGGCGAAGATGAAGGCGTACGCGACCTCGCCGTGCTGGCGGACGACGTCGATAAGCTGAGAAAGATCGGTCATGTGTTTCCGGTACCGCCAAGCTTGCGCAGGGCTTCGTCCGCGGTGAGGACATCGCCGAATTGCTGAAAAATGTTCTCCAACGCTGCGCGATGCTCATCGTCGGACAGGGCCGCGCAGCAATCGGACAGCATCACCGTCTTGAAGTCGAGCATCATAGCGTCGCGGGCGGTCGACTCGCAGCAGACATTGGTCTTGGTGCCGGCAATCAGAACGGTGTCGATATCCAGGCTGCGCAGCAGCCGTTCGAGCTGGGAGGAGCCCGCAATCAGGGCGCTGTAGCGGTTTTTGATCACGGTGTGGTCTTCGGGAGACACTTCGAGTTCCTGCCAGATCGTCTGCTGACCGGGCGCGAGTGCGGCCATGGTGCGATCGCGCACCGCTTCGCCCACCACATGATTGAAGAACAGGCTCCAGTCGCTGCGCCCATCGCGGCTCGTATTGGCGTGCACCACCCAGATCACAGGGCAGCCGCGTTTGCGCAATTCGCCCGTCAAAGCATTGATCGCGGGCACGATCGCGCGTGCGAGGGGCACTTCGGCCGGTGCTCCGGGCGAGCAGAAGGCGGTCTGCATGTCGATGACAAGAAGCGCGGTGCGCGCCGGATCGAGCCGGTCGAACCAGTCGATGCGGCCTCGGCGCGCCAGCACACGGGCAATGATTTCAGGCCGGATGGAGACGGGATGCATGGACTTATTCTCGATCGGTCACGCCTTCGTCATCTGGCGAAAGCAGTCTAAAGGCGAAAGAAGATGTTGTTTTCGGCGCTTTTTAACCAGTCCGAGGTTGAAGCCTAGGGCCCGAATAGCATATATGCGCGGCGCTGGATCGAACTGGAGTTGGAATGGCTAGCTTTAAGGACACGGATCTTAAGGACCGTCAAAAAAATGCCTCCGAAGCACGGAAGGCGATGTTGGAGAAATTCCTCGCAAAGGCGGAAGACCCGGTTCTCGAGCAGCGCCGCGTAGAGCGCGCCGCGATCGAGGAGGCTCGCAAAATCCGCCAGGCCGAGCGTGAGGAAGCCCGCAAGCGCGACGAGGAAAGGCAGGCTGCCGAGGCCGCCATCCGCGCTGCCGCCGAAGCGGAAGCCAAGCGCATCGCCGAGGAAGAAGCCGCCCGCAAGGCCAAGGAAGAGGCCGATATCATGATGACGCTGCTTGCCGAGCAGAAGGCTGCCCGCGATGCGCGCTACGCCGCCCGCAAGGCCGCGTCGAAGAAGAAGAAGAAGCGCGGGCTCTGAGGCGAGCCGGCGTCGCGCACGCGACGCCGCTCCACATGCCTTTGCGCGTGATGCGCCGGAAAACCGGCGACCACACACTACACCCGAAACCCGATCCGGAAGCCGCCCCAATGCCGTCCCTTGACGGAAATCGGGGCGGACACGTCCTTCATCAGGACGAAATTTCCGCCGCCCATGTCACGCCGATAGGTCTGCAGCAGGAACGAGCGGGTGCTGCGGCCGGCGGAGAGGCCAGTGCGGTCGTTGAAGATGCGACGGTTGCGGCAGTTGGCCGAATTCCAGACCGGGTCGTCGCCCTGCGGCTTCGAATAGATCAAGTTGTGGGTCGGCAGATAGCCGTTGCGGTCCAGCGCCGCGCAGAACGCTATTCTAGGATCGAAGGTCAGGATCGGTTCCTGCACCTCCGGCAGCAGCCGGTCGGTCAGCGCCACGAAGCGGGTCATGTGCTGCAACGGATTGCTGCCCGCGATCGGGCGGTAACTCTCGTCGAACAGATCGGCCATGCCGATCTCGTTGCGGGTTACGGCTTGTTCGAAAATCCGACCAATCCGCTGTGCGGTTGCACGGCATAGCTCGATGATCGGCGTATCCGGCGTTTCGATTCCGCTTTCGGCAATAAACAATATGAAGTCCTCGCTGATGCCGAGGATCGATTCCACCCGCGCTTTCGCCTGCGACAGCTTGGCGTCGCCGTCTTTCACCGATGTGACCAGGGCCTTCAATTCGTTGCGCAGCGACGCGTAACAGGCGCTGTTCTTGTCGACCGAGCGTGCCATCACCTCGATGTCGCCCGCCAGCCGGTTGGCGGTCTCGACCAGCGTCTGCAGCACCGCGCCGGTTTCACGCGCCTTGCTTGATTCCGCAATTGCGGCCTGTGCGGTCGCGGCATTGGCGTCGGCTTCGCCGAGAACGGTGGCGAGCGTTTGCATCAGCTCTTTCAGGTAGCGCTGATTGTCGATCGACAACGGTCTGATCTGGTCGGCGAGCCGCTTCACGGTGGCAGCGATGATGGCAAAGCCACGGCCGGCATCGCCCGCGCGCGCGGCTTCGACGCTCGCATTGAGCGCCAGCAATTGGGTCTCCTGCGCGATCGACTGGATTGCCGCGCTGGCCTGCTACACGCGCTTGATCGTGGCGGATACGGACTGGATGGAGTCCTTCAGCGCGATCGCGCCGGAGCCAAGGCTCTCGATTTTGTCGATCGTGTTGGCGATCGTTTCGGAGACGCAGCTGGCGCTCTCGCCCAACGTGGTGCGCGTCGAATCGGCGGAGTACCGCGCGCTTTCCATCGCCGCGGCGAGATCGGCGTTGGTGGCATTCATTTCGCGGGCCGCAGCGACCGCCGCGCGTGCCTGCCGGGTCTGCTGTTCGCCGAGGGTTGTGAGGTCACCCACGAGGCCAGCCATGTCGGCAATCTCGACCCCGAGATGTCCGCTGCGGTCGCCGATGTCGGACAGCGAATTCCGTGGACGGTCGTCGGCCGGGTCGATCCGGCGCAAAGCGGATTCGCTCATTGGTTGCCCCCTGCCGTGCGGAGATACCTTAGATTGGGCGAACATGGTTAAGGCAGGGTTAAGCGGCCCGCGATGCGGGACAGACCCTGCCTGCAATTTGGGCGGCGGAAAGGCGTGGAAGCGATGGTGCTGCCGGACAGGATTGAACTGTCGACCTCTCCCTTACCAAGGGAGTGCTCTACCACTGAGCTACGGCAGCGTTGCTGACAGACCCCGGCGATCCGAGGATGCTTAAGTCGGGCGCAACCGACCGCGGCATGTGGCACGTCGGGGCGGCTGCGGCGGCGTTAATACCCGCCGCCGGGTGGCGCGGCAAGCTTCGCACGCATGTTTTTACGTCGATCTGTGTGGGCGGACGCCTGCGGTCACCAGAACCCGCGCTTATCGCACCCCAGGGCGAATGGGCGCTCGCTGCACGGCGCCGCTCCAGGGCTGCGCGGCCTCTCCCCATAGGGGTCCGACACCAGGTTGGGCGCAGTTTGAACGCGCGGCACTTTTGGAGCAGCACCGCTCCGGCCCTTGACCTGCGCGGACGCCACGGTTGCCATCGACACCACCACAAGCGCGGCGACGGTCAGACTCAAGATGCTGCGCATAACGTTCTCCAGACGGGTTGTTGCGGCTACAGATAAGGACGGTTCGGCCCGGCTGCCTTCGGCTTGTTGTGGGGGTTGTCGCGATCTTGCCGTTGGGCGTCTCAGGAGCCGCTCACCCGTCCGGAACCTGATTCGCGTCTGGGCGCCTACCAGGTTCCCCGCCGGTCGCAGTCGCGGGCAAAGGGGCGCTCGGCACAATTGGAAAGCCCATAGGGGTTGGACGTCGATGACGTCGCCGGCGGTGCGGGCTGAGGTCGCTTTTTCGCGGTCCCTCGGGTCTGGGCCAGAGCCCCGGTGACAACCGAGGCGACGAGCAGACCCGCGGCCGCAATGCGCAGCATATACAACATAAATGTCTCCTTTTTCGATGTTTGGACAAGCCGGCACGGGTGGTCGCGCCCTTGCATCCTGTCCGGATTTCGGCTTTCTCGGCTCTATGGACGAGAACACCGGGGCGGCGCAAAAAAGCCCGCGCGAGGAGCGCCTCGCCAAGGCCCTGCGCGATAATTTAAGGCGGCGCAAAGCGCAGGCACGGGAGCGGGCGGAAACTTCGGCTCCGCAGGAGGAGGCCGGTCACCCGGCCGGTCGGGCGACCGGGCAGGACGGCTGAACCGGGGTGATATTCCGCCCCATCCGGGGCAGGGATTGGGTTAAGGTTCGACGTTCATATTCGATGTTTTGGGGGTTCGATGGATCGCATTCGCATCGTCGGCGGACGGCCGCTTGTCGGCACCATCCCGATTTCCGGGGCCAAGAACGCAGCTCTTCCGCTGATGATCGCGAGCCTGCTGACCGAGGACATGCTGATCCTGGAGAACGTGCCGCACCTCGCGGACGTGGTGCAGTTGCAGCGCATCCTTAACAATCACGGGGTCGACGTGATGCTGTCCGGCAAGCGTGCCGGTGACGGCGACAATTCCGGCCAGACCGTGAAGATTTCCGCCGCCAATATCGTCGACACCACGGCGCCCTATGACCTGGTCTCGAAAATGCGGGCGAGTTTCTGGGTGATCGCGCCGCTGCTGGCACGCATGGGCGAGGCGAAGGTCTCGCTGCCCGGCGGCTGTGCGATCGGCACGCGGCCGGTCGATCTGCTGCTGATGGCGCTCGAGCAGCTCGGCGCGACAGTCGAGATCGAAGCCGGATACGCGGTGGCGCGTACGCCGACGGGCGGGTTGCGCGGCGGCGAGATCGTGTTTCCGAAAGTGACCGTCGGCGGCACCCATGTCGCCGTCATGGCAGCGTCGCTCGCAAACGGCACGACCGTGATCGAGAACGCGGCGCAGGAGCCGGAGGTCAAGGACGTCGCCGATTGCCTGATCAAGATGGGGGCGAAGATTTCCGGCGCAGGCACCGCCCGGATCGTGATCGAGGGCGTGGCGCGGCTGGGTCCTGCGCGGCACAGTGTGGTGCCCGATCGCATCGAGACCGGCACCTATGCGATGGCCGTGGCGATGACCGGCGGCGACGTGCTGCTGCAAGGCGCGCGACCGGAATTGCTGCAATCGTCGCTCGACGTGCTGCAGCAGGTCGGCGCGACCGTGGCCTGCACCAATGAAGGGATCCGCATTTCGCGCAACGGCTCGGGGCTGTCGCCGGTCGAGGTCACGACCGAACCGTTCCCCGGTTTCCCGACCGACATGCAGGCGCAACTGATGGCCCTGATGACCATGGCCAAAGGCACCTCGCGCATCACCGAGACCATTTTCGAAAACCGCTTCATGCATGTGCAGGAACTGGCGCGGCTCGGCGCGCGCATTTCGCTGGACGGCCAGGAGGCGACGATCGAAGGCGTGGATCGTCTGCACGGCGCGCCGGTGATGGCGACCGACCTGCGTGCGTCGGTGTCGCTGGTGATCGCGGCGCTGGCGGCGGAAGGCGAGACCATCGTCAACCGCGTCTATCATCTCGATCGCGGCTTCGAGCGACTCGAGGAAAAACTCGGCGCCTGCGGCGCTGAGGTGGAACGGATCAGCGCGTAATCGTCCCGGGGGAACGGCGTTTTTCCTGCCCGCCGCCCCCTTGCGACATCATGGCCGTTTGCCTAACTAGCGGTCAGGGCGAATTTTGAAATTTTGTAAGACCGACCCAAAAGGCCGCGTCATGGACATGTTGAAGCTCATCGCGCTCGACCGCGAGGATCTGGAAATCGTTTCCGCGCATCTGCAGGATGCCATTGTGAAGGTCGGCGAAGTTATCTGGCGCCCGAACGAAAACCGGGTCGTGATCGCGCTGAATCGGTTCGACTGGGAGGCTGCGGTCGGTGAGCCTCCATCATGGAGGCGCCGGCGTGCCGCGCTGCGGTTTGACCGCGTCTCCTCCTGTAAATGCAAGAGCCTCGATTGTTCCGCCAAGGACCAGGTGCTCAATCTTCTGGCGGTGGAGTTCAACGAGAGCGATGCGCCCGGCGGCGTCATCACGCTGGCATTCTCCGGCGGCGGCGCGTTGCGGCTTGAAGTCGAATGCCTCGAAGCCGAGGTGGTCGATCTTGGTCCGGTGTGGGAGACCGCGGCTTGCCCCGATCACAAGACCATCGACGGCGACGTCGCGCGGGCCTGACGCAGCGTCCGATTGCAAGCGCGGCGGATTGTACGCCCGCTTGCCTTTCCCCGTTCTCTCCAGGACATTAGTGCGATACTGACGCTGCGCGGCGACGCGCATGAACGAGATGCCGTCAGGCTCCGGGAGGACAAACCTAATGCTCAATAAGCGCCACTTTGGCTGCGCTCTTGCCGCAGTCGCAATCGCCGTCTTTTCCATGCCGGGTCAGGCACCGGCCCAGGAGCCGCCCTCCGTCGTCAAGATCATGGTCGGCTCGGTCGCCGGCGGCATTCTCGATCCCTATGCGCGCATCGTCGGCGAGCATATGAGCAAGACGCTGGGCCGCACCGTCATCGTCGAGAACAAGCCGGGCGCGAACGGCACCATCTCCGCGCAATATGTGGTCGATCAGCCGGCCGACGGCACATGGATGTGGGTCGGCACCCAGGCGATGACCGAGATCAATCCGAGCGCCTACAAAAATCTCCGCTGGGGCATCGACGATTTCATTCCGATCGTGAAGGGCGTCGAGGCGCCGCTGGTGTTTGCCGTGCATCCGAGCGTGCCGGCGAAAAATCTCAACGAGTGGGTTGCCTGGGTCAAGGCCAATCCCGGCAAGCTCGGCTACGCCTCGTTCAGTCCGGGAACGCCGTCTGCGTTTCTCGGCCATCAGCTCAACAAGCGGTTCGGGCTCGATCTCGCGCATATCGTCTACAAGGGATCGGGACCGCAGACGCAGGACATGGTCGCAGGCCACAGCCTGATGGGCTTCATGCAGCTCGGCAACGCGATGCCACATATCAAGGCCGGCAAGATCGTTCCGATTGCGGTGACGAGTGCAAAACGCACGCGCTTCCTGCCTGACGTGCCGACCTTTGCCGAACTCGGTTATGACGATTTCACCGCGATGGTGTGGTTTGGCCTGCTGACCAAAAAGGGCACGCCCGAGCCGATCGTGAAGGCCTATATCGCGGCGGCCGAAAAGGCGCACCGCGATCCCGACGTGCAGAGCAAGTTCGAGAACCAGGGCATGGAAGCCACCGGCATCACCGGACCCGACAAGCTCACCGCCGACATCAAGACCCAGATCGAGCGCTGGCGGAAGATCGTCGACGAGACCGGCTTCCAGGCGAATTGATTTAGAGGCTCGCGTCCCGGGCGCAGCGCAGCGTGAAGCGGTGCGCTGCAGAACCGGGACCCATCTTCGGTTCAGTTGATTGTGGGTCCCGGCTCAGCGGCGCGTCATTTCATACCGCGCCGCGTCCGGGACGCGAGATCTCTACGCCCGCCCGATCGGATACGGCACCGTGTCGGTATGCTCGATCTCGAGCTGAAGCAGCCGCTCCGTCAACCGCGCCTTGAGGCCGGCATGCTCAGGATCGTCCCACAGATTGTCGAACTCGCCGGGATCGGATTCGAGATCGTACAATTCACCCAAGCCTGAATCCGACATCACCGTCATGCGGTAGCGCTGGTCGACGATGGTGTGCCAGCGCGGCATGTGGTCGACGTCCTTGTCGGCCATCTGGTGTTCGTATTGCACGAAAGCGCAGTCGCGCACGGCCTTGCCATCCGCGCCCATGGACGGCAGCAGGCTCTTGCCCTGCATCCCGACATACGGCTGAATCCGCGCGCGATCGAGAATGGTTGCCGGAATGTCGATGGTCGAGCCGATGGCGTCGGTCGCGGCCGCTGCAGGGGCCTGCGGATCCGACCAGATGAACGGCACATGCAGGATACTCTGATATTGCTCGCAGCCTTTCAGCAGCAGCCGGTGGTCGCCGAGATGGTCGCCGTGATCGGTGGTGAAGATCAGTACCGTATTGTCGCGCTGTCCCGATGCGTCGAGCGCACGCAGCACGCGGCCGATGCCGTCATCGATACAGGCGATCATCCCGCAGGTCAGCGCCTGCGCTTCCTGCGCTTCGCGGGCTGTGGTCGCGATACTCCGCATGCCATGGAGATTGGCCTTGCCGCTGGCGCGGTCCTCGATCGCCTCCTGCACATGGGCGGGCGGCGTCCAGTCGTTGCGCTGGAACGATTCCGGCACCGGGAATTGTTCCGGCTTGTACATGTCCCAATACTTGCCGGGCGGATTGAACGGATGGTGCGGGTCCGGGAACGACACGGTGAGAAAGAACGGATCGGCATTGGCGTTGCGCGCGCTCAGAAACGCCTCCGCGCGTTCGGCCAGATAGCTGGTCGAATAGAGCTCTTCCGGAATCCGGGTGCGATAGGCCTGCGGCACAATGTAATCGTGCGGCGCGCTGTTCTCCGGCCCGAGCAAATTGAGCGCTGCCGGGTCCTTGTCGCGCAGCCAGGCGCGATAGTCGCCGTCGACGGCATCGCCATGGCCAGTGACGACCTCCACATGACCGTAGCCGTAGAACGGGGTCGCGATATGCGCGCCCGGCTCCGCCCAATAGGCCGGCAATTCCTGACGATAGCTTTGGCCGGTCAGGTCGATGCGCATCGCCTGCCGCAGGCCGGGTGAGGGCTGGCGATAGCCCTCCCGTGGCGGGGCCGGGTAGGACATCGCCGGCGTCTTGGTGAAGTTCTGCAGATGGCTCTTGCCGATCAGCGCGGTGTCGTATCCGGCATCACGCAGCAGGTCGACGAAGGTCACCGAGTCCTGCGACAGCGGAATGCCGTTGGAACGCACGCCATGGACCGCCGGCATCCGGCCGGTCATCAGCGAGGCGCGGTTTGGCATGCAGACCGGACTCGCGACGTAGAATTTCCGGAACTGTGTCCCACGCGCCGCAATCGAATCGATGTGCGGTGTCCGCAGGATCGGATGCCCGTAACAGCCGAGATAATCGGCACGGTGCTGATCGGTGATGAAAAGGATGAAGTTCGGCGTGCGGGATTTTGACATGCGCGGCAAGTTAAAGGGCAGCATCGAGAAGGAAAAGAGGCGAGCTCGGGGCGTCCCACACGAATCGCGCCATCATACCGTCACCCCGAAAGTGTTTAACGAGTCGTTCGCATTTGAACGTTATCGTCTCTGTCAGCGTCCAATTGCGTGAACCGGCCATGAACCATGCGGGGGCCGGCCCGCGCCAACGATACGAAGAATACAATGGTCTACAAGATCGCTGCCGTCCTTCAGGCCCTGCTGAAGCGCCTGAGCCCCCAGAACCGCTATCGTCCCGAACGCCATTACATGCGCGGACCCGGCCCCAAGGCGCGAGCCATCGCTGGCGGACAGCAGCCCGGCTGACGGCCTCACACCGCGATATCCGCCGCGCCAAAGCGGCGGATCGTGACCGTTTCCCCGATATCGAACGACATCAGGTCCTCGCCTGCGACCAGCGGGCCGCCATAAGTCTCGCGGGTCGCGGTCAGAACGTCATCGACCGTCAGGGCCGGCACCCGCGGACTGCCCAGCAGCACGAAATGAGTATAGGCGGCGAGTTTGGGGCGGGTCTGCGCGAAGACGCGTCCGGCATCCTGCGGACTGGTATGGTGCGCCATGATGTGCGCGATCCCCGGCTCCTCCAGCAGGGCGGGGTGGACCGCCATCACCTCGTGCACCAGAAGGTCGGCACCCTTGCCGTACCGGATGACGTTTTCGTTGTAGCGGGTGTCGCTCGAGAGCACGGCCGAGCGGCCGCGATAATCGAACCGATAGCCGAAACACGGCTTGATCGCATCGCCGTGGTCGACCTCGAAAGCGGTGACCTTCAATCCTTGGTAGTCGTAGACCACGCCATCGCGGTCGAATTCCTCGACCTCGACGGCAATGCCCGAGCGCGGGACCTTCTCGTCAACGACCCGGATTTCGATATCGGCGGCATAGGCCTGTTCGAGTCCGGCCATCAGCCGCTTGGCGCCGGTCGGCCCGATCACCCGGAAGGCGGTCTTGCGCGCGCCCGCCCAGACCGGCGGCAGCCAGCCGGTGAGCCAGAGATCGGGCACACCGTTGGTGTGGTCGGAATGGTAGTGCGTCAGCAGCAGCCGGTCGATTGCGCTGACCGGGATCTTGAGTTGCCAAAGCCGGATGGTGGCACCGCGGCCGGCATCGACCAGCAGCCGCTGGCCGCCGGCCTCCACCAGCGCGCTCGGCCCGAAGCGTTCCGGCGATGGATAGGGATTGCCGGTGCCGAGCAGGGTGACGCGAAACGACTCGTCGGAACGTTCAGTGTTCATGGCTGCAGCTTGATCCCGGCATCCTTGACCACCTTGGCCCAATGCGCGAGTTGCGCCTTGAGCAACGCACCATAATCCTCCGGAGAGCCGCCTGCAGGCTCGGCCCCGACCTTGGCAAGGGCCGCGCGAACCTCCGGCTTCGCCAGCGCCTTATTGATGGCCTGGTTCAGGGTGGCGACGATCTCCTTGGGCGTGCCGGCCTTGACCGCGAAGCCGACCCAGTCCTCGACGACCAGATTGGGGAAGCCGGCTTCGACGATGGTCGGCACGTCTTTCATCGCATCGAGACGCTTCGGCCCGGTCACGGCGAGCGCACGAAGTTTGCCGGTGGCCACAAGACCGGTCACCGGCAAGGTGGTGATGAACATGTACTGGTTGGTGCCGTTCAGCAGATCGCCGATGGCCTGCGGAAACTGCTGATAGGGCACATGCGTCGCCTTCACGCCGGTTTCGACCTTGAACATTTCACCGACCAGATGCGCCGGCGTGCCGAAGCCGCCGGACGAAAAATTCATCTTGTCGGGGTTGGCCTTGAGCAGGGCCACCAGCTCGGAAACCGATTTCGCGGCGACATCCGGATGCACCACGAGCACGTTGTAAGACGTCGACACTTTTGCCACCGGCATCAGGTCCTTGCCGACATCGAATGGCATTTTGGCTAGGAATGCCGGCGCCGCCGCGATCGGAACGCTCATGGCGAAGATCGAGTAGCCGTCCGCCGGCTGCTTGACCACGTCGGCACCGGCGATGGTCTGCACCGCGCCGGGCTTGTTCTCGACGATGACGCGCCATCCATTCGCGTTCTGCAACTCGTTCGCGATGACGCGGCTGATGATGTCGGGTGGCGTACTTGGCGCACTTGGCACCACAATCCGGATGACCTGGGACGGGTAGGATTGGGCGGCGGCCTGTCCGATAAAGCTTGTTGCAACCGCGCCGAAGACCAGTGCGGCCTGAATAAGCGCAGTCATGCGCAAACGCATTGCCATTGCATCCTCCCTGACTTGAACACTCGTTCTTATTGTCGCGCATTGTCCCGGGGCCGTCGGCAAAGGGAATCACAAACGGACTGCGTTCCGCGGCGCGGAATGCTATGTTTGCCATTCCGGGGGTCGGCGCGCGATGTTCGCGGCGCATGAGCCAGGACGGAGAATCGTATTGTGAGCGCGTCCGGTAAGATCCGCAGCCTCGAACGTGGTCTGAAGGTGCTGCAGGTTCTGCAGGACAGCCCGATCTCGTCGCTACACGGGCTTTACGAAACCACCGGCATCTCGAAGCCGGCGCTGCTGCGAATCCTGCAGACTCTCGAGGCATCCGGTTTCGTGGCACGCCGCCTCGCCGACGGGCATTACCGCATCAGTTCGAACCTCAGCTCTCTCGCCCGCAGGCGTGACCAGTATGAAGCGGTCGCGGAGGCCGCCGCACCGGTGCTGGATCGCCTGTGCCAGAAAGTGTCATGGCCGTCCGATCTCATGGTGCCTGCGGGCGATCATATGGAGGTGCGCGAATCCAGCCGCGTGCGCACGCCGTTCTCGATCTACTTCCTGAACCATCGCATGGGCACGCCGGTGAACTGGGTCCTCACCGCGGTCGGCCGGGCCTATCTCGCATTCTGTCCCGACAAGGAACGCGAGCGCATCCTCGCACGGTTACGCAAGTCCGAGCTCCCCGAAAACCGGCTGGCGCGCGATACGCGGCGGTTCGAACGAATTCTCGCCGAGACGCGGATCAACGGATACGCGACCCGCGATCCGTCCTTTGACGGCGGCTATTACGGACGCCCGTTTCCGGACGGTCTGGCCGGCATTGCGGTGCCGCTCTCCGATCGCGGCCGTGTGCATGGCGTCATCAATATCATCTGGGTCAAAGCGGCGCGCTCGATCGACGACATGGTCCGCGATCACCTCGGCGATCTGCAGGGCGCGGCCACGGCGATCGTTGGATCGCTTCGTGCTCAGGCGGAGCGTGATCCGTCTCAAAAATCCAGGTCGGCGTAATGCGCTGACGGGGGCAGCGCGCCGGAGACGTCGGCCAGGATCGGACGGAAGGACGGCCGCGACTTCATGCGGGCGTACCAGTGCTTGGCATGCTGGCTTTCGCTCCAGGGCACATCGCCCAGATAATCCACCACCGAAAGATGCGCCGCCGCTGCGAGGTCGGCGAAGGTAATGCGATCTCCGGCCAGCCAGTCGCGCTGGCCCGCGAGCCAGTCGATATAGGCGAGGTGATAGCGAATGTTGCGGCGCGCGGCGCGCATCACGTCGGTGTCGGGCGATCCACCACCCTGTTCAGGCGTCATGAAGCGTTTGTGCAATCTTTCATTGACCAGCGGGGCCGAGACCTCTGCTGAAAACTTTTCGGCGAACCAGGACATCAGGCGTCTGACCTCGACCCGCTGCTGCGGGTTAATGCCGATGAGATTGCGATCTGCGACCCCATCCCCGAGGGAGCCATGCATCTCGGAGAGGAATTCCGCGATCACATTGGCACCGGGTACGGCGGGAAGGCCTTCCGCGATCAGGACGGGGGTCTGCCCGGCGGGGTTGAGGATCAGGAAATCCTCGCGCCGTTCCCAGACGCGTTCTTCCGCAAGATCGGCCTCGAGGTCGAATTCCGCCAGCGCCAGCCGTGCAAAGCGGGAATGGGGGCAGAAGGGGTGGTGGAAAAGGGTCAGCATCAGGCCTTGCGAATCATGAGATCGATGCCGCGGATCATGATGTAAAAAGCGGCAAAGTGTTGAGCTATCGGAAATTTCGTTGCCCGGCGAGCGGGTTTCGCGCGACAACGGCCACGACTCGATTCCAGAAGGCCGGGCCGTGCGTTGGGGCTTTTCAGCATGAGCGACCTGATCAAAGCGGCCCTCCTCGGGATCGTCGAGGGGCTGACAGAATTCCTTCCTGTGTCATCGACCGGCCATCTGCTGCTGCTGCAGCGCTTTCTCGGGTTCGGCGACGAGGATTTCGGCAAGACGTTCGTGGTGCTGATCCAGCTCGGTGCCATCCTCGCGATCTTGTCGATCTATTTCCACAAGCTGTGGGGCCTGGCCACGGGGATGTTTTCGGATCCGACGGCGCGGCGTTTCGTGATCGGGGTCCTTGTCGCTTTCCTGCCAGCCGCACTGATCGGCGCCGCCCTGCATTCGATCATCAAGGACTATCTGTTCAATGCGTGGGTGGTCTGTTTCACGCTGATCGCGGGTGGCGCGGTGCTGCTGTGGGTGGATCAGATCGAGTTCAAGCCCAGATTTCGCGACGTCATGCAGTTCTCGCTGCCGATGTGTCTGATCATCGGCATTTGCCAATGCTTTGCCATGATACCGGGGGTGTCGCGATCCGGCGCCACCATTGTGTCGGCGATGCTGCTCGGTGCCGACAAGCGGTCGGCTGCGGAATTCTCGTTCTTTCTCGCAATGCCGACGATGACGGGCGCGTTCGCCCTCGACCTGATCAAGAATCACGATCAGATGACGGCGAACAATGTGCTGCTGATCGCGATCGGCTTCGCCTGTTCGTTCGTGGCCGGATATTTCGTGGTCAAGACCTTCCTCGACTACGTGTCACGTCACGGCTTTGGATTGTTCGCGTGGTGGCGCGTGATCGTCGGTTCGATCGGGCTTCTGCTGCTCGCGATCGGCTTCTGAGCGGCGCGATCAGGCGAAACGGCCGGTGCGGAACTGGCCGGTCTTGCGGAATCGCCAGAGATAATCGGGCACGATCGCCTCATAGGCGGCGGGGGTGATGCCGAGACCCTGCAGCGTGCGATGATCGCGGATCGCGGCCTCCGACACCACATTATCGCTGCGCAGCAACTCGACCTGATCCGGCGTCAGCGGCGGCTTGGGCAGGAATTGCAGAATGGAGGCCTGCATCCTCGCGAGCCCGAATGGCAGCGGCACCAGTAGCCGCGAACGCTCCGTCACCGCGAGCACGTATTCCATGATCTCGCGCATGGTGCGCACTTCCGGTCCGCCGAATTCGTAGGTCTTGCCGGCACCGGCGCCGGATTCTACGAGACCGGCGATCGCTTCCCCGACATCGGCCGCATAGACCGGCTGCAGGCGGGTGTGGCCGCCGCCGATCAGCGGCAGCGCCGGTAAGACGCGCGCCAGTGCGGCGAAGCGGTTGAAGAAATCGTCCTCCGGCCCGAACACCACCGACGGCCGCACGATCACGGCATCGGGGGAGGCGGCGCGCACGGCTTGCTCGCCGCGGGCCTTGGCCTGCGCATAAAGCGACGTCGAATTCTCGTCGGCGCCGATCGCCGAGACATGAATCATGCGCGCGCCGTGCGCATGGGCCGCAAGCGCGACCTGCTCAGCGCCGAAATGCTGCACGCCCTCGAAGCGCTGGCGCCCGCTCTCGAACAGAATTCCCACCAGATTGATGGCGACGGAGGCGTCTCGCACCGCCGCTTCGACCGAGGCGGGGTAGCGCAGATTGGCCTGCACGGCATGAATCTGGCCGACGGTGCCGAGCGGTTGCAGGAACCCCGCCAGTTCCGGCCGGCGTACCGCGACGCGGATTCGATAACGCCGCTTTGCCAGCGCCCGCACCACATGGCGACCGAGAAAACCGGAGCCGCCGAATACGGTGATCAGGGTGTCGGAATTGGTCTGGAGGGCCATGAGAGCCGCCTCGAAATGCGCGCCCGCGCGATCCGTGCGGGATACCGCAAGGATTTCGACCTGTACAGGTGTCCCATCGTTGACAATGGCCGACCCGGCAACTTATGTCTCTGCCCCTTGCCCAGGTGGCGGAATTGGTAGACGCGCTGGCTTCAGGTGCCAGTGGCTTAACGGCTGTGAAGGTTCGAGTCCTTTCCTGGGCACCATCTCTCAAGACGGAATGGTAAAGATAGCGTAGCTGGGATTGTTCGGGGCTGCGCCCCGACTTTGAGGCTTTGCTAAAGGCCGTCCCTTAGCACTGGGCCGTGCCGCATATCCGCGGATCACGAGCCAGCGCGGGCAATGGCGACTGGCGGGCCTCGTTGGTGGGACTATGCCTCGGTTGCGACCATTCCGCTCTGCGCCGTCGCAGGACATCCAGCCGTTTGGGTGGGGCCTCACCGACAAACCGATCGATTCGGGTCACCCTGCCGAAGTGGTCGAGGTTTTCGAAACCGGCAGGCCGCTTGCAAATAAGGGCCGCTCGATTGCGGAACTTGACGCATTCGCCAGTGTGTTCGTCGAAGAGGGCGTGACGGTATTTGTGTCGGCGCGAGCCGGTGCCGGCGACATCGACAGCCCCATCGCCGCAATGCCTGACCGCCCGAATCCCAGTAGCGGCGCGAGCCTGACAGACGAATTCGGGGCGGCGACCGTCGATTTGCGCGCTCGAATTTCCAGTGCCGACAGCGCGTCGAAGTCCGACGATTATTTCTCGTTTGCCGGATGGACGGCCGGAACCGCGCCGTCGCAACCGCTCGACGACCTGCCGCTGCACTATGGCGGCGCTTTCACGATGCAAGTCGAGCCGGTGGCATCCGGCATCCATGCGCTCGATTGCGCCGCTGGCGACAGCGGCGGCAACGGCTTCGAAGCGGCGGCTGTCGATGCCGGCGCTGCGCCGATGGCGTGCTCATGCTGCGCCTTTACGTACGGGGGGAGCGGTCCTTCCGGTCCGCAAACCGACGACTACAATCTGTCCGGCACCAAATGGGGATCGTCCGGCGCGTCGGGCTCCTGGGGCGGCACCGTGACCTGGAGCTTCGTGGGCGCAGGCCTCACGAACCAGACCGGCGTCGGCTTCTTCAGCGGGTCCACGGTCTCGCTCTCGAGCGTGTTCAAATTCGATTATGTGTCAGTGTTTACCCAGGCTTTTGAGGCCTGGTCCTCGGTCGCCGATATCGACTTCGTCCAGGTGGCTGACGGCGGCGGGAATATCGGCGTCGGCAACAGCGCCTATATCCGCATCGGCGCGGGCCATATCGACGGCAATTACAATGTGCTCGCCCGCGCCTTCTATCCGGCGACCGCCGGAAGTCCGCAGAATTATGCCTATTCCGGCGACATGGTGTTCGACAGCGGCGAAACCAGTTTCTGGACGACGAGCAGCCTGCTTGCCGTGGCGACCCACGAGATCGGTCATGCGATCGGGCTCGGTCACTCCAGCATCAGCAATGCCTTGATGGCGCCCTATTACAATCCATCGATCACGACCCCGATGGCCGACGATATTGCAGGCGCGCGTGCCATTTACGGTGCGGCGGGAGCGCCGGTCCCGACCGACGATTATGCGGATCATATCAACGATACCACCGCACCGTTCGGTCAGGTCGCGGTCGGCGGCTCGTCGACGGGCAATCTCGAAACGGTGGGTGATCGCGACTGGTTTCGCGTCACGCTGGCGGCGGGGATCACGTACACATTCGATCTCAGAGGCGCGTCCAGCAACAGCGGAACGCTGTCGGATTCCTATCTCTATCTTTACAACAGCGCCGGCACTCTCGTCACCTTCAACGACGACAGCGGGTCGTCGCAAGAGTCGCAGATCGTTTACGCTGCGGCTGCATCCGGCACCTATTATCTCGGTGCCGCGTCATACAATGACGCCGGTAGCGGAACCTACCGTCTCTCTGTCAGGGCGTCCGATCCGGTCCTGACCGGCGATGACAACGACAATATTTTCATCGCCACTGCGGCGCGGGAAACCTTCAGGGGGTTCGGCGGCATCGATACGGTGAGCTATGCCGATCAGCCGGGTCCGCTCGGTGTAGTCGCCAATCTCGCAAAGCCTGCCACGAACACCGGATACGCCGCGGGCGATACTTACTTCTCCATTGAGAACCTGATCGGCTCGGCGCGGGCCGACCGCCTGACCGGCGATGCTGGCGACAACATCCTCGAAGGCCGCGCTGGCGCGGACCGCCTTGATGGCGGCGCGGGCTTCGATACCGCGAGCTATCTCAACGCCACGTCCCGCGTGACCGCCAATTTGACGAATCCGACGCTCAATACCGGCGACGCGGCCGGCGACACCTACAAATCGATCGAGCGGCTGTTCGGCTCGCAATTCAACGATGTTCTGACTGGCGGCAAGGGCAGCGAGGCGATCATGGGCGGCGCCGGAAACGACATCATCGATGGCGGCGCCAAGATCGACACGCTGACCGGCGGGGCGGGGCGAGACACGTTCCGGTTTGCCAATATCAAGGAAGCCGGCGACATCATCACCGATTTCACGGTCGGAGAGGACCTGATCGGGATTATCAGGAAGGGCTTCAATATCGACGCGCGTGTCGATCTCGGCGCCGGTGGCGCGTTCGACTTCGCAGACGAATACTTCGTCAGCAACACCACCGGCCTCGCGGACGCGGTCGGCCACGGCCAGTTCGTCTTCAACACGACGGCCGATCGGTTGCTCTGGGACCCGGACGGTGCGGGCAGGAAAGCGGCCGTGGTCGTTGCCAGCTTCTCGACCGACGTCAACCTGACGGCGCAGGACTTCGACCTGATCTGAGAGGTTCACTCCCGGCGGCTGCTGACATCAACACTAACATCTTCCGCTCCTTGAGTCCGTTATTTGGCCTCATGGGCGGCGGCCGGCAGCTTGAACCGGAATGAGCAGGTCAACCCCCGCAGCGTGACCATGCGAAAGGTGGCGCCGATCTGGGTTGCAAGGTCGCGCACCAGCCGCGACCCGACGCCCGGACGCGCGTATTGATCCAACCCGCGCCCATCGTCGCTGATGGTGAGTATCGCAGTCTTGCCCACGACGCGGAAGCGCACGGCGATACGGCCCGGATCGTTCGGTTTGAAGGCGTATTTGATGGCGTTCGTCACCAGTTCGTTGACGATGAGGCCGACCGGGACCGCCTGATCGACATGCAAGAATGCAGATTCGAGCTTGCGTTCCAGCACGATTTTCGTGTCGGACAGCATCGATTGGCGAAGGCTGTCGCAGATTTCCCCCAGATATGACGGCACGTCGACCAGCGTGACATCCTCGGCCCGGTAAAGCTGCTCGTGGAGATGGGCGATTGTCGATACCCGGTCGATCGCCCGCGCGAAGTCGTCCTTTGCTTGCGGATCACGCTGTCGTGCACCCTTGAGGCGAAGCAGACCGACGATCATCGCGAGGTGATTCTTCACCCGGTGACTGAGTTCGTTGAGCAGCAGCGTCTGCCGTCTGAGTGCCTGGTCCCGTTCCTCCTGGACGCGCCGCTGCGCCGTCACGTCGAGACACGCCCCCAGCATGTAGGCGGGGCGGCCGTCCGAAGACCTGACGACCGCGCTACGGTCGTAAATCCAGCGGATGGTGCCGCCGACCACAGCACGGAATTGGTAGTCGGCGTCGACACCAGTCTCGATACAATCGCTGACGCTGCGCCAGGCCATGTCGCGGTCGTCGGGATGGATCAGCGCGATGAATTCGCTGGACGTTTTCGGCGCCTGTTCGGGCGCAATGCCGTATACCGCGCAGAGCGCGTCGTCCCACTCGACAATGTCGTCGGCAATGTTCCAGCGCCAGGTGCCGGCGCGCGAAGCCCTAAGGGCGGCGATCAACCGCTCCCGTTCCGAATGGTCGAAATCGAGCGCTGCCTGCGCTTCGTCTGATTTTCGCACGCTTCGTCGGGCTCCTTTGGAAGCCGCTATTGTTGCACGCTTTACTATATCGCCTTAGTAATCGGCCTGAAACTCACCGCTGCGAAACCTGATCGCGAGACCGCAATGACCATCCGCCTGCACCGCGGCGATCTGCCGGACCTGTCTCGCTACACGCAATCGGTTGCGATCGACACCGAGACGCTCGGCCTCAATCCGCATCGCGACCGGCTTTGTGTCGTGCAGCTGTCGCCAGGCGACGGGTCGGCTGATGTCGTCCAGATTCCGGCCGGCGGCTCCGATGCTCCCAATCTGAAGCGGTTGCTGGCGGACCCAGACATTCTCAAGATCTTCCACTACGCGCGCTTCGACGTCGCGGTGTTGTCGAACGCCTTTGGTGTATGGCCGATGCCGCTCTATTGCACCAAGATCGCATCGCGGCTGACTCGTACCTACACTGACCGGCACGGACTGAAGGACCTGGTGCGCGAGCTTCTGGGCGTCGATCTGTCGAAGCAGCAGCAATCGTCGGATTGGGGCGCCGAGGTGCTGACCGAGCCCCAGATCGCCTATGCGGCCTCCGACGTGCTCTATCTCCACGCAGCGAAGGAGAAACTGGACGTGATGTTGGCACGAGAGGGCCGCACCGAACTGGCGGAGGCCTGCTTCGGCTTTCTGCCGCATCGGGCGCGGCTCGACCTGCTGGGCTGGTCGGAGCAGGATATTTTCTCCCATTCCTGACGCCTTCGCCGTGCCTGGGCCATATTCGGGCGCGATTTTCCGTCCGTCCGGGGCTAGGATGGCAATGGGTGACCATCGATTCCGGGCAGGACGAACCTCTCCATGAACCGCATGCTTGCCGGACCGGAGGACTGGGGCCAGCCGGGTCAACCGACTGCGGGTCGGCCGAAGGCGGTGATTGCAGGCGCGCGCCGGCACAGCGCCCGGGTGCGGGTCTTGCGCGTCGCGGTTCCTGCCCTGCTGGTATTGACCCTGAGCGGTCTGGTGCTTGCGAATTATCTCAACCCGGCGCGCTGGCTCAGGGTGCCGACCGAGTTCGGCACGCTCGTGATATCCGGATCGAAAATCACCATGGAGGCGCCGCGTCTCGCGGGCTTTACAAAGGATCAGCGGGAATACGCAGTCAGTGCCGCGTCTGCCTCTCAGGACACCAAGAATCCGACCATTGTGGAGATGAAGGAGATCAGCGGCCGGATCGACATGGAGGACAAGAGCCGGGTCACGCTCACCGCCGTCGATGGCGTCTACGATACCAAGGCGGATCTGCTCCAGCTCAACCAGGAGATCCTGATTATTTCGACCGCAGGCTATCAGGGCCGCCTGACCGAAGCGCAGATCGAGGTCAAGAAAGGCCGTATCGTCTCCGAAAAGCCGGTGCAGCTGAAGATGCCGCAGGGCACGCTGGATGCCAATCGCATGGAGGTCACCGAAACCGGCGCGGTGATCCGGTTCGATGGCGGCGTCGTGCTGGTGTTGACGCCGGAAGCGGTGAATCGCGCCGCGCAGTCGCAGGCGGCCAGTCAGGCGAACGCACAATGAGGCAGTTTCTAAGATCGAGAGCACCGCTTCTGGCGGCTGCCGCTGCCATTTTGCTGGCAGGCGTCGCGCCCGCGCAGTCTCAGACCAAGGCGCAGCCGGCCTCCCATGGAACCGGTGTCCCGAATGCGTTGCAGGGCTTCGGCACCAACAAGGATCAGCCGATTCAGATCGAGGCCGCCTCGCTCGAGGTGCGCGACAAGGACAAGATGGCCGTCTTCATCGGCAATGTCATCGTCACGCAGGGCGATACGGTCATGAAGTGCACCGAGCTGCGGGTCTTCTACGATCAGGACGATCCGAAAGGCGGCGCCAAGGCCAGCCCGAAGGCCGGCACCATGAAAGCGGCGCAGCCGGGTCCGGGTGGGCGGCAGTCGATCCGCCGCCTCGAGGCACGCGGCGGCGTGATCGTGACCACCAAGGACCAGACCGCGACCGGTGCAACCGGGATCTTCGAGATGAAGACCAATACCGTCACCCTGTCGGGCGGCGTGGTTATCACGCAGGGCGCCAATGTGCTCAAGGGTGATCGCCTGGTCGTGGACCTGACCACGAATTTTGCCAAGGTCGAAGGCGGCCGCGTGCAGGGTCTGTTTTCGACCAGCAAGGACGACAAGCCGGGCGGCAAGGACGACAAGGCGGGACAGGACCAAAAGCCGTCCGTCCGGAAGAAGCCGACGGCTTTGCCAGCCGCAACCAACTGATCCCGGTTCCGGTCCTCCGTTGCAACCGCAATTCCGTCAGACTATGTCGGTAGCAGGCGGCCGTTGAGCCTGAAGGAACCTTGCTGCGGGGGTGGAGATCCGCTGCGGTAGCCGCCGCGCCCCTGTTCATGCAGCTTTAAGAGCCGGAACTGCACTCGAATCAAAGGTTTGCCAGTGTCCTTGGAGTCCGAAATCCGCCCACGAGCAAGCCGCAAGCTGAAGCGGATGCCGGATTCGGGACACTAGTGTGTTCGATTTTCTGTCGATATTCCGCCGCCGGCGGCCGGGAAAACCGCGAAAGCGCAAATCGTCCGGCACATGGCGCGTCGAACTGGAAAAGATCGGCGGGCTCGTTGGCAAGCCTGCTGCTCAACGCACGGCCCTCGCGCCTCAGCCGGTGGTGGCGCCGCCAGTCCCCGGCGCCCTGCAGATCGAGCCGTTGCAGGACGAGTTTCTGGTCGGTCAATCGATGCGCCAGAATGTCCAGTGGGAGCATCCACTGCATCCCGAGACACTGCATCCCGAAACTCTGCACCCGGATCACTTCCGGGCCGAACCGCCACGGCGTGACCGGCATGCCGGCCACGCGGCGCCTGCGCCAACGATCGCGCGCCCCGCGGTGCCGCAGAGCGGTGCCGAGCCGCGGTTCGTGCCGCCGCGGCCCAGACGTCAGGAGCCGGTCGATCAGCGTCAGCATGCCGTGCAGGGCTATCTCGCCGCTCACAGCGTCGAGAAGAGTTTCGGCGCTCGCAAGGTGGTGCGCGGCGCCAGCCTGTTTGTCAGGCGTGGCGAGGCGGTTGGTCTGCTGGGTCCGAACGGCGCCGGCAAGACCACGATCTTCTACATGATCACGGGACTGATCAAAGCCGATGCCGGCAAGATCGAGCTGGACGGAAACGACGTCACGCCGTTGCCGATGTATCAGCGCGCGCGTCTCGGTATTGGCTATCTGCCGCAGGAAGCCTCTATTTTCCGCGGTCTCAACGTGGAGGAAAACATCCGCTCGGTGCTTGAGGTGGTGGAGCCGGACGCCAAGCGGCGGCAGCGCGACCTGGATGCGCTGCTGGAGGAGTTCAACATCACAAGACTGCGCAAGTCGCCATCGATCGCCTTGTCCGGTGGCGAGCGGCGGCGCGTGGAAATCGCCCGCGCGCTGGCGAGCCGCCCAAGCTATATGCTGCTGGACGAGCCGTTTGCCGGCATCGATCCGATCGCGGTTGGCGACATCCAGCAACTGGTCCGCCACCTGACCTATCGCGGGATCGGCGTGCTGATCACCGACCATAATGTCCGCGAGACCTTGGGCCTCACCGACCGCGCCTACATCATCTATTCCGGCGAGGTTCTGATGGAGGGCCGGGCCGAGGATATTGTGAATAACGCGGATGTCCGCAGGCTCTATCTCGGCGAAGAGTTCCGCCTGTAATCGGGCATTCCGCCCCCGATTTCTGCCTGTTTTTGAGGCTTTTATCCGCGCACGCCAGCTTAAACGCCAAATTCGCCTAAAGGACATGCGCCTTTTTTCCACATGCACGAACTGTGCCGCTGGGATAGGTATCCCTCATGGCATTGACCACCCGCCTCGAATTTCGCCAGAGCCAGGCGCTCGTGATGACGCCGCAGCTGATGCAAGCCATCAAGCTGCTGCAACTCTCGAACCTCGATCTCATGGCCTATGTCGAGGAAGAGCTCGAGAAAAACCCGCTGCTCGAACGCGTCAGCGACGATGACGGCCCGAGCGGAGCGACCGAGGCTTTCGAACCCTCGGGCAGCGGCACCGAGGGCGAGGGGCCGCAGGAATGGTCGGGTGACGACCTCGCCACCAGCCGCAATGCCATCGAGGAGGACCTCGGTACCCGTCTGGATAACGTGTTCCCAGACGACGGCGGTACGGCGATCAGTTCAGCGCGGACCGAGGACGCGACCGCGGCGCATTCCGAATGGGCGAGCGTTGGATCAGGCGGCCGCGAGGACGGCGAATACAATCTCGAAGCTTTTGTCTCGGCCGAGCGGACACTCGCGGATCATCTGTCCGAACAGCTCTCGATGTCAGTGACCGATCCGGTCAAGCGCATGATCGGTCAGCACCTGGTCGATATGGTCGACGAGGCCGGTTACCTCTCCGGCGATCTGGAGGCGGTTGCCGAGAAGCTCGGTGCCACCATGGCCGATGTCGAGGCCGTGCTCGCGGTCCTGCAAGGCTTCGATCCCGCGGGCGTCTGCGCCAGAAACCTCACCGAATGCCTGGCGATCCAGTTGAAGGAGCAGAACCGTTACGATCCCGCGATTGCGGCGCTGCTCGGTCGTCTCGATCTTTTGGCGAAACGTGATTTTGCGAGCTTGCGGAAGCTTTGCGGCGTCGGCGACGACGATCTCATGGACATGATTGCAGAGATCAAGCGCCTCAATCCCAAGCCGGGGCTGGCATTCGGTTCGACGAATGTGCAGCCGATCGTGCCGGACGTGTTCGTGCGCGCCGCACCGGACGGCTCGTTCACTGTCGAGCTGAATACCGACACGCTGCCGAAGATTCTCCTGAACCAGACCTATCATGCGCGCGTCTCCAAGACGGCGGCCGCGCCGACCGACAAGTCCTATCTTGCCGAGAAGCTGCAATCGGCGACCTGGCTCATTCGCGCGCTCGATCAGCGCGCACGGACGATTCTGAAAGTCTCGGCAGAAATCGTGAAGCAACAGGACGCCTTCTTCGCGCACGGCGTCCAGCATCTGCGCCCGCTCAATCTGAAGACGATCGCGGACGCGATCTCGATGCACGAGTCCACGGTGTCGCGAGTCACCGCCAACAAATACATGGCGACTGCGCGCGGCATCTTCGAACTGAAATATTTCTTCACCTCTGCCATCGCCGCATCCAATGGTGGCGAGGCGCACTCGGCCGAGGCTGTGCGCCATCGTATCAAGCATCTGATCGAGGCGGAGACCGCCAACGATATTCTCTCCGACGATACGATCGTCGATAAGCTGCGCGAGTCCGGAATCGACATCGCCCGCCGTACGGTTGCGAAATATCGCGAGGGCATGCGCATCGCATCGTCGGTGCAACGGCGTCGCGAGAAGCAGGGGGCGTCAATCGGCCGCTAGTGTCCGATGCTGAGATGCGCATCCCTTTCCCGGCGGGCGCTTTCGCGAATGTGAGTATCGATCGACCACACGTATTGGATTCCAGTTGAGCTTTGGATTTGACATTCGCTGTGCAAATTCGCGGCGGGGTGGGTTGCGAATGTCAAATCCACTCCACTAGCGTCGGGCTTCCGGAGCCTGTATCTCGTGCGGCAGGTGTTGAGAATCGGCCGTGTGCCAGGACAACGGCAAGCGCTGCTTCAGCTCCGGCGTCACCGATCGTTGTTGAGGGCCAAGGCTTTGAAACAACGCGTCTTTCAGATTGGACCAGGCGTGAATTCAGGAACCGGAAAGCGCGGCCGTGAGGCATTGACGGGGGCGGGGGGCATCCTTATGGTCCGCCGCTCTTCAGCCCCAACAGCCCCAGTTCGACCTATTTTTCCGGCGGATACGCGGACCGCTTCCAATGGCGCTTAGCGATATTGTGGCCATGAATGCCGTGATCCCGGCGCTCAAGGTCAACGGCAAGAAACAGGCGATTCAGGAAATCGCAGCGCGCGCGGCCGAGCTCAGCGGTCTTAGCGAGCGCACGATTTTCGAGACGTTGTTGCAGCGCGAGAAGCTGGGCTCCACCGGGATCGGTCATGGCATTGCGATTCCGCATGGCAAATTGCCGAAGCTCGATCGACTGTTCGGATTGTTCGCGCGACTTGACCGGCCGATCGATTTCGAGTCGCTCGATGGCCAGCCGGTGGATCTGATTTTCCTGTTGCTGGCGCCGGAGGGCGCGGGCGCGGATCATTTGAAGGCGCTTGCGCGCGTAGCCCGATTGTTGCGCGATCCCGACACCGCCAACAAGTTGCGAGAATCAAGCGACGCCGGTGCGCTCTACGCAGTGCTAACGATGACGCCGTCGCAGGCGGCCTGACTTATTCGTCCGCCAGGCTTGCATTCGCGACGCTCCCGCTTCCAACCCAGTCTAATGCACACTCAGAGCTTCGAGCTCTTCGCTTGTCGCATTGGCGACGGCGGATTCGTGCGAGTCGGTGACGAGGATCGGCGTGCCGTCGGCGGCGTAGAGTACGAACACGTCGCGCCCGGGTGCGAGTAGCGGTGCTTCGGGGCAGAAGAATCCCACATCCTCCGAGCGCGCGATGCGTATATAGGCAAGCCGGCGCCAGGCGAGTGTCGCAACGTCACACGCGGACATCGCTACGACGGCAGCGGGACGGCTGGACGATGCGGACATGGTGCGACTCCCTTTGCTTTTTGACGAGCGAAGCGCGGCCGAGGTTCAAGCCGATATACGAAAAAGGCCGCGGCTGGTGCTAACCGGCCGCGGCCCCTGATCAGTATGGATGCGTCTGCGTCAGTGGACGCTGACGGCCTCCAACTCGTTATTCCAAGCATTGGCGACCGCGGCTTCGCGCGTATCGGTTACCAGGATCGGCGTGCCGTCCGCGGCGTGAAGTGCGAAGAGTTGCATCCCGGGCTGCATTTCCGGCGCCTGCGGGTAAAGCTCATGCACTTTCTCGGATTTGATTTCTTTCACATACGCGATCTTGCCCCCGCCCAGAACGGCGAAAGCTTGAGGCGACATGATCGGCTTTTCGGTTTGTTCGTGGGTCATGTCCGCTGCTCTCCTTCGTAAACTCAACTATCCCTGTGGTCTGTCGGTTCCCTATTCGATCGCCGCAACTGTCGGGTGTTAATCGACATATGGCTATTCGTGCGGCGTAATCGAGATCGCCCGCACAATTCGTGCGGGTTCCGGTCGCGCCAGATCGATCGAGAGGAGGCCGTTTCTCAGATCCGCCCGCAGCACTTCCATCCCGTCGGCCAGCACGAATGTGCGCTGGAACTGGCGGGCGGCGATGCCGCGGTGGATGAACTGGCGCGTCTTGTCGTCGGTCTGGCGACCGCGGATGACGAGCTGGTTCTCCTCGACGCTCACTTCGAGCTGATCGAGTGTGAAGCCGGCCACCGCGAGCGTGATGCGCAGACGCTCCGGGTCGCGGTCGTCGCGCGCAAGCCGCTCGATATTGTAGGGGGGATATCCGTCCGCCGCCTTGGTGACCCGGTCGAGCACACGCTCGATCTCGTCGAATCCCAATAGAAACGGGCTGGACAACGAAGGCATTCGGGACATCTCAAAGTCCTTTCCAGCGACTTTGACACGGGGCCCAAAGAGGCACCCCCAACGACCCCCGGCGGACCCGCCGGGAAGCTTGTCCTATATATGGGCAGCATTCCGGGGCCTGCAAGCCGGGCGGAAGCAGCAGCACGCTTGCCTTGAGAGAGGGCGGGCGCGGCTGATGTTCGGGATGTCGGATCAGGCGCGCGTAGCGGCCTGAAATGGTGGAGCCAGGCGGGATCGAACCGCCGACCTCTTGCATGCCATGCAAGCGCTCTCCCAGCTGAGCTATGGCCCCGTACCAGTCTTTCGCCCGCAACGGGTGCGGGCGGATAGCTTACCTTGAGCGGAGGATCAAGTCTCCTCGTCCTTTTCGATGCCGTCGCCGATGATATCGGTCACGTCATCGTCGCCCTCTTCATCTTCCTCGATGAAGGTCGAATCGTCGTCGCCCGGATCGTCCTCGACTTCGATATCGTCGTCGACGGCATCCGGAACGTCGGCCTTCTTGCCGGTGGCCTCGGCGTCGGCGTCCTCGAGCGAGACGAAAACGGCGCCCTCGGCCTCTGCCGTCTCAAGTTCGGGCTCGGCGGCGGGGGTGACCTTGGCTTCCGGCCGGCCGCGGGACGCCGCGATCGGGGCGATGGGCACAACCTCGCCGGTATAGGGCGAGATCACCGGATTCTTGTTCAGGTCATAAAACTTGCGGCCCGTCACGGGACAGACGCGCTTGGTACCGAGCTCTGGCTTTGCCACGTTCGGAGGTTCCTTGCAGACTTTTCGAAGTGAGCGGCTGAATTGGCGGCTTGAGCGACCGCTGTCAATACCGATTATGGGCGATTTTGCGGCTTTCGCCCTTGGATCGGATGACGTGGGAAACGGCCGGTGCTAGGACGGCGCCCTCTTTTCGCGCCGGATCCGCCGCCTTGAGCCATTCGCTGCCCGCCATGCCGCTGACCGCCCGCCGCTCGCCGGCGCTGACGGGACGTCTGCGCGTGCCGGGCGACAAGTCGATTTCGCACCGCGCCCTGATCCTGTCGGCAATGACGGTCGGCGAGACCCGCATCGCGGGCCTGCTCGAAGGCGAGGACGTGATCAACACCGCCAAGGTGATGCGCGCACTCGGCGCGACAGTCGAGCGAACCGGGGCGGGCGCCTGGTCGGTGCGCGGCGTGGGTGTCTCAGGCTTCGCGCAGCCGGCGGGTCCGCTCGATTTCGGCAATTCCGGCACCGGCTGCCGCCTGGTCATGGGCGCGGTCGCGGGCTGCCCGGTGACGGCTCTGTTCGATGGCGACGCCTCGCTGCGCAAGCGTCCGATGAAACGCGTACTCGACCCGCTCACGCAAATCGGCGCGCGCGTGGTCGACGCCGCCGACGGCGGCCGGCTGCCGCTGACCTTGCAAGGCGCGCGCGATCCGATCCCGATCGCATACGCGCCGCCGGTTGCTTCCGCTCAATTGAAGTCCGCGGTGCTGCTGGCAGGACTTGCCGCGCCGGGCCAGACGATCGTGATCGAGAAAGAAGCGACCCGCGATCACACCGAGAAAATGCTGACGCATTTCGGCGGCGAAATCCGCGTCGAAACCATCGGCGAGCATGGCCGCCGCATCACCCTGACCGGGCGCCCAGAGCTTTCGCCCGCGCCGTTGCAGGTCCCGGCCGATCCGTCATCGGCGGCCTTTCCGCTGGCGGCAGCGCTGATCGTGCCGGGCTCCGACATCGTGCTGGAAGGCGTGATGATGAATCCGCTGCGCACCGGCCTTTTTCTCACGCTCCGCGAGATGGGCGCCGATATCGAGATATTGGCGATGAGGAACGATGGCGGCGAAGAGGTCGCCGACCTGCGCGTGCGGGCCTCCAGCCTGCGTGGCGTCGATGTGCCGGCTGCACGCGCGCCATCGATGATCGACGAATATCCGATCCTTGCCGTATTGGCGTCCTTTGCCGAAGGCACGACGCGGATGCGGGGCTTGAGCGAATTACGCGTCAAGGAATCCGACCGGCTGGCCGCGACCGCCGACATGCTGCGCGTCAACGGCGTGGCGGTCGAGATCGAGGGCGACGATCTGATCGTGCATGGAACGGGTCGGGCGCCCGGCGGCGGTGTGGTTGCGACACATATGGACCATCGGCTCGCGATGTCCGCGCTGGTCATGGGGCTCGCGAGCGACAAGCCGGTCGGCGTCGACGACGCGGCTTTTATCGCGACGAGCTTCCCCGGCTTTGTCGAATTGATGCGCGGATTGGGGGCGGACTTGTCGTGATCATCGCCATCGACGGCCCGGCCGCCTCCGGCAAGGGCACCATCGCCAAGCGCCTCGCTGCTCATTACGGTTTCCGGCATCTCGATAGCGGCCTCCTGTACCGGGGTGTCGGCCTCGCCGTGCTGCAAATCGGCAAGCTCGGTGACACCGCAGCCGCGGTCGCGGCGGCACGCAGCTACGATCCCGCCCGCTTTCCGGAGGACGACCTGAAATCCGACGAGGTGGCGAAAGCGGCATCCATTGTCGCGGCCATTCCGGAGGTGCGGTCAGCCCTGATCGCGTTGCAGCATGAATTTGCGCGTTCGGAGCCAGGCGCTGTGATTGATGGCCGGGATATCGGAACCGTGATCGCCCCCCACGCCGAGGTGAAAATCTACGTCACCGCGACCCCGGAAGAGCGCGCACGACGGCGCATCCTGGAACTCCGGGGCCGGGGCGACCATGTGGATGAGGCTGCCGTTCTGGCCGATATCAAGGATCGGGACGAGCGCGACATGAACCGGCCCGTAGCTCCACTCAGGCAGGCCGCGGATGCGGTCTTGCTGGACACGACACTTTTGGCTATATCCCCAGCCGTCCGGGCCGCCATCGACATTGTCGAGGCCGTCCGAGCGGGCCGAAGGCCGGCTTAACCGCCCTTCGTCGTTGGAGGAACGCCCGCTCCGCCGCCTCGTCCGGAGGCCTTGGACAGTCCTTTTGGACAAGCAATCATCGTTCCGTTCGAACGGCTTAACGCGCCGGCCCGTCGCTTTGCGGCGGAGCCAATGGTCTTGCGGGACCTTTGGCCCGTGCGTTCGGAACATCCTAATTCCAATCGGCGCTCGCTAACAGGAGAGTTCATGGCCCAAGCAGCCACCGCCACACCGTCGCGCGAAGATTTCGCCGCGATGCTTGAAGAGTCCTTCACGTCAGGAAATCTGCATGAAGGCTCGGTGATCAAGGGAATCGTCGTCGGCATCGAAAAGGACGTCGCCATCATCGACGTCGGACTGAAGACCGAAGGCCGCGTCCAGCTGCGCGAATTCACCGGACCCGGCCGCGGCAACGAGATCAAGGTCGGCGACGAGGTCGAGGTTTACCTGGAGCGCGTCGAGAACGCGCTCGGTGAGGCTGTTCTGTCGCGCGACAAGGCGCGCCGCGAAGAAAGCTGGGGCAAGCTCGAAGGCGCATTCAAGAACCAGGAGAAGGTTCAGGGCGTCATCTTCAATCAGGTCAAGGGTGGCTTCACCGTCGATCTCGACGGCGCCGTGGCCTTCCTGCCGCGCTCGCAGGTCGATATCCGTCCGATCCGCGACGTCACGCCGCTGATGAACAACCCGCAGCAATTCCAGATCCTGAAGATGGATCGCCGCCGCGGCAATATCGTCGTCTCGCGCCGCACCGTGCTGGAAGAGACCCGCGCAGAGCAGCGTCAGGAACTGGTGCAGAATCTCGAAGAAGGTCAGGTCATCGACGGCGTGGTGAAGAACATCACCGATTACGGCGCCTTCGTCGATCTGGGAGGCATCGACGGCCTGCTGCATGTCACCGACATTGCATGGCGGCGTGTCAATCACCCGACCGAAGTGCTCAATATCGGCCAGTCGGTGAAGGTGAAGATCATCAAGATCAATCACGAAACCCACCGCATCTCGCTCGGCATGAAGCAGCTGCTCGACGATCCGTGGCAGGGCATCGAGGCCAAATATCCGCTCAACGGCCGCTTCACCGGACGCGTGACCAACATCACCGATTACGGTGCGTTCGTGGAACTGGAGCCGGGCATCGAAGGCCTGATCCACGTCTCCGAAATGTCCTGGACGAAGAAGAACGTCCATCCCGGCAAGATCGTCTCGACCTCGCAGGAGGTCGAAGTGCAGATCCTCGAAGTCGACCCGGTCAAGCGCCGGATTTCGCTTGGTCTCAAGCAGACCATGCGCAATCCCTGGGAAGTCTTTGTCGAGAAGTATCCGCCCGGCTCGATCGTCGAAGGCGAAGTCAAGAACAAGACCGAATTCGGTCTGTTCCTCGGTCTCGACGGCGATGTGGACGGCATGGTGCATCTGTCCGACCTCGACTGGAAGCGTCCGGGCGAGCAGGTGATCGACGACTACAAGAAGGGCGACATGGTCAAGGCGACCGTTCTCGACGTCGATGTCGAGAAGGAGCGCATCTCGCTTGGCGTCAAGCAACTGGCCAGCGATCCGATGGAAGAGGGTGCGGCCGGCGACCTCAAGAAGGGCGATGTCATCACCTGCGAGGTCACCGACGTGAAGGAGGGCGGCCTCGATGTGAAGATCATCGGGACCGATCTCGAGACCTTCATCCGGCGTGCCGATCTGGCCCGCGACCGCGGCGACCAGCGTACTGAACGCTTCCAGGTCGGCCAGAAGGTCGATGCGCGGGTGACTCAGTTCGACCGCAAGTCCCGCAAGGTTCAGGTGTCGATCAAGGCGCTCGAAGTGCAGGAAGAGAAGGAGGCCATCGCGGCCTACGGCTCGTCCGACTCCGGTGCGACCCTCGGCGACATCCTCGGCACGGCGCTCAAGCAGCGCGGTGACAAGGAGAAAGCGGAGTAAGTTCCGCTATCTCGGCGTGAAATATGACCCCCGGCGCTGCCCGCGCCGGGGTTTTTCTTTTTCCCCGCCTGTTTCGCTCAGGCCTGTTTCGTCCAAGCGTTTTTCGCTCAAGCCTCGTTTTCGCCCAAGCCTGTGGTTACCTCTGCTTTGCCAATCGCAAAGGATTGTCGGGTCAAATGCGCATCGCGGCGCTAGACTCTCGCGTTATTCGAATCAAATGGGAGCGAAGCCATGTCGCTCGATTCTCGGCCGCTCGATGCGGACCAGATCGTGGATCGCCGTCGCCTGCGGCGCAAACTGACCTTCTGGCGCGTGCTGACGGTTCTTGTCGTCGTCGCGGCCATCGGTGCCGTTGCCGCGATGTCGCGGCAAGGCGGATTGACCGGGGTGACCTCGGGCTCGATCGCGCGGGTCACGATTTCTGGATTGATCCGCGGCAATCAGGCGCGGGTCGAGGCGATCGAACGGCTGGCGAATTCTCCTGCCAAGGCTGTGATTGTCCATATCGACAGCCCCGGCGGCACCACAGCAGGCTCCGAGCAACTTTATGACGCGCTCGTGCGCCTCAAGGCCAAGAAGCCGATGGTGGTCGTGGTCGACGGGCTATGCGCGTCTGGCGGCTATATCGCGGCCCTCGCCTCCGACCACATCATCGCCCAGAGCGCTTCGCTGGTCGGCTCGATCGGCGTGCTGATCCAGTATCCGAACTTCACCGATCTCCTGAAGACGGTGGGCGTCAAGGTCGAGGACGTGAAGTCCTCGCCGCTCAAGGCCGCGCCGAATGGCTTCGAGCCGACCTCGCCCGAGGCGCGCGCCGCGCTCGCTTCGATCGTCATGGACTCCTACGACTGGTTCAAGGACCTCGTCGCCAAGCGCCGCAGCCTCGCGGGCGAGGAACTCGCGACCGTTACGGACGGTCGGGTGTTCACCGGTCGCCAAGCGATCAAGCTGAAGCTGATCGATCAGCTCGGCGACGAGCAGACCGCTATCGCCTGGCTCGCCAAGGAAAAAGGGATCGATCCGAAGACCCCGGTCCGCAATTATAGCCTGCGGCCGCGGTTCTCGGAGTTCTCATTCATCCATCTGACGGCGGTTTCGCTGCTCAATGCGGCCGGCCTCGATGGTTTCGCGCGGAGTTTGGAACAGTCGGGCGCCTTTGCGGCGGCGGAGCGGCTTAATCTTGACGGTCTGCTGGCGCTTTGGCACCCTTCACCCGTCAATTAAGCGGCGGACGGCCTGTGGCATGGCCGAATTCACCGACGTACATACCGGGCGGCGCGGATGATCAAGTCGGATTTGGTGACGAAGATTGCGGGACAGAACCCGCATCTTTACCAGCGGGACGTGGAAAATATCGTCAACGCGATCCTCAACGAGATTACGGCGGCGCTGGCGCGTGGCGACCGGGTCGAGCTGCGCGGTTTCGGGGCGTTTTCGGTGAAGCATCGGCCCGCCCGCACCGGGCGCAATCCACGGACCGGCGAGCATGTTTCGGTCGAGAAGAAATCGGTTCCGTTCTTCAAGACCGGCAAGGAAATGCGCGAGCGGCTGAACCGCAGCGAGACGGCCTGAGCGTCCTCACGCCGCGCTGCGCTCGCCCAAGCAAAGTATAGGCGGGCGGGCCCGGATTCCTTAAACTCACCGGGTGTTATGAATTGCAGGTCCACGCTCCCGGCGTGAACCGCAATCGCGACGATCGGAAAGTCCAATGCTCAGCAAGCTCGTCTTCTGGCTCGTTCTCGTCCCGCTCGCGATCGTCATTCTGATGTTCGCGGTCGCCAACCGCGAAATCGTGACCGTGTCGTTCGATCCGTTCAATGCCGCGGCACCCGCGGCGTCGGTCAGCGTTCCGCTTTTCGTGCTGATCTTCGTTCTTGTGATCCTTGGTGTCATCATCGGCGGCGTTGCGGCGTGGCTGCGCCAGTCCGGCTATCGCCGCGCGGCCCGGCAACGCGATGCCGAGGTGTCGTCGCTGCGTCGCGATATCGAGACGCTGAATTCCAGGCTCAATGAGCGGCTCGACGACAGGTTCGACGCCCCGGTTTCGACCAAGGCAGCGCGGCTCGTCTATCGCTCGCCGGCAAACGGATAACCCGCACCGGCCATGCGTATTGTCTCTGCCGACGACATCCAGAACGTCCTGACTTATCGGGCGCTGATCGACGCTCTCGACGACGCCTTCCGCTCCGACATCGCGGTGCCGACGCGCCACCATCACACCATCCCGACCGCGGGCGCCGATGCGACGCTGCTGTTGATGCCCGCCTGGAATGCGGACGCCGATCGTTATGTCGGCTGCAAGATCGTCACCGTGTTCCCCGATAACGCCAAGGCGCAGCGTCCGTCGGTCTATGGCCAATACCTGTTGCTGTCGGGCGAGACCGGCGAGCCGCTGGCGATGATGGAGGGCCGCGCGCTGACCGCATGGCGGACGGCCTGTGCGTCGGCGCTGGCCGCACGTTATCTCGCGCGCGAGGATGCCTCGCATCTGGTGATGGTGGGGGCGGGCGCGCTGGCGCCGCATCTCATCCGCGCGCATATCAGCGTGCGTCCGATCAAGCGTGTGACACTCTGGAATCGCACCCGCGCGCGTGCGGTGTCGCTTGGCTTCGGCATTGCCGTTGCCGGGATCGAAGTCGACATCGCCGAAACGCTGGAAGAGGCGGTGAGCGAAGCCGATATCGTGTCGTGTGCGACGCTGTCGGCGCAGCCCCTGATCCAGGGCGCTTGGCTGAAGAAGGGCGCCCATCTCGATCTGGTTGGCGGTTTTACGCCGAAAATGCGCGAGGCCGACGACCATGCGGTCAAGCGTGCGCGGATCTTCGTCGACACCCGCGCCGGCGCCGCCAAGGAAGCGGGCGATATCGTGGTGCCGTTGAAGAAGAAGATCATCGATGCCAAGGCGATCAAGGGCGATCTGTTCGACCTCTGCCGCGGCAAGGTGAAAGGGCGCACCTCCGCGTCGCAGATCACCCTGTTCAAGTCGGTCGGAACCGCGATCGAGGACCTTGCCGCGGCCATGCTGGTCTGGAAACAGCTCACGGCCTGAAGGGCAGACAAGGTCGGCTTGCCGCGGTAGAACCGCGCCGGCCATGACCACGCTCACAAAAATCTGCGGCCTGTCGACCGCCGACGCCCTCGACGCCGCGCTTTCGGAGCACGCCGACCTCGTCGGCTTCGTGTTCTTTCCGCCGTCGCCGCGCAATGTCTCGCTCGACATCGCGCGCGAACTCGGTGCGCAGGCGCAGGGCCGCGCGCGCAAGGTCGCGCTCAGCGTCGATGCCGACGATGCGCTTCATGACGCGATCGTGAAGGCGCTCGCGCCGGACATGCTCCAGCTCCATGGCCATGAGAGCCCGGAGCGGGTCAGGGCGCTGAAAGCGCGGTTCGGCCTGCCGGTCATGAAGGCGTTGCCGGTCGAAACCGCGGCCGACCTCGACGCCATCCCGGCCTATGCCAGCGCTGCCGACTGGCTCCTGTTCGACGCCCGCCCCCCTAAGGATGCCACCCGTCCGGGCGGTCTGGGACGGCCGTTCGATTGGACCCTGCTGAAAGCGCTTGATCCGGGCCTGCCCTTCGTGCTTTCCGGAGGGCTCGATCCGGGCAATGTCGGCCAGGCGCTGGAGGTAACCGGTGCGCCCGCGGTCGATGTGTCGTCCGGGGTCGAGTTGAGGCCGGGCGTCAAGGATCCCTCGAAAGTCATGGCTTTCATCCGCGCGGTGCGCGCGGCGGATGCGGCACGGACGAAAGTTGCGAGCAGCATATGACCATTCAGCAGCCGAATTCCTTCCGCACCGGACCCGACGAGCGTGGCCATTTTGGCATCTATGGCGGACGCTTCGTCGCCGAGACCCTGATGCCGAACATTCTCGAACTGGAGGCCGCCTATACGGCCGCCAAGGCGGACCCGGCCTATCAGAAGGAGATGGACCACCATCTCGCGCATTTCGTCGGCAGGCCATCGCCGTTGTATTTCGCCGAGCGCCTCACCGAAAAATTCGGCGGCGCCAAGATCTATTTCAAGCGCGAGGACCTCAACCACACCGGCGCGCACAAGGTGAACAACGTGACCGGCCAGATCATGCTGGCGCGCCGCATGGGCAAGAAGCGCATCATCGCGGAGACCGGCGCCGGCATGCATGGCGTTGCCACGGCGACCTTGTGCGCCAAGTTCGGCCTGCCCTGCATTGTGTACATGGGCGCTGTCGACGTCGAGCGGCAGCAGCCGAACGTGCTGCGCATGAAGATGCTCGGTGCTGAAGTGCGAGCGGTGACGTCGGGTTCTCATACGCTGAAGGATGCGATGAACGAAGCGTTGCGCGATTGGGTCACCAATGTCGCCGACACCTTCTATTGCATCGGCACGGTCGCGGGGCCGCATCCGTATCCGGCCATGGTGCGCGACTTCCAGTGCATCATCGGCAACGAAACGCGCGAGCAGATGCAGGAGGCCGAAGGCCGGCTGCCGGATTCACTGGTTGCGTGCATCGGCGGTGGCTCCAACGCGATGGGACTCTTCCATCCGTTCCTCGATGACCGCAGCGTTGAGATCTACGGTGTCGAGGCCGCCGGACACGGCATCCCCTCGGGGCAGCATGCAGCCTCGGTTGCAGGCGGCCGTCCCGGCGTGCTGCACGGCAACCGCACGTATCTGTTGATGGATGCCGACGGCCAGATCACCGAAGCGCATTCGATTTCCGCCGGCCTCGACTATCCCGGCATCGGCCCCGAGCATGCCTGGCTGAACGACATGGGCCGCGTGAAATTCCTGTCAGCGACCGACGAAGAAGCGGTGGCGGCGTTCCAGTTGTGCAGCCAGCTCGAGGGCATCATCCCGGCGCTCGAACCCGCGCATGCGCTGGCGCGCGTATTCGATCTCGCGCCGACCTTGCCCAAGGATCACCTGATGGTGGTCAATATGTCGGGTCGCGGAGACAAGGACCTCGACAGCGTCGCGCAATATCTGGGGACGTCGAGCGGATGAGTACGCGTATCGACCGCCGCTTCGCCGACCTCGCACGTGAAGGCCGCGCCGGCCTCGTCACCTTCGTGATGGCGGGGGATCCCGATTACGACACGTCGCTTGCCGTCGTGTCCGCGCTGCCGCAAGCCGGCGCCGACGTGATCGAAATCGGCATGCCATTCACCGATCCGATGGCGGACGGCCCCGCGATCCAGGCGGCGGGCCTACGCGCGTTGAAGGCCGGGCAGACGCTTGCCAAGACGCTGCAACTCGTCCGCGACTTCCGCGAGACCGATGGCGACACGCCCATCGTCCTCATGGGCTATTACAACCCGATCTATATCTATGGCGTCGCGCGCTTCCTCACCGACGCGATCGCAGCCGGTGTCGACGGGCTGATCGTGGTTGATCTTCCACCCGAGGAAGACGGCGAACTCTGCATTCCGGCAATGAAGGCCGGGCTCAACTTCATCCGGCTTGCGACGCCGACGACCGACGACAAGCGCCTGCCAGTGGTGCTCACGAATACGTCGGGCTTCGTCTATTACGTCTCGATCACAGGCATCACCGGATCGGCGACGCCGAATACCTCGCGAGTCTCGGACGCCGTCGCTCGCATCAAGCGCCATACCAGCCTTCCGGTTGCCGTCGGGTTCGGTGTGAGGACTGCGCAGAATGCGCGCGAGATCGCGCAGGGCGCGGATGCAGTGGTGGTCGGGTCGGCACTGATCGACCGTTTGCGCGACAGCCTCGATGCGGAGGGCCGCGCCACCGATGGTACGGTAAAGGCTGTAACGTCGCTGGTATCGGAACTGGCCGATGGCGTGCGCTCGGTTCGCCGGCTGGCTGCTGAATAGCTTTTTGATTTCGTCATGCCCGGCCTTGTGCCGGGCATCCATGTCTTTACCTACTCAAGACGTGGATGGCCGGGATATAGGTGAGCGAAGCGACGCCGTCCCTTGGACGCCTATGCCGGGCCATGACCGTGCAAAGAGAGTTGTTGAATGAACTGGATTTCCAACGTCGTCCGGCCCAAAATCCGCGGACTCCTGAACCGGCGCGAGACCCCCGAAAATCTCTGGATCAAATGTCCGGAGACCGGACAGCTTGTGTTCTTCAAGGACGTGGAAGCGAACCAGTTCGTCATTCCCGGCTCGAACTATCACATGCGCATGGGCGCGACCGCGCGCCTCAAATCCATGTTCGACGGCGAGACCTGGCTCGATGTCGGTGTGCCGGAAGTGCCGGCCGATCCGCTGAAATTCCGGGATCAGCGCCGCTACGCAGATCGCCTGAAGGACGCACGCACCAAGACCGGCATGAACGACGCAATTAAGCTCGGTTTCGGCCGGCTCGAAGGCACGCCGGTTGTGATCGGTGTGCAGGACTTCGACTTCATGGGCGGCTCGCTCGGGATGGCTGCAGGTGAGGCGATCATCAAGGGACTCGAGACCGCGATCGACCGCGGCACGCCATTCATCATGTTCGCGGCGTCAGGCGGCGCGCGCATGCAGGAAGGCATTCTGTCGCTGATGCAGATGCCGCGCACGACGGTTGCGGTTGAGATGCTGCGCGAAGCGAAGAAGCCCTACATTGTCGTGCTGACCAACCCGACCACCGGCGGCGTCACCGCCTCCTATGCGATGCTGGGCGACGTGCAGATCGCCGAGCCCGGCGCGCTCATCGGTTTTGCCGGCCCGCGCGTGATCGAACAGACCATTCGCGAGAAGTTGCCGCCAGGCTTCCAGCGCTCGGAATATCTCAAAGAACACGGCATGGTTGACATGGTCGTGCACCGTCACGACATGCGCGCGACCCTGGGTCGTATCTGCCGGTTGCTGACCAAGGCGTCGCCGAATGCGGCGCGCAGCACGACGCAGGCGGCGGCCAGTGACGCGACCGCGCCGGCCTGACCATCTCTGTATTCAGTCCAGTTCCAGCCCCCGCGGGGTCATGCTTTCGCGGAAGCGGACGGAATATGCTAGCCATTGTTCTATGTCCGCTCTCGACGATACGCTGACGCGCCTGCTGGCCCTGCATCCGAAGCTGATCGACCTCTCGCTCGATCGGATGTGGCGGCTGCTGGAACGGCTCGATCATCCCGAACGCAAGTTGCCGCCCGTCATTCATGTCGCCGGCACCAATGGAAAGGGATCGACGATCGCGTTCATGCGCGCGATTTTGGAAAGCGCGGGCCATCTCGTCCACGTCTATACCTCGCCCCATCTCGTGCGGTTCAACGAGCGCTTCCGGCTGGCGGCCGAAGGCGGCGGCACGTTCGTAGATGACGATGAATTGCGCGCCACGGTCGAGGAATGCGAGCGCGTCAACGCCGGTGAGCCGATCACGGTGTTCGAGATCACCACCGCAGCGGGATTGCTTCTGTTTTCGCGTCATCCCGCCGATGTGCTGCTGCTCGAAGTCGGACTCGGCGGCCGGCTCGATGCCACCAACGTGGTGGACGCTCCGCTGCTCAGCGTCATCACCCCGGTGTCTCTCGATCATGCCGATTATCTCGGCGACACCATCCAGAGTGTTGCCACTGAAAAGGCCGGCATTCTCAAGCGCAGCGTGCGCGCGGTCGTAGGACCGCAAATGCCGGAGGCGCTTGCGGTGATCGAACGCGTGGCGGAGCGGGTCCGGGCGCCGCTTCGCGTGGCGGGCGAGCACTGGAATATGAGCGAGGAACATCGCCGTCTGGTCTATCAGGACGATGACGGGCTTCTCGATCTGCCGGGGCCGAAACTGATCGGCCGCCATCAATTCATGAATGCCGGTGTTGCGGTCGCGGCCTTGCGCGCGTCAGGTCTAGAAATCCCGGTCCACGCTTATGAGGCGGGTGTGGTGAAGGCGGACTGGCCAGCGCGCATGCAGCGCCTGACCCATGGAAGTTTGGTGACGCTCGCGCCGGCCGGCAGCGAAGTCTGGCTCGACGGCGGGCACAATCCGGACGGCGGCCGCGCGGTCGCGGTGGCGGTTGCCGATATCGAGGAGCGTGCGCCGAAGCCGCTGGTGATGATCGTTGGCATGCTCGGCACCAAGGATTTCGAAGGTTATCTACGCTGTTTCACCGGTTTGGTGCTGAGGCTCTATGCGGTGCCGGTGCCGGATGCCCAACGCAGTCTGCCGCCCGAGTTGATCGCGGAGACGGCCAATAGGATTGGGATTCCGTCCGAAAGTGCAGCCAGTGTCGAAGAGGCGCTGTCGGCGATCAACTTGCTGTCCTTCGATACGCCGCCGCGCATTCTGATCGGCGGATCGCTCTATCTGGCGGGCGATGTGCTTCGACGGAATGGCACCCCTCCGGTCTAGGGCCGTTGTCGCGGCATCGATTTTGCTAATTCGCCCGCATTGAATGCGACGTGCGTATCCAGGAGATTGTCATGCCCAAAGAAACCATCGTGCCGGCCGGTTCGCCACCGCCACTGGCGCCGTATTCGCCCGGCACCAAGGCTGATGGCATCGTCTATGTGTCCGGCATGCTCGCCATGGACAAGGATGGAAAAACCGTCGGCTTGGGCGACGTGAAGACGCAGACCCGCGCGGTGCTGGACGCCATCAAGTCCGTGGTCGAGACCGCCGGCGGCGCGATGTCGGACATCACCTTCAATTCGATCTTCCTCAAGGATCTCGCCGACTATGCGGCAATGAACGAGGTCTATCGCGAGTACTTCCCGAGCGAGCCGCCGGCACGCTATTGCATCCGCGCCGATCTGGTCCGGCCGGACTTTCTGGTCGAGATTTCGTCGATCGCGCATGTCGGTCGCTGAGGATGCCGTTCGCGCAAAGCGCCGGCGCCGATCTCTATTGGGAAAGATCCGGAGACGGTCCGCCGCTGATCCTCGCAGCGGGGCTCGGTGGCGTGCTTGGCTATTGGCAGGCGAACCGCGAAGCGCTTGAGCGTCATTTCACGCTCTATCTGTTCGATCAGCGCGGCACCGGACAATCATCCCGGATCGCGGTCGCGTCGATCGAGCAATTGTCGGCGGACGTGATCGCCGTCATGGACGCGGCGGGCCTTTCGTCGGCGCATTTCCTCGGACATTCGACCGGAGGCGCGATCGGGGTTGCTACCGCGCTCGATTATCCGGGGCGGCTGCGCTCGCTGATGATCTATGCCAGCACCACGCATGGCGACCCGTATCGCCATCGCATCTTGGGTCTGCGCAGCGTCATCCATGCCGGTCTGGGCGCGGAAGCCTACGGGAAATACACCTCGCTGCTGCTGTATCCGCCGTACTGGATCAACGCCAATGACGAGGCCTTGCAGCAGGCGGAGGCCCAGGCCGCGGCGCAGCTTGGCGAGCCCGCCATCCAGACCAGCCGGCTCAACGCAATCCTCGCCTTCGACCGGCGCTCCGAGCTTGGGAGCATTACAATTCCAACCATGATCCTGTGCGCCGACGATGACATCCTGACGCCGCGCTATTTTTCCGAGGAATTCGCGCGGCACATGCCAAACGCGCGGACGCATTTCGTGAAACGCGGCGGGCATGCCTTCTCGCGCACCGAGCCGGATCAGTTCAACGCCATCGCCATCGAATTTTTCAACGGAGTTGCAAAATCATGAGAGTTATCCAGACCTGTCTCGCTGCCGTGCTGCTGGCCGCGTCTTCCACCATCGCGCTGGCACAGGACTGGCCGACACGGCCGTTGCGCATTGTCGTGCCGTTCCCGGCCGGCGGCAGCGCTGATACCCAGACGCGGGTGATCGCCGACGAATTGTCGAAGGCGCTCGGGCAGCCGGTCGTGATCGAGAACAAGCCCGGGGCCGGCGGCAATATCGGCGCGGCCGAAGCGGCCCGCGCGCAGCCGGACGGCTACACCTTGTTCATGGCAACGACCGGCACGCATGCGAGCAACACCTCGCTCTATGACAAGCTCCCTTACGACCCGGTGAAGGATTTCGCGCCTCTGACACTGGTGACGATCTATCCGCAGGTCGTGGTGCCGAGCATGAAGATGAAGGATGCGTCGTTCAAGGACGTCATCGCGCAGCTCAAGGCGGCGGGCGACAAGGCCAATTATGGATCGTCGGGCACCGGATCGCCGACGCATCTCGGCGGCGAATTGTTCAAGCGCGCCACCGGCACGCAGATGGTGCACGTCCCCTATCGTGGGCAGGGGCCGGCGCTGAACGATATGCTGGCCGGCCAGCTCGACGTGATGTTTCCGTCGATCTCCGACGTGCTGAGCTTTCTGCAGGCGGGGAAATTGCGGGCCGTGGCTGTGCTCAGCGAGACGCGGCTGAAGCAGATTCCGGATGTGCCGACCACGGCCGAACTCGGCTATCCGGGGCTCAACAGTTCAATCTGGAGCGCGCTCTATACCAACGCCGGCACGCCGCAGCCAGTCATCGACCGCCTCAATCGCGAACTGGTCAGGATCGTCAACTCGCCGGTCTTCAAGGACAAGTTCGAAGCTCTGGGCTTTCAGGTGCGGACTTCGACGCCGCAGCAGCTGGCGGATTTCACGGCCGCCGAAACCAAGCGCTGGGGCGACATCATCAAGTCGCTCGACATCAAGCCGCAGTGAGCCGGCGGACCCAGCGATCATGAAACGCAAACGGCCGGCCTCGAGGCCGGCCGTTTGACAGAGAAACGATTTCGGCGATCAGACCGCCGCGTTGATCCACTGCTCAAGCTTCGCCTTGGGTGCCGCGCCGACCTGGCGCGAGGCGAGTTCGCCGTTCTTGAAAATCATCAGGGTCGGGATCGACATGATGCCGTATTTCGACGCAACGCCCGGGTTCTCGTCGACATTGAGCTTCACGATCTTGACCTTTTCGCCGAGCGCGGTCTGGATCTCGTCCAGCGCCGGCGCGATCATGCGGCAGGGACCGCACCATTCGGCCCAGAAATCGACCACCACGGGGCCGCTGGCCTTCAAGACTTCGGTCTCGAAATCCGCGTCCGATACCTTTCCAACGGCCATGTCTTAACCTTTCGAATCGTGGGATGGCTTTGAACTTCGCCGCCGAACCTAGGAACCCCCCCAGCCGGGGTCAACCCCGCGTCAGGAGAGCGTGATCGGGCAAAAACGGGACCCGGACGTGCGCCGCAATCAAGTCCGGGCGGATTGCCTAGACTTATCAGCGTCCCCGCCCCGGCGATCCGGAGCTGCCCGGGATCAGGCCCCGGCAAGGGCCGCCAGTTCCGCGTCCAGCGCCTCCTGGGGAAGCTCCATCAGGGTCGCATTATCGGTCCAGACCAGCGCCGCACGCACGGTCCGGCCGGGATAAATCCGCTGCAGCAGCGCCCGGTAGAGCGCGAGCTGGCGCCGGTAGCCGCGCGGGATGTCTCCGAGCGCGGCCGGGGCCGGCCGGTTGGTCTTGTAATCGGCGATCAGCACTTCATCATCGGTGACCGTCAGACGGTCGATCTGGCCGGTGACGGAATAGGGTGGAAGTCCGTCCCGCGGCAGCATGCCGATGACAGGAACTTCCGCGCGGCTACCGAGTGAAAACAGCGCACCGAAACGCGGGTCGTCGAGAATGGCCAGCGCCTGCTTGGCGATCTGTGCGCAATCGTCCTCGGACAGCACATCCCTGTTGCGGCGAAGGTAATCCTCCGCCGCGGCCGCGCGGTGCGCAGGCGGCAGATCGGGCAGCGACTGGATCAGCCGGTGCAGCAGCGATCCGCGCTCCAGCGCCTGATCGCGATCGAGTTCACTCTTGCCGTTCTTCCATTCGATGTCGTCCGCGTCTGACGGCGCCATCGCGATCGCACGCGGGGTTTGCGCCGGGACCGGCTTGTCGATCCATCCCGGCAGGGGGTGTTCCGCTGGCGGGGGGGGCGACGCTTCTGCAGGGGCCGGAAAATCGAACACGTCCTTGCGCATCCGCCAGATCTGCTGATCGCCGTCTTCCGACGCCATTTCGACCGTGAGCGGAGTTTCGCCTTTAACGAGCGCGCCCTCAATGAGTCGGTACCAGCATTGATCCGGGATGCCCGGTGTCCCATCCTTCTTCACAGTCGAGGCCGTTCCGCAGATCACCAGGCGTTGTTCGGCGCGGGTCATCGCGACGTAGAGCAGGCGCTTGCTCTCGTCGATGCGCGCAGCCAATGCGATTTTACGCGGCTCCTCCACCGGCTTCGGATCCGTATCCTTTGACTTCGCCCAGACCACGCCGTTCCCGCCGGCGAGGGTCACGTCGATGAGGGCCGGATGCTTGTAGCCTTCCGGCCGCGTCGTGGTATCGGCGAGGATCACGGTATGCGCTTCCAATCCCTTCGCGCCGTGCACGGTCATCACCCGCACTTCGTTGCGGGTGATTTCCATGTCGCGCTTCACTTCTGCATTGGCGGCGCGCAGCCAGGCGACGAAGCCCTGCAGCGATGGCGTCTCGCGGCGCTCATAGGCCAGCGCGAGATTGAGAAACTCGTCGAGCGCGTCATTCGCTTCGGGTCCGAGCCTTGTGAGGATGCGCTTTCGTGCGCCGCCTGCGCCAAGAAGGCGCGCGTAGAAGGTGAACGGGCTGTCGCGCAAGGCGGCATCGGTGAGCTTCGTCAGCCGTTCGGCGGCGTCGGCGAATTCGGTGGCCTTGCCGAACAGCGCGGTGCGCAGGGATTGCCGACCGCGGTCATGCGCGATCCTGAACAGGTCATCCTCGCTCAGGCCGAACAGTGGGCTCTTCAGCACCGAGGCGAGCGCCAGATCGTCCTCGGGCAGAAGCAGCGCATCGGCCAGCGCGATCAGGTCCATCACCGCGATATGGTCGAGCAGTACCATGCGGTCGGCGCCCGCGACCTGGACGCCGGCCGCCTTGAGCTGGCGGATGATCGCCTCGAATAGCGGGCCGCGCTGGCGAACAAGGACCAAGATGTCGCCCGGTTTGGTGCCCTTGTCTTGCCAGAGCTTCACATGCGTAGCGATCTTCTTCGCCAGCCGCACCTGCGGGCTCGATTCGCTCGATGTATCGAACGGCGCGTCCCAGCCTTCGATATCGTCTTTCTTCTCCGGAAGGACCAGCGGCCAGATATCGACATGACCGGGCAGCTTGTCCGGCAGTGCCTCATGCACCGTCTTTGTCTTGTCGGACGACAGCGCGTCATAGTTGGTCGGGCTTGCGAATACGGCATCGACAGCCTGCAGCACGACTTCGCCTGACCGGAACGAAGTGAGCAGTTTGACGTTGCGCCATTCGAGCTTGGCCGCCTTGAAGTCGCGCTCGAAGTCCTCACGCATCGCGCCGAATTTCTCCGGCGCCGCGCCCTGAAACGAAAAGATCGATTGCTTGTCGTCGCCGACCGCGAACATCGTGCGCTTGGTGCTGCGCGCGCCGGCGCCGGCGGTGAATTCCGAGACCAGCGTGCGAATGATCTCCCATTGCTTCGGGCTCGTGTCCTGCGCCTCGTCGAGCAGCAGATGGTTGATCCCGAGATCGAGCTTGTAGAGCACCCAGGCGGCGGAGGTGCGGCTGAACAGCGCCAGCGTGCGGTCGATCAGGTCGTCGTAGTCGAGCAGGCCGCGCCGCGCCTTCTCGCGCCTGTAGCGCACGATTACTTCATGCGCGACCGTGATCAGCGCGCGGGTGCGATCACGGCATTCCACGCTGCGCAGGGTGTCTAGCAGGGCGCCGATGCGGTCTTTCTCCCGATCCAACAGGTCGGCATATTCGGGATTGGCCTGACGGATGGTGTTGGTGATCACATCCTTGCGGCATGAGCGCTTGGTCAGGCCGATCTGGGAGCCGGTGCAGAAGATCGAGATATATCGCTCCGCACGGGCCGATCCGCTGGCCTGTGCGGCCTGCCGGAATTTTTCGCCTTGATCCTTGTCGGTCTTCTTGCCGGTGGCGAGCACCGCAGCAACGTCCAGCCAGGTCGCCGGATCGATGCCGCCCTCCGCGATTTCGCTTTCGATCGCCTGCGCATTCTCGTGCGCGCCGACACCCAGTGCCGCCGACAACTCCGCAATCGCCGCATCCACCGATCCGGTCCGCGCAACCCATGCCTCGATGGTGTCGCGTTGTCCGACCGCCTCGGTGATGAGTTCAACGAAAGTCTGGTCGGCCGCGGCCTTGATCGCATCGGCCAGCGCCTGTCCGATCGCCGACCCGGGCTGCGCCGCGCCCTCCAGCATCACATCGAGCGTGAGCTTGTCCAGCATTTGCGACTGTGTGGCGTCGTCCAGCACTTCGAAGCCCGCGCCGGCATCGGCCTCGAACGGAAACTGGTGCAGCAGGCTGGTGCAGAAGGCGTGGATGGTCTGAACCTTCAAGCCCCCCGGCGTTTCCAGCGCCAGCGCGAACAGCCGACGCGCGCGTGTCCGCAGCTTTTCATCAGGCGCGATGCCGATGTCGCGGATCGCCTGATCGAGCTCGGCATCATCGAGCGCGGTCCATGCCGACAGCGTATTGAACACCCGCGTTGCCATGGTTGCCGCGGCAGCCTTGGTGAATGTGATGCAGAGAATTTTCGCCGGATCCTCGCCGCGCAGCAGCAGCTTGATCACCCGCTGGGTCAGCACATGGGTCTTGCCGGAGCCGGCATTGGCCGAGGCCCAGGCCGACACCATGGGGTCGGAGGCCTGGTATTGCGGCTTCAGCACGCGCTCCGGAAGCTCGCGTCTGGTGTTGCGAGCGCTCATGCTGGAATATCCGGGTCGATTTCGCCACCGGTCGCCGACCATTCGCGCACGCGGGCGAGATGATCGTAATCGCCATACGTGCGCCCGACCCACATCGGCCGCCAGAACGAGACGTACGGCTCGTCATCAGAAGCAAATTTTACGACGAGTTCACGCAGCTTTTGCAGCGCGCTGTCAGCCGCAACGTCGACGCTCAGGCTCTCGAAATCGCGCGGGGCTTTCTCGCCGCCGGGATCGCCGCCATTGAGACGCAGATACATCAGTTCCGAGACCGAGCCGCCCTTCGGCATATCCTTGAACGCGCCATGGCGCAGGATCGTCGCCTGCAGGGTCAGCTGCGGGGCGAAGCCGACCCGCACCTCTTTCGGCGACGGCGGCCGGCCGGTCTTGTAGTCCAGCACCGCGAAGGTGCCATCGCTGCGTTGTTCGATCCGGTCGGCGCGCGCGGTCAGCAGAAAATCCGGCGTGACCTGCAATTCGCCATGCACCTCGGCGTAGACCGATTGCACATTGAGCCTGCGTTCGCGTTCCCAGTCGACGAACCAGCGCGCAATGCGCTCGAAGCGCGGCCACCAGAACGCTTTCGCCTCCGGGTAATCGTTGAGCGGTTCGAACGCCTCGCGCCCGAGCGCCATCAATTCGTCCAGCGGATCGGCCGGCAGGCCGGTGGCGAATTTCGCCGTGAAATCGCCGATCGCCTTGTGGATCACGGTGCCGCGGTCGCGTGCGCCGGGCGCCGTATCGACCGGGTCGAGCGCCCGCAGCTTCAGAATATGCTTGGCGTAGATCGTATAAGGGTCGCGCAGCCAATGCTCGATATCGGTGACCGGCAGCCGCTTCGGCCGCACCGCCACCGGAGGCTTCGGTTCGGGCCGCTGCGCCGCCTTCACCTCGGCCGGCCGGTCCAGCGCCCGCGCCCAGTCGAGGTAATGGCGGCCGCGCTCCTTGACCTCGGCCCATGCATCAACTCCCGCGACCGCCGCAAGCCGCTGCACGAAGCGTGACACCACCGTCGGCGAGCCTTCGCGCTTGCCGGCATGCGACAGGATCACCTCCGGTGCGCCGAAGGCCTGCACGAAATCGTGCGCCGATAACCCGATGCGTCGCTCCGGCAGATCGAGCCCGAGCTGCTGGCGCATCGGCCGGTTGAGCCAGGGATCGTTGCGCGGCTCTGGCGGCCATATGCCCTCGACCAGACCGGCAAGCACGACGCGATCGGCCTGCTGCAGGCGTGCTTCCAGCGGGCCGTAAATGCGCACGCGTGCGCCGGGCGCGCCGGGTCTGCGCACCACCCGCTCGGAGGCGATCGCGCGAAACAGGTCGGCATAGTCGTATGGCTCGACGGCAAACACGGCCGCCTGTCCACTGCGTGCGATGGCCTGAAAGGTCTCGTTCAGCGCTGCGCCTTCGCGGCCGGCGAATGCAGCCGACTCGCCCCGGTGATCCAGCGACAGCGCCGCCACCATCTGATGGTGGCGGATTGCAAGATCGCGCAATGGTGCTGCCTTCGCGCCGGATAGCGGTGCGAGCGCCGGCTTCAGCTTTGCGACGAGGTCCGCGGCGCGATCGAGGTCGCGATCGGTAAGCCAGCGCCGCGGATCGCTGCCGTGCAATGTCTCGCGTTCCGCGCGCAGGCTTTGCAATGCGTGTTCGAGCCCGTCGGTGCCGGCGCGCGGCCGCGGTCCGCGCAGGATCGCGCGTTCGAGCAGTGCGATCGCCTGGCGGTGCGCGGATTGGTGTCCACCGAGGCGACAGAGCGGATGCTTGAGCAGCGCGAGCAGCGTCACCGGCTCGCAGCCATTCAGCGCGGTTTCCGCCGCCAGCCGCGCGAAGATTCCGGCCGGAATGTCCGACAAGGGGTCGCCGCCGGAATCGTCGACCGGCACCTGCCATCGTTCCAATGCCGCGACCACGCGGCGGGCCAGGGCGCGATCGGGCGTGATCAGCGCGGCCGTGAACTCCGTGCTGGCGGTGACGGCCTCGCGCAACACCAGCGCCACCGCCACCGCTTCGTCTTCGGTGGTGGCGGCTTCGATCAACGAAAGAGTCGCGAGGGCTCCGGTCCTGCTGGTCTCGAAATCCGCTTCCTTCAGAGTATCACGCCAGCGGTCGGTGGCCTCGGCCGGCCGCATCGCCTCCGACGCAAGCCGTTCGCGGCCATGTCCGGCTGCGGCTTCGAGGGTCTCGACCTGGTCGCGCGTGACTTCAAGTCCGCGCAGGAAGGCTTGCATCGCGAATTGCGGATGTCCGGGCGAGGGGTTTACGCCCGTGGTGCCGCCGATCGCCTCCCACGCCTCGTCATCGAGGTCGGTGTCAAGGCCCGGCAGCACCACGGCGCCATTCGGCAGGCTGGCGATGGCGGCGAGCAGCTTCGCGGTCGACGGCATTGATGCGGTGGAACCTGCCGCGATCACCGGGCCGGCGCCGTCCCGTTTCAGTCGCGCGGTCTCCGCATCGATCAAAGCGTCACGCCGTGCGGTGGCGTCCGTCAGGCCAAACTCGGCGAGATAGGCCGGCCAGGCCTCGCGCACGATCTTGAGGAATTCGAGCGTGGAGCGGAAATGCTGGTCCATCTCTTCCGGCACCAGCGTGTCGAGCGCCGACCAGTCGACGCCGCGGGTGATCATGTCGTCCTGCAGCCGCGCCAGTTCGCCCGCCATGGCGAATGCGGAGGCCGGCGAATTGGCGATCAGCGCGACGTCGCCCGTGCGCTTTTGTTGCGCGGCCCATGCCAGGATCAATTGCGTCAGCGACGCCTTGCGCTCGAACGGCTCCATCGCGCGCGCGAGCGAGAGGCGCTCCGCCGCCAGCGGTCCGCCGGCGAATTCCGCGAACACGATCTCGTCTTCGTCGATATCGCCGACGGGAACCAGCCGCGGCAGGATCGCGGCATCGCCCCCCAGCGCATCGAGAAACACCGCCTGCGCCAGCCGGCAGGCACGTCGCGTCGGCAGATAAAGCGTGGCCTGTGCCAGTTCCATCGGATCGCGCGAGCCGGGAAAGCCGTCCACCAGCTTTCCGCTCAGCAGTGCGTCGATCAACGCCGGCAGGAACGGCACCGACGAGGGAATCGTGAATAGGCGGGGTGCGCGAATGGCCATGGTCTCTCAGTCGTCATGCCTAGCCATAGCCGTTCGAAGAACGGCGTCGCTTCGCTCGCCTATGTGCCGGGCATTCACGTCCTCAAGATCGCATGTGAAGAGACGTGGATGGCCGGGTCAAGCCCGGCCATGACGGTGTCCCGCGCGCTAAGCCGCGCTCTGCAGGATCGCGCGTTCCGCCTGCTCGATCGCGTCGGGGGTGCCGACATGCATCCAGATGCCGTCGAGGCGCAGCCCGAACAGGCGCTCGGCCTCCGCCGCCTTGACGAACAGACGGTTCAGCGAGAACGGACCCTGCGGCGCGTCATCGAACAACGCGGGCGAGAAGATCGCGGCGCCCGCGTAAACGAACGGCGTGACTTCGCGCTCGGCTCGCGGCCGCAAACGCCCATCCGGCGCCATCGCGAAATCGCCGCGCCCGGCATAGCCGATGCTGGTGGCCGAGGGCGCGAGCAGCAGCAGCGCATCCATCTGATCCGGATCGAAGGCGGCGGCCAGCCGCTGCAGATTGCCGCGTGTTCCATCCAGCCAGATGCTGTCGGAATTGATCAGCAGGAACGGCTCGCTTCCGAGCAACGGCAACGCCTTGACCACGCCGCCGCCGGTATCGAGCAACTGGTCGCGCTCGTCCGAAATCACGATGTGGGGCGCCTTCCGGCCGGCGACATGGGTCTCGATCTTGTCGGCGAGGTAATGCACGTTGACCACGGCGGTGCCGACACCGGCCTGCGCGAGCTTGTCGAGCACATGGTCGAGCAGCGCCCGGCCCGACACCTGCACAAGCGGCTTGGGCATCGTATCGGTCAGCGGGCGCATCCGCTCCCCGTATCCGGCCGCGAGCACCATCGCCGTCTGCGGAACGCCTTGCGCCATGCGAATCAATCTCCTCGCGCCTCTTTCAGTGGCGCCTCGTTTATCACAGCCCGTCAAAGGCGGGCACGTTGTCCTTGTACCATGCAGAGATTTCGGCGAGCGCCGGATGGGCGAGAGACCGTTGCAGGCTGCGCCATACGCGCGGCATATGACGGAGATATTGCGGTTTACCGTCCCGGCGATCGAGCCTGGCGAAGATGCCGAGGATCTTGGTGGCGCGCTGCGCCGCCATGACGGAATAGAGCGCCGCGAAATCCGCCGGATCGAAGCGGGGATCGGCTTCCGCGCGTCTGCGCGCATAGCGGGCAAACAGCTCGCGCTCCAGCGGCTCCGGAACATCGACCCGGGCATCCTGCAGCAGCGAGGCGACGTCGTATCCGGTCGGCCCGATCACGGCATCCTGGAAATCGAGCAGGCCAACGCGGCGGTAGCCGTCCCGGTCCGGCAGCCAGATCAGGTTCGGCGAATGGAAGTCCCGCAGCACCCAGGTTTGCTGGCCCTCCAGGGCGGATTTCAGCGCGGCCAGCCACAATTGCCGGAATCGGTCTCGCTCCGCATCGTCCACCGCAAGTCCCCGATGCGGAATGTACCAGTCGAGCAGCAGCTCGGCCTCGATCAGGAAGGCGGCTTTGTCGTAGGCCGGAACTGCGTAGGTCGTGCCGTCGGGCAGCGGCAGCATGGCCCCGACCTGCCTTGCATGCAGCGCCGCCAGCAGATCGACGGCCTCGCCATAGCGCGCCGCGATCGGTGCCGGCGGCGAACCGGCGACGAACGGTTCGGTTCCGAAATCCTCCAGCAGCAGGAAGCCCTGGTTGAGATCGGCGGCGTAAATCTCCGGCGCCGAGAAGCCGAGCGCGCGCAGCCCATCTGCCATCGCAACGAATGGCCGCACATCCTCGGCGAGATGGGCGATCGCGCTGTAGGGCTTGCCGTCGCGCACCGGCGGACCGTCCGGCCGGCGCGGTGCATTCATCAGGATCGCGGGCGTACCGTCGCGAATGACCCGTTCGTAGACCCGGCTGGAGGCATCGCCCTGCATCCGTTGCCGTTCGGCGAATTCATACCCGCTGCGATGCAGAAAGGTCCGCAATGCCGCCATGCGCGCGACCCGCTGCGCCAGGACGCCGTGACCGGTGACACGGACGTCCCGATAGTCGTTACCTTTAGCCGGTGCGAGACTGAGTGCGATATCGATGCGGTCGGCCGGCAACTGGCCACCGGCGCGATCGGGCCATTCCATCAGCACGACCCCGCTTGCCGCGATCTCGTCGAGCCCGAGTTCGGCGAGTTCGTCCGGGCTGGTCAGCCGGTAGAGGTCGGCATGCGCCAGCGTGAAGCGCGGCAGCTCATAGACCTGCATCAGGGTGAAGGTCGGGCTTGGCACCGCGATCCCGGGATCGCTTGCAAGATAGCGGATCAGTGCGCGCGCGAATGCGGTCTTGCCGGCGCCGAGATCGCCGGACATTGTGACCAGATCGCCAGGTTCCAGCGCATTCGCGATAGCGACTGCGAAGCGCCGGGTGGCCTGCTCGTCTTCAAGCGCGATCGTGAAGCTCGACTGAGCGGACGTCATGGGCCTAGGCGCGTATACGAGGGGTCAGGCCGCCGTGATCTGCTGCTGCGCCGGCGGCTTGGTCGGGAAGGTGCATGTCACCGTGGTTCCTTGCCCGACCGTGGAGGTGATGTCCACCGCGCCGCCATGCAACTGCACGAACGAGCGGACGATCGACAGCCCCAAACCGGCGCCGCGATGCTGCGAGCCGAGCGAGTGGCTCTCGAACCGCTCGAACACGCGCGGCGTCATTTCCGGCGGAATGCCGGGGCCCTGGTCGGTCACCGAGAATGCGATCGCGTCGTCGCGGCGCTCGGCGCGCAGGCGGACAATGCTGCCTTTGGGGGAGAAGCCCACGGCGTTGGACAGAAGATTGAAGAGCACCTGGCGAACGCGGCGTTCGTCGGCCGAGAACAGGCCGATATCGGTGGGCTCGGTTTCGATGTTGAGCGCGATATTGTCCTTGACCAGGCGGTCGCGGATGCCTTCGGCCGCGGCCTCCATGGTCTTGCGGATATCGGTCTCCCCGAGATTGAGCGTCATGGCGCCGGCATCGATGGTCGCGAGGTCGAGGATATCATTGATAAGAGCAAGAAGCGCATTGGTCGAAACCGTAATGTAGCCGAGATATTCCGACTGACGATCGGAGAGCGGTCCGGTCGACGGATCGCCGAGGAAATGCGCAAAGCCGATGATGTTGGTGAGCGGCGAGCGCAATTCGTAGGATACGTGATGCAGGAAATCGATCTTGATCTGGTCGGCGGTTTCCAGCGCTTCGTTGCGTTCGCGCAGCGCGCGTTCGACATTCACCGTGTCGGTCACGTCCTGGAACGTGACCAGCGTTGCACCGTCCGGCAGCGGCAGAGTCGCAAGGTCGACCACGCTGCCGTCGCGGCGTTCAAGCCTTCCCATGACCGGATCGCGCTGGCCGATCGCGGTGACGGCCGTGCGCAGCGCGCGCAGGGTTTGATCCTCCGGCTGAAGCGGCGCGCACCAGGCGATAACCGCTTCGATATGCGGCCGTTCGGCGAGCGCTTCTTCCGGCAATTTCCACAATTGCTGAAACGCCGGATTGTGCAGCCGCAGCCGCCCGTCGCTTGCGAACACCGCAACCGCCTCGGCGAGATTGTCGAGGGTTTCGCCCTGCACCCGGATCAGCGCGTCGTAGCGGCGCTCGAGGTCGAGCCGCTCGGTGACGTCATCGAACAGATAGGTCACGCCGCCTTCGGTATTCGGCGTCGTCACCACCCGCAGCGTGCGGCCGTCCGGCAGGTGCCAGAGATCCTCGCGCGCCTCGAGAATGCGATAGGCCTCGTGCAACTGATTCTTCCAGGTGCGGAAATCCTGTTGCTCCGGCAGTTTGCGGCCCGCGCGCAAGCGGTCGAGAAGCGCGGAATCGGTTGGTCCGTGGTCCAGATAGGACGCGTCCAAATCCCAGAGCGTGCGATAGGCTTCGTTGTGGAAGCGCAGCGTGTGGTCGGCGCCGAAGATCGCGACGCCGGTGGCCAGCTGGTCGAGTGTGCGGCGATGCGCGTCGACCATGCGCGCCATCTCCGCGCGAATGTTCTCGGCTTCGGTTGCGTCGACGCCCGCGGCGGCGCTGCCGGAACGGGTCGGCACCTCGATCACGTCGAACATTCGCCGTGCTCCGGCGATCACCGCCGGTACGCGGCCCCGATAGGGAGCGCCGCCTTCGCGCATGCGGGCGGCATCGTCGCGGGCGGACTTGTCGAGCAATTCGAGATTGCGCTCGACCGCTTCCGTCGGGTCGCGGGCTTCGACCGCGCTGGCGTAAGCGGCGTTGACGAAATCCAGCCGCCCCTCGAGGTCGCGGGCCCAGACTGGAAACGGCAGGGCATCGATCAACGTGCGTAACGCCATCATGTCGCCGACCAGCCGGTCATGCCGCGTGGCGAGCGCGACCAGTTCGCCCTTGATGCCGCTGACGTCGCGAAGCCGTATGACGGCCCGTCCGCCGATGGCGCGGCCTTCGGCTTCGATGGATTTGCCACCCAGCGTCGCCAGCGTCATGGCGAAACCCTCGCCGCTGGCCCGCAGCTTCTCGACCGATGCCTGGATCATCTGAGCCTGATCCGAAGGAAGCCACGCGCCGAAGGCGAGAACACGTTGCGGCATGGTGGCCTGCGTGACGATCGTCACGTCGCCGACAATGTCGGGATTATCGCAACCGGCCGCCCAGGCCACCACAATCTGCGGCTCCGACAGCAGCAGCGCATTGACCCGATCGACCTCGGCAGTCAGCGCGTCGATCTCACGCCGGGCTTCCGCTTCGTTGGTCACCGTGCGCTGGCGCGTACGGACGAGCATGATCGAGGTCACCACCGCGAATAAAACGACGCCGAGCGTGAGCGCGAGTGCCGCGACTTCGTGGCGCTCCAGACTGGCGAATGCGCTGATGTAAGCGTCGACGGGAGTCCCGACTTGAAGCGCCGTAAGGGCTGCTGCGGGGGCCGGCCACAGCGCGCTCAGCGCGGCCAGGCATCCGCATCGTAGCGGATCGACGCTGCGGACGCCGCCGGTCGACCGAATCATTCGCGCATACCCATTGCCCCCAATACAGCTGCGCCCCCGGGCACATGCCCGGTGCGAAACCGTATTGCCATGGACGCTAACGAGCGGTCCGCGGCTGCGAACCGAATCATTCGACTTTACCCTCAAGCGGAGTCGCGCGGTAAGAGTCCAGACCGTGAACGGGACGGCGTGCGGTTATGAAGCGGTCTTTTCCGCCCGCTTGACCAACTCATTCAGTTGAATGGTCGACAGCGCCGATGCGAACGCCCGCTCAGCCTGGGCGAGGGCGGGCAGCACCACGTCACCGACAAGGTCGGATCCAGGGAGCTGGGATGCCGTCGGATCGTCGACGGTCCCCGCAGCCCGCAAGATTTCATTCGCGGTAATGTGCTCGGTGTTGCGGCCCAGCTCATAGCCGCCGCGTGGGCCCCGCACGCCGCGCAGGATACCCTCATGCACGAGCGCTTGCAGGACTGGTTCCAGATGGCGTGGAGGCAGTCCATGCCGCGATGCGAGAGCCTTGGCCGAGACCGGACGCATTTGCGAATTGATCGCAACGTCAATGACCGCTGCGATGGCCAAGATGCCTTTTCGGGACATCAACGGCATTCCAAAATACTCACCGTTTGTGTGGTTATGAAACATAACGGTAGTAAATTACGGGACTGTGTCTAGCCCTGTGTAGCGCTAATCGACACTTTTCGTGCCCGTCGAGCCGAAACCGCCACCTCCGCGCTCTGTTTCGGCGAGCTTTTCGACAATCCGTATGGAAACCGATGCAATCGGGGCGATAGTCAGTTGTGCAATTCGCATTCCGCGTTCAATCGCGAAGGGCGCTTTCCCGTGATTGATGAGAATGACGCTCACCTCGCCGCGATAATCCGAATCAATGGTCCCCGGTGAATTGAGCACCGTGATGCCGTGCTTGGCGGCGAGCCCCGACCGGGGCCGGACTTGCCCCTCGGTCCCGGGCGGCAGGGCGAGCGCAATGCCGGTGGGGATCATGGCATAGGCGCCTGGCGCAATCGTCACGGTCTGGCCGTCCGGCACGGCTGCGATCAGATCGAGACCGGCGGCCGCGGCTGTCTGATAGGCCGGCAAAGGCAGTCCGGCCCCGTGCGGGAGCTGCAGGATCTGTATGTCCACGTTCGTCACCGGTGAGGTTTGTTGAGCTTTGTGGCGATGCGCTCCACCAGGTGGCGCGCGACCGCGTCCTTGGATTGCGAGGGCCAGGATTCGACGCCCTGCGCACTGACGAGATGAACGGTGTTGTGATCGCCACCCATGACGCCGGACGCGGGCGACACGTCGTTGGCGACGATCCAGTCGCAGCCCTTGCGTTTCAGCTTGGCCTTGGCGTGGTCGATGACCTTTTCGGTCTCGGCGGCGAAGCCCACGACAAGCGCCGGCCGGCCGGTACCGAGCTTTGCCACGGTGGCGAGGATGTCCGGATTCTCGGTCAGGGCAAGTGCGGGCGCGCCGGATGTGGTCTTCTTGATCTTCTGCTGTTCCGGTGCGGCGACGCCCCAGTCCGCGACCGCGGCGGCAAAGATCGCGGCATCGGCCGGGAGGCTGGCGGTGACCGCTGCCAGCATCTCGCGCGCGGTGGTGACCCGGATCGGCGTGACCCCGCTCGGATCGGGCACATGGACCGGACCCGAGATCAGGATCACCTCTGCTCCTGCTGCTGCTGCTGCTGCTGCGATCGCATATCCCTGTTTCCCCGACGACCGGTTCGCGATGTAGCGGATCGGGTCGATCGGCTCATGAGTCGGCCCGGCGGTGATCAGGATGCGCTTGCCGGCGAGCGGCCTGTCCGATGAGGCGCTCAAAACGCGGATCGCGGCGTCGGCGATTTCCAACGGCTCCGCCATCCGCCCGGTCCCGGCTTCGCCGCTCTCGGCCATCTCGCCGGCATTGGGTCCAATAAGGTGCACACCGTCGGCGATCAGTTGAGCGATGTTGCGGCGGGTTGCGGGATGCCGCCACATCATCGGGTTCATCGCAGGCGCGATCAGAACCGGCTTGTCAGTTGCCAGCAGCACCGCGGAGGCGAGATCGCCGGCATGGCCGCCGGCCATCTTCGCGATCAGATCGGCGGTGGCAGGCGCAACGATCACGAGATCGGTGTCGCGCGCGAGCCGGATATGCCCGACATCGAATTCGCTCTGCGGATCGAACAGATCGGTAAACGCACGCTCTCCCGCCAGCGCGCCAACCGAGAGCGGCGTGATGAATTCATGTCCGGCTTTTGTCAGAATGCAGCGCACACTGGCGCCGCGCTCGCGCAGTCGCCGGATCAGGTCGAGCGACTTGTAGGCGGCAATGCCGCCGCCGATCACGAGGAGAATTCGTTTGCCGGTCATGACTCTGAGCCTGCCACGATCGTTAACACATATCGGTATCGTCCGCCCAAACAAGGCGATGCCCGACCGGTCTGTGGTTAACGGCAGCGGCCATCACTTGATCAGCAAGACGATATAGGCGAGCAGCCCCGCAATCACCCACAGCGCGATGGCGGTCGAGCGGCTGCGCCTGCCCTCGGCCCGACCAATATCCGCGACCGTTTCCGGCGCCAGCACGATACCGTTGCGGGTGGCCGCGTCGAGTTGCTGAATCAGCGCCGCGCCGCGCGTGAGCAATGCCGGAACCTGACCCGCGAAGCGGCCAAGTTCGGCAAGGCTGTCGCCGACGTCCTCGATCCGGCCGGCGGGTCCGAGATTGCGCTCGATCCATTCGCGCACGACCGGCTCGGCCGTCGACCACATGTCGAGCTTTGGATCGAGCGAACGCGAAACGCCTTCGACCACCACCATGGTCTTTTGTAGCAGCAGCAATTCCGGCCGCGTCCGCATGTCGAACAGGCTCGTGACCTCGAACAGCAGAGTCAGCAGCTTCGCCATCGAAATTTCATCGGCCGCGCGATTGTGGATCGGCTCGCCGATGGCGCGGATCGCCTGCGCAAAATCCTCAACAGAGTGATGAGACGGAACATAGCCCGCTTCGAAATGAACCTCGGCGGTGCGACGATAATTGCGGGTAATGAAGCCGTACAGGATCTCGGCCAGGAACCGGCGTTCCTTCGGCCCCAGCCGGCCCATGATGCCGAAATCGACGGCAACCAGGCAGCCCGCATCGTCCACGAACAGATTGCCCGGATGCATGTCGGCGTGAAAAAAGCCGTCGCGCAGAGCGTGGCGCAGAAAGCTCTGGGTCACGACCCGGGCAAGCTCTTTCAGGTCGAACCCCTTCGCTTCCAGCGCGGCATGGTTCGACAGATGCGTCCCGTCGATCCATTCGAGCGTCAGCACGTCCTTGGTGGTGCGATCCCAGTCGATCGCCGGGACCCGAAATCCCGGATCGTTTCTGGTGTTCTCCGCCATCTCGGAGAGCGCGGCGGCCTCGAGCCGAAGATCCATCTCCAGCGCGATCGAGCGGCGCAGCGTTGCCACCGTCTCGACCAGCCGGAGCCTGCGTGCTTCGGCGGAAAACTCTTCTGCATTGCGCGCGGCGAAGGCGAAGGCATCCTGATCGATGGCGAAGCGGCGCTCGATGCCGGGCCGCAGCACTTTCACCGCGACCTCGCGAGTGCCGTCCTCGGACGCGATACCGGCGCGGTGCACCTGTGCGATCGAGGCAGCCGCGACCGATGGACCAAAGGTGGCATATGTCTTGTCGATCGGTTGCCCGAAAGCCTGTTCGACGATCGCGACCGCTTCCGCATGCGGGAAGGGTGGCATGCGGTCCTGCAGACTTTCGAGTTCAAGCGCGATCGGAGCGCCAACCACGTCCGGCCGGGTGGCGAGGAATTGCCCGAGCTTCACGTAAGTGGGGCCGAGTTGCGTGAGAGCGGCGGCGAGGCGTCCAGCCTGACCGTCTTTGCCCCGGCGCTCGATCAGCTTCGCGGCGCGTAATCCGAGCCGCGCCGGCACCGGCAGCAGTGCCGGATCCACCTGGCGGAAGACACCCTCGCGCGCAAACACATAGCCGGCGCGCATCAGCCGCAGCGAATTGGTGAGAGCGGAGATCATGCGTGCGGCCGCGTGCGTCCGGCTTTTGTCACAGGCGCCAGCCGGAATGGAGCGCCACGACGCTGCCGGTCATCGGCGTGAACGAGACCCGCGCAAAGCCGGCCTCCCGCATCATCGCGGCGAAGGCCTGCGGCTTCGGGAATTTGCGGATCGATTCCACGAGATAACGGTAGGATTCTGCGTCACCGGCGACCGCCCTTCCGAGCGCGGGGATGACGTTGAAGGAGTAAAAGTCGTAGAGCGTCTCAAGCGCCGGCACATCGACCGACGAAAATTCCAGGCACAGGAAATGCCCGCCCGGCCGCAGCACGCGGTACGCTTCGCGCAAGGCTGAGTCGATACGCGGTACGTTGCGGATTCCGAAGGCGATCGTATAGGCATCGAAGGTGCAATCCGGCAGCGGCAAAGTCTCCGCATTGGCTTCGATGAAGGTAACGGCCTGGTCGAGACCGCGCTTCTCGGCGCGTTCACGCCCCACCGCCAGCATCTCGCCGTTGATGTCGAGGATGGTGGCATGGGTCCCGGTGCCGCCCGCCTCAAGCACGCGGAAGGCGATATCGCCGGTGCCGCCGGCCACGTCGAGCAGCCGGAAGTTGCGATCGTTCCTTGGCGGATTGACGGCAGTGACCAGCGCACTTTTCCAGGCCCGGTGCAGGCCGCCCGACATCAGGTCGTTCATCAGGTCGTAGCGGCGCGCCACCGAGTGGAAAACGTCATCCACCAGGCCCTGCTTTTCGTCGAGCGGGACGCGCCGGTAGCCGAAATCGGTCTCTTTTGCAGAATTCTCGGTCATCATCGCCGTGCTGTCTTGAGGCGGCGGGACGATAGCCCAGCCCGCCGGAGCGCGCTACACAACGGCTCAGCCCTCGTTAACGAGACCTGCGGAAGCCTTCGTGCCCCAGACTTTCACCCCGCCAATACCTGTATTTCGCATCTTTTCGGTCGAGAAGGCGCGTGAATTCTACCTCGACTTCCTCGGTTTCCGGCTCGACTGGGAGCACCGGTTCGAGCCGGACATGCCGCTTTACATGCAGGTGTCGCGCGGGCCGATGGTGCTGCATCTGAGCGAGCATCACGGGGATGCCTGCCCCGGGTCGACGGCTTATGTGCGTATGCGCGGGGTGCGGGACTATCATGCGGAAATCAGCGCCAAGGGCTATGGCTATCTCCGGCCTGGAGTCGAGAGCCGCGACTGGACCGACGCCGAGATGACCGTCACCGATCCGTTCGGCAACCGTATCCGTTTCGGCGAGATGCCCGCCGCGAAAGCCTGAGTGCCATGCCAGAACTTCCCGAGGTCGAGACCGTCCGCCGCGGCCTGCAGCCGGTGATGGAAGGCGCCCGTTTCGAGAGGGTCGAGGCCCGGCGTGGCGATCTGCGCTGGCCGCTGCCGACGGATTTCGTCAAGCGGCTCGAAGGGCAGACCGTCACCGGGCTGGGCCGGCGCGCGAAATACATTCTGGCCGATCTGTCTTCGGGCGACGTGCTGCTCATGCATCTCGGCATGTCCGGCTCGTTTCGGGTGAAGCTGGCCGGAGCGGAAAAGACGCCAGGCGATTTCCATCACGAGCGCTCGAAAGCGGCTGCGCACGATCATATTGTGTTCCACATGTCGAATGGCGGCGTTGCGACCTTCAACGATCCGCGCCGCTTCGGCTGCATGAAGCTCGTCGCGCGCGGGGCGCTTGAGCAGGAGCCGCTGCTGCGTGCCCTCGGACCGGAGCCGCTTGGCAACGTATTCGATGCCGCCATGCTGGCCCATGCCTGCGCCGGCAAGAAAACCAGCCTGAAGGCTGCGCTGCTCGATCAGCGCGTGGTCGCGGGCCTTGGCAATATCTACGTCTGCGAAGCGCTGCATCGGTCACGTCTCTCGCCCAAGCGAAAGGCCTCGACGATTGCGAGCCGCAAGGGTGAGCCGAACGTCCGCGCGGTTGATCTGGTCGATGCCATCCGCGCCGTGCTGGGGGACGCAATCGCGGCCGGCGGCTCGTCATTGCGCGATCACAAACAGACCTCCGGCGAACTCGGCTATTTCCAGCATTCGTTCCGGGTCTACGACCGCGAGGGCGAGCCGTGCCGGACCCACGGCTGCCCCGGCATTGTCCGGCGCATCGTGCAGAGCGGCCGCTCGACCTTCTATTGTCCGGTCTGCCAGAAATGAAGCAGGGGCTCCGGCTGCACGCGCCGATTGGGTGAAGCAGTTTTCGACCGGTATTCAGTCCGATCAGTTTTCCTGGCGCATCAGCACGGCGCGGGTCGCATGGTCCGGGCCGAATTCGTCAATGGTCTCGACGTCGAGCAGTTTAGCGAGCCGGCTACGCGCGCGATTCACGCGACTCTTGATGGTGCCCACGGCGCATTCGCAGATATCCGCAGCCTCTTCATAAGAAAAGCCCGATGCACCCACCAGGATCAGCGCCTCGCGTTGCTCCGCCGGCAATTGTGCAAGCGCCACTCGAAATTCATTGAATTCCACGCGGCCAAGTTGGTCGGGATGCGATTTCAACGTCTCGGCCAGGCTGCCATCCGCATCCTCAACCTCGCGACGCCGCTTGCGGTATTCCGACCGGAACAGATTGCGCAGGATCGTGAACAGCCATGCCGGCATATTGGTACCGGGCTGGAACGACTGGATATTGGCAAGGGCCCGCAGAATCGTCTCCTGCACCAGATCGTCGGCCCGGTCCACGTTGCCGGAGAGCGAAATGGCAAACGCGCGCAGGCTCGGGATCGCCGCAAGGATCTGATCTCGGAGAACCGGATCGACGCTCATTCGGATTTCCCTTCCGTCGGGGCCTTGTCGAGCTGCTTGAGGAGGTCGGCAAACCGATCCGGCACCCCCTCCTGGACGACGTCGTCGTAAATCGCCCGCAATTGCTGTCCGATCTTGGACTGAATTTCCCGGTTGAGACCGGAGGCGTTTTTCTGGTTCATGGCATCCGGCTGCATGGAAGGTGATGTGCCTGGTTTTCGTGTACTCATTTCGTCCTCGCCCGGCCCGACGCCGGCCCCACTCCCATTCGAAATGCCTTATTGGCAAGAAGGTTCCGCCCTCGGGAACTTTTTTTGCTAAGAGACGTTGGGCCGCGACATCATCAGGCCCCAATGGGAGGGATTTCCGTGTCCGCTTCGCAAGCTATTGCACCTTATCTGCCGTTTCTGCGCCGCTATGCGCGCGCCCTGACCGGCAGCCAATCCTCCGGTGACGCCTACGTCGCGGCGGCTTTGGAGGCCCTCATTGAGGACACTTCTGTCCTGGACAATTCTTCCTCTCCCCGGGTCGCGCTGTATCAATTATTCAGCAAGATCTGGAATTCGGTGGTCGTAAACGCCAAGGCCGGTCCGGAGGCGGCGGCCCTCCGGCGGAACAGCGGCTGAGCCAGATCACCCCGCGCCCGCGCCAGGCCTTCCTACTGGTCGCTCTTGAGGGCTTTTCCGAAGCCGATGCGGCCTCGATCCTGGACGTGGATATTCCGACCCTGCGCCAACTGGTCGAGGAGTCCGGCCGCGAGCTCGCCGCCGAGATCGCGACCGACGTCATGATCATCGAGGACGAGCCATTCATCGCCATGGATCTGGAAGGGCTGGTCGAAAGTCTCGGTCACCGCGTTCTCGGTGTGGCGCGCACCCATGCCGAAGCGGTCACGCTGGCGAAGGCGAAGCGTCCGGGGCTGATCCTCGCCGATATCCAGCTCGCCGACGGCTCGTCGGGACTCGATGCGGTCAACGAATTGCTGCGCACGTTCGAAGTGCCGGTGATTTTCATCACGGCCTATCCGGAACGCTTCCTGACCGGCGAGCGGCCGGAACCGGCCTTCCTGATCGCCAAGCCGTTCCAGCCGGCAACCGTTTCGGCCGTTATCAGCCAAGCGTTGTTCTTCGAACGCAATGCGCGACGGCGCGAGCGTCGCGCCAGTTGATCTCTCGGAAGAGCGGAACAACACGACGGCCGGATTTTCCGGCCGTTTTTTTATTATGGAGCGGTCCGCAGCGGGTATCGGGGGTATCGATGTCCAGGCCCTGTTGGCTCAGCCGCGTTAGGCCTCGAATTGCTGGTCGCGCGCGGCGATCATACCGGCTTTATATACATGTCCGTCACCTCCCGCCGATGAACATGGTAAGCCAAGAAAAGAAGGCGTGGCCCGCAATGCAAGCCACGCCCTAAACAAGCCGACCGAGCACGAGGGGGAGGGGATGACGGCCGGCCACTTCCCTAATGCGCCATTGCGCCGTTGGTTCCTGCAAATGCAGGGCGGACGCGGCCCTCACCAATGTAAAAAACGGATACGTGACCTTAAGTGCTGGAAACATAGCGCGTTTTGCGCGTTAGAGACATCACACAACACGTCAATAAGTCAGAATCGAACAGCGGACCTTGGGGCCCGGCTTTTCCGCGAATCGCGCGTTGAAGTCCCGCTACGCCGAGCGAGACCGCGAATGCGAGTGAAACCGTGGTGAAGGAAACGAGGGGGAAAGGAGGTGGCGCGCGCGCGGTCAGCGCGGCCCCCGAGCCTGCACGAACTGATGAGTTGCGGAAACAGCAAATCCCGGCTTCGGATGCGGCCGATCGGCTGCAGCGGGAGATCCAGATTCATGCGCAAACGCGGGCAGAGCTGGAGCGCTTCCGCGCGGAGGCCCACCGCAAGTCCGCGGAATGCGACGAGATCAATGCCCGGTTTGAAATGGCATTCCGCGGAGCGAATATTCATGCCTTCACGCAGGATCGCGAGCTTCGCTACACATGGATAGCGGGTCCGCAGGCAGGGGCCGCTTCAGCCCGCCTGCTTGGCCGCACCGACGACGAGATATGGACCTCGCCTGAGCAGCAATCCGTGATCGCGCTCAAGCGGCGGGTGCTCGAAACCGGTAGGGCAGAGGATTGCGAAGTATCCTATATCGAGCCGGATCGCCGCGCGCTGTTTGCGCTGCATATCGATCCGCTTGTGGCGGCTGATGGCACAATCGAGGGCGTTTTGTGTACGGCCGTTGATATCAGCCGCATCCGCTCTCTGGAAAGCGAACACCGGCGGCTGACGGAAGATCTGGCCGCGTCAGCGCAACGCTACGAATTCGCTCTGCGTGGCTCCAATGTAGCCGTGTTTACCCAGGACCTGGATCTTCGATACCGGACTGTCAGCAAGCCGGTATTCGGATTCGACCAGGATGCCATGATTGGCAGGACCGATACCGAGTTACTCGGCCGGCCGCGCGCTGCGGCAATGGTTAAGCTCAAAAGCGAGGTCCTGCACGACGGCGCGCCGCGCGATGCGGAGTTGCGTGTAGAAGCCGCGGCTGGCGTTCACTGGTACGATTTCCATATCGAGCCGATCCGCGACGTGTCGGGCAGTGTGGTGGGCGTCACCGGCGCCGCAGTCGATATCACCGAGCGGAAGGAGGGTGAAGCGCATCTGCGGCTCCTGATGCGCGAGCTCACCCATCGTTCCAAGAATCTGCTTGCGGTCATCCAGGCCATGGCACGGCAAACCGCCAAGCATACCGGCAACGTCCAGACATTCCTCGAGCGTTTCAGCGCTCGCGTGCAGGCTTTGGCCCGGTCGCATGACATTCTGGTCCAGGAAAGCTGGCATGGCGCGTCATTGAAAGAGCTCGTGCGCTCGCAGCTTGCATATTATCTCGATCGCGAACCCGATCAGATCTCGATCGAAGGGCCGGATGTCCGCCTGAAGCCGGAAGCGGCCCAGAGTCTCGGGCTAGCCCTGCATGAACTCGCGTCCAATGCCGCCAAACACGGCGCTCTCTCACAGGCGGGGGGCCGCGTCGAGATTAACTGGCAGCCATTGGAGGACGCGGGGATCGTGTTGCTGTGGCGGGAAACCAGAGGACCGAAGGTGAGCGCCCCCAAGCGACGCGGGTTCGGCAGCATGGTGATCGAGCACAACCTCGCACGCGCGCTCGATGCCAATGTCGATCTCGATTTCGCCTCTGAAGGATTGACCTGCAGGGTCGCGGTTCCAAAAAATCAGCTTGTCGCGCAGGCGCATTAGCGGAACGGGGGGCGCCGCGAAACGTTGAGAGCTGGGCTGGGCAGCCATTTCCAGCCGCCCGGCCTTAGATCGGAGAAGACGGATATGCTGCGCAAGACAACTTGCGCTGTCGCTGGCGTCGCTCTTGCCTGCGCAGCAGCTTTTTCATTGTCGCTGATCGCCCAATCCGCGGCGGTCTCAGACCTGGACCTGCGCTGGTTCCATGCGGCCAAGAAGGGCGATCGCCTGATGTTGCGCGCTCCGGCGGACAACGGTCCTGTGATGTCTTTCGACCTGTCGTCGCAAAGCACGACCATCGTCACCAGGGTTCGCGCGCGTCCGACGATCGAGAGCGCGGTGTGGACGCATCGGCCGACCTCAGTTCGCACCATCCCTGTGCAGCCGGTACGCGAAGTGCCGAACGAGCACGAGGTGAAGGAGCGGCTTCCAACCGGCTGTGAGCCGGCCTTCAGTCCTGTCACGAATCCAGATTTCGCGCATATCGGCGTGCGCTGCGATTCATGATGGCTTGCGCGAGAACGCGATAATCAACGCGCTCTGCCGCGGCAGGCCGCGCGAAACACGAAACGCGAATATGAAAAAGGGGGCCGGATGTCCGGCCCCCTTCGCTTAGAGGACTGCAGGCGGCGTTATATCCGGCCCATCAGCAGCAGCACCAGCAACACAACGAGCACCACGCCGACGATTCCGGACGGGCCGTAACCCCAGCCGCGGCTATAGCCCCAATTGGGAATGGCGCCGATCAGAACGAGGATCAGAACGATAACAAGAATAGTGCCGAGCGTCATGGTCAGACTCCGCTGTTGATGTGATGTGTGCGCACGAACACGCGTGTCGGTCGATGCGCCGGCGCCGGGCTTATCCGTCGGGGCGCGCGTTGAAACGTCAGCGGTCAAACGCCGCAGGTTCCAGTCGGTTCCCTTGCGCGACCCGACACTGGCAACGTCATGAGGGGAACAGAAGCCGCTAGGATACGTTCACTCTTACTGTGCGATGCGACACCGTATTCAGAAACGACCCACCAATTTTTTCAGGACCATTGTAGTGCTGCTTCACCCCCGCCAACGGCCGTCGCCGCTCCACGTCCGCAACAATGACCCATGCGCGCTGTAACGGTGCTCCCCGGAGTGAAGGGATCGGTCCGGCTGGACGACGTTGATGAGCCGCCGCTTTCCGACGGCGCCATTCTGGTTCGTACGCGCGCGCTGGGGATATGCGGAACCGATCATGAAATTCTGGACGGCCTCTATGGCTCGGCGCCGGAAGGTGCGGAGCGGCTCGTCCTTGGTCACGAGTCATTCGGAATCGTGCAGGAGGTGACGCAAGGCAGCGGGTTCTCTGTCGGCGATCCGATTGTCGGAATCGTACGCCGTCCCGATCCGCTACCGTGCCCCTCCTGTGCGGCCGGTGAATGGGACATGTGCCGCAACGGCGGCTTTACCGAGCGGGGCATCAAGGAGCGGCACGGATTCGGCTCCGAGCGCTTCCGCATCGAGCCTGATTTTGCGGTCGCGGTCGACCGCGACCTCGGTCTTGCCGGCGTGCTGATGGAGCCCGCCAGCATTGTGGCCAAGGCCTGGGACCACGTCGAACGGGTAGGTCGCCGGTCGCACGCATGGTCGGCCGGCACGCTGCTCGTCACCGGGGCTGGTCCGATCGGCTTGCTGGCTGCGCTGATGGGCCGTCAGCGCGACCTCGATGTCCATGTCCTCGACCGTAACACTGACGGACCCAAGCCCGGGCTGATCCGCGATCTCGGCGGCACGCATCACGCGGGGGCGGAATCCCTGCGTGATTTGCGTTTCGATATCGTGATGGAATGCACGGCCGCGCCCGCGCTGATCGTCGAGTCGATCGCCCGTTGCGCGCCAGCGGGGATTGTCTGTCTGCTCGGGGTGTCTCCTGGAGGCGTCAAGACCGAGTTCGATATCGGAGGCTTCAATCGCAAGCTCGTACTCGGCAACGAAGTTGTGTTCGGCGCGGTCAATGCAAATCGCTCGCACTATGCGCAGGCTTCGGCCGCGCTTGCCGCCGCCGACCGGAACTGGCTCGACCGCATGATCACGCGGCGGGTGCCGCTGTCGCGTTGGCGCGAGGCGTTCATGCCGCGCCGGGACGATATCAAGGTCGTACTGGAATTCTCGTAGATGGCATCGCGGATCGAAGACTATGCAATGATCGGCGATTGCGAAACGGCGGCCCTTGTCGGACGGGACGGGTCGATCGACTGGCTGTGCTGGCCGCGCTTCGATTCCGACGCCTGCTTCGCAGCCTTGCTCGGCACGCCCGAAAACGGCCGCTTCAGGATCGCGCCGATCGACGAAGCGCGGGTGACGCGGCGTTACCGGGAGAACACGCTGATTCTCGAAACCACCTTCGAGACCGCCGAAGGCGCAGCGACAATCATCGATTTCATGCCGGTCAGAACCGGATACGTCGACGCTTCCGATCTGGTGCGTATCGTGCGCGGAGATCGCGGCAGCGTGCGGATGTGCGCAGAACTGACGTTGCGCTTCGGATACGGCAGGACCATTCCGTGGGTGGCGCGGTTGGACGAGAATACGTTACGCGCCATCGCAGGGCCGGACATGGTTCTGGTGCACTCGACGGTGAAACTGCATGGCGAGGGCTTCAAGACCGTGGGCGAGTTTACCGTGACGGCCGGTGAGAGCATCTCATTCATCCTCGTCTATTCCCCCTCGCATCTGCCGCTGCCGCAGGTGGCCGATCCGGAACTGGCTCTCGCCGAGACCGAGCGCTTCTGGCTGGACTGGATTGCACGGGCGGACGGTGCGGGACGGCATGCCGGTCTGGTCAACCGTTCGCTGATCACGCTGAAGGCGCTGACCTACCGGCCGACCGGCGGCATCGTCGCTGCGCCCACGACCTCGCTTCCGGAATTGCTCGGCGGCGAGCGCAACTGGGACTATCGCTTTTGCTGGCTGCGCGATTCGACCCTGACGCTGCTCGCGCTGATGAATGCGGGATATTTCGAGGAGGCGGAAGCGTGGCGGGACTGGTTGTTGCGCGCCGTGGCCGGGTCTCCGGACCAGATCCAGATCATGTATGGAATTGCGGGCGAGCGCAGGCTCTCCGAAGCGGAATTGTCCTGGTTGCCCGGTTATCGGAAATCCCGGCCGGTCAGGATTGGCAACGGTGCTTACGATCAGCTGCAGATCGACGTTTACGGCGAGTTGTTCGATTCCCTGCATCAGGCGCGGGAAGGCGGGCTGCCGCAGCCGGAAACCGGCTGGAGTCTGCAACTCGCGTTGCTCGACCATCTTGAGCGGGTCTGGCGCGAGCCCGACGAAGGCATCTGGGAAGTGCGGAGCCAGCGCCAGCACTTCACGCATTCCAAAGTCATGGCATGGGTCGCTTTCGATCGTGCGGTGCTGGACGCCGAACGCCACCGCCTGCCGGGTCCGCTCGGGCACTGGCGTGACGTCTGCGACGAAATCCGCGCCGACGTGCTGGCGAACGGCTTCGACCGGGATCTCAATTCGTTCGTGCGCTCCTATGGGACGCGAGAGCTGGATGCCAGCCTGCTGCTGCTGGCCGAAGTCGGCTTCGTGGCAGCGGACGATCCGCGCTTCGTGGGGACGGTCCGTCAGATTGAGGAGCGCCTGTTGCGGGACGGACTTGTCTACCGCTACGACACGCTGGCGTCGCATGACGGGCTGCCGCCGGGTGAAGGTGCGTTTCTGGCCTGCGGCTTCTGGCTGGCCGACGCCTACGTCCTGATGGGACGCAGGGCGGACGCCGACGCTCTGTTCGAACGGCTGACGTCACTCTGCAACGATGTCGGACTTCTGAGCGAGCAATACGATCTGGTGGGACGGCAGCAGCTGGGCAATTTTCCCCAGGCCTTTTCCCATATCGGTCTGCTGAATACCGCGTTCAATCTGTCGGCTGCCGAGAAGCCGGTCGAGCAGCGCGCCGAACGGGTGTCGGACGCAGCCAATGCGTAACGCAAATCCGAGCGGACTTGCCTAAACCCAGAGCAACATCAGCCCGAAGATCACGCTCACCATGGCAATGCTGACGATCAGCACGACTAACACGGGACGATCGAGGAATCCTGCTCGGGCTTCCACCGGGGTCAACACTTCCCTGTCTTCCCTGCCTCGCCACCGTCGCCATATCATGAACATCGATCTCCGTGCGCTCGCCCGAAGGGGCAGCTATGGACCAACGCCTCCGCCGTCGGGCGGTTCCGTTCCCGATACCGCTCATTGCCGACTGGAACTGCTATGTTAGGTTCGTTGCCGACGCTATCTGATTGAGCCAAAGGAGATTGCATGAGCTCGTCCCTGATCATTCTCGTCGTGATTGCCGGCCTCGTTTTTTGGGGGATTACGATTTACAATGGACTGGTCGCGATGCGTCAGCGCGTCAGCCAGGCCTTTGCCGACGTCGACGTTCAACTCAAGCAGCGCCACGACCTGATTCCCAATCTGGTCGAGACCGTGAAGGGTTACGCGACGCATGAGCGCGAGACGCTCGATGCCGTCGTCAAGGCACGCAACGCGGCGATCGCGGCGCAGGGTCCAGCCGCGCAGGCCGCCGCCGAGAATATGCTGACCGGCGCGCTGCGTCAGTTGTTCGCCTTGTCGGAGGCCTATCCGGACCTCAAGGCCAACACCAACTTTCAGCAATTGCAGACCGAGATCGCCGATATCGAAAACAAGATCGCCGCCGCCCGCCGCTTCTTCAACAACGCCGTGCAGGAATTCAATACCGGGATCGAGAGTTTCCCGGCGGTGCTGGTTGCGGGGTCGCTCGGTTTCCATAAGCGCGAGTTCTTCGATCTCGGCGAGACGCGGCCGCAGCTCGAGCAGCCTCCGCAGGTCAAGTTCTGAGCCCGATCTTAGGGATGCGGCGGTAATTGCCGCCGCGGCGGGGCGTTGAAGCATGGCGGCCTATGGCCTCTATACGCATATCCGGAGCAATCGCCGCCGTTCGGTCGCGCTGCTGATCGGCCTGCTCCTTCTGGTCTATCTCATGACCTTCGCCGGCGCTTTGATCGCGGAGGCCTTTCTCGACGACCGCGCCTCGTTCGACGAGATCGTCGCGCGCGCCTTGCGCGACCTGATCGGGTCGGCGCCGTTTGTGACGATCGGGACTGCGATCTGGCTCCTGATCGCGTATCGCTTTCACCAGCGGATGATCGACGCGCTGACCGGAGGCCACGAGGTCACGCGTCGCGAGCAGCCGCGGCTCTATAATCTGCTTGAAAATCTCTGCATTTCGCGCGGCATCCCGATGCCGAAGCTGAAGATCATGGATAGCGCGGCGCTCAACGCCTTCGCCACCGGCCTCAACCAGAAGCAATATTCGATCACGGTGACCAGCGGTCTCATGGACCGCCTGAACGATGCCGAGCTGGAGGCGGTGCTCGCGCACGAACTGACCCATATCCGCAACGGCGACGTGCGCATGATGGTGATCGCCGTGATTATGGCCGGCGTGATTTCGTTCGCCGCCGAGATCTTTTTCCGCATGATGTTCCGCGGCGGGATGCGCATGGGCCGCGGCTCTTCGTCGGGAGGCAGCGACCGCAAGGGCGGCGCCGGTGCCGCGATCCTGCTTGCGGTCGTGCTGATCGCAGTCGCCTGGTTTCTCTCGCTGGTGATCCGCTTCGCATTGTCCCGCTCACGCGAATTCCTGGCCGACGCCGGAGCGGTCGAACTGACGAAAAATCCCGATGCCATGATCATGGCGTTGCGCAAGATCGAGAACCGCGGCGAACTGGAAGGGGTCACCTCGGCGGTGATGGAAATGTGCGTCGACAATCCGCGCGCCGGTTTTGCCGACATGTTCGCGACCCATCCCCCGATGGATCGCCGCATCGATGCGCTGGTGAGGATGGCGGGCGGGCACGATCCCGGGCCGCTCGCGTCATTGCCAGAACCGGATCCCATCGAGGCGGCGACACGGGAAGAGGCGGCAGGCGCGACGCAGCCTGAGCCTCAGCAAGGGCCGTGGAGCGAGCCCCAGCCTGCGCCGGAAAGCGCGGCGCGCGACGGACCGTGGGGTCCGGCGCGCGGGTAATTGCTTGTTCGAGTCGAAAGGTTTCTTCGGCGGTCGGCTTACAGGCCGTATACGCCGGTGCGCGGATCGCGAAGCAATGTCGGATGCTGCGAACGATCCGCCTGGCTGGCGGGTGCCAGGCGCGCTTCGTCGAGCTCTTCGTTCACGCGGCCATATTCACGCTTGGCAAGATGCGCAACCGCAAGCCCGGCGACCAGGCCGGCCGCCCACATCACAAGTCGAGGAACGATCGGGATCATTTTTTTTGCGCCCCCAATATCCGCAAAACGGATATCAAAAACCATAACGGGCCCAGACTGCCCGCTGTTCCGCCGCCGAAAGCAAGTCCTCGGCAAGGCCCTTGCCACCGCCGGCAAACTCCGCGGCGATCTGCGAACCGACACCGGGAATCCGGCGTCCAAACCATCCACGGTCCGCGATCAACGGGAGATACACGTTTTCGCCGAACCGCGTTCGCAGGAACGAGCGGACCTCGCCAAAGCCATCGACCAGCCCGAATTGATGCGCCTGCTCACCGGCCCAATATTCCCCGGAGAACAAGGCCGATTCGGGGCCGCTGAGCTTGCTGCCCCGGCGCTCCTTCACCAGCGCAATAAAGCCTTCGTGAATATCCTCCTGGATCGCCTTGATATGGGCGACGTCCTCGGGATTCTCCGGCAGGAAAGGATCGAGCGTCATTTTCCGGTCGCCGGAGGTATAGACCCGCCGTTCGATGCCGAGCTTAGCGATCGCCTTGTCGAGGCCGAAGGTTGCGCCGATCACCCCGATCGACCCCACGATCGAGAATGGGTCGCAATAGATCTCGTCGCCCGCGCAAGCGACCATGTAGCCGCCGGAGGCACCGGCATCCTCGATGAAGACGATGACCGGGATTTTCTTGTCGTCCGCCAATTGCCGGATGCGGCGATAGATCAGATGCGACTGCACCGGCGAGCCGCCGGGCGAATTGATCAGCAGCGCCACCGCCTTGGCGCGTCGCATGGAGAACGCGCGATCGAGCAGGCGCGCAACGCTCGCCAGCGTGACGCCCGGACGCAATGGCGAGGAAAATCCGATCACGCCGGTCAGCCTCACCACCGGAACCACCGGTGTGCCGCGCCGCAGTCGCGCGGGGATCAGCGATTCAAAAAACTTGCGGACCTGTTCGCCCGAAAACTCTGCCATCTGTGCTCAACTTTCCTTGAATGGCCGGTGTTGGTTACCCGGCATTAACGCAAATGCGGTGTGTATACGGCCCGGGAGAACGGGCTGCTGGTCGCATGATCGACCCTGATCGTTGATGCGGGGACACATGACGATGAAAATTTATATATTGATCCTTCTGCTCGGCGTGATCGCGGCATTTGCTCACATGTCGACGCTCGCGCGCCCGGCGAAGCCCGAGCGTCTCAGCTAGATCGTCATCGCTCCGCGATCGGCAAGGCCGCGCCCTGCCGCAAAACCGCCTCGGCGTCCGGGCTGGGGCGCAAGCTATCATCGTTCAAAATCAGCGGCGGCAGCGTGCGCATCGGCGCTCCTCCGCCTTTTTCGGCCGTCGCAATCACCCGGATGGCGGGGCGTTCAGGGGCTGGATGAACCGGCAGAACCGCTATCGCGCCGTAGCCTTCTTCGAGCGCCTGCAATACGGATGCAAGGCCGTCGGCACGCCAGATCAGTGTGAGGGTTCCGCCATCGCGCAGCGAGGCGCGCGCGCTGTTCAGCCATTGCGGCAGCAGGTCTGAACCGGCGATATGCGCCAGGCGTCGGCCGGCTTCGGGCGACGCCTGATGACGGTCGTCGTTGAAGGGTGGGTTCATGAAAATGTGATCGAAGGCCTCGTTTCCGGCTGGCGCGGTGACGTCCTGGATTACGACGCTGGCGCGATCCGAGAAGCCGTTGTGGGCAATGTTCTCCTGCGCCAACGCGCATAGCGTCGGATCAAGTTCGAACAAAGTGGCATCGATGTCGGGCACGCGCGCGAGCAAAGCGAGGCTTGCCGCTCCGACCCCGGCGCCGAATTCGGCCACGCGCTCGCCGGGCCTTGCGGGCACCGCCGCCGCGAGCAGAACGGCATCGTGCCCGAAGCGATGGCCGCGCCGGGGCTGGAACAGGCGCAGCCGGCCGTTCAGGATCGCGTCGTCGGTGATATCCGGTGCGGTCCCGGAATTCTTGGTCCCGGCCCCCCCGGTACCAAAACCCTTGGCACCGAAACCTTTGGCCTCAGCACGCTCGGTCATGGCGCTTGTGGCCGCAATTCCTTGCCGAGCCCGGCATCGGTCAGGAGGGTGCGCGCCTCCCGTTCGGAGTCGTCACCGACCAGAATCCGACGCGGCAGCATGCCGATCGATCCCTCCAGCACACTCATATTCTGGTCGAGGACCAGATAGGGAATGTGCGCCCCAGTGAACAGCGCTTCGATGGCACTGATCAGGACGGCGTCGTTGGTACGGACGATTTCGCGCAATGGGTGTTCCCCGTCGGTCCGGCGCCGGTCGCCGCAGCCGCGATCATGCCACGATCCAGGGCTGCAAATGAATTGCGTTTGCTTTTTCGTCGGCGCCAAATAGCGTATCGCGGCAAAGCGGCGCACTTGCCCGCCCAGCATAGCGTTTCTATTCTGGCTTTGTCTGTCTCCGGAGTGCCTTGTTTGGCTGTCGTCATCCCCTTCGAATCGCAGCCATCGGCTTCGATCAACCGGCTCGTCGAACTGGTCGCGCCCGATATGGAGCGCGTGAATGCCGCGATTCTGGCGCGCACCGGCTCGCAAGTGACCATGATACCGGAGGTCGCGAACCACCTGATCAATTCGGGCGGCAAGCGGCTGCGGCCGATGCTGACGCTGGCGATGGCGCAGCTCTCCGGCTACGACGGCGAGGGCCATATCAAGCTCGCGGCGGCAGTCGAATTCATGCACACCGCGACGTTGCTCCACGACGATGTGGTCGACGAAAGCGAGATGCGGCGGGGGAAACTCGCGGCCCGTATGCTCTGGGGCAACGAGGCCAGCGTTCTGGTCGGCGATTTCCTGCTCGGCCAGGCCTTCCGGATGATGGTCGATGTCGGCAACCTGCGTGCGCTCGATATCCTGTCGCAGGCCGCCACCGTGATCGCCGAAGGCGAGGTCATGCAGCTGGCCGCGGCCAAGAATACCCAGACCACCGAGGACGAATATCTCTTTGTCATCCGCGGCAAGACCGCCGAATTGTTCGCCGCGGCCTGCGAGGTCGGACCGGTCCTGGCCGGTCTCGGCAAGGCCGATCTTGCCGCCTGCCGATCCTACGGCATGAATCTTGGGATCGCCTTCCAGCTCGTTGACGATGCGCTGGATTACGGCGGAAAGTCCGCCAAGCTCGGCAAGAATGTCGGTGACGATTTCCGCGAGGGCAAGATCACGCTGCCGGTGGTGCTGTCGTTCCGCCGCGGCACCGCGGAGGAGCGCGCTTTCTGGACCCGCTGCCTCGAACAGGGCGCTGCGACCGACGACGATCTCGACCGCGCGATCGCGCTGATGACCAAGCATCGGGCGTTGGAAGATACCATCGGTCGGGCCCAGCATTACGGGGCGATGGCCATCGATGCGCTGGCGCTGTTTCCGCCCTCGCCGATGAAGGCGGCGCTGGAGGAAACGGTCGCCTTCTGCCTGGCGCGCGCTTATTGAGTCGGCACGCCGGCCGCGCCAAGAACGGTGTTTTTTACCCACCAGCCGGGATGATCGTGCTGCAGGGTTTCGGCGGCATCCTTCGCCTCGCTCGCCGCGGCAAACAAGCCGAAGCATGTTCCGCCCGAGCCGCTCATCCGCGCCAGGCGGCAGGAAGCGATCCCACGCAGCGCCGAGAGGGTCGCGGCGACCGGCGGGAACAGCGCCAGCGCCGGTGCCTCAAGGTCGTTGGCGGATGAGGCCAGCGCATCAATCAGGACAGCAAGGGATGGCTCGCGGGCTTCAACGCATTGCGATGCGGGGTCATTGTCGATCGATGGCGGCGGCTGATCGATACGGCTCTTGGCCAATGCCGCGAACACCGTGCCGGTCGGAACCGGAACGCCGGGATTGACCAGAACCGCGTGCAAGGCGGGCAGGCGGATCGGGCCGGACAGCACGTCTCCGATCCCGCGCATGATGCGAGGGCGCGGATCGAGGCAGACCGGGACATCGGCCCCGCTCGCGCGCGCGGCCGTCATCACCCGGCTATCCTCTGCCGGCAGATTGTTGAGACGTGCGAGCATGCGCAACGCGGCCGCAGCGTCGGACGAGCCGCCACCGAGGCCGGCAGCAACCGGAATGCTCTTGGTCAGATGAAAATGCCCGACGCGAAGATCCGCAATCTGCGCGCGCAGCGCCTGCGTGGCCTTCAGGACCAGATTGTCCGCCGTCAGCCCTGCCTGTGTCGCGGTCGGTCCGTCGACATCGAGCAAAAGCGAGGGCCCGGCAGCGAGCCGCAGCGCATCACCGGCCTGGGCGAAGACCACCAGACTTTCGAGATCGTGGTAGCCGTCCGGACGCTTTCGCCCGATGCGGAGCGTCAGGTTGATCTTGGCCGGAGCGAATTCGGAAAGCTCCGTCGAACCGGTCGTCACGATCGGGTCAGCCGCCGTTATCCGACTTGCTCTTCTGCTCGGCGGTCGCGCTCGGTGTGTCGTCCGGCAGCCCGTTCTTGAGCTTCTCCTGGATTTTCACCAGATCCTCGGGTTCGGGCTTGAGCGCGGCCGCGTGCGACCACTGAAACTCCGCCTCGAGGCGGCGTCCGACCTTCCAATAGGCGTCGCCGAGGTGATCGTTGATGGTCGGGTCTTCGGGCCGGATCTCGACCGCGCGCTCCAGATGCTTGACCGCTTCCTCGTAATTGCCGAGCCGGTAATAAGCCCAGCCGAGCGAGTCGACGATATAGCCGTCATCGGGCTTCTGCTCGACGGCGCGGCGGATCATCTTCATGCCTTCGTCGAGATTGACGCCCTGATCGATCCAGGAATAGCCGAGATAGTTCAGCACGTCGGCGCGGTCCGGAAACAGCTCCAAAGCCTTCTTGAAGTCGGCTTCGGCGGCCGGCCAGTTCTTGTTGCGCTCGTTGCAGATGCCGCGGGAATAGAACACGTTCCAGTTGGCGCGCGTCGGATTCGCGAGCTGGTCGATCACCCGCGAATAGGTCGTGGCGCAATCGGTATATTGCTTGCGCGAGCGCTCGATATGCCCAAGCATCATGATCGCTTCCATGTCGGCGGGATTTTCCTCGATCAGCTTTCGCAGGTGATCCTTGGCCTCCTCGGTCTTTTCGAGCGAGTCGAGATTGGCGGCGAGCTGGATTTCGGCATTGCGGTGAAGCGGCGAATCCGCCGGCACCCGCCGGTACATCTCGATCGCAAGCTGCGGCTTCTTCATCGTCTCGTAGAGATCGGCGAGCGACAGCAGCGCCAGCGGGTGGCGCGGATCGAGATAAAGCGCAAGCTGCAGATAGGCGAGCCCGAGTTCCTCGCCGCCGCGGCGCCCGACAACCGCGCCGATGCCGTACAGCACCTCGGCGGCGCCGGCCTGCGCGTTTGGAACCATCGGCGGCAATTTCGTGCCGGCTTCGACCTGCTTGATCGCCTGGGTGACCAGCGGGTGACGCGGCAGCGCCTTGTCGAAGGTGGCGTAGACGTCGAGCGCCTGGTCCTTGCTGCCGTGCCGCGACAGGAAGCTGCCGTAGGATTCGACCACGCGGAGATTGGTGCCGTCGAGTTTGTGCACCTTCTCGAAGCGGCGGCCGGCTTCCTTCTTGTTGTTGGCGATGTCGAGGATCAGGCCGGCATGTTGATCCTTGAAGATATTGTACCAGTCCGGACCCTGCAGGCGGTCGATCGTGGCGAGCGCCGCCTTCGAATCGTTGGCGCCATATTGCGCCCAGGCGGTCAGCAGCGCCGCGGTCAGGTCGGTGACCGGGCCGCGCACCGATTGCGCGATATTGGTGCGCGCGGTCTGCCATTGCTTGTTCTTGATGGCGCGGATGCCGAGCACCAGCCGGGCGTCGCGATCGTTCTTGTTGATCTGGATGATGCGTTCGGCGAGCCGGAACGTCTCCTCCATGTCGCCCTGGGTGAGGGCGGCGCCGAACGCGCGCTGCAGCAGATCGGGGTTCTTCGGATCGGCGCGGAGCGCGGCACGCAGATAGGTCGAGGCCGCGGCCGAGTCGCGCTGCTGGATCGCATGGCGGGCCGCCAGATAATTTCCGGACGCGGAGGTGCGCGACGGGTCTGGCTTGGTCGGCGATTGCGCCGCCAGCAGGCCCGGCAACATGAGAATACCGAATGCGGTGGCCGCGACGGCCACGGGCTTGATCAGGGTCGACAGGTTCACGTCGAAAGTCTCCTTCGTGGGCACCGCGAAGCGGTCCCGCCGGCTCGGATCGAGGATGACCTTTTTGGGCTTTTGCCGCAAGGACAGCCGCTCTCGCCTCCGCTTAGGCCTTTCGGCCGCAATGGGGGCATTATCGTGACATTCCGCCTCGGCAGGTGTCACATATTCGGGTAATTCGGCCCGCCCGCGCCCTCAGGCGGAACCCAAGTGATATTATGGTTAGGGTCCTTGATGTCGCAGGTTTTGCAGTGAACGCAATTCTGCGCGTTGATCACGAAGCGCAGGTCCGCGCCTTCGCCGACCCATTCATAGACGCCGGCCGGGCAATAGCGGGTCGATGGCCCTGCATAAATATCGTGCTCCGAGGATTTCTGCAGCGCCATGTCCGCCACCTTGAGATGCGGCGGCTGGTTTTCCTCGTGGTTGGTGTTGGACAGGAACACCGACGACAGCCGGTCGAAGGTGATCTTGCCGTCGGGCTTGGGATAGGCGATCGGCGTGCAGTCGCGCGCCGGCTTCAGGGTTTGCCAGTCGGGCTTGCCGTGTTTCTGGGTCCCGAACAGCGAAAACCCGAGCGTGTTGGTCCACATATCGAGACCGCCAAGCGCGACGCCGATGACGGTGCCGAATTTCGACCAGAGCGGCTTGACGTTGCGCACCGGCCAGAGGTCCTTGCCGACCGGTGAGGTCCGCCACGCCTCTTCGTAGCTGGTGAGTTCGTCGTTGGCGCGCCCCGCGGCCAAGGCCTGCGCCACCTGCTCGGCGGCGAGCATGCCGGACGTGATCGCGTTATGCGAGCCCTTGATGCGCGGCACATTGACGAAGCCTGCGGCACAGCCGATCAGCGCGCCGCCGGGGAAAATCAGTTTCGGCACCGACTGATAGCCGCCCTCGGTAATGGCGCGCGAGCCATAGGCAAGACGCTTGGCGCCGTCGAACACGTCACGCACCGACGGATGGGTCTTGAAGCGCTGGAATTCCTCGAACGGCGACAGATAGGGATTCTCGTAATTGAGATGCACGACGAACCCGACCGCGATCAGGTTCTCGTCATAATGATAGAGAAACGAGCCGCCGCCGGTCGCATTGTCGAGTGGCCACCCGAACGAATGCTGGGCGAGGCCGGGCTTGTGCTTCTTCGGATCGACCTGCCAGATTTCCTTCAGCCCGATCCCGAATTTCGGCGGCTCGCTATCGTTCGCAAGACCGTATTTGGCGATCAGGATCTTGCTCAGGCTTCCACGCGCGCCTTCCGCGAACAAGGTGTACTTGCCCAGCAATTCCATGCCGCGGGTGAAGGCGTCGGTCGGCTCGCCCTCCTTGCCGATGCCCATGTCGCCGGTGGCGATTCCGCGCACCTCGCCGTTCTCGCCGGTGATCAGTTCGGCAGCCGCGAAGCCCGGATAGATTTCCACCCCGAGCGCTTCCGCTTTCGCCGCAAGCCATTTGGTCACCAGCCCGAGCGAACCGATGAAGCAGCCATGGTTGCTCATCAGCGGCGGCGCCATGAACAGCGGCACCTTGATCGCGGAGCTCTGCGTCATCCAGTAGAAGCGGTCGTCCGTGACTTCGGTCTTGAGCGGCCGATCGGGGTCTTCGCGCCAGTCCGGCAGGAGGCGGTCGAGCCCCGAGGGGTCGATCACCGCTCCGGACAGAATATGGGCACCGACTTCGGACCCCTTCTCGACGACCACGATACTGGTATCCGGCGCGATCTGCTTCAGCCGGATCGCGGCGGCAAGCCCCGCGGGGCCGGCGCCCACGATGACCACATCAAATTCCATACTTTCGCGGGGTGGCAGTTCAGACATTAGACTTCCTCTGATCGAGATTTTCTCTTTTCATGTTTGAGGCCGACCGACAATCGGTCTCCGCATACCCCAAACCGGAAAGGACTTTTTTTCCGCGCCACCGGAAAAGCTGGCTCGTGTTAGAATAAGGCCATGACCCCCGCCAATGCGAAACCCGTCCGCGATCTGCTGACTTTTTACGTCGAATCCGGCGTCGACATTGCGCTGGATGAGGTTCCCGCGAACCGGTTTGCCGACCAGGCGGTTCCGGCGGCCGCGCCCACCGTCGAGCAGGCTGTTGCGGCTCCCTTGCGGCCGCGGGAGCTTCGTCCCGCTGCGCCGGCCGCTGCCGCGGCAGCGCCACCGCCACTCCCCGAGGAGGCGATCATGGCGGCTCGCGTGGCCGCGCGGTCGGCCGCTTCGCTCGAAGAACTGCGCGCGATCATGAAGGACTTTGAGGGCTGCGCGCTCCGCACGACCGCAAAGCAGCTCGTATTCGGCGACGGCAGCCCGCAGGCGCGTCTGATGTTCGTCGGCGAGGCGCCGGGCTCGGAGGAGGACACAATCGGCATTCCGTTTGTCGGAAAATCAGGCCAGCTTCTCGACAAGATGCTGGGAGCGATCGGGATTGCGCGCGCCGACGTCTATATCGCCAACGTCGTGCCGTGGCGGCCGCCGGGCAATCGCGATCCCTCGATTCACGAAACCCAGATCTGCATGCCCTTCATCCAGCGGCAGATCGAATTGGTCGGTCCGCAGGTGCTGGTCTGCCTCGGCAAGCCCGCGACCGCCACGCTGCTGGGGGTCACCGAGGGAATCCGTCGGGCCCGCGGGCGCTGGCTCGTCTACAAGACCGAGACGAGCGAGATCCGCGCGATGCCGACCTTCCATCCGGCCTATCTGTTGCGCACGCCGATCGAAAAGCGGATGGCGTGGCGCGATTTCCTGGCGATCAAAAAGGCGCTTGGAAATTGAAGGCCTCGCCCCGCGAGAGGACGAGGCCTTCGTTGCTCACGATACCGCGAACTTGAATGCGAACAGGACCGCAAGAACCCAGATCGCGGGCGTCACTTCCTGCCAGCGTCCGGCCAATGCCTTGACCAGCGCATAGGTAATGAAGCCAAGCCCGATGCCGGTTGCGATTGAATAGGTCAGCGGCATCGCGATCGCCGCCACCACGGCCGGCGCGTATTCGGTCATGTCCTCCCAGTCCAGTTCGGCCAGCCCGCGCGACATCACGCAGGCGACATAAAGAAGCGCCGCCGCCGACGCATAGGCCGGGATCATGCCAGCCAACGGGGAAAAGAACAGGGTGAGCAGAAACAGGATGCCGACGAAAACCGCCGTCAGGCCGGTTCGCCCGCCCGCCGCAACGCCGGCCGCGCTCTCGATGTAACTCGTCGTGTTCGACGTACCAAGCCCGGCGCCAACCACAGTCGCCGTGGAATCGGCCAGCAGCGCCTGCGGCATACGCTCGAGCTTGCCGTCCTTGTCGAGCATGCCGCCGCGATGCGCGACGCCGACCAGGGTGCCCGCGGTATCGAACAGGTCGATGAACAAGAGCGTGAAGATCACCACGATGGCGGTGGCCTCGAACACCCGAGAGAAGTCGAACTGCATGAATGTCGGCGCGATCGAGGGCGGCATCGAAACGATGCCCTTGTATTCCGCGACCCCGAACGGCAGCCCGGCGATTGCGACGACCAGAATGCCGATCAGCGTCGCGCCCAGCACATTACGGCTGCTGAGCGCTGCGATGATCACAAAGCCGAGCAGGAACAGGATCGAGGCCGGCTTGGTCAGGTTGCCGAGCGTGATCAGCGTGGCGGGATGATCGACCACGATGCCGGCGCTTTGCAGCGCGATAATGCCAAGAAACAATCCGACGCCCGCCGAGACCGCGAGTTTCAGATTCATCTTCATCGGTATTGCGTCGATCACGTATTCGCGCAGCTTCGTGACCGAGATCAGCACGAAGATCAGACCCGAAATGAGCACGAAGGCGAGCGCCTGCTGGAACGTGTATTTGTATGTCAGCACCAGCGTGAAGGCGAAGAACGCGTTCAGCCCCATCCCGGGTGCGAGTGCGATCGGGTAATTGGCGTAGAGGCCCATGATGAAGGTGGCGATCGCGGCCGCAAGGCAGGTCGCGACGAACACCGCCCCGTAATCCATGCCGGCCTTCGACAGGATCGCCGGGTTCACGAATACGATGTAGACCATCGTCAGGAACGTGGTGAGACCGGCGACCGCCTCGGTGCGGACATCGGTCTTGTTCGCGGTCAGTCCGAAATATCGGTCAAGAAAACCTGTATCTGCGCCTCTACCGGCGGGTGTGGTGTCCGTGGCCATGTGTCTCCCCCATGCATGCCCCGTCTCAACCCGCAAGACTAGCGCGGCCCGGCGCGCGTCTTGACCGATTTGTGACGTTGTCCACCGCAAGTAAAGCCAAACTCATGCCAAACCGGCGTAATCACAGCGCCGTCGTCCGTTAGACTTGGAATTGACTGAGGAAGCGCATTAAGTGTCCTGTAACTGCCTTGCAAAATGGCAGATTCGGCCGTCTCGCAGCGGCTGGGAGGAGCGTGTCAGGACGGCGGATATCGGAAGCGGCCCAGGAGCAGCCTTATGGATCTCGATCCCGTCCTTCTCGCCCGCATTCAGTTCGCCTTCACGGTGACCTTCCACATCATCTTTCCGAGCTTCACGATCGGGCTGTCGGCCTATATCGCCACCCTGGGGGTGATGTGGCTGCGGACGGACAATGAGCGCTATCACCGTCTGATGCGGTTCTGGACCAAGATTTTCGCGGTCTCGTTCGCGATGGGCGTCGTGTCCGGGGTCGTGCTGAGCTACCAGTTCGGCACCAACTGGAGCCGGTTTTCGCTGGTCGCGGGCAACGTGGTCGGTCCGCTGATCGGCTACGAGGTGCTGACCGCCTTTTTCCTTGAGGCGACGTTTCTCGGCATCCTGCTGTTCGGGTTCAACCGGGTGCCGCCCGGCCTGTATGTGCTGTCGGCGGCCGTCGTCGCCTTCGGCACCGCGCTGTCGGCGTTCTGGATTCTGTCCGCCAATAGCTGGATGCAGACGCCGACCGGACACGAAATGCGCGACGGCATCGCCTATCCGGTGGACTGGCTGGCGATCATCTTCAATCCGAGCTTCCCGTACCGCTTCTCGCATATGCTGAACGCCGCCTATCTCACCACCGGTTTCGTGGTGATCGCGGTGGGCGCACGCTACCTGCTGCAGGGCAGGCATGTCGAAGATGCGCGCACCATGATGCGGATGGGGCTGTGGCTGATGGCGATCCTGGCGCCGCTGCAATTGTTCATCGGCGATCAGCATGGCCTCAACACCCTGAAGCATCAGCCGATCAAGATCGCGGCGATCGAGGCGCATTGGGACGGCAGCAAGCCCGGCGCGCTGGTGCTGTTTGCGTGGCCGGACCAGAAGGCGGAGAAAAACCTGTTTGAAATTTCGATCCCGCACGGTTCGTCGCTGATCCTGACGCACAGCTTCGACGGTCTGTTTCCCGGCCTGAAGAGCGTGCCGCCGCAGGACCGGCCGCCGGTGCCCAATGTCTTTTTCGGCTTTCGCATCATGGTCGGGATCGGCCTTTACATGATTGCAGCCGCGTTGTTCGGCTGTTTCCTGTGGTGGCGCGGAAAGCTCTTTGAGACGCGCTGGTATCTGCGCATCGTCTCAATGACATGGTGGTGCGGCTTCGTCGCGGTAATCGCAGGCTGGGTGGTCACCGAAAGCGGGCGTCAGCCTTGGCTGGTGCATGGCATCCTGCGTACCGCCGATGCGATCTCGCCGGTGCCGGCGGCCAGTCTGCTCGGCACGCTGACGCTGTTTGTGATCTGCTATGGCATCGTGTTCTCGATGGGCATCTATTACATCAACCGGCTCATCAATACCGGACCGGAAGATCGCGTGATCGCGCCGGAGGAAGGAGTGCCGAGCCGCCCGCTGTCCGGCGCCGGCGACGCTGCGCGCGACGCCATCGCGAAGGGGAGCTAGCACATGGAATGGTATCTCCCCGTGATCTGGGCCGGAATCATCGGTACCGCGGTCGCGATGTATGTGATCCTCGACGGCTTCGATCTCGGCCTCGGCATTCTGTTTCCATTCGCCCGCAACGAGCGCCAGCGCGATCAGATGATGCGCTCGATCGCACCGTTCTGGGACGGCAACGAGACCTGGCTGGTGCTCGGCGGCGGCGGGCTGTGGGTGGCGTTCCCGATGGCCTATTCCATCATCATGCCGGCGATGTATCTGCCGGTGATCGTGATGTTGCTGGCGCTGGTATTTCGCGGGGTCGCGTTCGAGTTCCGGATCGTCTCGGAGAGCAAGCGGTTGTGGAATTTCGCCTTCACCTTCGGTTCGCTGGTCGCGGCGTTCGCGCAGGGGATCATCCTGGGCGGCCTCGTTCAGGGCATCACGGTCGAAAACGGGCAATTCGCGGGCGGTCATCTCGACTGGGCGACGCCGTTCGCGATCCTGTGCGGCCTGGCGCTGGTCTGCGGCTATGCGCTGCTGGGCGCGACCTGGCTGATCATGAAGACCGAGGGCGAGGTCGCCGATCGCGCGCGCGGCCAGGCCCGGGTGCTGTTGTTGGCAGTGCTCGGCTTTATGGCAGTGGTGTCACTGTATACGCCCTATGCCATCCAGCGCATCGCCGATCGCTGGTTCTCGTTGCCGAACTTCTATTATCTGTGGCCAGTGCCGCTCGTGACTGCGTTGGTTGCGCTATTGCTGTGGCGCTGGATCGGCAAGGAGCGCGACTCGCTACCATTCATCGCATGTATCGGGCTTTTCCTACTGGGCTATCTCGGCCTCATCATCTCGAGCTATCCGTATATCGTGCCGCCTTCACTCACAGTCTGGGATACGGCGGCGGCGCTCGAGAGCCAGATCTTCATGCTGATCGGCACGGTGTTCATGTTGCCGATCATTCTCGGCTACATCATTTTCGTCTACTGGCTGTTCCGCGGCAAGGTGAAGGAAGGCGAGGCGTATCACTGACGGTGCGGCGCGGTCAGCGCAGGCCCCAATAGCCGGGGGTCAGGATTTCCGGCGGCGGCGTGACCTGCGAAACTTCGACAGGCCGCCGCTGAAACCAACGGGTGGCGACTGTTTCTCCGTGGCTGCGGATGACACGGGTTTCCTTCAGGACGATTCCGTCCTGTGTCCGGCATTGTTCGAGTCCCGCATCCAGCATTCCCGGATGCATGTCGAACCATGAGCAGGGTTCGCCGCGCACGATATCCGACCGGTTCAATGGCTCGGCATGGTCGGTGTTCAGCGGTTTGCTGTTGCGCGAGACCGACAGAGTTCTGTACGCGCCGTTGTTCTTCTCATCGAACCGGAACAGGACCTCGGCCGCGAGATTGTGGACGACGAGGTCGTGGTCATTTCCTGAAGTCGTTTGGTCGAACGACCACGGAAAATGCCGCCGCGTAATTCTGACTTTCTCGTGCGGACGAGATCGCTTGATGGTTGGCCACACGAAGGTCGCTTCGAAGTCGGCCGGGCGCGGATATTCCGCTGCCTTCGACCCTTCTCCAATCCAGTAGCCCAGCTCGAACACCTCTCTCGGGATCTCGACCTCGGCCGGATCGATGGATCGCCGTTCGACCGCAAAGGCTTCCGACGACGTTATGACCGATCGCGTGGACCCGAGGAGTCGATATCTGAGTTCGATGCCGTCTCCTGTGAGGCAGCTTTCCGTTGAAATCGCGTGCTGCAAGTGCACGCTCGTCGTTGCCGTCGACCAGGTGTCGCACTGCTCTCCAAGGACGCTCTCGGATTGTCCCGTTCGCACGGCCTCCGACACCGAATATCCCGGCTCGCCGCCGCTCCGGATCTGGAGCATGTGATAGCGCGCGCCGTCGCCGTTCTCGCGAAAGATCGTTATCACCGTCCCGTGGCGCCGGTCCCGATATGTCGACTCGACGCCAAGCTCACGTACCGCGTCGATACGTGTCTTTCCGTCGCGGTGATAGACAATACGGGTTTCGCGTCCGGGCCGTTCGCTGAAACGGGCGACATACTCGGTTGCAGGGCCATTTGGCAGCGCGGCCGGACGGGATTCCGCCAACGCGCGATCGGCCAATGCGGCGAGTAGTATCAGCAGGCTTAGAATGGCGCGCATGGCGGCGTCCCCGCGCAGAGTGACGGACGCGAGTTTGCGCCGTTTTGCGGCTATTTTGCAGGCTGAGATTGCTGAGATGGTAAAGTCGGCGTTGTCGATTGCGGCCGCACCACGCCCCAGCCGATGCGCAGCACCGGGGCGCGGCCGGGGATAGCGCGATCGAAGGCGCGCGGGACCTCCGGCACGAGCTCCGGAAATTGCGCCTTGACCTCGGGCGGTGGGGTGCCGGCGCTGTCGGTGGCGCGCCACAATACGACGGCGCCTTTCGCCAAGGCGTCCTCACGCGGGGCGAGCTGCGGCCTACCAGACTTCGGATCGTGATAGATGCTTGGGCGGCTGGCGGATGCCACCGAAACGAGCGACGCCAGTCGTGGATCGCCGGCTACCACTTCGAGCTTGCGTTGCGTGCGCCGCTCAAAACTCTCGGTGAAGAATTTTGCGATCTCGTCGGCTGGCTGCGCGGTCCGCAGATCGACCGCAAACAGCGCGGGCAGCAGGAGGACGCCAGCCGCCATCAGCACGGCCGGCACGATCAGCAGGCTGATCCAGGCGATGGTCAGAATACGCTGATGATGCAGCATGATCATCTCGCCAGCAGCGGCAACAATCGCAAGCCCTGACAGAACCAGTAGCGGAGGAATGCCGGACAAGTCGGATTTTCCCGAGATCACTGCAAATGCGGTGATCACGATCAGCGGCGCCAGCGCGAAGCAATAGATGAAGCTGCGCGCGAACGGGTCCGCCGGCTGCCCCGGGACGATCGCGGATTCGTCCTTTTTGGTGCGCGTGAGATTGCTCGCCAGCACCACCAGGATGCCGGCGCCCGCATGGGCCACTGCCACCAGCAGCAGCAGCCGCAACCAGGCGATGATGTTCTGGTCGACGGCCTCGACCTTGCGCAATTGCGCCAGGTCCGGCGTAAAGCCGAAGCCATAGTCGCGGATCAGGACAACGTTCGGCAGCATCATGCAGGCGACCGTGATCGCCGCCATGCCAACCGCGGGATTGGCGGCGGATTTGCGCGCCTGCGGATTGATCAGAACAAACGCCACCACAACCGCGAATAGCAGCAGAGCAAGATGCGAGGTCAGCAGCATCAGCCAGAAAACCGCGGCGAGCACGAACCAGTAGAACTGCTTGTCCTCGCCGGTTGCGCGCCACAGGGACAGGATGGCGAATGCCCAGAGCGGCATCATCAGGATGTCGGGCCTGAAATCCGGCGAACCGATGGTGAAGACTGAAATGCCGGACATCAGCAGCACTGCCAGCACCGCATGCCGCTCGCCGATGGTCGCGCGTCCGAGCTGGAACACCGCCCAATAGGTCGCGACGATGCAGATCTGCGAGAGCACATAGACGCCGATCATGTGGCCGCCGGCGGCGCGCAGCGCGATCTCGGCGAGCCAATGGGCCAGCGGCGGCCCGAGTTCCGAGCCGAATTTGAATGAATGGCCGACCGCCAGCACCTCGGCGAGATCGCCGGGCGGTGCCGAATAGAACAGCGTCGGGACCGCGACCCAGAGCAGGGCCTGCGCCAGCGTCGCGAGCCAGAACACAAGCTGCGGCCGGGTGCGCAGGATCTCGATGGGCAGGGAGACGGTAAGCATGTGTGCCGCTGGCATGAGACCGGCTCTCTGCAGAGCCGGGGGCGGCAGAGATAAACCTGCCTGCGTCAGAGTGGCAACCCGAGAGTCGGAATGTCGAGCACAGGTGCGGGCCTCAGACCGTCGGCGATCGCGACCGGCGAAAAGCTGCGGCGGTGATGGATGGTCGGGCCCAGCCGCTGCAGCGCCGCGAAATGCTCCGGCACCGAATAGCCCATATGGCGCTCGAAGCCGTAGCCGGGGTGAGCCGCGCCGATCTGCATCATCAGCCGGTCGCGGGTGACCTTGGCGACGATCGAAGCGGCCGCGATCGACAAGACCAACGCGTCCCCCGAAATCACCGCCTCGCAGTCGCAGGGTACTTTGATCCGGTCGCGGCCATCGACATAGACCAGCTTCGGCCGGCAGGGCAGGGCGGCGACCGCCTGCGCCAGCGCCCACAGCGAGGCCTGCAGGATATTGTCGCGATCGATCCGCGCGGGCGAGGCGAACGCGACACCGACTTCGGCGGTCGCGCAGATGCGGGCGTAAAGGATTTCGCGTTCCTCGCGGGTGAGCTTTTTCGAATCATTGAGGCCGCGCGGCACGCGATCGGGATCGAGCACGACGGCGGCAGCGACCACCGGGCCGGCCAGCGGCCCGCGCCCGGCCTCGTCGCAGCCCGCGACCGGCCAGACTCCGCTCTTGTAGGCACGCCGCTCGCGCCGGAACGATGGGCGAACGATATCGTCCTTCAGGGGCAGGCGCGCAGGAGCTGCTTTCCGACTCATGGAAAAGACATTGCGCGGGACCCGCGTCCCAGTGCAACGGCTAATCCGGCAGGATCGGACGCCCCTCGGCCGACAGTGGAAACTGGGGATTGTGTGCGATCTCCCAGATATGTCCGTCCGGGTCGGCGAAATGGCCGTGATAGCCGCCCCAATCCGTCTTTTTCGCCGGGGCAAGCTCCGCCGCGCCGGCGCCGATCGCACGCGCCATCACGGCATCGACCTCGGCCTCGCTCTCGCAGTTCCAGGCGAGCGATATCCCGCGGAAGGCGGGAGGCGTAGTATCCCGTGGGAAACCTGTGTCGCTTGCGAGGCCGCTGACAGCATAAAGCGATAACGCCAGCGTGCCGGCATCGAAGAACGCGACCTCGTGTTCCGGGGCGTCCCTCACCTTTCGCCTGAAGCCCAGCGCCTCATAGAACCGTGCCGCGCGCGGTACGTCGCCCACGCCGAGTGTGATCAGACTGATGTGAGCGTGGCGCATCGCGATATACCCGTCATTGCGAGGACTGCGAGGCAACGCCGAAGCAGGACGAAGCAATCCAATGCGAAGGTGTGAGCATGGATTACTTCGCTTCGCTCGCAATGACGCTAAAACAAGCTCAGTTGCTCGCTGCCCTTCACAGGCTTCTGGAAATGCTCGGTGGTCAGCTTCGCTCGCTCCCGGTTGAGACCGAGCCGCTCGCAGGCCGCCTCGAAACGCCTGCCGATCAGCCAGGCATAAGGTCCCTCGCCGGTCTGACGCTTGCCCCAGGTTGAGTCGTAATCCTTGCCGCCGCGCATTTCGCGCACGAGTTTCATGACGTGGCGGAAGCGGTCTGGATAGTTCGCCATCAGCCATTCCTTGAACAGATCGCGCACTTCGAGCGGCAATCGCAGCATCACATAGCCTGCGCTCTTCACACCCGCGAGCGCGACCGCGTCGAGGATGCGTTCGATATCGGCGTCGTTGATCGCCGGGATCACCGGCGCAATCATGGCCGCCGTCGGAATGCCCGCGTCCGACAATTGCCGCAGCGCTTCTAGCCGCTTCGCCGGGGTCGAGGCCCGCGGCTCCATGGTGCGTGCGAGCTTGCCGTCGAGCGTGGTCACCGAAATCGCGACCTTGGCGAGATTGCGCTTCGCCATCCGGGACAGGATGTCGATGTCGCGCGTCACCAGCGCTGACTTGGTCACGATGCCGACCGGGTGGCCCGCGCGCTCCAGCACCTCGAGGATGCGACGCATGATTTGGTATTGCTTCTCGATCGGCTGATACGGATCGGTGTTGGTGCCGATCGCGATCGTACGCGGGGTATAGCCCGGCGCCGCCAGTTCGCGCTCCAGCAGCACCGGGGCGTCCGGTTTCATGAACAGCTTCGATTCGAAATCGAGTCCCGGCGACAGACCGAGATAGGCATGGGTTGGCCGCGCAAAACAATACACGCAGCCATGCTCGCAGCCGCGATACGGATTGATCGAACGGTCGAACGAGATGTCAGGCGAGTCGTTGCGGGTGATGATTTTACGGGTGGCGTCGGTCTGCACGCTGGTCTTGAACGGCGGCAACTCGTCGAGGCTCTGCCAGCCGTCGTCGAAGGCGATGCGGGCGAGCGACTCGTAGCGGCCGGAGGCGTTAGAAAGCGTTCCGCGGCCGCGCCTGCGTTGTCGGTCAACGCCGGCGCCAAGGAGGCCGGACTGGTCTTGCGATCGGTCGTGAGCCTGCCTTGCAAAGTCACCCGCAGGCGCGGAGGGCACGGGCGCCGGCGGGTGTCTCAGGGCTGCGGATGGACTTGCCATAGCCGATATCTAGGCGCGCACTACGAACAAAACAAGAACATAATGGAAGTTGATCGAAGTGGCTGAATATTGTGGCATTGGGTTTTGGCAGCCCCACGATATGGGTTGTCTGAAACACTTCCAGGCCAACCTGAGGCCACCGATTTCTGTTCCATGCTGAGCGTGATCATCCCCACCCACGAATCGGAGCGTATCCTGGTACGGACGCTGGCCTGTCTGGTGCCGGGCGCCACCGCAGGCCTGATTCGGGAAGTGATCCTGGCCGATGCGGGATCGACGGATGAGACCGCGCAGGTCGGTGACGTTGCCGGGTGCCGGTTCCTTTCGCTGCCGGGGACGATCGGGCCACGGCTCGACGCGGCTATCAAGGCGGCGCGCAGCGAGTGGCTGATGCTCATGCCGCCTGGCGCGGTGCTCGAATCCGGGTGGGTGGCGGACGTCCAGCAATTCATCGAGCGCGCACCGACTGATATCGCGGCCGCTTTCGGCGTTGCGGCGCGTCCGCATGGGCAGGATTCGTTGCTAACTGCGATGCTCGCCCTCTTGCGAGCCCGCCGGAGCAGCCTCGCGCCGGGACGCGGTCTGATCATCAGCAAGACATTCCACGGCGATCTCGGAGGCTTCCGGGACACGCCGCCGGATACCGAGGCTGATTTCCTCCGCCGCATCGGCAAGCGCCGTCTCTCAAACCTGCGAACCGGCCTGATTGGGAGCGAGGCCTGAGCGATACTTGACTCCGTCAATCAATTGTTTGACGCTGTCAAATATCGCGTGGTGCCACAGGTCATGTCCGTCATGCACGATCCCGGCTTCGAGCAGCGCGTCGGCGCGGTCCGGCGGTTCGCGCGCTTCTATACGCGGCGTATCGGCCTGCTCGAAGAAGGGTTGCTCGAAAGCCCGTTCTCGCTGTCGCAGGCGCGCGTCCTCTACGAACTGGCCCAGCAGCGCGACGCCACCGCGACCGCGCTGGTGTCAGCTCTCGACATCGACCATGGTTATCTCAGTCGCATCCTGCGCGGCTTCGAAGAGCGCGACCTGATCGTCCGCCGGCGCGACAAGAATGATGGCCGTCAGATTGTCGTTTCGCTCACCACCAAGGGGCACAAGGCCTTCGCCGCGCTCGATCATCGCTCGCAGCGCGAAACCGGCGGCCTGCTCAGCCATCTCGACGAGACAGAACAGCGGCGCGTGGTGACTGCAATGGACACCATCGAGCGGCTGATCGGACGCGACGCCGCGCCGGAGCCGCACGTCACGTTGCGGTCACACCAGCCTGGCGACATGGGCTGGGTGGTGGCGCGCCACGGTGCGCTCTATGCAAAGGAATATGGCTGGAGCAGCCATATCGAGGCGATCACCGCCGATATCGTAAGTGGCTTTCTCAAGACGTGCGATCCCGCGCGCGAGCATTGCTGGATCGCGGAGTTGGACGGCGAGCCGGTTGGTTCGATATTTCTGGTGCGCGACAGCGATGAGGTCGCGCGCATCCGGCTCTTGATCGTCGATCCGAAGGGACGCGGTCTCGGCATCGGCCGCACGCTGGTCCAAACCAGCATCGCCTTTGCCCGCCAGGCGGGCTATCGCAAGATCACGCTCTGGACGCATGCGGTGCTCGCCGCCGCGCGCGCGATCTACCAGCAAGAAGGCTTCCGGCTGGTCGCGCAATGGGTGCACGACGATTTCGGCAAGCCCGAATCGAGCGAGACCTGGGAACTGACACTCTAGACTTTCGTCGCGTCTTGCGGCGCATGGCTCGTCTGCGCCGATTTCACGCCGTGTTGAACTTTGCCCGACATGCTGACGCCCCATGTTGGGAGCTTCAGCAATCGGACGAACATCATGAATATCGATCTGAGTGGAAAGCACGCCGTGGTCACCGGCTCGACCGGAGGCATTGGCAAAGGAGCAGGGCGTGCCGCACGCGCAGATGGAGCAGGATTTCATCGCGCAGCATCGGCCGCGCTAATACAAGGAGCGTAGCGACGAAGCAATCCATTCGGCACGTCACCGTGGATTGCTTCGCTGCGCTCGCAATGACGGTCGGATCACACCGTCGCGCCTTGCGCCTTCGGGCGGCGCAGATGCTCATCCAGCCGCGGCATGATCTCGACGAAGTTGCACGGCCGGTAGCGGTAATCGAGCTGATGCAGCAGGATGCCGTCCCAGGCGTCCTTGCAGGCGCCGGGTGAGCCGGGCAGGCAGAAGATATAGGTCGCCCCGGCGACGCCGGCTGTCGCCCGCGTCTGGATCGCCGAGGTGCCGATCTTGGCGTGGCTGACCATCAGGAACAGCGTCGCGAAGCCGTCCATCCGCTTCTCGAACAGCGGCTCGATCGCTTCGGGCGTGACGTCGCGGCCGGTAAAGCCGGTGCCGCCGGTCGAGATCACGACATCGACGCCCGGATCGGCGATCCACATTCTCACCTGAGCGCGGATGTTCTCGACATCGTCGGTGACGATCGCGCGCGCGGCAAGTTTGTGGCCGGCCGCTACGAGCCGGTCGACCAGCGTGGTGCCGGATTTGTCGTCCGCCAGTTCACGGGTGTCTGAGACCGTGAGCACCGCGATATTGAGCGGGATGAAATTACGCGTCTCGTCGATGCCGGGCATTATGATTACAGCTGCGCGGTCCGGAACGTGTCGCAATCTGCGACCCGGCCGCTTTCCAGTCCGCGCTTGAACCAGCGCACGCGCTGCTCCGCCGATCCATGCGTGAAGGAGTCCGGCACGACGCGCCCGGTGGTCTGCTTCTGCAGCCGATCATCGCCGATTGCCGAGGCGATGCCGATTGCGCCCTCGATGTCGCCCGGATCGATGAAGTCCTTCTTGCGCCGCGCATGGTTGGCCCAGACGCCGCCAAGGCAGTCGGCCTGCAATTCGACCCGGACCTGGATGTTGTTGGCCCGCGCCTTGCTGCCGGCGGCCTGCTGCATCTGCTGGGCGCGCGGCAGGATGCCGAGCAAATTCTGCACGTGATGACCGACTTCATGCGCGATCACGTAGGCCTGCGCGAACTCGCATTGCTTGCCTTTGCAGGCGCGGAATTTCTGCTCCATCTCGCGGAAGAACGAGGTGTCGAGAAAGATACGCTTGTCCGGCGGGCAATAGAACGGGCCCATTGCCGACTGCGCCATGCCGCAGGCGCCGGCGCCGGTCTGGCCGGCGTAAAGCCGCAGCCGCGGAGCGCGATAGGTCTGGCCGTTGGCGCGGAAGATGTCGGACCACACGTCTTCGGTCGAGCCGACCACGGCGGCGACGAAATCGCCCTGGTAATCGGATGGCGCACCCTTCTTCGCCGGCGGCGCCTGACGTTGGGTCTGCTGTTGCGCAGGACCAGTGAAGACCTCGGCGCCGCCGATCAGAATGCGCGGGTCGATGCCGAGAAACCAGCCGATCAGGCCGAGCACAATGATGGTGCCGATGCCGAGGCCGCCTCCTCCGCCCGGGATCGGAAAACCGCCGCCGCCGCTATATCCGCCACCCTGGCCGCGCACATCTTCGATGTTGTCGCTGCGGCGGAAATCATCCCAACGCATTCGTCCCTCCCGAAACCGGCTGCCAGTGTCGCCGATCGAATCGCGTCCGTCCACGGCTCAGAACGCAGAACACGCCGATCCGTTCGTTACCAAATGGTTGTTGTTCTGGGTAAATGCCAGTCTCACAAAGTCATTGCAATTTAAGGGGATTTTTACCTTGGCCCGTCAGTATCCGGATTGTCGGTTGTAGGTCCCGCGTCACCGACCGCGTCGCCAGGTCTTGAGTTCTGAGTCATGGTAGAGTCGCGTCGCGGGGCGTCCAGGCGGACGCCCCGTTTGACTCCTGAGAAGAGTGAAGGCTCCCGCATTCTCGTGGGCGACTGCGTCGCGCAAATGGCGACGCTGCCGGCCGAGTGTGTCGATCTGGTCTTCGCCGATCCGCCCTACAACCTGCAACTGCAGAACGATCTGCGGCGCCCCGACGATTCGAAGGTCGACGGTGTCACCGACGACTGGGACAAGTTCGGCTCGTTCAGGGAATACGACGATTTTACCCATGCCTGGCTGAAAGCCTGCAAGCGGGTGATGAAGCCGTCCGCCACGCTATGGGTGATCGGCTCCTATCACAATATCTTCCGCGTCGGCGCCATCCTGCAGGATCTGGACTTCTGGATCCTGAACGACGTGGTGTGGCGCAAATCCAACCCGATGCCGAATTTCCGCGGCCGCAGATTCACCAACGCGCATGAGACCATGATCTGGGCCGCGCGCGATCCCGGCGGCAAGGGCTATACCTTCAATTACGAGGCGCTGAAGGCCGGCAATGACGATGTGCAGGTGCGTTCCGACTGGACGTTCCCGCTTTGCACCGGCGAAGAGCGCCTGAAGGGCGATAACGGCAAGAAGCTGCATCCGACCCAGAAGCCGGAAGCGCTGCTAGCGCGCGTCATCCTCTCGGCGTCGCGGCCCGACGATCTCGTGCTGGATCCATTCAACGGCACCGGCACCACCGGGGCCGTCGCCAAGAAGCTTGGCCGACGGTATGTCGGTATCGAGCGCGATCCCGATTACGCCAAGGCCGCGACGAAGCGGATCGCTGCGATCGAGCCGCTGCAGGCGCCGTCGATTGCGCCGTTCATGACCGCGCGCGATGCGCCGCGGGTGCCGTTCACCGCATTGATCGAGCGCGGCCTGATCACGCCCGGCGCCAATCTGGTGGACTCGAAAAAGCGCCACAAGGTGCTGGTGCGCGCCGACGGCGCGGTGATGCTCGGCGAGAAGGTCGGCTCGATCCATCGCATGGGCGCGGTCGCGCAGGGGCTGGAGGCCTGTAACGGCTGGACCTTCTGGCATGTCGAGACCAAGGGGCAACTGACCCCGATCGACGATCTGCGCGCCAAGGTCCGCGCCGAGATGGATATTTAGCCCGCCCTCGCGAGCGGAACGTCCGGCGCATTGATCGCATCGCGCGGCGGGCGGCCTTCCAGCACATCGGCGATATTGTCGACCGCGCGCATTTCGATCGCCTGCCGGACCCGGACGACGGCCGAGCCGAGATGCGGCGTGAACAGCGTGCGCGGATGAGTCCGCAGCCGTTCGTCGATCGCTTTCGGCCGCTCCGGCAGCGCCCAATCCTCCATTTCGAACACATCGGCCGCGTAGCCGCCGAGCGAACCGGCCTCGAGCGCTTCGGCGACCGCGCGCTCATCCACCACCGAGCCACGCCCGATATTGATCAGCAGCGCGCCGGGCTTCATGCGGGCGAGCGCGCCGGCTCCGATCTGGTGGTGCGAGCCGGCGGTCAGCGGTGCGCACAGAGTGATGTAGTCGGATGTTGCGAGCGCGATATCGAGGCTTTCGCGCGTCACCCCTGACGGCATTTCCGCCGCGGGATCGATCCCGAGAACACGACAGCCGAAACCGGAAAGCCGTTGCGCCACCGCGCGCCCGACCCGCCCCATCCCGACGATCGAAACGGTCGAACCGTCAAGCCCGGTTCCGTATAGCACCGGCCGCCAGCCATCGAATGCGCCGGAACGCACCAGCGCGTCTCCATCGCGGATATGGCGCGCTAACCCGATCGCGAGCCCGACAGCGAGCTCCGCTGTCGGCTCGGTGAGAAGGTCCGGGACAATGCTGACGAAGACACCCGCCTCGCTGCAGGCGTCGAGATCGAAATTGTCATAGCCCTTCAGTGCACAGGCGACGATGCGCAAACGCTTGCAGCCGGCGAGAAGCGGTGCGTCGACACAATCGGTCATGAAGGCCAGGATCGCATCGGCCCTCTCGGCGCGGCGCATAACCTCGTCGCGCCGCCATGGCGTGCGTGACGGGTTGGCGTCGACGTCGCCGAGCTGGGCGAGCCGCTGCAGCGTCGCCTCATGCACCCAGTTGGTGACCAGGATGCGCGGCCGCATGATTATTTCAGCGCCTTGCGCAGTCTTGCGCCGATGCCGTCGACCAAGATCACGCAGGCCAGGATGGTTATCAGGATGGCGGAGACCTGGTCGTAGCGAATGATGCGGAGCGCCGCGATCAGTTCGAAGCCGATCCCGCCGGCGCCGACGATGCCGAGCACCGCCGAGGCGCGGAAGTGATATTCCCAGCGATAGATCGTGATATCGGCGAGCTGAGGCAGCACCTGCGGCAACACCGCGTGGGTAATGACCTGGACCGGGCCTGCACCGGCCGCGCGCGCGGCTTCGAGCGGCCGCGGGTCGACATGCTCGATAGCCTCCGCATAGAATTTGCCGACCATGCCGACCGAATGCAGCGCCAGCGCCAGTACGCCCGGCAGCGCGCCGAAGCCGACGGCGGCGACAAAGATAATGCCCATGATGATTTCGGGCACCGAACGCAGGGCGGCCAGCACGATGCGAGTCACCTGATACAGAAAGGCGTTAGGCGAGGTGTTCGGCGCCGCGAACAGCGCCAGCGGTAGCGAGATCACAACCGCCAGCGCGGTGCCGGCCACCGACATTGCCAGCGTGTCGATCAGCGGCCTGACCCAGTGCTGCCAGCGGGAAAAGTCCGGCGGCACCATTTCGCTGAACAATTGCCCGAGCGCGGGCAGGCCTTCCATCAGCCTCTGCGCGTCGAAAAATCCGGTGATCCAGAGCGAGGCGATGCAGGCGATGACGATAACCGCGACGAGACCGGCATGCCGCAAACTGGCATGCCGGTCGTCGGCGAGAATGGTATCGCGGCGGGTGACAATGTCCGACATCAGCTCATCCTGCCGAGGTCGAGATTGAGGATTTTCGCAGTGTCGCGCAGGATGTCATAGGCCTTGTCGTCGGTGGCGGCGAAGCCCTCGACCCGGAACGCCTTCAGCACTGCCGGATCCTTGACCTCCAGAAACGCCGCACGGATTTTTTCCTTCAGCGCCGGCGCAAGGTCGCCCTGCATGGTCATCGGATAGTTCGGAATCGGGTCGGTGATCGCGATCACCTTGAACTTGCTCTCATCGATGGCCTTGCGCGCGATCAGCGCTTCGTAGATCGCCTTCGACAGCGCTCCAGCCGGCACCTGACCGTTCTGGACCGCGCGGGCGACGCCGTCATGGGTGCCCAGATGCACCGGTTTGTAATCCTTGCTGCCATCGAGGCCGTTCTTCAGCAGATGCGCGCGCGGAATCAGATGGCTCGACGTCGAGGCCTGATCGCCATAGCCGAACGGCTTGCCCTTGATGTCGGCGAGTGATTTCACCGGGCCGTCGGCCTGCGCGATGATGATTGAATTATAAGTGGGTGAGCCTTTCTCGATCCCGACCGCGAACGGTTCGATACCCGGGGCCCTGGACTTGGCGAGCACGTAAGAGAACGGGCCGAAATAGGCGATCTCGATGCGGCCGAAACGCATCGCCTCGATCATCGACGAATAATCGGTGGTCACGATCAGTTCGATCTCTTTGCCGAGCGCCTTTTCCAGATGCGCCTTGAGCGGCTGCGCCTGCTGGATCAGGGTCGAGGCATTCTCGTCGGGAAGCAGCGCAACGCGGAGCTTGGCGGGGTCTTTCGCCTGCGCGAAAGCGGTGGCCGGCACGAGCGAGATCGCGGCGGTGCTGGCGAGAAAAAGGCGGCGGGAGATCATGAATAGGTTCCTGTCATGAGGGTGGGTTGGTCGTCGAAAGCGTCATCTCCGATGGCGTCGGTTGCGGTGCTGCCGTAGATTTTCGTGACCTCGGTCTGGCCGAGCTTGTTGGGCGGTCCGTCGAACACCACTGCGCCCTGCGCCAGCGCGATGATGCGATCGGCATAGCGGCGGGCAAAATCGAGCTGATGCAAGCTGACGACCGCGGTAATGCCGTCAGATTTACAAATGCCGTGCAGCAACGAGAGCACGCGGTCGGCGGTGGCGGGATCCAGGCTCGCAACAGGCTCGTCGGCGAGAACCAGCGCCGGCTGCTGCACCATCGCGCGCGCGATCCCGACGCGCTGCTGCTGGCCACCGGACAATTGATCGGCGCGCCGCAAAGCGTAGTCGATCAGTCCGACGCGCTCGATCGCTTCCAGCGCCATGGTCTTTTCGGATCGGGCCGGCGGCAGCAAGGTGCGCAGGCTGGAGTGATAGCCAAGCCGTCCTGTCAGCACGTTCGAGAGCACGCTGCAGCGACCGATCAATTGATGCTGCTGAAAGATCATGCCGGTGCGGCGCCGATGCGCCTGCAGATTGCGGCGCGTACCGAGATCGCCGATGCTGTCGGCGGTGACGCGGCCGCCGGTCGGTGACACCAGTCCGTTGAGGGATCTGAGAAGGGTCGATTTGCCGGCGCCGGATGCGCCGAGCAGTACCGTGAAGGCGCCGGGCTGGAAGCGGAGCGAGCAGGGATGCAGCGCGCGCGTGCCGCCGGGATATGAGACTTCGAGATTGTTTGTTTGGATCATCTCGGACCTTGAGGTTTGCTGCAATGCAAAATCGCTCTTGGACCTAAGGTCGACGCGTGAACGAGGGGCGACGCGTCTGTGATCGTTTTCTAACGGGACGGTGACGCTACGTGAACGCTTGCCGCGGTTACTCGGATGGGTAGTAATCGCGTAGACTTGCGCCGCGCGGCCGAGGCGGTTTCGCCTTTAGTAATGCCTTTTTCGGGGACTGCGCGATTTTGCCGCTGCGTTCGGGCACGCCGAACTCTGTGCGGCAGATGTCGACAAGAATTTCGACGCTTGCCTGAGTTCCGCTCAGTCGGTTTGCGAAGCGCTGCCGTCGGCGGATATCGCCTGCGCAAACCGAGACAGCGTCATCGTATCGAGCGGCAGCGAAACACCGGAGCCCGTGCCGTCAGCCGCGTTCGCTACTCAGGAGACGTCACGTCGGCTCTTGATGCTGCTCGTCGAATGCCAGGCTGGTGACAATGAATGATCTGCTTTGCAATTGTTGATCATCTGTAAACCATTCGCAAAATGCGTTTGGTCCATTGATCGTGGCAATTGTCATTCGGGGTCCTCCGGACCTGAGGCTGACGACGTCGCCAGGCTGGAACTGCTTGTCTGTCACCTTGGTCTACTCCGGAGGTTGAAGCGCGACAGCGCCGATATCATAGAGTGAGCAGCATTGCATCGGGTCGCGCGGTGCATTCCAACCGAACGTTCATCAGCGCGGCCAATTGGACGGATGTCACAGCCTTGTGAGTCGCAATAAATCGTTCTGGACGTCCGTCCCGAAGGCTTAGCCACTTGTCTGTTGAGGGTGAATCGCTACTATGCGCGGCCCTTCAGCGAGAAGGGTGGCGAACGAAGGCGGTAGAGCCATGGACGAAAAATTAACACGCCGGTCCCTCTTGCGGACCCTCGTCGGCGGAGCAGTTGCGACGGCGGGTGTCGTGACTCTCGCTCGGACCTCACTGGCCAGCGTTCCCGAAGCGCCTGTTGATCTCAACCCGTCCGATCTTGACGTTCAGGCCCGTGCCGCGGATCTGGAGACGGCTGTCGGCCCCGCCGGCGAAGCCCACGCACAATTCGTTAACCTCCCCGGCGTCGGCGGTTTTGGCAACGGCGGCGGTTTCCGCAATGGCGGCTTCTTCAACGGCCCGTTCCGCAATGGCGGTTTCCGCAATGGCGGCTTCCTTAACGGCGGCGGTTTCCGCAACGGTGGCGGCTTCCGTAACGGTGGTGGTTTCCGCAACGGTGGCGGCGGCGGTTTCCGCAATCACGCCTTCCGCAATCGCTAGAGCATGATCTCTGCCGACCACGTCGGTCCGCTCGAACTGCTTGTTATCCAGCCGACCCCGTTCTGCAATCTGGACTGCTCGTATTGCTACCTTCCCGACCGGCTGGACAAGCGGAAGATCACTCTTGAGACCCTGGAAAAGACCTTTCAATGGGTCTTTTCCTCCGGCCTGAATCCGCCAGCATTTCACCCTGTTGTGGCATGCCGGCGAGCCCATGGTTCTGCCGGCATCGTTCTATGAGCAGGCCACGCTCCTGCTCGAACGCTGCAACACCTCAGGGTTCGAGGTCAATCAGTCGCTTCAGACCAATGCCACCCTGGTCAATGATGCGTGGTGCGACTACATCAAGCGTCGCAACGTTCAGGTCGGGGTCAGCGTCGATGGCCCCGATTTTCTGAACGACCGCAATCGCAAGACCCGGAACGGCAGCGGCACGCTCGATCGCATCCTGCGCGGCATGCAGATGCTGCGCGACCATGACATCTTTTTCGACGTGATCACGGTGCTGACCTCGGCTTCGCTGGACTATCCTGACGAACTTTTCGACTTCTACCTCGAACACGGCATCATGGACGTCGCCTTCAATGTCGAGGAGATCGAGGGGCCGCACGTGACGTCATCGCTGGCCGGCAGCTCGACCGAGCCGCGCTTCCGCCGCTTCTACTCACGTTTCATGGACCTCGCGCTCGCCTGCGACCCCCCGATGCGTGTGCGCGAATTCGAGGCATCCCGCAGTTCGATCGCGCACCGCGAGGTGATCAAGACGCGAACGCAGGAATGCAGGCCGTTCGGTATCCTGAACGTCGACTGCGTGGGCAACTTCTCGACCTATTCGCCCGAACTGCTGGGACTCAGCTCGCCGCGGCTCGGCAGCTTCGCGCTCGGCAACGTAGTGACGGATACGCTGGACTCGGTGCTGACCATGCCGCGGTTCATCGCGCTCGACGACGAGATCCGCCGTGGCGTGGACCTGTGCAAGGACAGCTGCCGCTATTATCCGTTCTGCGGCGGCGGCCCGCCGGGCAACAAGTATTTCGAGAATGGCGACTTCGCGACGACCGAGACGATGTCCTGCCGCCTGCACAAGAAGGCGACCTTCGATATCGCGCTCGACAAGTTTGAACGGCTCAAGGCGATGACGTGACGGCGTCGTTTGCGGTCGCTCCGAATTTCCAGTGCAAGGGATCGTGGGCGGAAAGGCTGCTTGTCGCCGAGGGAGACGCGTGGCGTGCTCCGGACGACAACGAACTGGCCAGCCTCACGCTGAGCACCCCGGCAACGGACCGCACCGCTTGCTCCTGCCTGTTCTCGGTGCCGATTCATACGCGTCACCGGTTCTGGGCGATGCTCGACGAAGAAGCGGCCGAGAGCAGCGGCGACTTCGTGAGTTTCTCCGAAGATCTGGCGCAGTTCCTGACGTTCAAAGCCCTGCCGCCGCCGGCGGACGCCGTATACGAGCTGCTTGTTCAGGACATGGGCGGACAGGTGAAGACCGATGACGCCTGGGCTCTGATCAATTTCGGTGAAGAAGCGGTTCTGCTTGCCTGGCCTGGATTGCAGCTTCGGCTCAATCCGGGTGAGGGTGTCCAGACGGCCTCGGCAGTGCCTCCGGAGGTCTTGCCGCCGGCGCAAGATGAGTTGAACGTGCTGGTGGCCATCCGTCAGGCCTCCGTACAAGACCCCGAAGTCACCGACGGAGCTGCGCCGTAATCCGAATCGAGAGGTTCAGCCTCTGTCGGCACGTCGCTCGATATTGCCGCTGCGTTCGGGCACGCCGAACTCCTTGCGGCAGATATCGGCCAGGACCGCGACTCCCTACCTGATCTCCGCCTCGGTCGGGCTGGCGAAGCACAGCCGCATCCGGCTCTTGCTGTGCGCCGCATCGGTCGACCATTCCGGGCCGGGATTGATGGCGACGCCGGCTTTGAGCGCGGACTGATAGAGTTTCATCGCGTCGACCTGATCCGGCAGCTTGACCCACAGGAAAATGCCGCCGGGCGGATCGTCGAACTCGGCTGCAATGCCGAACTGCTCGTCGAGCGCGTCCATCAGCGTCTCGAGCTTCTTGCGCAGGCCGCGCCGCAGCGCCGGCACATGCGAGGCGAAGTGCGGCGCGCAATACTCGGCCAGCACCATCTGCTCCAGCGCACCCGATCCGGCATCGACCTTCAGCGCGATCATGCGCGATAGGATTTGCCAGGGCGCGACAATGAACCCGACCCGCAAGGCCGGTGCGACCGATTTCGAAAACGAGCCGATATGGATGACGTTGCCGGATGTGCTCATGGCATAAAGCGCGGACGGGCGTTCGCCGTTCCAGATCAGGTCGGAATAGCAATCGTCTTCGAAAACCGGGACGCCGTACTCCTCCGCCAGCGCGAGTAACTGCTCGCGCCGTTCCAGCGGCATGATGGTGCCGGTCGGATTCTGCACGGTCGGAATGGTGTAGATGTATTTCGGCCGGACATTCTCGGCCTTCAGCGCCGCCAGCGCGTCGGCGAGCGCGTCCATCCGCATCCCGCCGTCATCGAGCGGCACGCCCACCACGTGGATGGCTGCCCGGTCGTAGCGGTTCAGCATGCCCTGATAAGTATCGCGCTCGACGATCACGGTATCGCCCGGCGCCAGCAGCGCGCCGTTGATCAGGTCGAAGGCCTGCAGCGAGCCGGATACCAGAAGGATATCGTCGGCGGTGCAGGCAATGCCGGCATCGCGGTCGAGTTTGGCGGCCAGGAAGTCACGCAGCGGCCGGAAACCCTGCGGGCCGTTGGCGACACCGTAATAGGCGAGACTGCGGCCCTCGCGCCGCAGCACCGCGTCGGTTGCAGCCACCAGCCCATCGAGCGGGAGCTGTTCCGGATCGTTGTTGCCACCGGTGAAATTGTATCGCGGTGAGCCGGTCCATTTCGCGGCGGGCGGCGGCGACCCGGGCGGTACCAACGGCGAGAAGTCGAAGGCTGTTTTTGAGGCCGTCATCATATGAGAACCGTAAATCGCGGATCGGTGGGCGGCAAGACGATGCCGCAAAGACGACGACAGCCCGACCCACCCGGCAGATCAGCTCCGCTTCGGACCGTTGCCGGCACCGCCGGAATAGCGCGACAGAATGGCGACAATCATCAGCGCGCCAACCACGGTGATATGCTCGCCCGCGGTGTGAAATGCCTTGGTCGCCGCCGGTTCCGGCATCGACCAGAAATGGTGCACCAGCGGAATCGTCAGCAACGTGAAGACCGCAAGCGCGCCGGCGCCGAGCCAGGTCCAGCGATTGAGGATGATCAGCAGCGATCCGCCGAGTTGGGTGACGATGGTCAGGATATTCATCAAAGTCGGATTCGGCAGGTTGAACATCGCCATTTCGGCGACGCCGCCTTGAAAGTCGATCAGCTTCGCAAGGCCGCTGCCCCAGAACGCGAAGGTGAGCACAATGCGCGCAAGGACCGCGAACCAGGTCTGATCGAGCAGACGGACGAAGACGGTTGGCATGGGCGTCATTCCAAAAAGAAAAAGCGCGCGAGGGGAGCTCGCGCGCGGGTTGTTGACCGAAATCGCCGACGGCTATTTCGCCGCCGTCACCATGATTTCGACGGTGAACTGCGCCGTCGCAAGACGCGCCTGTACCGTAGCCCGGGCGGGCGTGTTGCCGGGCGATACCCAGGCGTCCCACACCGCATTCATCTCGGCGAAGGTATCCATGTTGGCGAGCCAGATATTGGCGGTCAGCAGCTTCGACTTGTCGGTGCCGGCCTTGGCCAGATAGCCGTCGATGGTGGCCAGGATTTCCTTGGTCTGCTCGGTCACGCTTTTGCCGCCGCTGTTCTGCGCGACAATGCCCGCCAGATAAACCGTATCGCCATGGATGACGATCTGGCTCATCCGCGGCCCGACTTCGTGACGTTCGACTTTCATGGCATTCCCCGTGGTTGCTGTCGCTTTGCGGCAGCCTTCCTGCGGCAGCAGACCCCGAATTGCAACAGCCGGGATCGCAACGGGCCCGGAGCCGCGGCTTTTAAGATCGAATCAGCTTTGGAATTGCAACAGATCAAGTCGCCGCGGTGACGCTTTATTAAAGGGCTTTGCAGTCCTGCTGTTACGGCATGTGTCGGACGAAGCCAAATGCTGATAGATTGGTACGTGAATCAACTGGTGAGGAGGCGGCGATGCCTGTGGCTTTTTCGGTCGACCCTGAAACCCTGCGCAAATTCAAGCTCTGGTTCAAAATCTATGGCGGGATCCTGATTCTGCTGGGTGCTGTCGCGATCATCCTGCCCGGGATTGCGACGCTCGCCACCACCATCATGGTTGGCTGGCTGCTCATCGCGGGCGGCGTTTTTGGGCTGATTTCGGTGTTCCAGTCCGGCACCGGCTCGCCTGGCTTCTGGTGGAATTTCCTGACCGCCGTTCTGTGCGTGCTGGCGGGCGGCGTTATTCTGTTCAATCCGATCCAAGGCGTTCTCACCCTGACGATCATTCTTGCGGCTTACCTCTTGGCCAGCGGTGTCGCCAAGGGCTTCATGGCGCTGCACTATCGCAATTCGATCCCGAAGGCTTGGGGCTTCATGCTGTTCTCGGCGCTGGTCGATATCGCGCTGGGCGTGATCATTTTCGCCGGCCTGCCGGGGAGCGCGATCTGGGTGCTTGGTCTGCTGGTAGGGATCAACCTGCTGTTCACGGGCGTCGCCCTGATCACCGCGGCGATCCATTGCGAGAGCGCCAATACGCCGCCGGAGCCGACCGCGGCCGCGAAGGCCTGAGCGCCTCGGGGTTGACTCATGCCCGGCGCGGCCCAGGGTCGCGCCGGGGAAACTAAATCGAGATTCGCTCCTTATTGGTTTCGAACTCACCGACCTCGGAAGGACTTTCGACGATGGGCTGGTTTTCAGACGACATCGAGACCATGGAGCATCTGTTCATTCACTCGTTGCAGGACATCTATTATGCTGAGCACCAGATCGAAAAATCGCTGCCGGACATGATCGAGAAGGCGTCCGATTCCGAACTGAGGCGCGCCTTTCAGATGCATCTGCGTCAGACCAAGGGGCAGATCAAGCGGCTCGACCGCGTCTTCAAGCGGCTGAAGCGCACGCCGCAGGGCACCAAGTGCCCGGCGATCGACGGCATCCTCGACGAGGCCAGCGATATTGCCGGCGATGTCGGCGACAAGCTGGTGCTGAATGCGGCGCTGATCGCGGCTGCGCAGGCGGTGGAGCATTACGAGATCACGCGCTACGGCACGCTGACATCATGGGCGAAGCTGCTCGGTCATACCGAGGTGGCGAAACTTCTTTTCATGAGTCTCAAGGAAGAGAAGGACACCGACAAGAAGCTGAACGACATCGCCAAGCGCAAGATCAACAAGAAGGCGCTGGCCAGCCAGCCGAAGCCGCTGACCGTCGAGGAGAAGATCGAAGAAGCGATGATCGGCATTCCGGTGATCGGGTAGAGGGCCGAACCCGACATGCATGGGCTGACGAAGGGAAGTCTTCTGGCAGTGGCGATTGCAACAGCGGCAATCATGTCGCTGCCGGATTCGGCCGAAGCACAGCGGCGAACGCGCCCCGAAACCGAATGGTGCCTGCGCGGCCCGACCGGCGGCATGGCCTGCCTCTACAACTCGTTCGCACAATGCCGGAAGGCTGCGAGCGGCACCGGCGGCTCGTGCCGGCGCAATCCGCGCTTCGGGCGCTAAACCCTGGGTTCCGCTATCCGCGAAGGCGTGAGCGGCAGAAGCGCGCTGTCGCAGCCAACGACGGCCAGCTCAGTTTAGTCAGCCGATGTGCGTCGCGTTGCAACTGTGCGGACTTCGGCGCCAGCATGCGCGATCAACTTGCGCATGACATTGGGAAAGGCTTCGCCTTCGATCTCGTGCGCCGCGATCCAGCGCATGCCCTTGGGTGCGCGGGTCGGTTGCGGGACTCGTGCGCGATACACGATAAGCTCCAGCGGGAAATGCGTGAAGACGTGGCTCACGACGCCCGCGACGCGATGCCATTTCGCTTTCAGCGGAGCATGCGTACCGGCATCCGCCTCATCGAAGTCGTGCGTCCATGTTGTGGTCGGCACTTCGGTCATCTTCGCGAGCAGGCCCTTGTCCGCGCGCGTGCGCACCAGCAATGCGCCGTCGGCGCGCGTTACGACAAAGGCGGCGCCACGGCGGAGCTTGCCTTCGGCTTTCGGCGTTTTGCGCGGAAACGTCTCCTGGTCGCCGCGCCGTCGTGCGATGCAGGGTTCGCTCCAGGGACACAGCGCACAGGCGGGCTTTTTCGGCGTGCAGACCATTGCGCCGAGATCCATCATCGCCTGCGCGAAATCGCCGGGCCGGGCGTCCGGGGTCAGCGTCGCGGCGTGCGCGCGGATTGTCGGCTTGGCCGCCGGCAGCGGTTGTTCGACGGCGAAGAGCCGGGTCACCACCCGCTCGATATTGCCGTCGACCGGCGCTGCCTTGCGGTCGAAGGCGATGGCGGCAATGGCAGCCGCGGTATAGGCGCCGATGCCGGGGAGGGTGAGGAGTTCCGCCTCGGTCTGCGGGAAGCGGCCGCCGTGCCGTTCGAGGATCGCGCGAGCACAGGCGTGAAGATTGCGAGCACGCGCATAGTAGCCCAATCCCGCCCAGAGCTTCAGCACTTCTTCGAGCCTTTCCGCGGCGAGATCGGTCACCGATGGCCAGCGCGTCAGAAAGCGCAGGTAATAAGGCGCCACCGCTGTCACGGTGGTTTGCTGCAGCATGATTTCCGACAGCCAGACGCGGTAAGGGTCTGACGGTTCACCGTTTTCCGCGCGCCATGGCAGTTTGCGGCGGTGCCTGTCATACCAGGCCAGCAACGCCGCCGCCGAGACCGCCGGCGCGGCACCGGCCGGAGCGGCGCAATCGCCTGATCCGTCGGACTTCTTCCGCGCCTTGCGGTTTGCTAGCGTCATCCGATCCCTGTGGCAGAGGCAAAAGCCCCGAACAAGGCCAGATTCTTGAACAAGCCCAGACGCTTCGCCCGCCCACTGCCCGACATCGCCGGCACCCTGCTGGCCGAGTCGTTCCGCAAGCAGGGCTTCTCGTCATCGGAACTGGTGGTGCGCTGGTCCGCCATCGTTGGCGACGACGTGGCGCAATATGCAGAACCGCTGAAAATCCAGTGGCCGCGCGGCCCCGAGGGGCGGCAGCCCGACCCCGGCACGCTGGTGCTGCGGGTCGCAGGCCCCGCCGCGGTCGAGATCCAGCACATGTCCGGCGTTATCCTGGAGCGCGTGAACCGGTATTTCGGCTTTGCCGCGATCGGCAAGATCGCGATCCGGCAGGCGCCGCTGCGCCCCGCGCCGGTCCGGCCCAACCGCGCGCTCGATCCGCAGGCGGTCCAACGCGTTGCGAAAACCCTGCCGGAGGCGGCCGACCCGGCGCTCAAGGACGCGCTGGCGCGGCTGGGCGCTGCCATCAAGGGAAAGTGACGGCCGCCTGGGCGGTGGCGGAACCCCCACGGCATTGCCACATTGCCCGTGACAGGGTAGCCCATCCAAAAGTGCCGGTTCAGCCGCAGGAGTTCTCCGTGCTCATCACCCGCCGCCAGTTTCTCGCCACATCTGCCGCTTTGTCGGCTGTGCTCGCACTCCCGTTCGGCAGAGGCTCTGCGTTGGTCGGCGATTTTGTCGGTGTCGCGCAGGCACAGACCCCGAGTTCGGTCGAACTGATGCAGGCCGGCCCGCTCGGCGACGTGGTGCTGGGCAAGGACGACGCCCCCGTCACCATCATCGAATATGCCTCGATGACCTGTGGCCACTGCGCCACCTTCCACACCACCACCTATCCGGAGATGAAGAAGAAATATATCGACACCGGCAAGGTGAAATACATCCTGCGCGAATTCCCGCTCGATCCGCTGGCCGCCGCGGGCTTCATGCTGGCGCGCTGCGCCGGCAACGACAAGTATCACGCCATGATCGAGATGCTGTTCGACAAGCAGAAGGAATGGGTGGTGCAGAACCCGATCCCGCCGCTGCTGGCGCTCGCCAAGCAGGCGGGCTTCACGCAGGAGAGCTTCGAATCCTGCCTGAAGGACCAGAAGATCCTGGAGGCGATCGAGAGCGTGCGCACGCATGCGGCCGACAAGCTCGGCGTGCAATCGACGCCGACCTTCTTCATCAACGGCAAGCTGTTCCGCGGCACGCTGACGATCGCCGAACTCGACAAGCAGATCGAGCCTTTTTTGAAGAGTTGAGGGGGGCGACCTCCGCTCTCACCGCGTCATGGCCGGGCTTGACCTGGCCATCCGCGACTTGATCCAGGCGCAACCTACGACGTGGATGCCTACGTCAGGCGCGGCACGACGCATCTTGCGTCGTCTGCCCTATACGGCTCGTCCGTTACTGCTGGTGCTATCTTTCCCAGGCCGGCGGCCGCCGTCGCGACGTGTGGCGAATATGGGTAATGCGAACTTCGTCATGTTCGATGCTGTAGAAGATGAAATAGCGCAGCCGCGGAACCACGATGACGCGCGCATTTGGCTCGTCAGTTTCGCGCCCCTCCTGCGGATTGTCTCCGAGCAACCGGGCGCGCTCGATCAGTTGAGTGGCGAGGCGCGATGCCGCGCGTGGATCGTCGCGGCTTATAAAATCATGGATAGCCAGCAGATCGGCTTGCGCGGGACGGGTAAACCGGACCCTCATGCCCTGCGGTGCAACTGATAAAACGCTTCGATCTCATCGTCAGGCGCGAACTCGCCGTGCCGAGCGGCATCCATGCCATTGCGCACGGCCGCGCGCTCGTCATCCGAGAGCCGATACACGCCGGTGCGGCGCGACTCGATCAGGCGCGCGACCGCAACCAGTTCGTCCTGATCGGCCTCCGGCCAAGTTTCGACCTGCTTCAGCAACTCGCGTGTCTTTGCGTTCATAAAATCAAGTATATCCGGAAAACTTGGAGGCGCCTATCATGGCAAACAAGTCCACACGCGGCTCCCAGCGGCGGCGCAGCAAATTCGAGAAGATCAGCACCTAGCAATCGGTGCGGGAGAACTCTCTTTTGGATTCTATGACAGCATTCAATGTCTTCGGTTCTGAGGAACCGGACGATACGATTGCTGGCGTGCTCAATCCACCGCGCGAAGGGGTTGGCGCGAGGTTGATTTCTGACGTGCTATAGCCTCACGCTCGTCAGCAAGATCTACCTTACCAGGCCACCCTTGAATCCCCCTCCGCAATCCCCAAAATCCCCTGTAACACTGATTTTTCCGCGATTCCAGCCACTTGGGGGAAACGCGGTTTTCGCCTTGCCCTTGGCACAAGGCGTCCCCATTCTCCGGCCTCCTCGGGGGTGCGCTTTTAGCGATTCGCCCCGGTTCTGAATGAGGCGTCCCGTGGGGCGCCGGCACGGAAAGAAGAAGTCCAGCAATGAAGCTGACGCGACTGCGGCTGACCGGTTTCAAGTCCTTCGTCGAGCCGACCGATTTCCTGATCGAACCCGGCCTCACCGGCGTGGTCGGGCCGAACGGCTGCGGCAAGTCGAATCTTGTCGAGGCGCTGCGCTGGGTGATGGGCGAGAATTCCTATAAGTCCATGCGTGCGACCGACATGGATCAGGTGATCTTCGCCGGTTCCGGCAACCGGCCCGCTCGCAACAATGCCGAAGTGTCGATGGCGATCGACAATTCGTCGCGGCTGGCGCCGCAGGCCTATATCGACGTCGACATGATCGAGGTGGCGCGGCGGATCGAGCGCGACCATGGCTCGACCTATCGCATCAACGGCCGCGAAGTGCGCGCCCGCGACGTGCAGATCCTGTTCGCCGATGCGTCGACGGGTGCGCGTTCTCCGGCGCTGGTGCATCAGGGCCGGATCGGCGAGATCATCCAGGCCAAGCCGGAACAGCGCCGCCGCGTGCTGGAAGAGGCCGCCGGCATTTCCGGCCTGCATGCGCGCCGTCACGAAGCCGAATTGCGGTTGCGCGCGGCCGAGCAGAATCTGCAGCGCCTGGAAGATGTGATCGGTCAGCTTGCCTCGCAGATGGAAGCGCTAAAGCGCCAGGCCCGTCAGGCGATCCGCTATCGCAACGTGTCGGCGCAGGTACGCAAGCAGGAAGCCACTCTGTTTCATCTGCGCTGGCTGAATGCCAATACCGAACTGGCCGCCGCCGATCAGGCGCGCGACGAAGGCGTGCGCGCGGTTGCCGCCGCGACGCTGGCGCAGACGCAAGCCGGCCGGGTGCAGGAAGACGCCGCCGCGGCCTTGCCGCCGCTGCGCGAGGCTGAAGCGCGCTCGGGCGCCGCCTTGCAGCGGCTGGTCGCCGCGCGCGAAACCCTCGATCGCGAGGAGACACGCGCCAAGGAACGCATCGCCGAACTGGCGCAGCGCCTGCTGCAATTCAACGACGACATCGCGCGCGAGCGCCAGCTTGCGGCGGATTCCGAAGGCGCGCTGGCGCGGCTGACCGACGAGGCGGCCGTGCTGCGGCGCGATCTGGAGGCCGGCGAAAGCAAGCGGGTTAATGCCGACGAGCGCGTGGCCGAGGCCGATGCGCAGCTGGCCGAATCCGAGAAGAATTTCAGCGAGGCGACCGGCGCGCTCGCCGATCTGACCGCGCGGCGCAATACGCTGGAACGCGCTGCGCGCGAGCAGACCGAGCGGTTGACGCGGCTGGAGCGCGACATTGCCGATGTGGTCGCCGAGTTTGCGAGGATCGATGCCGCAAACGAGGGGGGGCCCGATCTTGAAGCGCTGCTGCATGCGGTCGAAGCCGCGCAGGAGGCGGTCGCCGAGGGCGAGGCCACGGCGCTGCGGGCCGAGGCGGCGCATTCCGCCGCGCGTCAGGCGCTCGATGTCGAACGCAAGCCGCTGGCCGAAGCCGAGCGCCGGGCCGGACGGCTCGAAACCGAAGCGCGTACGCTGCGCAAGGTGCTGCATGTCGACTCGGGCAGCCTGTGGCCGTCGGTGATCGACAATCTCAATGTCGCCAAGGGTTACGAGACCGCGCTTGGTGCGGCGCTGGGTGACGATCTGGAAGCGCCGGCCGATCCGCGTGCGCCGATGCGCTGGGCCGGCGCCATCGTCGATCCGACCGATCCGGTTCTGCCGGACGGCGTCGAGCCGCTCACCAGTCACGTGACCGCGCCGGCCGAACTCGATCGCCGTCTGCGCCAGATCGGGCTGGTCGACCGCGCCGAGGCCGAGCGTTTCGTTCCGCTGCTGAAACCCGGTCAGCGGCTTGTGTCGCGCGAGGGTGACCTGTGGCGCTGGGACGGTTTTGCGGTCGCCGCCAATGCGCCGACCGGTGCGGCGCGGCGGCTTGCCGAACGCAATCGCCTGGCCGAGATCGAAGCCGAACTCGATTCCGCACGCGCGCATGCCGAAGCCAAGCGCGAGATCGTGGCCAAGGCGGAGGCAGAAGCGGCCGCCGCGAACACGGCCGAAACCGAAGCGCGTAATCGCTGGCGCGAATTGCAGCGCGCGGCCAATGAGGCACGCGAACGCCATGCCGCCGCCGAGCGCGACCTCACCCACATCACCACGCGTCGCGCGGCGCTGACCGAGGCGCAGACGCGGCTTGGCGTCAATCGCGATGAGGCCGCCGCCGCACAGGCACAGGCGCAGCAGGCGCTGTCCGAATTGCAGCCGACCGCCGAACTGGAAGCCCGGCTGGAAGAGATCCGCAGCGAAATCACGCTCCGCCGCGTCAGTGCTGCGGAATTGCGCGCGGAAGCGCAGGCGCTCACCCGCGAAGCCGAGCTCGCCAAAAAGCGGCTGGACGCGATTGCCGGCGAACAGCAATCCTGGATCGACACCCAGGAGCGCACCGCCAAGCAGATTGCGGCACTCGACACGCGGCTTGCGGAGGCCACGACCGAGCGCGACAGCCTGATCGATGCGCCGCGGCTGTTTGAAGAGAAGCGGGTCGCGTTGCTCGAAGAGGTGCAGATCGCTGAAGAAGCGAAGCGCGAGGCCAGCGACCGGCTTGCCGAAGGCGAGAGCGCTGCATTGGCGGCGAACAGTGCCGCGCGCGCCGCGCTCGAGGCGCTCAGCGCCGCGCGCGAACAGCTCGGCCGTTCCGAGGAACGCGGCGAGGGTGCGCGCCGCAGGCTCACCGATGTCGAGCACGAAATCCGCGAGATGCTGGAAGTCGAGCCGCAAGGGGTTGCGGCGCTGGCCGAGATCGCCGAAGGCGCGACGCTGCCGGACGTCGCCGAGGTCGAGGCCGATCTCGAAAAGCTGCGGCGCGAGCGCGAGCGGCTTGGCGCCGTCAATCTGCGCGCCGAAGAGGAACTGACCGAGGTCGAGACTCAGCACACTTCGCTCGTCACCGAGCGCGACGATCTGGTCGAAGCCATCAAGCGGTTGCGGCAGGGCATCCAGAACTTGAACCGCGAGGCGCGCGAGCGACTGGTCAGTTCGTTCGAGGTCGTGAACGGCCACTTCAAGCACCTTTTCACCAAGCTGTTCGGCGGCGGCGAAGCCGAACTGCAATTGATCGAAAGCGACGATCCGCTGGAAGCCGGCCTTGAGATCATGGCCAAGCCTCCCGGCAAGAAGCTGCAATCGCTCTCGCTTTTGTCCGGCGGCGAGCAGGCGCTGACCGCGATGGCGCTGATCTTCGCAGTGTTCCTCACCAATCCGGCGCCGATCTGCGTGCTGGACGAAGTGGACGCGCCGCTCGACGACCACAATGTGGAGCGGTTCTGCGACCTGCTCGATGAGATGACGCGCTCGACCGAGACGCGCTTCGTCATCATCACGCATAACCCGATTTCGATGGCGCGGATGAATCGGCTCTACGGCGTGACCATGGCCGAGCGCGGCGTGTCCCAGTTGGTTTCCGTGGACCTCGAAGCCGCGGTCGCGATCCGCGATCAGGCCGTGGCCTGATCCCTCGACGGCGGCGCCGCCTCAGAGCGGCGTCGCGCCGAAGCGTTCGCGCCACGTATTCGCCTGGACGCGGATGTCCTCACGGTCGGGCGCGCTCATGCGCTCGAGCGACTTGTAGGGCATCGCCAGGCGGATGTTGCCTGACAGCGTCTTGCGGTTGCGATCGAGAAAATCCCAGTACAGTGCATTGAACGGGCAGGCATCGTCGCCGAGCCGCTGCTTCACGTCGTAACGGCAGGTGCCGCAGTAATCGCTCATGCGGTTGATATAGGCACCCGACGCGGCATAGGGCTTGGAGCCGACGATGCCGCCATCGGCGAAGGTCGCCATGCCATGCGTGTTCGGCAATTCGACCCATTCATAGGCATCGGCATAGACCGCCATGTACCATTCGTTGATCGGGTCGGGATGGACCCCGAGCAGCATCGCAAAATTACCGGTCACCATCAGGCGCTGGATGTGATGCGCATAGGCATTGTCGCGGGTGGTCGCGACCACATCGCGGATACAGGCCATGTCGGTTTTGCCGGACCAGTAGAACCGTGGCAATCGGCGGTCGGCGTTCAAGGCGTTGCGCTTTTTGTATTCCGGCATCCGGAGCCAGTAGACGCCGCGGACGAATTCGCGCCAGCCGAGGATCTGACGCACAAATCCCTCGACGGCGTTGAGCGGCGCGCTGCCGTCTCGATACCGCGACTCGGCGCGACGGCAGACATCCATCGGATCGAGCAGGCCGAGATTGAGGCTGGTCGACAGGACTGAATGCCACATCCAGGGCTCGCCCTTGGCCATCGCGTCCTGGTAGTCGCCGAAGCCGGGCAGAATGTTCTCAAGAAAGAACGCGAGCAGACGCTCCGCCTCCTTTGGTTCGGTCGGATACGCGAAGCCATCGATTGAACCGAAGCCGTCGGGAAACCAGCGTGCGACGTCGTCGAGGGCATGACGCGCAACCGCATTCGGCGCGCTGAAGCGGCGGGCCGGCGCATGCGCCGATTTCGGCAGCCGTTTGCGGTTCTCGGTGTCGAAATTCCAGCGCCCGCCGCACGGTGTGGCCCCATCCATCAGGAGCCCGGTGCGTTGCCGCATGTGCCGGTAGAAATGTTCCATCCGCAGCATCTGTTTGCCCTGCGCCCAGTCGCGGAAAGCGCCGTGCGAACACAGGAAGCGGTCGTCCTCGCGGACCTCCATTTCGAGCGCGGGGTCCTGCGCAAGCGAATCGAGCGCCTGCTTCAGCCGCCACTCGCCGGGCTCGGTCATCACCACTTGACGCAAGCGCTCCGTGGCGGCCGCGCGTGAGATTTCGCCTGCGATCGTGTGGGTGTTGCCGGGATCGTCGAGCCGGACATAGTGCACCTGGACGCCGCGATCCCGAAGCCGCTCGGCAAAGCCCCGCATGCCGGCAAAGACCAGCGCGATCTTCTGGCGGTGATGCGGAACATAGGTCGCTTCCGCGCGCACCTCCGCGAACAGCACCACGTCCCGGGCGGGATCCAGATCGGACAGGGAAGACAGCCGGCCGTCGGAAATCTGGTCGCCGAGGACCGGACGCAGCGTGCCGGCAGGGGTCATGGCCCCTATCATCCGGCTTTGGTCCGGCGCGGGCAATACCGGGTGTTGACGCGCCTCCTTCCGCGCGCCATCACGATTTCATGCCGATCCGTCTCGACAGCCGCAGCGCCGACTTTGCCAAGCGTTTTGAAGACTTTCTCGCGACCAAGCGGGAGGTTTCCGCGGACGTGGATACCGCTGTCCGCGGCATCGTAGCGGATGTAGTCGCGCGCGGTGACGCGGCTCTGATCGAGCTGTCGCTCAAATTCGACCGGGTGGATCTGGACAAGCTCGGGCTGCGGGTCAGTCAGTCGGAGATCGATGACGCCGAAAAAGCCTGTGACGCGGCGGCGCTGGATGCGCTGAAGCTCGCGCGCGAGCGGATCGAAGCGTTTCACCTGCGCCAGAAGCCGAAAGACGACCGCTTCACCGATGCGCTGGGGGTCGAACTTGGTCATCGCTGGACCGCGATCGAAGCGGTCGGGCTGTATGTACCGGGCGGCACCGCGGCCTATCCGTCGTCGGTGCTGATGAACGCGGTGCCGGCCAAGGTCGCGGGCGTACCGCGCATCGTCATGGTGGTGCCGGCGCCGGACGGCGTCATCAATCCGCTGGTGCTGGCGGCGGCCAAGCTCGGCGGGGTCGACGAAGTCTATCGCGTCGGTGGCGCGCAAGCGGTGGCCGCGCTCGCCTATGGCACCCAGACGATCAAGTCGGTGTCGAAGATCGTCGGTCCCGGCAATGCCTATGTAGCGGCGGCGAAGCGCCAGGTCTTCGGCAAGGTCGGCATCGACATGATCGCAGGCCCATCCGAAGTGCTGGTGCTGGCGGACGGCACCGGCAATCCGGACTGGATTGCAGCCGATCTGCTGGCCCAGGCCGAACACGATGAGGCCGCGCAGTCGATCCTGATCACCAACGACGCACGGCTCGCCGACGAAGTCGAAGCCGCGGTGGCCTCGCAGCTGAAGACACTGCCGCGGGCGCAGATCGCCGGAGCTTCCTGGCGCGATTACGGCGCGACCATCATCACCCGCGACCTCGACGAGGCGATCCCGCTGGTCGATGCGCTCGCGCCCGAGCATCTCGAGCTGATCGCCGCCGATCCGGAATCGCTCATCGGGAAAATCCGCAATGCCGGTGCGATTTTTGTCGGCTCCTACACCCCTGAAGCGATCGGCGATTATGTCGGCGGCTCCAACCACGTGCTGCCAACGGCGCGCTCGGCGCGGTTCTCGTCGGGTCTGAGCGTGCTGGATTTCGTCAAGCGCACCTCGATCCTGAAATGCGGACCCGATCAGCTTGCGGCGCTGGCACCGGCCGCGATCGCGCTCGGCGAGGCGGAAGGGCTCGACGCCCATGTGCGCTCGGTCGCGATACGGTTGAACAGATGAGGAGGTCGTCGCGACAGCCTCGGCTCGCTCTTCACCTCCCCCTGCAAGGGGGAGGTCGACTGCCGTCGCGAAGCGAGGGCAGTCGGGTGGGGGTCTTTTGTCCACTCTCTCATGATGTGACCCCCTCCCCAGCCCTCCCCCTTTTAGGGGGAGGGGGGGCGCCGTGCGCGTGGATGTACCGAGGGACGCAATGACCGGCGTGCCCTCCGCATCGAAGCTCGTGGCGGTCACGCTCGACGAGGAATCGATCGGGCGGTCCGGGCCGGATATCGAGCATGAGCGTGCGATCGCGATCTACGACCTGGTCGAAGAGAATGTGTTCCAGCCGGCCGATCAGGATGCCGGCGCCTACGCGCTGCATCTCAGCATGGCCGAAAATCGTCTGGTCTTCGATATCCGCAAGCCCGACGGTACTCCGGTGGTGGCGCATCTGCTGTCGCTTTCTCCGCTGCGCAGGATCGTGCGCGACTATTTCATGATCTGCGACAGCTATTACGCGGCGATCCGCACCGCGACGCCGGACCGGATCGAGGCGATCGACATGGGCCGGCGCGGTCTCCATGACGAAGGCTCGAAGATTCTGCAGGAACGGCTTGGCGGCAAGGTGGAGATGGATTTCGCCACCGCGCGCCGCCTGTTCACGCTGATCTGCGTTCTGCACTGGAAGGGCTGACCGCGCGATGCAGCCCGGGATACGTCCGCAGTCGGTCCTGTTCGCCTGCGGCCTGAATTCGATTCGCTCGCCGATGGCGATGGCGCTGTTCCGGCATCTGTTCGGCAAGAACATGTATACCGGTTCGGCCGGCGTGAAGCCCGGCGAGCCGGACCCGTTCGCGATCGCGGTGATGGACGAGATCGGGCTCGATATCGCAAAGCACCGACCGCAGACCTTCGAGCAGCTCGATGACTGGGAGGGGCTGAATTTCGACCTGATCGTCACGCTGTCGCCGGAGGCCCATCATAAGGCCCTCGATCTGACCCGGACCATCGCTGCCGAGGTGGAATATTGGCCGACGTCCGACCCGAGCGATATCGGGGAGACCCGGGAGCAGAAGCTCGAGGCCTACCGCACGGTGCGCGACCAGCTCATGGACAAGATCAGGGCCCGATTTGGCGGCCCGGCGCGGGGCGCGGATTGAGCTGTTTGCCGTCATAGAGCGAGCTGTCACTTCTTATCCCTCCCCTGAAAGGGGAGGGTCGTCCGACTGAGCGATAGCGAAGAAGGACGGGGAGGGGTCGGCTTATAGTAATGACCCCCACCCGACCGCCCTCGCGGAGTTTATCATCGGGCCGCGCTCTGCGCGGACCCGTTAGCGACGGCAGTCGACCTGCCCCTTTCAGGGGGAGGTAAAAAAGAGAGTGTGTCCAGCGCCGCGCCAAGACCCTTGTGTGGTTGTTAAACCCCGCCGATTCCGATAGGTCTTGCGCCCCATTTCAGGCGCGCGCGTGCGCGTCCGCCGGCACTTAAAGAACCGCGCACCATCCATGATCGGCCGGCCCAAACTCGTCCTCGCTTCCGGTTCGCCCCGCAGGCTCACCCTGATCAACCAGGCCGGCATCGAGCCGGACGCCCTGCAGCCTGCCGATGTCGATGAAATCCCCTACAAGGGAGAATTGCCGCGCGCCTGCGCCACCCGGCTTGCCCGCGCCAAGGCGGAAGCGGCGCTCGAAGCGGTGCGGCTGAACGAGGAATTACGCGGCGCCTATATCATCGCGGCCGACACGGTGGTGGCGGTCGGCCGCCGGATCCTGCCGAAGGCGGAACTTCTCGACGAAGCCGGGCAATGCCTGCGGCTTCTCTCGGGGCGCAACCATCGCGTCCATACCTCCGTCTGCATGGTCACGCCGAACGAAAGTTTCCGTCAGCGCATGGTCGAGACCCGGGTGCGGTTCAAGCGTCTGACCAGCCAGGATATCGAGGCCTATCTCGCGTCCGGGGAATGGCGCGGCAAGGCCGGCGGCTATGCCATCCAGGGGCTGGCCGGCGCCTTCGTGGTGAAACTGGTCGGCTCTTATACAAATGTGGTTGGGTTGCCGCTCTACGAGACCCTGGCTTTGTTGCAGGGCGAGGGCTTCCCGATCCATTTCGGGTGGCTCAATACGTAATCCTCTTATCCGGCGCAGCGCCAACGGGTCTGCGCCAAACGCGGCCCGATGACAGGGCTGCGCGCCCGGAATCCAGCCATGATCCCGTGTGAGTATTGATTCAGGTTCACGCCACGGACTGACAAAGAGCGATGAATCTCGCGCAGTATCTCGACATTTCGGCGCAGAGCTATCCGAACCGTCCGGCAATCGGCTACGGCACCGGCATTCTGTATAACTATGCGGCGTTGGCCTTGAGGGTCGCCCGGCTGGCGTCTTCGTTGCGCGAACGTTTCGGGCTTGCGGACGGCGACCGCGTCGCCATCGTCTCCGGCAACACCCCGGATTATGTCACCGCGCTCTATGCCATCTGGCATGCGGGACTCGTCGGTGTGCCCGTCAACGCCAAGCTGCATGGCGCCGAACTGAACTACATTCTCGAGCATTCGGGCGCGCGGGCCGCATTCGCCTCGCCCGATCTTGCGACCGTGATCGAGGCGCATGCGCCGCGATCGCTCGAACAGATCGTGGTGTTCGGCGGCCGTTCGTTCGACGCGCTACTCTCCGCCGATCTGATGCCGCTGACGCCGCGCGAGCCACACGATCTCGCTTGGCTGTTCTATACGTCGGGCACCACCGGGCGGCCGAAAGGCGCGATGCTCACGCATCGTAACCTCGCCGCCATGGCGGAGGCCTATATCGACGAGGTCGACCGGACCTCGCCGGGCGATCCACTGCTGCATGCCGCGCCAATGAGCCACGGCTCCGGCCTGTATATGATTCCGTATGTCATGCGCGCCGGAATCAACGTGGTGCCGGAATCCGGGGGCTTCGATGCCGGCGAGATATTCGGGCTGATCGATGCCTGGCCGCGGCTCTCGATGTTCGCCGCGCCCACCATGGTGAAACGGCTGGTCGGACATCCGGGCGATTGCCGCAATGATCATATCCGCACCATCGTCTGGGGCGGTGCGCCGATGTATGTCGAGGACACGCTGCGCGCGCTCGATCGCTTCGGCCCGCGCTTCGCGCAGATCTACGGGCAGGGCGAAAGCCCGATGACCATCACCGTGCTGTCGAAGGCCGACATCGCGGAACGCTGGCGCCCGCACTGGCGCGAGCGGCTGGAATCGGCCGGCCGCCCATTTGCCTGCATCGAGCTTGCGATCCTCAACGAGCGCGCTCTCGCATTCCCGGAGGGCGTGCCGGGTGAAATCCTGTGCCGTGGCGAGACCGTAATGGCGGGCTATTGGCAGAACGAGGAGGCGAGCGCCGGCGCGCTGCGGGACGGCTTTCTGCATACCGGCGATGTCGGCATGGTCGACGCCGAGGGCTATCTGTATTTGAAGGACCGCTCCAAGGATTTGATCATTTCCGGCGGCTCCAACATCTATCCGCGCGAGGTGGAGGAGGTGCTGCTGCGCCATCCCGGCGTGCGCGAGGCCTCGGTGATTGGCCGGAACGATCGCGAATGGGGTGAGGTGGTGGTGGCTTATGTGGTGGGCGATGCCGACCGCGCCGATCTCGACACGCTCTGTCTCAACGCGATCGCGCGCTTCAAACGCCCGCGCGATTATGTGTTTGTCGATGCGCTGCCGAAGAACAATTACGGCAAGGTGCTGAAGACCGAGTTGCGTGGCTGGGATGCCGCCAGCGGACAGGCGGACACCGCCGCCGCCGGTCCGGGCCAGCGGGGTTCGATCGCAGGCTCCGGCGCTGCCCCGGACCTAACCGAAGGCCCGGCTCCCGGCGAATGAGCGGCGTGGTTCCGGTCTCTTCCATCGTTCACGCCCGCCGCCTAGATGTAGCCGATGACCAGCCCGCCGCTCGCCCCCGACAAGCCGTGCCCGATCTGCGGCAAGCCCTCGCTCGACACTTTCCGGCCGTTCTGCTCGCGCCGCTGCGGCGACGTCGATCTGAACCGCTGGCTCAGCGGGGTCTATGCGATCCCGGTGCGCGAGACCGACGAGGACCCGGACCGGCCGCGCGACCGCGACGGCGAGGCGGAGGATTAGGGGAAATTTCGAGTTCGGCCTGCCCGCGAACGGCGGCTGGACAGGGCCGGACCCGGCCTCTATAACGCGGCGCTCTCACTTGGACCCCTGACGGGGTCTCGGCGCCCAGGTAGCTCAGTTGGTAGAGCATGCGATTGAAAATCGCAGTGTCGGTGGTTCGATCCCGCCCCTGGGCACCAAGGCTTTCCTAAGCCATTGAAATCGAAATAATTCCATGTTTTGAACGGCTTGCAGGCACCCGAGTGGTACACGCGGGTGGTACACATGCCGGTTCCGATGACTCGTCCCTGGAAGCACCCCAAGACTGGCGTGTATTGGCTGCGCAAGCGCGTGCCGGATGATCTGCGCGAGCATGTTGGTAAGCGAGAAGAGACCCTCAGTCTCAAGACGAATCATGCTGCCGAGGCAAAGCGTTCCCTCCTGCAAGCGCTGACAGAGCTTTAGATAGTATGCGACGCCTCCGCCCGTTCCTTTGCAGATCATTACTCGTACAAATAGGACAAGATCGGTCGAACCGATGCCCCAAACGGAGCAATGGTAGCTACGGCGGATGATCCTCAACACCGCAACACCCATGTCTTCCAGACAATTGCAGTCCGATATTTGTAAGATACTTAGTTTGGGCTCAGCGGATGCTGCCGTCGTTCTCCGCATGTTGCCTTGACACCGTGAATATATCCCAAGCCGCGATGAACATGGCTGCGATCACCGGACCAATGACAAAACCATTGAGACCAAAGGTCGCGATTCCGCCCAAAGTAGAAATGAGCACAACGTAGTCGGGCATCTTGGTGTCTTTGCCTACCAGCATCGGGCGCAAGAAATTATCGACGAGGCCAATGATGAGCGTGCCAAATGCAATCAAAATCACGCCCTGCCAAATAGCGCCGGTCGCCAGAAGATAGACAGCAACCGGGAGCCAAATCAGGCCCGCGCCTATCGCGGGCAGCAACGAAAAAAAGGCCATCACAACCGCCCATAATAGGGGTGCGCCGATCCCGAGGAGCCAAAATATCAGGCCCCCCAACGTTCCTTGCAGGAGAGCTACGAGCATGTCGCCCTTCACCGTGGCGCGGATGACGATCGTGAATTTGAGGAGGAAAGCCAGCTGTTGCTCGGAATGCAACGGAATAGCATCCCTAATTCGTTTGGTCAGTGCGTCCTCGTCACGAAGCAGAAAGAAGAGCAAGTATAGCATGACGAACAGATTTGCGATGAAGTCGAACGTGCTCTGCCCAATACTGAGGGCTTGTGTAGCGATGTATTGGCTGCCTGCCATAAGGCCGGCGGCAACCTTTTCCTGCACCGCACCGAGGCTCGCAATACCAAAACGATCCAACAGACTCGTTGCCCATGCAGGTAAGACGTCATGGACCTGCTGAAAAAATCGGAGGAGATCCAACTCTCCAGACTGGACTTTTTCGTAGAAGCCTAACGCCTCCCGCGTCAACGACGCGCCGATCAGTGTCATGGGCAGGATCACGACCGCTATGATGATCATAACCGTGACGAAGGCAGCAAGGTTGCGCCTCTGCCCCATTGCCTCCAACAGCCACCGGTGCAGGGGAGCGAACAATATTGCTGTTACGGTACCCCAGAGAACCGCCCCGTAAAATGGCAAGAGGATCCAAACAAAAGCCAAGGACACAGCAATAATCAGCAGCAAAAAGGAGTTGTCTTCAAGAGAGCGCATACTGATACCCTATCAGGTCGAGGTAGCGCCGCTGACGCTCCCTCTTCTTTCCCAATAATACGTCGCATGAGAGATATTCATGCGGTGAGGTCGAGTACAAGAAGCAGAATACTGGCAAAAAAGCCTGCAAACGGAACCCATCGCGGACATATGAATGCGCCCGATGGTGGGGTTTCATTTCTTTGTTTTACTCGTATGAGCGCGAGATTAACGACTGCGAAAATGGCAAGCGTAAGCCGCGCCGTCATATCGGCGAGTCCAGCCAGCGGGACGACTAGCGCAAGCACAAGTATCGCGCCGACAGCGATTGAAGTCGCGAGGAGTGGGGTGTGCGTCACTGAGTTCAAGCGTGTTAAGACCCTCGGTAACCGGCCTTGATCGGCCAAGCCATAGATCACGCGGCTGATCATGATCATGTGGACAATGATGCCATTCAAGGTCGCAACGACCGCGATCGCACTCATGGTGACGAGTGGCAACCCGGTAAGCCTTTGAAACACGAGCGCGAGCGGCGCCGAAGAGCGAGCAAGTTCCTGCGGAGGGACCGCTGTTACAGCGATCCAAACCACCAGGGCGTATAGCAGCGCTGTCAAACCTAGAGTTAAGAACAGTGCGCGAGGCAGAGTGCGACTCGGTTCTTTCAACTCCTCCGCGATGTTGACGAGGTGCTCGAAGCCGATAAAGGCAAAGACCGCGATGAGTGTTGTACCGGCGACGCCGAACCAGGCCGTCGAATCCCCGGTGGATGGCCAAATCTCTGGCAGGCGGGAGAAAACCTCAGTGCCGTGTCCAAAGCCCGCAATAATGATCAAAACCAGTCCACCCACTTCGATGAGCGTCATGATGCCGGCAAATGTGACAGATTGTGCTGTAGCCAGACTGGCCACGATACCCATCGCAAGAACCACGCCTGAAATTATCCACGGGTCCGGGATGGACAAAAACACCGCAATATAACCCGCGCTCCCAACGCTGATAGTTGCGGCCGATATTATCGCCGTGATGATCACGGTCAGCCCAACACCAAGACTGAGCCAATCGTTCCGAAACGCCGCTTGCACATATGCAGCCTCGCTGGCGCTAATCGGCATGCGTGTGCCCAATTCGGCAAATGATGCCGCACTGAAGACCATCAGGAGTGCGGCTCCAATGAAGGCAAGTGGCGCGTGCATTCCGCTACGTCCTGCGGCGATACCGACGAGTACGTAGATGCCAGCTCCGATCGTCACGCCCAGCCCATAAAGCACTGCATGCGTGAGCGAGAGTGACCGCACTAGACGCAAAGGTACGTCTTGCGGAGAGTCGGCTTGGACAGACATTTTACGTCCCTAGGAGGCGGGGTTCGGTAACAGGCCTCGCCCGTGTTGAGAGTGGCGATCTCAACTGTCTTCACCAGCTCGCCGTGAACCAAATATCGCACCTGATTGATACAGATGCCCTGGGATTATGTGGTCTCGATCGTTCCCTTGGTGAGCTGTTTGAGACACTCGGCGTCCTTGCCTGAAAAAACGACCGACGTTGCCGCGGCATCCGCTAAGGCCGGTGTGAACTCAAGGCCCATTGCGTCCGAAGCGACTCATCTCGATGGCGAGCTTACTTGACCTAAGTCAAGGTCTCTAGATCGCAACAAGCCGATCATACAACGAGGTCGCGCATTAAGGTCGACAGCTAAGGCGCAATTCTCTAGAACTTACATCCGCTTTCGGAGGTTGGCGGCGCGTTGCCCAAAGTCCACGAGGGGCAATTGAATGGTCAGACCTCCACGGAGTGGCGATCCTCGTTGTTCTGATAGCGCGCATTGAGTGCAGTTGGCATGGCGCCGATGGCGGACCTGGTCCAGCACGGGGTGGTCGTGCTTGTTCGCTTGTGCCTATGCCTCCAGATGTGCCGGGCAAATACTGCAACGTGCCCCCTCTCTGGAGCCGGCCGGATGCGTCATGTCGACATCGCGACGCTTTCCGGAATACGGGCTCTTCACGGCGCCCCGCGCTTCGACCCATGTTTCCACTACACCCCAAACCCAAGACTTGTCGCCGTCGCAAACCCTGACGGAAGGAGGCGTGATTATGAAAGGCTTTGTCCAAGACATCGAGAGTCTTGCTATAAAAAACAGCGAGTTTCGTAAGGTTCTTTACACAGCAAAGCACTGCCAACTTGTTGTGATGGCATTAGAGCCAAGAGAAGAGATCGGAGCAGAAGTTCACAAACTGGACCAGTTTTTTCGCGTGGAAGACGGGAGCGGTGAAGCGGTTCTCGATGGCGTCCGGACGGCGATTCAAGCGGGCTTCGCAATAGTTGTGCCTGCTGGGGCAAAACACAACATCATCAATACAGGTAGTGTTCCGCTAAAGCTTTACACGCTCTATGCGCCGCCGAATCACCGGGACGGAGTCGTCCATCATACCCGCGCCGATGCGGATGCCGACAACGAGCAATTCGACGGAAAAACGACAGAATAGTGAGATGACCGTGAGCCGGGGATGATTCTCCATTGGTAGGAAGCGTCGGCCCTTCTCATCCATGTCGCTGCGCCTGCGGCGTTATCGCGCGTGTGGTTTGCGGGGGCATGCGCGAACTGCGCAAGTGCGCTGCGTACCATAGCCCGAGTGAATGAAGGCATCGATGAAAGGGCACATTACTCAAAAGGTTCTGCACCATGCTTATGGTGATCTAATCGAGCGCGGGAAGGTCGACCTCGATTTCCTTCTTTTGACCATTGCCGCAGCTGCTATTTGCGCCTTGGGCTTCAAGATGAACAGCGCGCCCATCATCGTCGGAGCCATGGTGATTTCTCCGCTACTCTATCCCGTCATCTGCGCCGGCGCCGCGACCTACCACGCTGATTGGAATGCCTTCACAAGGGCCGACAGAACATTTGCCGTCGGGGCCGTCGCCGCCAGTGGCACTGCGTTCGCTGTTGGCCTTTTTTACGCGACAACATTCCGCTCCGAGATCGTCGATCGTCTAAGTGAGGCGATTGGAGACTATGTTATGGTCGCGTTCGTTTCCGGGCTGGCCGGAACGTATGCGTTCTTCTCGCCAAAAATTCATGAAGCCGTCGCCGGCATCGCGATTTCCGTCGCGTTGATACCGCCAATCGTCATGCTGGGAATCGGATTCGGTTTGGGGGTCGCTCAGCAAAATACCAATCTCATTCTCGTCAGCGGCATGATCGTTATAAGCAATATTTGCGGAATCTATTTGGGCGCGCTTGTGATGGTCGCTGTTCTGCATCGGATTTCACTAGATTGAGTCTGAAGCGACCGAGGACTCAACCAGCGGGTGACGATGGTCATCTGAGGAAGACGCAATCCAGTTCACTGAACTCCAGCAGCCCAAACAGAAGCGCATGGTGTACGTTCGTTGCAGGGCGGCTGCCGGCTATGGGCGGGGGCAGTCCCATTGCGTGGGGGCCTACCGAGTTGATCGATCGTCAAGCAGGCGGTCAAATTCTTTCTTGGATATGCCATAGCATTCGCAAGAGCGTCGTATCAGTTCGCGGCGATCGATGATTGTCACGTTGCCGCGTGAATATCGTATTAGCCCGGCTCGTTGCAGCGCGCCCGCCGCAGTTGTAACGCCAGTCCGCTGTACTCCCAGCATCATGGCCAGAAATTCCTGCGTGAGCAGGAATTCATTCGATTGCATACGGTCGTGCGTCATCAGCAGCCAGCGACAACAGCGCTGCTGTATCGAATGAAATTGATTGCATGCGGCGGACTGCGCGACTTGATTGAAAAACGCATGTGCATAATGGAGCATTACAGTTCGCATTGAGGCGCTCCGAGCGAGTTCCTTTTTGAACAGCGTTGCCTTCATTCTAAGACCAGCACCAGGAACCTGCACATACACGCTGGTGGGCGACCGGTCATCGCCGAATGTTCGTCGTCAGATAATTTGAGACTGATCGGGCATTTCGAGAAGGGAGGCTTTGGCTCATCAGGGGTAGAGGTTAAGCGGCCTGCATGCGGTGCTGCAAGCGGCGGTTTGCGATAGTGGCTTGTT